>Ga0326728_10019868_pt1 | contig 12944 bp, 10 predicted proteins | sample MB3enrmetagenome_FD_207602 | JGI IMG/M metagenome (GOLD analysis project Ga0326728, IMG submission 207602) | Lab enriched peat soil microbial communities from McLean, Ithaca, NY, United States - MB31MN | ecosystem: Environmental > Terrestrial > Soil > Wetlands > Peat | place: USA: New York...
GGCCGCTCACACTGAGAGCGGTGATGAGCGGGCCCAGTTCCCGGGTGAAGCCGATTGCGACCAGGTTCACGACAAGCTCCAGAGCGCCGAACCTTCGCAATTCGGAGGCGCTCTGGAGAGCCAATATGAAACCGGTGCAGAGCGCCATCGCGCCCGACATGGGAAGCGCACTCGCTCCGATCGCGAACATCTGCTCGACGGCCGAACGCCAACGCCTTCTGGCGCCCACGACCGGCAATACGCGCGGAAGCTTCCGAAGCACGGACCAGAACTGCATCGTCAATGCACCGGCATCCTCCACCTGGACGATCGCGGCTCGCCCGACTTCCTCCAGATAGGTCAACGGAACTCCACCTCCGATCCCCAGGCACGATAGATCGTATCCAGTTGGGCGATTTCCGCGAGCCTCCGGACCTGGCCGCTCATCCCGGCGAGGCGCAGCTTCACCGAACGTTCGCGAGCAGCCTTGAGTGCCTCCAGAAACGTTGCGATGCCGGACATGTCCAGGTAGGACAGGCCGGACACGTCGATAACCACGACTGGAGCTGCACCCCGACGGAGCAGGTCGAGGAGCGCGGAGCGCAGATACGGCGATGTATCGACCGTCGTGCGTCCCGCGACGGCGACGGTTGACTGATTACTGCCAGGGACAACGTGAACGGTGATCTCACCCGCTTCAAGCCGGGTTTCCTCAACCCTGGCGTTCTCTCTCCATCTGCGAAACAGCGCCGATTTCATTCCGCTCGCCCCTTCAGTGCCGCCGATCGGTCTCTGCTAGGCCAAACGCGGCTCCACTGCCTTCGCCAGCTCCAACGATGTCGGCATCAGCGAGCCGTTTGGAGCTGCCAGTCAAGTCCCGCAACCAGGCAAAGGGCGCATCCGTGAGCATTTCGTCCGTATATCGCCAGCGCCAATTTCCTCCCGCGCGGCCAGGCACGTTCATGCGAGCTTCCCGTCCCAAACTCAATAGATCCTGTAACGGCGCGATCGCCAGCGCCGCTCGCGATGACCATGCCAAACCCATGAGTCTCGGACCAGGCTCCATAGTTCGGTCATTACTCTCATTGAGACATTTGCTCGACACGATCTCTTGCTGACTCTTGGTAAGCTCCTCGAACCACTCGCGGCTTGTAGGGTTATCGTGCGTGCCTGAGTAGACTACGGTGTTATTGACGAAGTTCTGTGGAAGGTACGGATTGTCTTCATTCCCATCGAAGGCGAACTGCAGAACCCGGGTGCCTGGAATTTGGAACTGGTCGCGAAGGCTTTCCACATCCGGAGTGATCAGACCGAGATCTTCAGCGATGAATGGCAGTCCGCCTAACTCGGCTTCGACTTTGTGGAAGAACTCGGCCCCCGGACCCGGCTGCCAACACCCTGTCTGGGCCGTGGGAGCCCCGGACGGAATGTGCCAGGCCGCCGCAAACCCACGGAAGTGATCGAGGCGAATCAAGTCCACATGCGACAAGAGCGCGCGAAAGCGGTCAATCCACCAGCGGTACCCGGTCTCGCGGAGCGCCTCCCAATTGTAAACAGGGTTACCCCAAAACTGGCCCTGCGCACTGAAGTAATCGGGAGGCACCCCCGCCACAAACTTCGGCCGGCGGCCCTCGTCCAGTAGAAAGAGCTCAGGGTTGGCCCAAACGTCGCTGGAATCGGGCGAAACGAAGAACGGCAAGTCGCCAATCAGCGTCACTCCCTTTGAATGCGCGTACTCCTTTAGCTTCTCGCCTTGTCGCGATAGCAGGAACTGCTCGAACCGGACCCGGTCGATGTACTCTCTGAGTTCCCGCCTTGCTTCGGCCAAAACACTCGGACGCCGCTGAACCAACTCCGCCGGCCATTCAATGTAACAAGCGCCGCCGTACCTGGCTTTCAGAGCCCGAAACAGAGCGTAGTCTTCCAGCCAGGATGCCTGTCCCAAGCGGAATTCTTCATACTCACGCAGCAGATCGCCGCGCCTCACTCGTTGGAAACGGTTCCATGCCGTTTCCAGCAACCTTTCCTTAAACGGGATTACCGAGGCATAATCTACGGCGCCGGGCGCGAATTGAACGTCGTAGTCTTTTGGGTTCAGCAACCCCTCCGCGTTCAGCGACTGCGGGCTGATCATCAGGGCACTCCCCGCAAATGAGGACAATGGCTGATACGGCGAATTCCCATATCCAGTCGGCCCCAAGGGAAGTGCCTGCCACCATCTTTGACCGGCATCATAAAGCCGGTCGATCCACGCGAACGCCTCCGGTCCCAAGTCACCAATGCCGTAGGCCGAGGGCAGTGACGTGACATGGAGCAGCAAGCCCGATGCCCGGTACTCGGGCGGAAATGGGGGCGCCTTCTGCCGCCCGTTGCGGAGTTCTACAGTACGGGACAAGGCTCCGCCCTCCAGATCTCAGCCGCATATTGGGCAATGGTGCGGTCGCTCGAAAACTTGCCGCTGCTCGCAACATTCAGGATCGTTTTCTCCGCCCATGCCCCGGGATTGGAATAAAGTGCGCCGAGCCGTTCATGCGCCTGGCAATAAGAAGTCAGATCGGCCAGGTGCATATAGTAGTCGCCCTGCTTCAGGAGCATATCTCGCAACGGATCGAAGATCCCGGGCTCGCTGCGATTGAAATGGCCGGAGAAGACAAGATCGAGAGCGGCCTTCGTTTCCGGCTCATTCTCGTAGTGCCAATACGGGTTGTACCAGCCCCTGCTGGCCTCCACCTGCTCCACGGTTAAACCGAACAGAAAGAGGTTCTCTTCTCCGGCCTCCTCCGCCATCTCGATCGTCGCGCCATCCCGCGTTCCGACTGTGAGCGCTCCGTTCATCATGAATTTCATGTTGCTCGTCCCGCTAGCCTCGAACCCCGCCGTAGAGATCTGGTTGGAGACATCGCTCGCTGGGATCAGCCGCTCTGCCAGGGAAACGTTATATTCGGGAAGAAACACGACTTTGAGACGGCCGCGAGTAATCGGATCGAAGTCGATTGTCTCCGCCAGATTGTTGATGAATTTGATAATCAGCTTCGCCAACCGGTACGCCGGGGCCGCTTTGCCGGCAAAGAAGTATGTGCGTGGAACCACATCGAGGTTGGGGTTCTCCCGCAGTCGGTTGTACTCGACAATGATCCGCAGCGCATTCAGCAATTGTCTCTTGTATTCGTGAATGCGCTTTACCTGGCAGTCGAAAATCGTTTGCGGGTCGACAATTCGCCCCGATGTAGCTTCGATCCAGTTAGCGAAGCGCGTCTTGGCCTCGGCCTTTGACGTCAGAAACGCGTCCCGGAAGCCGGAGTCGTCGGCAAGCGGCTTCAGCTTCGAGAGTTGTGAAAGGTCGGTAATCCAGCCATCGCCGATCGCTTCCGTGATGGCCCTTGCCAATCCCGGATTGGCCTGCAGCAACCATCGGCGCTGCGTCACTCCATTAGTTTTGTTGTTGAAGCGCTCAGGAAACATCTCCGCGAGATCTTTCACCGTGGAGGTCCGTAACAGCTTCGAATGGACAGCCGCAACGCCGTTCGTGCTGTGCGAGCCAACAATGGCCAGGTTGGCCATCCGGATCTTGCGCTCGGTACCCTCCTCTACCAGGCTCACGCGCTCCAATCGGCCCACGTCGCCAGGGAAACGCTTGCGGGCGTTCTCCAGGAGCCTCCGGTTGATTTCGTAGATGATCTCCAGTTGCCTCGGAACCAGGACTTCAAACCCTTCTACCGGCCACTTCTCCAAGGCTTCCGGCAGCAGCGTGTGATTGGTATATGCCAGTGTCCTCCTGGTCAGGGCCCAGGCTTCCTCCCAGCCCAGGTGAGCCTCATCCAGCAGAATTCGCATCAGTTCGGGGACCGCCATGGCAGGATGTGTGTCATTCAGTTGTATCGCTGCCTTCTCTGGCAGTCTGTCCCAATCGTTGTGCAGCCGCCGGAACCGGCGTACGATGTCGGCCAGCGAACAGGCAACCAGGAAGTATTCCTGCACGAACCGTAGCTGGCGGCCTATGGTAGTCGAGTCATCCGGGTACAATACGCGGGTAAGCGATTCCGCTTCCAGGGTCTGGCCAAGAGCTCCGATAAAGTCTCCGCTCCCGAACTCCTGAAAATGGAAATAGTCGGGCGCTGCCGCGGCCCACAGACGCAAAGTGTTGATCGTTTTTCCCCCGTAGCCCGCCACGGGACGATCGAAGGGAATGCCGTACAGGCTCGATGGCCGGCCACGTATCACTTCAAATTGACCGCCTCTAATCTGGATCGAGCAATTCAGCTTGACTTCCACCCTTTCGAGCGGGCGCGCGATCTCCCAGGGATCGGACTCGCGAAGCCAGTTGTCGGCGTTCTCCCTCTGCCAGCCGTCCACAATCGATTGTCTGAACATGCCGTACTCGTATCGCAGGCCGTAACCGGTCGCGGGCAGTTGCATGGTGGCCATTGAGTCGAGGAAGCATGCCGCCAGACGGCCCAATCCCCCATTCCCCAGCCCGGCATCGGGCTCCTCCTCGATCAGACTGAGCCAGTCGATCCCCTCTTTATCCGCGGCTTGCTGTACCAGAGGATCAAGTAGTAAGTTGGTCACATTATTCGCCGCAGAACGTCCAATCAGAAACTCCATCGAAAGATAATAAATCCGTTTTGGGTTTTCTCTCTCGTATGTTTTCTTGGTCAGCACCCAACGTTGCGCCAGGATGTCGCGAACGGAGCGGGCAAATGCTTCAAAGCGTTCCCGGGCGGTTGCCACCTTCGGGTCAATCGCTCTGTCGAATATCAGATGCCGCTCATACACTGCGTCCTCCGTTCCGACGAAGGGTATCGGTCCGCAACCATACTGTCGCAGCAATTCCGAAGCCCTCAACGAGCCGTTGGTAGGCTGCGGTAATTTCGCTGTCGTCATCTCGAGGGAATCTTTTGGAGTCATTTGATGTTCCTTTCATACACCGGCGCCACCGTGGCCCCTATCGGAACGCTACGGCCAGTGGTCGGGGCGGCGGCAAGTGGCGCGCGAAACAGCCTGCTGTTGATGCCACGTCATCGTACAGGTACCTGGGGAGCACTCGGCGCACCACATTGCGCTCACGTGGAATCAGACATTTACGGGAATCCTAGCGAATCTGTTTCGGCACTTTCCGTCCGCCGCCGACGCACGTGCCGAGGCTGCCGGAACTGAGGAAGCGTTGGCCCCGCCGCTGCTGGTGTCTACAGCGCGCCGGCGCCGTACTTGATCATCGTGGGCGTAGTTACGCTAATTCGTCTTCTAATCTAACGATGAACCTGCTCTACCCGAAGATCGTGGGCCAGCGCGTCCACTTGAACCCGCTGGTGGTTGCCGTAGCGCTGATGTTCTGGAGCGTGCCGTGGGGCGCGGCCGGGCTGATCCTGGCAATTTCCGATTACCGCCGGCCTCAAAGCCGTCTGCGACCACGTGAAAACCTTAGAGCGGTACGGCCGGCTGCTGGGGGATTGATTCATTCAGCTCTAGTGGCCGGCTCGAACAGCGCGCGCCGGCATAGGGCGCCACAGCCCGGGCCGGTAGCAGGGGGCTTCGCGCGTGCAGTTGTTGCGTTCACCGAACCTCGCGCCGTGAAGTCAAACAAACTGATCGACCATGCTGCCGTTTGTCAGACCGCGGGGACGGCAACCTTCGCTAGAGAGAGTTACTGCGAAGCCGCCTTCTCCCGAACAAGCGGCCGCAGCGACTCGGGGACATGCCGGTAGTCGTTCGAACTGACGACTGCCGGAGAGAGCGGCGAGGGACCATTGGCCTCCAGCAGAGCGGCGCCGTCGCGGCCCAAAAGCATTTTGAGGAACTTGACCGCGCCAGTGGGGTTCGGGGCATTCTTCAGAATCGTGATTCCCCAAGCCACGCGCGCGGCCGGGATTGCCACACTACGGGCCGCACCGGGGCTGCCGAGTCCGGGGAGAACAATGGACGCATGCTGTCGGTACCAGACGTCCATCGTGGGATCCGACAGGTTGATTTTGTCAGGCAAGTTCGCGTATCGGATATCCGGGTTTTCCGCCGCCATCGCTCGCGCGTTGTGCTCGTAGATGAGCTGAAAATCGATTTGCTTGCCGAGAGTGGCGCCGGCGCGAACCGGGCCGGGAATCGTCACATGCTGCAGCAGATTGTTGTATAGCACCGGCTTCCCGTAATATTCCGCCGCTAACTGGAAAATCAAATCGAGCCGGTATGCGCCCGGATCGAGATACGGGTGACCTCCTCCTATGACAACCCCAGGCATCGTCAGGATCTCGTACCAGTTTTCGGCCGCGTTGGGAACGGACGCCGGTGAATCGAACGGAGGACTGCCAGGGGTCACGATCGGGGGTAGCTTCTTCTCGGTGAGGCTAGTCGCGGAATATAGCAGAACCATCCTGCCCTGGGCGAATACGATGTTAAACTCGGCATATCCGGCGGGCTTCAGGAGCAGGTCGATATCCAGATAGTCCGCGGGGGCATAGAGATCGCATGGCTTGCCTCCCGCGGTGATCTGCCGCGCCGCATCCACGCTGCCCATCGGGTTATCCTTTACTTGGATTCCCGTCTCGCACGTGAATTTCGCCACCAGCGGGTTGAAGGCGCGGGTCAGGCTGCCCGCCCGATAGATGATGAGTTGCTGTTCGGTCATGGGTACGCATCCAGTGCTTTGGGCGGAGGCTACCGGCACGAAACAGAAAGCGGCGAGCCACACGCCCACCAGTTTGTCCCGACGCATATTCCCTCTTTCTAAAATTGCATCCGCATCGAAGCCAAAACCAGGCGCGGCTCGCCGAGGTGGCCCAGATAGCTTCCGGTGCTTTGCCCCGTAATGCTGCCTGGACCCAGAGTCGACCAGTAGTGCACATCCGATATGTTGTTGGCCGTGACGCGCCACGTGGTCGTCAGCCTTTCGAAAATCCTCCGGGTATATCGGAGGCCGACGTCGAACGTGTTGTATTGCGGCGCGTAAGAGCTGTTGATGTCATCCATCGGGCGGCGTCCTACATGCTGCCAATCGAAGCTCAGGAACACGCCCTTCAATGCCGGTAGTTCATATTCGCCAAGAATATTGCTCTTATAAGCCGGCATACCTACGAAACGCTTGTTATTGGTGGCGGGTATCCCCGTGTCGGTAAGTCTTGGATCCAGTACGACCAGGCCACCCGTGATCATCAGGCGATGAAAGAGTCTGCCCGAAAGCATGGTCTCCGCGCCATAGTTCCGCTGCGTGCCGGCGATCTCCAGTTGCTCGCAATTCGCCGTTCCCGACTGGTTGCCGCAGATTGAATTCACGACGCCGGTGACATAGTTGGCGAAGGGCCGATCGATCCGGAATAGCGTGGCCGAAAAAGTCAGCTTTCGAATCTTAAGCTTGTAGCCGATCTCGCCTTCCTTGCTGCGATAGGGCGGCAGGGCCTGGCTGGCATTGACTATAATCGTGGAGCCGCTGTTCGTCCCGGCGACGTCCGGCGCCTGCAGGCTTTGGGCAAAGGTCCCGTAAATGGTCATATTGCCGGTGGGCCTGTAGATGATGCTTCCCGTGGGACTAATCCCCTGATTGACGTAGCCCCCGGGGATGCTCGTCCGGACATAATTCGTCGAAGCACTATCTGTATAGCTATCCGTCCAGGTCCAGTCCTGACTGCCGCCCAGCCGAATTAGCCAATGCCTCGAGAGGGTGATCGTATCGGCGATGTTAAATCCTTGCTGACGGATGATGCTGGACACATAGATGCCCGTGGACGGACTGGTTTTCGTATACGAGAAGATCCCGGTTGGCGGCACCGTGTACACTAGCGGGCTAGCGATGTTGGCCTGGCAAATGCCTTCAGGACCGTACGACGTGCATAGCGCCGTCTTTGGCGGGCTGGTCACCGGCGAGTAGGAGGCGAACCGGTAGCCCGTGCCCCCGATCACCACATCGTGAAGGAATCTGCCCGTTTTGAACCGGCCGGTTACATACGCGAGATCGCTATATACATGGAATCGCGGCGCCAGGGAGGAAAAGGCGTTGGCGAAATAGCTTTTGTAATTGCCGTTGTTGTCGATGAGCTGATTGACCGCCGTATTGATGTTGCGGTCCGAAAGTTGGTCCAAGCCGGAGACGACGAGATGCCAGGTCGGATTGAAGTCGTGCTTGAATCGCAGTTCGCCGATGTGGGAGGTCAGATCGACGCCGGAAAAGGACTGCCCGTAGCCCTCTCTGGTCGGATCGGGCGCATTCTCAGGCAGCAGAATACTCTTCGAGCCTGGGACAGACAGCGGAGTGGTGGTCGGCGAGTACGCGAACCAGCCGGGATAGCCGTGCTGAAACAGGTTGTAGTAGCTGTAATTCCCTTCAATCACCGTGCCAGCGCCAGGGTGGACGTCGGCCGCCACTGCGGCTAACTGGCGCCGGAGTTGGCTTTCCTTGACATAGCCGGCGCCATCGGCAAGCACCAGGTTGGTCCGGTAGCCGAAGATCTTCCTCTTACCGATATGGTCGCCGAAGTCCACGTGAACGGTTCCGATGCTGTTCCCTTCGTACCCCAATTCAATTTCGTGCAGGGGTATGTCGGTGGGCCTCTTGGTGACAAAATTGAACATGCCGGAGGGATTCGCGGGACCATACATCGGCCCGCCCAAGCCGTCGACGACTTCGAGTTGTTCGTACTCCTCCAGGGCCGAAGGCGTAGTGACCGCGAAGCCCATGCCGTCTTTACGGTCGTTCTGCATGTTACTGCCCTGCATCCCGCGAGTCTCCGGGCGCAGCACCTCCGGTCCCTGCATCTCCTGGAAGAACACCAGCGGCATGTACTTCGCGGCCTCTTTGAAATTCCTCGACTGCGTGTCGTCGATCAACTCGCGAGAAATCACGTTCACGGAGTAGGGCAAATCGAGAATTGGAGCCGTGCCGAGAGACCCGCCGGTGCTCACGGTATCCACGCGATAGGCGTTTTCCGCGTTGGCGGATACGGTTACCGTTTCCGAGTGCTCGGCAATCGATAACGTGAAATTGAAACTTACCGTCTGGTTCGCCGCCACTTCCAAATTCGAGCTGGCGGCAGGGCTGAATCCCTTCGCGTCAACCTCCACTACGTAGGCGCCCGGATCGAGCGAAGCGAAGGCGTACACTCCCTCGCCGTCGGAAACGGCGGTAGCTTTCACCCTGCCCTGTAAATCCCTCAGCGAGACGCTCGCGCCGGCCATGATTGCTCCAGCCGGGTCCTTAACAGTTCCGGTGATTTGACCGGTTTGCGTCACGACCTGTGCGACGGCGGCCAGGCATGACAACGACAGTGCGACAGCAAGTGCCAGCTCCGTCCCACGGCGATGGTGGCCTCGGAACATGAGCAGCGCGGCGGCAGAATTGAGGGTCCTGGGCAATGTAGGCCTCCTTGGTTCTAAGGATGTACGAACGGTGCGGTCTCAAGGCAAATTCCGAGCCTGGCTTTCCCGGTGCCCAGCATTAAAACCGGAACACCTCTCCAGCAATCTGGTTTCCTTCCAAGGAACGGGTCGATTGGGATTTCACGCTAGTGTACTGCCAACCAATCTCGGGCGTCAACCCTTGTTTAGGAGTGCCGAAGTGACGACAGGGCTCGTCGCGTGCCGAAGTGCCAAGAGTTTCCGAGCCACCGAGCCACGGGTGCTTACACGTTTTCGGGATTTCGCGGTTCCGTTGCGAAATCCGCTCCCTTACGGTCGCGGCTCTGTCACGGACATCACGTGTTTGCAAATCGTTACAGAGCCGCGACCGTCAGGGAGCGGTCACTGGGCATCGACTTTCCCGAGATCGCTTAAGCACCCCCGAGCCACACGATTGGTGTTACCATGCTCTTGTTGTGATGAGGGCGACGCCATTACTTTTGCTGGTCGCCTGCGCTGGAATGCTCAGCGCCGCGGACGCCCGCCTGAAGTTATCCACGACCACTTCGACACAGGATGCCGGAATTCTCGATGTCCTGCTGCCGCCGTTCGAGAAGAAGTGTAATTGCCAGGTGAATGTCATCGCCGTAGGCACCGGCAAGGCACTCAAGCTGGGAGAAGCCGGCGATGTCGACGTGGTTCTGGTGCATGCACGCTCCCTGGAGGATCAGTTCGTCGCCGCGGGGTTCGGAGTGAACCGCCGCGATGTCATGTATAACGATTTTGTCATCATTGGGCCGCCGGACGACCCCGCCCACATCCGTGGCGTAATGACGGCGGCCGATGCGTTGAAACGAATCGCGGCAGCGCAGGCTCCGTTTATTTCCCGCGGCGACGAATCGGGCACACATCAAAAAGAAATGGAGCTCTGGCGAAGCGGGGGCTTGGATCCTCAGGGCAGGTGGTACCGATCGGTGGGGCGAGGCATGGGCGAAACCATCATCATGGCCACCGAGGTACGTGGGTATACTATCAGTGATCGCGGCACCTACATCAAGTTCAAGCAGGGAAAAACCGATCTCAAGATTCTGTTCGAACACGAAGCGGGGCTTTTCAATCCGTATGGCGTGATTGCAATCAACCCGAAGAAGTTCCCCTGGGTGCGATACGACCTGGCGATGCAATTTATCGACTTCCTTACCGGTACCGAGGGTCAGGCACTGATCGCGGGCTACCGTGTGGGGGGCGAACCCGTGTTCTTCGTTTACGGCAGGAAGTAGCGGATGGGTTTTCTCGCGGAGTCCCTGCGGAAAGCCGTGCTCCTGATCGTTTCCGGATCGCCCGACGTTCTTTCCGCGGTATGGACCTCGCTTCTCATTTCCGCCAACTCCATTCTGCTCGCGTCACTGCTCGGAATACCCGCGGGTATGTGCATTGGAGTTGGGGAATTCCCTTTGAAGCGGGTACTGCTCACCTTACTGAACAGCCTCATGGCGATGCCCACGGTAGTCATTGGACTGCTAGTCTATTCTGTTATCAGCCGGCGGGGAGTTTTGGGAAGCTGGAACCTGCTTTTCACCCCTACCGGCATGATCTTGGGGCTTACGTTGCTGGCGCTTCCCATCGTCGCGAACTATAGCTTGAGCGCAGTGAAAGGGGCTGACCCGCGGATCGTACCCACGGCCCTTACGTTGGGGGCGACCCGGTTCCAGAGCCTGTTTCAGCTTACTCGTGAAGTTCGTTTCGGCATATTGGCCGCGATTATTGCCGGCTTCGGACGAGTGATCTCGGAAGTGGGGGCAGCCATGATGCTCGGCGGGAACATCCGCGGCTATACGCGAACCATGACGACGGCGATCGCCCTCGAAACCGAGAAGGGAGAATTTGCTTATGGGCTCGCGCTCGGAATTATTCTCATGGGAGTGGCGTTGGGTATCAATGCACTCCTGACCTTTGTGCAAGAGAAGCGGCGTTCGTGACACCCGCTATTTACGAACTCACCGCCGTCCAAGTGCGCTTCGGGTCGCGCGTTGCGTTGGATATCGACACCCTGACGATCCGGCCCGGCTGCCTGCACGTTCTGATCGGGCCGAACGGGTCCGGCAAGAGCACGCTTCTGGCCGTCTTGGCTTTTTTGAGAGAGCCCGACCGCGGGCGCATTATGTTTTACGGGTCGTCCGTGAACTGGAGCGGAAAAGAACTGGGCCGGTTGCGGAAAAAAGCGACCCTGCTGCATCAGGAGTCTTACCTGTTTTCCGGCACCGTGATGGCGAACGTAGGTTTCGGGCTCAGGATGAGAGGCGTAGACCGGGAGGAAACCCGCCGTTCCGTGAAGCACTTTCTTGCTCTAGTAGGAATGGCGGGATTCGAGGAGCGGGACGCCACAGCCTTATCGGGAGGCGAAGCCCGGCGGGTGGCCCTGGCCAGAGCGCTGGCATGCCGGCCCGAAGTGCTGCTATTGGACGAGCCGTTGACCCACGTCGATCAGGAGAGCGGCGCGATCGTCGAAAACCTGATTGCCTCCCAGTCCCAGGCTGGAACTACGATCGTGATGGCGAGTCACGATGACCAGATTGAAAAGAGGCTGCCGTGCATGATAATCCGGCTCAACGCGGGCCGGACTCCCCGCCACGAGCCGGCGCCGTAAGAATCGGCTTAGCCCGGCTTAGCCCTTGTCGATCATTACTTCCGTCGATTTGATGACGACCCGAACGGAGTCGCCCTTCTTGAGGCCGAGTTCCTCGGCGCTGGCGCGAGTGATCACGCTTTCGACGATGTTCTCCCCGACCTTCACGACAACGCGGGCCATGACGGTCCCCAGGTGAACTTCTTCAATAACTCCAGGCAGACGATTTCGAGCGGATAATGGCATGCATTCACCTCATATGGCGCCAGGGCTCTCCCCCATCGCCTTAACGTTTTCATGTTCCAGCACCGAGTGATGACGGTAGCGGCGCGGCATGTGCGAACCGGCCGAAGCCATCACCAGCACCACCATCAGGATAGCGAAGCGATAGTTCCAAAGCAACGGAACCAGGCACAATAAGAGCACCTTCGACGCGATCACGAGCGACCGGACCTCGAATACGCTGCGCCAGTTCGGGTAGATCTCGGCGATTCCCAGCGCCGCGCCGGTCAGGATTGCCACATACAGCAAGGGCAAAAGCCTTTCGGCGGCAATTGCGAAAAAATGCCCGCCCAGTAACATTCCTGTAACGGCGATGTGGGCTGTGCGAAGCGCGATGTTGCAGGCGCGCGACGCAGACAGAGCGGAAGCCATTCAGATCACCAGGTTCCCGGTTTCTTCCACTTCGTAGCCGCCCATGGCGCACACCTGCCGGCGGAAGTCGGCGGACCGAATCTGATCCAACAGCGCACGCACGTTCTCGCCCTCGATCAGTTCCGTAGGGATTACGAAGTCGTAGCGCTCGCGTGTCACGGGGATGAAGTCCAAGTCGAGGGCGCGTGCGGCGGCCATGATGCCCAGTCCGGTGTCCGCGCGGCCCGATGCCACTGCCATCGCGACGTTCATGTGTGTGTATTCTTCGGAGGTGTACCCATGAATCGCTTCAGCGTCGATCTGCGCCCGGGATAGCTCGTAATCGAGCAGCACGCGCGTCCCGGAACCGGCCTGCCGGTTGATGAAC
>Ga0326728_10019869_pt1 | contig 12943 bp, 11 predicted proteins | sample MB3enrmetagenome_FD_207602 | JGI IMG/M metagenome (GOLD analysis project Ga0326728, IMG submission 207602) | Lab enriched peat soil microbial communities from McLean, Ithaca, NY, United States - MB31MN | ecosystem: Environmental > Terrestrial > Soil > Wetlands > Peat | place: USA: New York...
ACTGCGAGATTCACTCCACGCCGCACAACGGTGGCTTCATCACCGCGCAATCCAAGCACTATCCCGACGAGGACTCCGGATTCGTCATCGACCACTCGAAGCTCACTGCCGATCCCGGTGTCGTCGGCAATGTCTTTCTCGGCCGCCCCTGGCGCGCCTATTCAACAGTCATTTACATGCACACCTGGATGGACGATAAGATCGCCCCTGCCGGCTGGAGCGAATGGCACGCCGAACAAACGCACATGCTCGACACAACCTACTACGCCGAATTCGACTCCTCCGGCCCAGGTGCCCACCACGATCAGCGCGACCCGCACGCTCACTTCCTTACGCCCGACGAAGCCAAGCAATACGAGCCATCGGTCTTTCTCCGCGGCGCCGACAACTGGAACCCGCTCCAACTTCCACAGCAGTAGAATTGAATTCAAGGAAAGAGAAAATGAAGACCGTTCTAATGGCTGACCCTGTGCGTTACCCGCGCATGAACACCGATGAGCTCCGCGACACATTTCTGCTCAGCGCGCTTTGCGAGCCCGGTAAAATCCATCTCAATTACGTTGACCTCGATCGCGCCGTCGTCGGTTTCGCGTCTCCCCTCGAATCGCCCCTCGCCCTACCCACCGATCCCGATCTGCGCGCGACCTACTTTACCGAACGTCGCGAGCTGGGCGTGCTCAACATCGGCGGCGCCGGCACCATCACTGTCGAAGGCAAGAGTTATGACCTCGACAATCTCGACGTCCTTTACATAGGCCGCGGCAATAAGCAGGTCACGTTCGCATCGAAAGACAAATCCGCGCCCGCCGTCTACTACCTGTTGAGCTATCCCGCACACGCCGAGTACCCCACAACGCTTGTCCGCAAGGCAGACGCCACGCCCACCGAACTTGGCGCGTTCGAAACCTGCAACAAGCGCACCATCTGCAAATACATCCATCTACAGGGCGCGCGCAGTTGTCAGCTCGTCATGGGCGTTACGCATCTCTCACCCGGCAGCGACTGGAACACTATGCCCCCGCATACCCACATGCGCCGCAGCGAAATCTACATGTACTTCAACCTCGCCGCGGATGCGCGCGTCATGCACTTCATGGGGCCGCCAGCCGAATCCCGCCACATTGTCATGGCCGACAAGGCCATCGTGATTTCTCCCGGTTGGTCCATCCACTGCGGCGTGGGCACGCGCGCCTATAGCTTCTGCTGGGGCATGGGCGGCGAGAATCAGGACTACGCCGATATGGATCCCGCACCCGTCGAATCCCTCCGGTAAGTCGCTCCGATCGATCTACACCAGTCTTCAGCGCAAATCAAAAGCGGCGATCTCCATCAAGGAAATCGCCGCTCCGTTTTCCCTTTTCCCTATTCTCTGTTCCCCTTTTTTAAGCGTTGTACGTCCCCGACGAAACCCTTCCTCCGTGCCCCGTCCAATTTGTGTGGAAGAACTCGCCACGCGGCTTGTCTACCCGCTCATACGTGTGCGCTCCGAAAAAGTCTCTCTGCGCCTGCAGCAGGTTCGCCGGCAGTCGTCCCGCGCGATAGCCATCGAAGAACGCCAGCGCCGTCGAAAACGCCGGCGTCGGCACGCCCAGCTTCACCGCGTGCACCAGCGCCTTGCGCCACGATGCCTGGTATTTGTTCACCAGCCTCGAGAAAAACTTGTCCAGCAGTAAATTGTCGAGCTTCTTGTTCTTCTTGTAAGCGTCCTTAATCTTGCCCAGGAACTGGCTGCGAATGATGCACCCGCCGCGCCACATCAGCGCGATGCCGCCCATGTTCAGGTTCCAGCCGTACTCCTTGGCGGCGGCCCGCAGCAGCATGTAACCCTGCGCGTAGCTGATGATCTTCGAGCAGAACAGAGCCCTGCGGACGTCCTCAATGAACTTTGTGCGGTCGCCCACCTTGGGCACAGACTTCGGCCCGCGCAGAACCTTCTCCGCCTCCACGCGCTCCTCTTTCAGTGCCGACAGGCAGCGCGAGAACACGCTCTCGCCGATCAGCGTCACCGGCTGGCCCGTATCGAGGGCGCTGATCACCGTCCACTTCCCGGTCCCCTTTTGTCCCGCCGTGTCCAGAATCTTGTCCACCAGCGGCGATCCATCCTCATCCTTCTTGGCGAAAATCTGGCTCGAGATATCGATCAGGTAGCTGTCCAGCTCGCCCTTGTTCCATTCCGCGAACACATCGTGCAGCTCGTCGGCCGTCAATCCCAGCCCGCGCTTCAGCAGGTCATAGGCCTCGCAAATCAACTGCATGTCGCCGTACTCGATGCCGTTGTGCACCATCTTCACGTAGTGCCCAGCGCCTTCTTCGCCCACCCAGTCGCAGCACGGCGTCCCGTCTTCCACCTTGGCCGCGATCGCCTGAAAGATCGTTTTCACGTGCGGCCACGCTGCCGGATTTCCTCCCGGCATGATCGACGGTCCGTTCCGCGCGCCCTCTTCGCCGCCCGAAACGCCTGTCCCGACAAACAGAATTCCTTTGGCTGCCAGCGCCTTCGTGCGCCGCGTCGAATCGCTGAACAGCGAGTTGCCGCCATCAATAATGATGTCGTCCTTCTCCAGGTGCGGCGTAATCTGGTCGATCATTTGGTCGACGGTATCGCCCGCCTTCACCATCAGCATCACTCGGCGTGGCCGCTTCAGCAGGCTCGTCAGCTCCTCGATCGAGTGCGCGCCCACCACCTCGGTCCCCTTCGCTTCGTTCGCGATAAAATCGTCCACTTTCGAAACGGTTCTGTTGAACACGGCCACTTTAAATCCATGGTCGTTCATATTCAGGACCAGATTCTGTCCCATCACTGCGAGCCCAATCAGGCCGATATCGCACACCGCTTCCGCCATACGTTCTCCAAAATCGGAATTCTACCACTGCAAAATTTGTCCCTGGTTACAATTCTATTCCCGTGGTCTGACCTCATCCAAGTGCCGCTCGTCATTGAATGCTGTCAACCTGAACGAAGTCCGCCGAGGCCGACCCAGGGAGTCGAAAGCCTGTCCTGAGCGAAGATCGTTCGCCCGCCGGCCGAATGATCGGAGTCGAACAGGGATCTGCGGTTGCTCTTCAGGCGCCACCCTGGCGACGAACCGGAACTGTATTACTGCATTTCGTTCCCGCACACACGAGCCGATCACTGATCGCTTACAACTGACCCCTGTCCTTTTCACTCCACGCTCAGATCCCCATCCGCCTCCACCACCAGCTTGTCGCCCACAATCTGGATCGACAAAATCTTCAGCCGCCCCAGGCTCACTTTGTATCCCAAGGTCGCCGTCGATCCCGCCAGCGCCGCGCGCAGCAAATCTGCCGCATTCACCTTCATGCTCTTCGGCACCTGGCCTCGCAAAAACGGCGCCAGCACAAAGTTGATCTCTTTCTGGTCCGGAACCTTGTCCAGGTTCGCGTCGCGGAACCCGATCGTCTCTCCCTCGGCCTCTGGCTCCATCGAAACTTCCGCCGGCAATGTCACCGTCGCCAGGCACACTCCCCCCACTCCCAGCCTTGCCCGTGTCTTCACCCGCACCACAATCCGGTCCTGTTCGAACCGCAGCTGCGGGTCCTCGGTCGAAATAAAACACGCCGAGTGCGCGTTGCCTTTCAGGTAGTACCTCCCGTCCGGCCCGCTGAAGAGTTCCTGCTTCAGAGTCCGTTCCAGGGCGTCGCGGCTCACGGTCAACTCCACTCCCCGGCTCATGGCCACCCCTCCAAATAGCACCAATCCCGCTGCAATCACGCGCCAAATTGATCTCATAACAGTATCCTGCCATCCCCCTCCCGGTTACTGCCAACCTCGCACATCACACCGGCCCTCGTCGTTTCTTGTGGGAATCCTGGATGATCCGCATAAGTGATTGATTCCAGATTGAATAAGTCCCAAAATCCGGCCGTCTTGTCGCCAACGAAAAAGCCCTTTCCTATTGATTTTTCAACGAAAAACCCCTAGAATGAGAATGTACGTTCCTCGGGTCCTTTCGCATCCCCAGCCACGTCCGAGGTTGAACCACGAAAAACACTCCTTTCCAAGGATAAGGACAAACAAATCAATGGCAAAGCGTCGTGGAAATCCGAATTGGGGCAAGCCGGAGCCCATTGGCCCGGTTGTGCCTACAGTTACGTCTTTTGAGCAGATTACCAAGGAGTTCAAGCTGCCCCCTGACCAGTACATCCGGTCGACTCGCCTCCGCGAGTGGGCGCGCCGCAACAAGAACTCCAAGTACATCCCTGAGGCCCTTCTCGAGGCCTGGGGCTTTGAAATCGAATCCACGTTGTAACACTTTCGCCAGCTCAAACAGAAACGCCGCCTTCGGGCGGCGTTTTTGTTGCGGGCGTATTCCCTCCCATTTTATTGCTCCTGTATTCCCTCCCGGAGGGAGGGACGAGAATAGTCCCGGGTGGAGTCCGGCGCGCAAGCGCTGGACGGAACCCTGGGTGCCGATCCCTTCGACGATCCGCGCCCCGAAGGGCCGCTCGAACGTCAGAATCAGAGCGTCGAATCGGAACTTCTGCCGCGATCGCGCAAATGGGCCACTTTCGTACGTGGATTCAGTCCATGCGAAAATAAAGCAGCACATGCCCCAACCCTCCCGCACCCCCGATCGCATCGTCGCCCCGCCCTTCACCGACGTTCCCGGCGCCGTCGCCGAAATTCGGGCCGGCCGCATGGTCGTCGTGGTTGACGACGAGGACCGCGAAAACGAGGGTGATCTCACCCTGGCTGCCGAGCACGTCACCCCCGAGGCCATCAACTTCATGGCCCGCTATGGCCGCGGCCTCGTCTGCCTCACCCTCACTGAGGAGCGCGCCGACCACCTGCGACTGCCGCCCATGACGCAGCAAAACTCCTCCCGCTTCGGCACCGCATTCACTGAGTCGATCGAAGCCCGCGAGGGAGTCACCACTGGCATATCCGCCGCCGATCGCGCCCACACTATCCAGGTCGCGATTGCTCCCCGCTCCACCTCCGAAGACCTCGTTCGTCCCGGCCACGTCTTCCCGCTTCGCGCCCGCCGCGGCGGCGTCCTCGTTCGCGCCGGGCAAACCGAGGCCTCCGTCGACCTTGCCAGCCTCGCCGGCCTTACCCCCGCCGGAGTCATCTGCGAAATCATGCGCGACGACGGCGAAATGGCCCGCATTCCTGACCTCATCCCTTTTTGCCGCCAGCACGGCCTACGCATGATCACCGTCGCCGAGCTCATCCGTTACCGTCTCCGTAACGAGCGCTACATCGTCCGCGCCGGCGAGACACGCGTCCAAACTCGCTACGGCGAATTCCGCATGATCGCCTACGAAAGCCAGGTGCAGGGCGGCGAAAGCCACATCGCCCTCATCCGCGGCGACCTCTGCCCCGACTGCCACGCCCTCCACCTCGGTCCCGCCGGGCCCATCCCCGGCGCGCTGCCCGCTCCGGGAGTGCTGAATGATGGCCTCAACGGCGCCTCCTCAACCTCTGCGACCGCGCCACGTCCCACCTGTCCGCATCCTGTCCTCGTCCGCGTTCACACGCGCTGCACCGCCGGCGACGTCTTCGCCGCCGACTGCCATTGCCGCGAAATCCTCGACCAGTCCATGCGCATCATCGCCGAAGCGGGCTGCGGCGTCATCCTCTATCTCCACAACACTTCGCGCGGCTTCGCCATCGACCATACACCAGCTGCGCCGTTCAACCCCGAGGGCTGCGCCGTCCCCGCAGTTGCCGCGCCGCAGGAAACCGGCCGCCTCATTCTCCATCAGGAGCTGCGCGCCCGCGAAGGCTCTCAGGACCGCTCTGGCCGCATCCTTCGCGCCATCGGCCTCGGCGGCCAGATCCTTTCAGACCTCGGAATCCAGCGCATCCGCCTCCTCTCCAACACCCCCATGCACATCCCAGCCCTCGAGGGCTTTGGCCTCGAAATCGTCGAACAGGTCCCCATCCCCGTCGAAGAGTGCTCTCGCGTCGGGTAAGGCGCTGCGGCAGTCAATTCCTCTGATTTCCCATTAAGTTTTGTTCTTTCCGGCCAAAAGTGGTCAATATTGACCACTTTTCACCGCCCAATCCCTGTACGATGAGCTAACCGAGTTAGGAAAAGGTTTTCTCCGAGAAAAATCCTGTGCTGCCGGCAAAGTTGGCAAGGACCTTTTCGGTCAATTGAGCGAGTTCCATTGAGCTTTGCTCGATCGTTGAGCAATTTTGTCGGTTTGCACCTTCAGCACGGCATCGTTTTCGTTGAGATGCCGCTTCCCATCATCGCCCCCGCATTTCGGCAACCCCGCAATCGCAGTGAGGCCAACCGCACCAGTACGGCGAAAGGTTGGAACGATTGCGCGTTCATCTGGTCAATCCCAGCGACAATTCCTTTGGCACTGCGGTCATCACGCCGCGTTGGCTCTTCGTGCTTGCAGCCGCAACACCCCAATCCGTGGGAGATCCCGTTCTGATCGATGAGTCGCTTGAGCAAATTGTGCCCGAGTCCATTCAACCTGGCGACATCGTCGGCATCAGCGTGCACACCGGCAACGCGCTCCGCGGATATGCGGTTGGCCGTATGGCTCGTGGTCGGGGCGCTTGGGTGGTCTACGGCGGCATTCACGCCACCCTGTTTCCAGACGAAGCTCTCGAGCGCGGCGAAGCCCATGCCGTGGTCAAGGGCGACGGCGATCTCGCTTGGGGTGAGGTCGTCAATGATTGCCTCGCCGGCAAGCCTGAAAAAGTCTACGAAGGCGGCCGCATCGAAGGCAGCGAATTTCTCTCCGCGCGCTGGGACCTCGTGGATCCCCAAAAGTATATGTGGGCCTCCGTGCAAACCATTCGCGGCTGCCCCAAACACTGCTCCTTTTGCAGCGTCTGGCGTACCGACGGGCAAAAACCCCGGCAAAGAAAATTTCAAAGCGTCGTTGACGAAATCATTGCGCTCCGTCGCCTCGGTTTTCGCTTCATCGCCTTGGCTGACGACAATTTTTATCCCGTCACCTTCACCGATCTGCGTCTAGCTCGCGAACAAAACAACACGGCCAAGCTCGACGAGCTCACGGCCATTCGCAACGAGCGCCTGCAGCTCATGGAAGAGCTGGCCAAGCTCCCCAAGGACATGGTGTTCTTCACCCAGATGACCATGGAAGCCGGCGAAGATGGCAGCTATCTCGACGCCATGCGCAAGGCGAACATCAAGGGCGCACTGGTTGGCGTCGAAGCCGTCACTCCAGAGGGGCTCAAGGCCGTCTATAAAGACTGGAACTACTCCGGCGAGGCCCTCGCCAAACAACTCCAGACCTTCAAGCAGCATGGCGTGCACGTCCTCGGCTCGTTCATCTTCGGCTTGCCCACCGATCGCCCGGCCACCTTCACTGCCACCGTCGAAATGGCGATCAAGGCCGGCGTCACCTTCGCTCAATTTGTCATGATGACTCCGTTTCCCGGCACCGTCGATTTCGGTCGCTGGGAAAAAGAGCAAGCCGTCGATCCCATGATGGTCGGCGGTGTGCCCATCACGCGCTACTGGATGATTCCCACCGAAGTGCGGCCCAAAATGTTTACGCCCCATCCCACCATGAGCTCCGATGAGATTCGCGAGCGCACGCAAAAAGTCTGGGACCGCTTCTACACTTGGGGAGCCATCTGGGAACGCTCCGCCTGCACTCCCACTCTGCGCGCCCGCCTCGGATTTATCTTCCTCTCCAAGCTCTATCGCCAGATGTACGCGGGTACCGGTATCTCAACCGACAGCGCCCGCCGCAAGAAGTCGAAGCGATGGGCACGTTGGACTGCTCGTCAGTGCAAGAAGCTCTTCCAGGCGCGCCCCATGCCGGATCTCGAAGGGCCCAAATGGGAGATCGGCATGCCCTCTTTGGGTCAAGCCGCATTTGAAGGCGCCGGCGGACGCGAAGTCAGCGGCCCGTTCTCGGTCCTGCCCGACAACTAGGTTGACCGGAGTTCTCTTACGTTTGACTGAAGTTTAGATTTCTCATCCTCAGAAAGTTCTCGAAGCGAGCGCGCCGAAGGATCTGCGGTTGCTTTTCCATCCTTGCGCCGATTCTTTGGGCGCCCAGATTTCGCTTCTGAGATTTTCTGGGTGCCCCAGGTCCCGCTTCTGGGACCTGGGATAGCACAAACCCAACCTCTTGGCTCTGGTCAGGGTGCGACTGGGGATGTCCCAAGCTGGTAGCTACGGGCTACAGGCTATCGCGCGTACGCAAACGTCCCGCACAGCGCCGTCGACTTCGAGATCGCGTCAAACGTGAATACCGGCATGTCGTCTCCCGAGAAGAACGCCACCTCGAGCGTGTGCCCGGAGACGTACGTCGCCATCCACTGCGTATCCTCGTCCCCGCACAAATGGTTCTTCTTAAGGAAGCGCTGCCCCGCCGGGATCTTCAACCGGTAAAGCATTCCGCTGATCCCGGCATTCACGTCCGCATCAAACACCGCGCTCACTTCCACCGGCTTCAAAGGCCGAATCGGCGCCAGCGGATAAACCATGTAATCGATCGACAGCTTGCCTTTCCCAATCGCAATGTCGCTCGTGATTGAGATCGCGTTCGTGCTCGCCGCCCGCCACGCGCCGCCATCTTGAGCGCTGGCCTCCGCCGCCCACGCAATCGCCAGCAGCACAGTCGCCGCGGTCCGCAGCACTCCCCACTTCCCGATCCCTGATCTCTGTTCTCTGATCTCTCACTCCCTATGTGCCACGATGACGAGCGAACCGCTAAAAGTTAATACTTTTCCTACCACCCCAACACGTACGCAAACACCAGCGGCGCCACAATACTCGCATCGCTTTCGATAATGAATTTCGGCGTCTTCTCGCCCAACTTTCCCCACGTAATCTTCTCGTTCGGAACCGCGCCCGAGTACGACCCATAGCTCGTCGTCGAATCCGAAATCTGGCAAAAGTACGCCCAAAGCGGCACGTGTTCGCGTTGCAAATCCTGGTGCAGCATCGGCACCACGCAGATCGGAAAGTCGCCCGCGATCCCGCCGCCGATCTGGAAGAATCCCAGCGGCGACTTCTTCGTCGTCTCCGTGTACCACTCCGCCAGCTCCATCATGTATTCAATGCCCGTCCGAACAGTGTGCACCTTCTTCACGTCGCCTGTGATGCAATGCCCTGCATACATGTTTCCCAGCGTAGCGTCTTCCCAACCCGGCACAAACATCGGCAGGTTCTTTTCCGCCGCCGCCAGCAGCCAGCTGTCCTTCGGGTCGATTTGGTAACTCTTTTTCAGCACCCCCGACAGCAGAATCTTGTACATGAACTGGTGCGGAAACCACCGCTCACTGGCCTTGTCCGCCTTCACCCACTCCGCCAGCACTTCGTTTTCGATCCGCCGCATCGCCTCCATCTCGGGGATGCACGTATCCGTCACGCGGTTCATATGCCGCGCCAGCAGCGCCGCCTCGTCGGCCGGAGTCAGGTCGCGGTAGCCGGGCACACGCTCATAAAAGTTGTGCGCCACCAGGGTGAACACATCTTCTTCAAGGTTCGCTCCCGTGCAGCAGATCCCGTGAATTTTGTCCTGCCGGATCATCTCCGCCAGGCTCAGCCCCAGCTCCGCCGTGCTCATCGCTCCGGCGATGGTCACAAACATCTTGCCGCCTTCGGCCAGGAGCTTGTTGTAGGCCTCGGCCGCGTCCACCAACGCCGCGGCATTGAAATGACGGTAATGATGCTTGATGAACTCAGTAATCGGCGCCATATCTCTCTTTTTCACTCCAAATTCCCAACCTAACACAATCAAATCAGGCTCCTGTGAATCGCGGGGAATCGCGCTCCGAAGACGTCCAAAACACCGTGTGAAAACCCTTGCCCCTTCCACATTCTGTTGGCGTAAACTACCCGCGAAACTTCCTTACGGAGGCCGCACCATGTTTCAAAAAAACTTCCGCTCCGCCATCACCGGGTTCTTTATTCTCGCCTTCGCCGTTTCTGCAGCGGTTGCGCAATCGTCTTCCGATGCCTGCTCGCTGCTCACCCAGGCCCAGGTCTCGGCTGCCGTCGGCGCCCAGGTTAGCGCCGGAGCTTACGTCAGCCCAACCTTCAAGGCCACCTGCACCTGGACCGCGACCGGCAAAATCGTCACCCTCATGACGGAAGGGCTCGATCCCTACAATGCCGGCAAAACGCCCATTAGCCCCGCCATGCAGATCGTGCCGGCCCCGGGCATCGGCGACGATGCCTACTTCGTGGTCATCGGCAACATGGTCAGCCTGCTCGCCAAGAAAGGCAGCAATGCCTTCAAGACCACGGTCTACTGCAGCAAGCTTCCAGTGGCTACCCTTGAATCCATAGAAAGCACCCTCGCCCAGCAGGTCGCTTCGGAGCTTTGAACCCCTCGCCTGAAAACCAACAGATGGCGGAGACGTTCTGGCGTACGATCGGAGGCCACCACCTCGAATCGACAGATCCAGTTCAGAAAAGGAAAGCTAGTGGCTGGAAGCTACGATCTGGAAGCTACCTTTTCCAGCAGCGCATTGACCTTTCCGATCACCTCGAACGCGTCCGCCACGTAAACCACGTCCGCTTTGCCGCGCGTCCATCCACAATTCGGATCGAGCGACACTGCTCTCCGCTCGCCGACGAACCGCCATCCCACCACGTGCGGCTCTTCGCCGTGGCAACAGGTCGAAAGCCCCTTCGCATGCCTCGGCGTCGACCCGGTTTGTCCGACTTGATTGAGATGCGTCAAAAACGGCAGCACCGAGTTCCCTTCGCCACCCTGGTCGACCAATGACTTGGAACTGCCCAGCGACGCGCCCGAAGTTTTCAGGAAACTCAGAATCAACTCGCCCGCCTGCTCCACGTGAACCTGCCCGTCCGGCTGCTTCTTCGTCCATCCTGCTCCTGCAACAAAGAGCAACTTCGCGTCCGGCCGAATCGTCTGCGCATCCAGCTTCGGTGCGCGCGTCCCCGTCACATTCGTTCTCACCGCAGGTAGCTCTACGGTAATCTGCTCCACCGGCGTCTCAACCGCATCGCCAGCAAACGCGGGATGCGTTCCCGAATCCACCAGCAGAAACCACGGCCGCTTCTCCCGGCTCACCACCGCTTCAATCCTCTGCCTGTAGAACCACCGCGTCGCCTCCACACTGTCCGCGCCGCCAATCGCCGTCACATGTGTGTCGATCACACCCGCCGCGCGGTGCGCAACCGCGGCCATCACCCGCGCAAATCGCGAGCTCCCGGGCGCCACCACAATCGTCGCCTGCGCCGCGCGGCACAATGCTTCGCACGCTGCCGCATCGGTCGCAAACCTCGACTGCGCAAACGCCTCGCCCTCGACGGCCAGCACTCTCTTCGCCGCGCCGCCAACTTGCGCCGTCGCGCCAGCCGCTGACTTGGCCACAATCCCAATCGTCAGCTCTGCGCCCACTCGCCTCGCCAGATCCTCGCCCGCCGTCACTGCTTCAAGCGAGCCCTTGCTCAGCATTGCGCCGTTTTCATCCGCATGTGTCAGTACCAGAATTGATTCCATCAATCCGCCCCAATCCATTCGGCAAGCTCAGCAGCAATCTCGTCCGCGCTCATGTTCTTCTCCACGCGCGTAGTCCGCTGCTGCTTCGGCAGGCTCACCGAAACGTAGTGCAATCCATTTCCATCGAGCGCCGCGGTCTTCGCCTTTTGCAGCGCCGGCATGATCGTCCGCATGTTGGCCATGCCCACCTGCGGATTGTTCCGTGGCTCTGCCAGATTGCCCGTCGCCCATCCCAGCACCGCCGGCGCACCCGCGCACGCGCTCACCTGGTGCTTGCCGCCTTCCACGCGCTCCAGAACCTCAAATGACCCGGCGTCTGGTCCATCAGGGCGCACGTCAATCGCGTCCACTCCCTGAAACTGATCCGCGATTCCCAATCGTTCTCCAACCAGTTGCAATGTCACGCCCGCGCCGCGCGTCGCCGATTCCCATCCACCGAACACCAGCATCCGCTCGCGCTCCAGTCCCGGAATCGCGCTGATCGCATCCGCCAGCACCGCCGCCGTTGCCTGCGCATCCGGAAAACCGCCAATCGGCCCGTCAATCGGAACCAGCTCGAAGCTCACCTTTTGCGCCACGCTCATCATCACCTGCTGCAACTTGGCCTTGGGAGCCAGCGAAACGAGCCACACCTTACTTCCTGGATTCTTCGCGGCTAAATTAGCCGCCTCATACAACGCGCTCGCCGCCCACGGATCGAGCACCGCAGGCAGCACCATCTCATTCTTGATCCCCGGCCCGTTCGGCCCCGTCGTTGGTTCCAGCGTCTGCAGGGGATCAGGCACGATCCCCGCGCAAACAACAATGTGGAAGCTCATAGCCCTGGCTCCTAGCTTCAATTCTCAGCGGAGTGAAGTCCGCCGCTTCCCGCCACAAATTCAATGCTGCCCCGCTCACCGTCTGGCGATTGTGCGCAGTTCCACAGGCACGCGCCGCAGTGCACGCACTTTTCGCGCTCGAACTCCGGCGCGCCGTCTACTCCCAGCGTGATGGCCTGGCCCGAACACATCGCCACGCACGTCTTCTCCTCGCACGCAATGCATCGCTGCCGGTCGAGAAACACTACGTGGTCCGCGAATCCCGGCATCGCCTGCACCTTGCCGCCCAACAGCAGCGCATCCTGGTGCGTCACCAGCAACCGTCCATCAAACGGAATCTCCGGCCAGCCTTGCGCACTCATCAGCGCGTCATGCAACGGCCGTCCGTCGGCCATCGCAACTTTTGCCGCTTCCCTCAGCTTCAGTCCAGCTTCTCCGTGTGCTCGAATCCTTCGAATCTGCTTCGGCGCCGGCGGAATCTTTCCGGTCAACGCCAGCCGTCCGCCTGTAAGCCCCGCCAATCCCATGCCTGCCATGCCGCGAATAAACCCTCGATGAAATCCATTCCGTGCGTTTTTCGCTTCCCGCGCTCCGCGCTCCACCCAACTCGCTCGCCGCCGCGCTTCGTATGTCGCCGCCAGATTCTCCTGCGTAAACGGCCGCCCCGCCCGCAGCAACTC
>Ga0326728_10019870_pt1 | contig 12943 bp, 11 predicted proteins | sample MB3enrmetagenome_FD_207602 | JGI IMG/M metagenome (GOLD analysis project Ga0326728, IMG submission 207602) | Lab enriched peat soil microbial communities from McLean, Ithaca, NY, United States - MB31MN | ecosystem: Environmental > Terrestrial > Soil > Wetlands > Peat | place: USA: New York...
CGAATCTCAGCACATCAAGTAGGGACACCACCCCGAACCGGCGCGCAGTCCAAGGGCACACATCCAATCCCTCAATCTGCTCCGCCAGAGTTGATGTCTCCGACAATACTCCCATCATGCCTCCTGAGTCAAGTATATAATTGCCCTCCACAGGGGGGAGGGGGGTGGGGTACGACTGGTTAACAGATGCGGTGCGCCTGGCGATGAGTTGTACGATTCGCGCTCCTACGGCATGGCCGGGATGGGGCATTTCCCTTCGTCCTCTATGAACCATGATGCGCCGACGGATGGTTATTATCGGCAGCAGGCGGAATGAACCATACGGGTACGTGTAACCTTGGCGGGTGAGGAATCCCGGGGCTCGGGAGCGAGCAGCCCCCCTTCGACAGGCTCAGGGCAGGCTTTCGGCAAGCTCAGGGCAGACTCTCCACCCCCAATGACAAAAGCCCACCTGTGGGGCACCCGGGAAGACCTGAGCCGCCCGCTCATCAGGGCAGCTCCGCAGTCTTTGCCGCTAATCTTGAGAGAAATGCATCACAGGCGCCTTTCAGAGTCGCCCGATCGTCGTCAATGCGGGCAGCAGAGAGGGGTCTCTGCAAACGAAGAGTGATCATCCCTCCGAGCAACACGAACAAGATCAACAGCACGCCCCATCCCGTCGAGTCGGGATTGCCGAAAGCGATCATCAGAGCCGCTACCGCTGGACCGCCAATCAAGATAACCGCGGTTGCGAGCCTCATCCTGCTCACCAGCTTTCGGTGGTGCTCACAAAGGGGTACCGACAACCTCATTTTCTTCCTTGCTATCAAGTAGACGATAAGCAAGCCCCCGGGGCCTAATACAAGGGACAAATAGTACAAAGGATCCAACCAGACAATATCCTTGTTTACCATTGCTACTTCGCCGCTTCCGCACTTCACGCAAAAGGGCGGAACAGATGCGCCCTTCGGCACGATAAAGTTCTGACCATCTCTGAAGACTTGATCGGGGGCTGCCATTCTCATCCCTCCGCCGCCGTGAAAGAATTCACGAGATTGCTGTCGGGAATAATACCAGAACTACTCAACGAGCTTCTGGGCCTTACGCAGGGTGCCGTGTGTCCAGTCTCGATTCCGGGGCCTCCCTGCCCGACGCCCGGATCGTTGAGGTTCGGGTTATCCCAGGATGGGATCCGGACCTGGGGCACCCAGTCTAGTTGTTTTCACTCGAGGGGACCTGTGCCATACGCCGAAGGATTGTCTCCATCGCCTTATCGAATTTCTCAAATTGTTGGCTTCTCATCCAGGCTCCGCAGAAACTTGAACAGGTTGCTTAGACTGTGTTGGCGCTTACGCCCTGCTAACCAGCGTTTATAGTCGCCCTCATTGAATCCAGCTAATCTTTCAACCTCGCCCGATTCCATGTGCGCCTTTAGGTCATTAAACCATTCCTCGCTGTATGCATAAATCTCAAATTGATCGGTTGCTCTCAATAACTCCCACGATCTTCTCTTTCGCTTGATTGGTCCTACAGTGTGGTCTAACGCTTTCCACGCTTCAAAAGCTAATAAGTCTGCGGCCTGTAAACGCGCCGATTCGCGCCATGAAGCGAATGAAACCGTGGGGTGTAGCCAGCGGCACAATTTCTCGTCGCCTTCTCTCATCCACGCATAAAGTTCTGCGGCGTTCGGCTTATTCTCCGGGCCGATATCGTAAGTGATTTCGCAAACCTCGCCCAATCTTTCCGCCGCATTAGCCGCACGTTCAATGCACTCAATGAATGCTCGGTGATAGGCGATTGGTAATGGACCCGGAAATATCTTCTGTCGAGCGGTCAGATCAATCCCGACGCCAATTCCGCCAAGCTTGCTGCTCGCAAGGATGCCGGTTAAGTCGCGGTACATAGACTTAGCTTCCTCAAACGAAAGCTTGCCTTCGTAGTCGCCCCGTGGCGGATTGCTCTCGCAATCTGTGGCGTGGAACGGAATCCCGGCGCATCTGACAATCCATTGGCCCTCTAGTTCCTCCCACCACTCCTCGAATCCGGCAATGATAGAAACAGCTGTTACGCGCTTTTGTTTCTCGTCTGAGCCATCATCTCCGTAGGCATAGATCACTAAACCTATTCCTCTAGCGGGGTTCGAGATGCGCCCCCGCTAGAGCAATCTTCCGCCCGACGGATTGGCTCGTCAAGTATATGTTTGCCCTAGTTAGGGGCATCGTGCTTGCCTGGCGCAAATCATTTCTCCATTACCGGGCCCCTCAAGTTGGTGAATTAGCCTTCCAGCTTGTACCGCGTCTCGGCCAGCCTGTAGAGCCGCCGCCAGACCAGGCGGTTCATGGTGACCACCATGACGGAGATGAAGATGGTGGCGAGCAGCAGGATGGGAAAGCGGCCGCTGTCGGTGGCGGCGTCGATCTGCTGGCCCAGGCCGATGGTTTGCAGGGTGCGGTCGGCGACATGGGAGTACTCGGCAAAGACCGAGGCGTTCCATGCGCCGCCGGAGGCCGTGACCATGCCGGTGATGAGGTAGGGAAAGATTCCGGGGAGAATCAGCTTGGTCCAGCGCTGCCAGCGGGTGAAACGGTAAACCGCGGCAGCCTCTTTCAGATCGGAGGGGATGGACATGGCTCCGGCGATGATGTTGAAGAGAATGTACCACTGCGTTCCCAGCAGCATGAGGGCGATGGAGCCGATGCCCAGGCCGCCGCCGATCTTGACCAGGCCGATAAGCAGGATGGGAAAGAAGGCCGTTGCCGGAATGGAGGCCAGGACTTGCGCCACCGGCTGCACGACCCGTGCCAGTTTGGGGTTGAGCCCGATGGCGACGCCGACGGGAATCGTCCACAGGGCGGAGATGGCGAGCGCGGCGTTGACGCGCAGAAAGGTTGCGCCGGCACCCTCCAGCAGCAGGCGCAGGTCGGGCCAGGTGACGGTCCTGAGCATGAGGATGGCCTGCACGGCTCCCCAGCCGACAACGGCGATGGCCGCGGCGGCCAGCGTCCAGAGCGCGGCGGAAGCCTTTCGGGGCTGGCCTTCGTCCAGCGGCTGCACCACGCGGCATTCCCTGGAGCGCGCCAGGCGGCGGCAGATGGGCTCTTCGATGCGGGTCCAGATGCGGCCCGGAAGGGAACTGAAGAGGGAAGAGCGCCGGAGCAATTCGAGGATGGGAGAGGTGACGCGGTCGGCGGACTCGATCTGCTCGAACTTGAACTTGTCGCTCCAGGCGATCAGCGGACGCCAAACCAACTGGTCGGTGGCCACGACGATGAGAACCACGACGGCGAATCCGGCCACGAGCGCGCGAACGTCGCGGGATTCGGCGGCGGTCTGCAGGTAGCTGCCCAGGCCGGGCAACTGGAAGTTGCGCTCGCCCATGGTGAACATCTCGCAGGCAATCAGGGCAAACCATCCGCCGGCGACGGAGACGATGGAGTTCCAGACCAGGCCGATGGCGGAGTAGGGCATCTCAAGCTGCCAGAAGCGCTGCCACGCGGAGTAGCGGTAGATGCGCGAGGCCTCGATCATCTCCCTGGGTATGGTCTTGAGCGAAGAGTAGAAGCTGAAGGCCAGATTCCAGACCTGGCCGGTAAAGATGAGCAGGATGACCCCCATCTCGATGCCCATCTGGTGGCCAGGAACCAGAGCCACCATGGCCAGCACGACCGGAGGCAGGAAGCTGAGCACGGGAATGGATTGCAGAATATCCAGGACCGCGATCATCCACGGCTCGACCCTGGGGTTATACGCGGCGATGTAACCGTAGCTGACAGCGAAGGTCAGGCTGAGCAGGTAGGCGATGGCGATGCGGACGATGGAGTAAAAGGCGTAGACCGGCAATGCTCCGATGGAGTGCGAGATGGGCACCACGGGAACCGGTCTCCCCATCCAATAGGCGCCGGTGCTGACCAGGGCGAAAAACATCGCCAGCGCGCAGCCGGCCACCGCCATATCGATGAGGAACGGCCAGGTGCGGACGAGGACCAGGGATCGGGCAAGAGGATGTTGGGTCTTCACTTTGCGTCCTCGCTGGCGGCAATCTCTTCCTCCTGAGCGTCGGGCAGCACAAAGCGGCGGCGGCCGGCGTCATAGTCGAACAATTCGGCGTAGCGGCCCCAGGCGACGGCGGTCTCCATCTGGCGCAGGCATTCCTCCTCGCTGAACTGTTCGTCTAGCATGTCGAGAAAGAAGTCCTCCGGAATGGTGTGGTCGCTCTTGGATTCGAGAGCCCAGCGAATCTGGCGCAGCAGGAGCACATTGGCCAGGGCGGCCTGGCGGAAGAGTTCCTTCTGGCGAAGAATCTCGGAGTTGGCAAACTCCGCGCCGCTCTCGGTGATGACTGCGTCGCCTTCCTCGATCTTCAGGAATCCGAGCAGCTGAGCCGCGTCCACGATGGGCAGCAGGTCGTCGATCTCGAAGGACAGATCGTCGGCCAGCCGGTAGATGTCGTCGCGGCCGCCCTTGTCGAGGAGGAGTTCGAGCAGGCCGGCCATGCCGCCGGGACGGGAGTGGGGCAGCATCTGGTAGTGCATCTGGCGCTGGTCGCGGACCTTGGGGCCGGCTTGCTGTTCGGGCGCCTCGGCGGGGGCCAGATCGGGTCTGGTCAGCACCTTGTAGATGTAATCCACCAATTGTGTGAAGGGCTCGGATTTGCGGTCGCGGGGCTGCGCCAGTTGCACCCGGAAATCGGTGCGGATGCGGCCCGGGTTGCGCCCCAGTACGACGATGCGATCGGCGAGCAGCACCGCTTCCTCGATGTTGTGCGTGACCAGGAAGATGGCCTTGGTAGGCATCGCCTTGTTGGCCCACAGCTCCAGCAGTTCGCTGCGCAGGTTCTCGGCCGTCAGCACATCCAGCGCGGAGAAGGGCTCATCCATGAAAAGCACCTCCGGCTCGACCACCAGGGCGCGGGCAAAACCGACCCTCTGCTTCATGCCGCCCGAAAGTTCTTTAGGATAGGCGGCTTCGAAGCCGTCCAGGCCGACCGTGTCCAGCATCTTCATGCTGCGGTCGCGGCGCTCCTCGGGGCTGACGCCGCGGGCCTGCAACGGGGCTTCGACGTTTTCCAGAACCGTAAGCCAGGGAAAAAGGGCGAAGCTCTGGAAGACGATGGAGACGTTGATCGCGGCTTCCGCGATGGGCGTCTGGTGCCAGTAGACCTGGCCCGCCGTGGGCGTGGACAGCCCGGTCAACATGCGCAGCATGGTGGACTTGCCGGAGCCCGAGGGGCCAAGCAGAGCCAGGATCTCGCCGGGCAGGATTTCAAGATCGGTGGCCGAGATGACCTGAATGCGGTTCTGGCTGGGCTGCGCGTAATATTTTTCAATCTTTTCGGCGCGAATGATGGCTTCAGCGGCCGGGATTGGGGCGGGCGCCGGAGCGCCTTCGAGGGCCGGGGCTGCTTCGAGCGCCGGGGCCGGGGTCTGGTTGGCAATGCCCGCTTCCTGCATGCGCGGTTCTCCTGGTCGGGTCCGCATGCCAAAAGCCGCGGCCGGTCGTTGTTGCAAGTATATGTTTTGCCGGTTGCTCGCAGATGAATCGCCGCCAGTTTGCGCGTGATTGCCTGCACGCACCGGATCGATGCAAGCCGACAGCGTCTCATCCAGGCTCGGGAACGGAACGTTTGCCCTGAAAGCTCCAGACCGGGCGTATCATTCATTGGAAGGCGCTTCGCCTGTCCAGGAAAACGCTTCGCGCGGCAAGTGAATCTTCATGGATCGTCGTTGGGCGCCGTCTGTTGGGCTATGCGGCGTAGCTTACGTTTTTGCCCGATTGCGCGTCAAGGAGAGTATGCCCGAGAAAACTGCAAAGCCCAAAGTCCTGGTTGCCGATGACGAGCCGGTAATCGCCGACACCCTGGCCATGATCCTGAACCAGAGCGGATTTGAGGCCCGCGCCGTTTACTCCGGCGAAAAGGCGCTTGAGCTGTCTGAGACCTTCGCGCCGGATATGCTCATCTCCGACGTGATCATGGCCGACCTGAACGGCATCGATGCGGCCATCCGCATCCAGGCCCTGCTGCCGCGGATCAAGATACTGCTCTTCAGCGGCCAGGCCGCCACGGCCGATCTGCTGGAGAAGGCGCGCGCCAGGGGCTACGAGTTCGAAATCCTGGCCAAACCTGTCCATCCTCAGGATTTGCTTAGAAAGCTGCGCGGGTGATGGAGCCGGTTGAATGCGGTCTTCAAACGGAACAAGAGAGGCTGTCAGCCCGTATTTACCTCCAAATGAACACCACTTCTGAATTTCCCGGCCCACCAACAGACTTGCTCTCGAACCGCTTGTTCGGCCTCACGCGCCGGATCGAGGAGATTGATCCGCAGTTGTCGCGTGTTCTAGTTCCGTGGGTCGTGCGCCATCCGCGCTACCTTCCGGGGTTCCTCCGCCTGGCGCGGACGATTGGGCAGTCGAGGCGCGCGCGAGCTCGTGCGCTGGAGAGCGGGGTGCGAGTGCCGCCTTTTCTCGTTCTCAGCGTCACTTCCAAATGCAATCTGCGCTGCGTCGGCTGCTTCGCCGGGGCAGTAGGGACCGTCACGCGCGCGCCGGCGCAGCCGGGACTCGGCCTCAGCGACTGGTACGGAATCGTGGATGAGGCGGTTCGACTCGGTGTGATGGCATTCATGATCGCCGGCGGCGAGCCATTCTTGCTGCCGGGCATTGCCAGCCTGTTCCGCGACCATCCCGACCGGCTCTTCCTTGTCTTCACCAACGGGACGGCTTTGCAACCCGGAGATTACCGGATCTTGAGGAACTGCTCCAACACGGTGGTCGTGGTCAGCTTGGAGGGCGATCGCGATCTGACCGACTCGCGCCGGGGCCGCGGTGTCTACGAGAAGGCTCTCGGCTCGCTCGACCGGCTGCGGGAAGCGGGTGTTTTGACGGGTATCGCCGTCGCTGTGGGATCGGCGAACATTGGGTACTGGTCCGAGCCGCGCAACATCGACGCGCTGATCGCCCACAGCGGACCGCTGGCCATGTTTATCGAGCAGATTCCCACCGGGCAAGTTCCCACTGGTAGCTGCGAAAGCGGCGCGCTGCTGACTCCCGAGCAGCGGTCTCGCTTCCGCGAAACCGTCGTCCAGTATCGGGATCGCGCTACCGGAGGCGCTTACATCATCCATTCGCCGGGGGATGAAGAGACGCTCGGAGGGTGCGTCTCCGCCGGGCGCGGCTTCGCCCATGTGAATCCGAGCGGCGATGTGACCGCCTGTCCCGTTTCGGCTCTGGCGACGCACAACGTGAGAACCTCGAATCTGCGCCAGGCTTTGGCCAGTCCGCTTTTTGCAATGATCCGGGAGAACGGCCATCTGCTCGAAACGGAGGGGCATCCTTGCGGGCTGTCCGCGCACGCCGAGGAGCTGGAGACCATGGCGAAAGGTCTGGGCGCTTACCGCACCGGCGCGCCCGCTTCAGCGGCAGGGGAAACGGAACCGCTGGTAGCAATCCATTGACCGGCCGCAAGCCAGCCGGATGTTCATCTTGAGGAAAAGGTTTCGAGGATGCGAGCTACAGCTCGCGCCGGCCCTCCATGGCGCGGGCCATCGTGACTTCGTCGGCGTACTCGATGTCGCTGCCCGCAGGGACCCCCGTTGCAATGCGCGTGATCTTGACCGAAGAGCCGCGTAGCGCAGTTGCCAGCCAGTGGGCGGTGGCTTCGCCTTCCAAGGTGGGGCTGGTGGCCAGGATGACCTCGTCCACTTCGCCGCGCTCCACGCGGGCAATGAGCGTGCCGGTGCGCAACTGCTCGGGGCCGACGCCGTGCAGGGGCGACAGCGTTCCGTGCAGCACATGGTAGACGCCCTGGTAGCCGCGCGTCCGCTCCACGGCGGCGATGCTGGTAGGCTCCTCGACCACGCAGACCAGCCGCCGGTTGCGGCTTGCGCTGGCGCAGTAGGCGCAGGGATCGACGTCGGTGACGTTGTTGCAGATGGAGCACAGGCGCAGGCTCGCCTTGAGGCCGCGCACCGCCTCGGCCAGCGCCGCCGCATCCTCGTCGGTGGAGCGCAGAATATGGAAGGCGAAGCGCTGCGCGCTCTTGGTGCCCACGCCGGGCAGCTTCTTCAACTCTTCAATGAGCCGCGCCATGGGCTCGGCGAAACGCGACATTTTGCTGCCTCCTTGGAAATCCTGCGCACAAGAGCTTGGGGTCAGGCTCAGCCACTAACAGCTCAAGCTCCCGCTCAGCCAGTTGCCGAGCTTCTCCAAGGGCAATCGTACGCCGATCTGGAACGTACCGAAGAGGGCGTAGACGGCGCTGACCTCGTCGAAGCGCATCTCGTAGATCAGCTTCTTGAAGACCGCCGGATCGTCGGCGAAGAGATCGACGCCCCACTCCCAGTCGTCCAAGCCGATCGATCCGGAGACGATCTGCTTCACCTGGTCGGCGTAGCGGCGGCCGATCAGGCCGTGCTCGCGCATCATGCGCTGGCGCTCGGCGAAGGGCACGGTGTACCAGTTGACCTGCTCGCCGCGCTTGCGATCCATGGGGTAGAAACAAAGGTACTTGGCCTCCGGAACAGCGGGGAAGAGCCGGGGCGCCATAGCTGCCGATTGCCGCTCCAGCGTGGCGGCGATCTCGGCCTTCCACTCCGGCGTGTGCGGGGCCAAGCCTTTGGCCGCGGCGGCTTCGTAGGTCTTTCGTGTGGACTCGTAGAGGCCGAGTTCGACGACCGAGAGGTAGGAGTGGCGCAGATCGATGTAATCGTAGAGCTCCGTCTGGGCCACCTCCAGTTCGACCTGATTCAACGCCTCGAAAGAGTCACGGAAGTGGATCAGAATCAGGTCGCCTTTGTGGCCGAGTTCGGAGAAGAGAGCCGAACGGACCGGCGCATCCGGGCCGGCGCGCTCCAGGCGGCGGAGGGCTTCAACGGCCTGGCCGGCAATGCGCTCGCGGTCGCCGGCCGCGGTGGCGCGCCAGGCCTTCCAGTCGAAACGGAAGAACTGATGCAGCAGCGGCGAGCCTTCAAGCGTAAGCGGGACGGGGGGAAGATCGGCCAACGGGCACCTCGAATCTTTCCTAATCCTAACAAAACACCTGTGGTTGGACGGCTACCTTCGACTGGCAGAGCGAACGGCATGGTCTCCCACCCTTGGCACAAAAACCCGCCGCGGCGGATGCCAAGGATGGGGCACCCAGCGGATTCTCAGTCGCCGGCGCCAGTCCGCCATAGCCCTATATACTGAAAGGGCGAATGAGCGAAAGAATTCTGACCCTCCTGGTGCAGTTTGTCACCCACATTATCGATATGGGCGGTTACGCCGGCATCGTTGCGCTGATGGGACTCAACTCGGCCTGTGTTCCGCTTCCATCGGAGGTCATCATGCCGTTTTCCGGGTACCTGGTGTACCTGGGGCGGTTCCATCTCTTGCTGGTGGTGGCGGCGGGGGTGGTGGGCTGCAATCTCGGTTCGGCGATCGCGTATTGGATCGGGGCCAAAGGCGGGCGTCCGCTGGTGGAGCGCTACGGAAATTGGGTCTTGATGAGCCGCCACGACCTGGACCGCATGACCTGGTTCTTTGACAAATACGGATCGATTACAGTTTTGCTGGCGCGAATGATGCCGATGGTGCAGACATTTATTGCTTTCCCGGCGGGGATTGCCAGAATGCCGCGGCTGCGCTTCCACATCTACACCACGCTGGGCGCGGCGGCATGGTATTTTTGCCTGGCCTACGCGGGCATGAAGCTGGGCGAGGCCTGGTATACGGACCCGCGTCTCTATCAGGCGTTTCACCGTTTTCATCTGGCAGTCGAGATCGCGCTGCTGGCAGGGATCGTCTGGTTTGTGTGGTCGCACCTGAAGCGTGGCAGGCAAGCGGGAGCCGCATGAAGCTGCGAATGGAATGATGTCAATTGGCGCGGCGTAAACTATCTGGTGCGCCGCAAGATGAGTTGGAGCAGGCGGGAGATATCGGAGCAGAGAAGGAAGGTTGGGAGAAGCAATGTCAACTGAAGAACAAGGCGGCCAGAAGACCGCCGCGGCAACGAAGATTGCGCCCGCCACGGGCAAACTGGGAGTGATGGTGGTCGGCCTGGGCGCCGTGGCCACCACCATGATCGCCGGCATCGAGGCCGTCCGCCGCGGGCTAGCCAAGCCGATCGGATCGCTGACCCAGATGGGCACCATCCGCCTGGGCAAGCGCACCGACGGCAACTCGCCGCTGATCAAGGACTTTGTTCCGCTGGCCGATCTGAACGATCTGGTCTTTACCGGCTGGGACATCTTCGCGGATAACGTCTACGAGTCCGCCGCCCACGCCAAGGTGCTCGACAAGGAGACCCTCGACCAGCTCAAGCCTTACCTGGAGACCATCCAGCCGCTGCCCGCCGTCTTCGACCAGTATTACGTGAAGCGCCTCCACGGCACGCATGTGAAGAAGGGCAAGAACAAGCGCGACCTGGCCAACCAGGTCATCGCCGACATTCAGGCCTTCAAGAAGACCGTGGACCGCGTGGTGATGATCTGGGCCGCTTCGACCGAGATCTTCATCGAGCCGAGCGCGGTGCATGAGTCGATCGAGGCCTTCGAGAAGGGGCTGGAGAACGACGACATTGGCATCGCTCCTTCGCAGATTTATGCCTACGCGGCGCTGAGCGAGGGTGTGCCCTTCGCCAACGGCGCGCCCAACCTGACGGTGGATACCAGGGCGCTGATCGAGCTGTCGAAGCGCAACGCGGCGCCGATTTGCGGAAAGGACTTCAAGACCGGCCAGACCTTCATGAAGACGGTGCTGGCGCCGGCTCTCAAGGCGCGGATGCTGGGCGTCTCCGGCTGGTTCTCCACCAATATTCTGGGCAACCGCGACGGCGAGGTGCTGGACGATCCGCAATCGTTCAAGACCAAGGAAGAGTCCAAGCTGGGCTCGCTCGACTACATCTTTCAGCCGGAGCTTTACCCCGATCTCTATCAGGATCTCTACCACAAGATTCGCATCAACTACTATCCTCCCCGCGGCGACGACAAAGAGGCTTGGGACAACATCGACATCTTCGGCTGGATGGGCTACCCCATGCAGATCAAGGTGAACTTCCTCTGCCGCGATTCGATTCTGGCCGCGCCCATTGCCCTCGACCTGGTGCTCTTCCTGGACCTGGCCAAGCGCACGCCGTCGCTGCGCTCGATCGGCATTCAGGAGTGGCTGAGCTTCTATCTGAAGTCGCCGCAAACGGCCGCCGGCCTCTATCCCGAGCACGACCTGTTCATCCAATCGATGAAGCTCAAGAATACGCTGCGGCACATCATGGGAGCCGACCTTATCACCCACCTCGGTCTCGAATACTACGACTGACCACCTGCGGTGGGGCAGACGCCTGTCGTTGGCCGGTGAGAGCAAGAACACTTGCCCTACCCGTCAGGGTGTGGTGGAAAGCAGGGGTGAAAAGCCGGGGTCCCCAGCGATGGGTCTTTGTCGCTGGGGTGGAAGGCAGCCGGATTCGCCGTCCCAACCAGTGTCTTCTAGAGCAGTATCAAGGTAGATATACCCACAGATCGGGGGGGTCGTATTATGCTTGAGTTCTCTGGTGAAGCGACCGCGGCGAGACGATGGAACGAGCCTACTCGGACGATTTGCGGATAGATATTGGAGGCCTCCGAGCGAAGCGAAGGAAGTTGCCCTGCTGGCCAAGGCGGCCGGCATGAAGGCCATGAGGGTTTCGAGCTTTGCCAACGACAATCGCGGCGAGTTCACCGCCCACTGGATGCTGCTCACGGACAACGCCGGATTCTTCGCTCTTCCCGAAGTTGCAGCCCAGGCCAGACAGCCCACTGAGAATCCCAGGGTCCGTCTCTGGACCGACGATTACTCCAGCCTCCTGCCCATCATCCGCTGGTAGCGAACTCGTCTGTGCGCCCCCGGACTGTATCGAAACGATACAGCGAGACTGAGAACTGCCGAAAGTGTATCGAAACGATACAGCTTGGCTCCTTACCCGTCTGCTTCTTCCCTCGTAAAGACATCAGCTGTCGTTCCATCCCCGCTCAGCCCGCCAAATACCAGATAAGACATAGCAGGTTGACAATTAATAGGACCATTGTGCCAACCTGCAGGACGCGCTTTCCCAAATAAGACTCTCTCCGCGCAACCACCATACAAGCAAGCAGGCATATAAAGCTAATAGTCAAGAATAGCGACCATATGCATTGTTTAAGCGCAATTCCAAAGATCTCGCGATCTCCGAAGTTATTGACTCCGGAGTCATTGGAGAATGCCTTTATAACACACCAACCCGCCAAGTTTGCACACACTGACGCTGTAAAGACGAGAAGGGACGCCGGTATCCTTCGATAGCCCCTGTATTCCGAATCAAAACCAACTCTAAGCCACGCGATCAGAAGACACAAGCCACCCACACAGATCGTACTCAAGGTCGTTACGATCGCCGGGAAAGCAAACCTAAGTCCTTCAAGTCCCATAACTCCCCTTCGCCGCGCTCACCCGAAGCGCGCCTTCTTGACCGTCTGGCGGAAGTCTTCGCCGCTCATCTCCACGCGCACGCACATCTCCGCCAGCCGCGACCTCATGCGGTCGCCGATGCGGTCGCCGAGGGTCTGTTCGCGGGCGGCGCGTTCGGGGTCCGTCAAGCCGCCGCCGGCCGCGGGCAGGTCGGGGTAGTTGGTAGTCACTATGGTGGTCTGCTTGTCGTTGTAGCGGGTATTCAGGATGAGCGCGACCGTGTCCCAGACCCACTCGTTGGGCTTTTGCGCGCCCAGGTCGTCCAGCACCAGCACCTCGGCGGCAAAGACCGGCTGCAGCAGTTCGAGTTCGGTGGTCTGAACCTGCGGGTTGTAGCTGTTCTGGATGTTCTTGAGCAGCTCGCGATAGTCGCAGAAGAGGCCTTTGACGCCGCGCTCCTGCACCAGCCGGCGCAGCACGCCCACGGCCAGGTGGGTCTTGCCCACGCCGATGGAGCCGGTAAACAGCAGACCCTTGCCGGCGGTATCCACCGGGTAAGCCTCGACAAACC
>Ga0326728_10019871_pt1 | contig 12942 bp, 14 predicted proteins | sample MB3enrmetagenome_FD_207602 | JGI IMG/M metagenome (GOLD analysis project Ga0326728, IMG submission 207602) | Lab enriched peat soil microbial communities from McLean, Ithaca, NY, United States - MB31MN | ecosystem: Environmental > Terrestrial > Soil > Wetlands > Peat | place: USA: New York...
AAGAGGATTATCTTCGCTACCGCATCGCCTCCACCGCTTATCTTGGCCAGCACATCGCATCGGCCGGCGTGCCCATCGTGCAGCCGCCCGGCGGCCACGCTGTTTACATCGACGCTCGCGCCTTTCTGCCGCACATCCCCTGCGAGCAATTTCCCGGTGTCGCGCTGGCTTGCGAACTCTATCTTGCCGGTGGCATCCGCTCGGTCGAGATCGGCACTCTGATGTTTGCCGCCGCAGCCCAGATGGATCTGGTTCGCCTCGCCATACCCCGCCGCGTCTACACACAGAGCCACATCGACTACCTCGTCGAAGTGATTCTCGACGTCTGGAGCCGGCGCGAGTCGCTCCGCGGCATGCGCCTGACCTATGAGGCTCCGTTCCTGCGCCACTTCACCGCGCATCTGGAACCGATCGCGCCGTGAGGCTGCGGCTCGCCCATCATCCGGCTCCGCTCCGATAAACTCGAAGAGAAGAACTACTCATCCGGAGCTGCTTTGACCAACGTTCCTGAGCAACGGCTCATCCGCCCCGCGCGCAACATCACGGGAAGCCTGCGCCTGCCCGGCGATAAATCCATCAGCCACCGTTACGCGATGCTGGGCGCTTTTGCCGAAGGGACCTCGCGCTTCACCAACTTCTCCACCGGCGCCGACTGCGCCTCGACCCTGGCCTGTATGCAGGCCCTTGGCGTGAAAGTCGAGCACACCGGCCCGAATGAAATCGAAATCACCGGCGTGTGCGGGCGCGTCCAGCCTTCCGCGCAGCCTCTCGACTGCGGCAACTCCGGCTCGACAATGCGCATGCTCAGCGGTTTGCTCGCGCCTCAGGCCGGCCGCTTCACGCTCGTTGGCGACGCCTCGCTCTCGCGCCGCCCGATGGAGCGCGTCCGCAAGCCTCTGGAGCTGATGGGCGCGCGCCTCACCCTCACCGAGGGCCATGCTCCGATTACTCTCGAAGGCGGCCCGCTGAAGGCCATTGATTACTCGATGCCCGTTGCCAGCGCCCAGGTAAAGTCGTGCGTACTGCTGGCCGGATTGCAGACCTCCGGCACGACGACAGTGCGTGAATCTGTGCGCACTCGCGACCACAGCGAGCTGGCCCTGCGCGCCTTCGGAGCCAACGTGACCAGCGCCGCGGGAAGTGCGTCCATCTCGGGTCCGCAGCCTCTTCACGCCATTCAGGCCGCGGTTCCCGGCGACATCTCTTCGGCCGCCTTCTTCCTCTCGGCCGCAGCACTCTTTCCCGGCTCCAGCCTGGTCTTCGATTTCCTCGGCCTCAACCCCACGCGCGCCGCACTGCTCGACGTGCTCGCCCTGCTCGGCGCCGAGATCAGCGTCCTCCATCTCGAGGAGCAGCACGCCGAGCTGGTGGGCGCGGTGCGCGTCTCGGGACCCGCCAACGGGCTGGGCTCGGTGGAGATCTCCGGCGCTCTGGCCGCTCAGCTCATCGACGAGCTGCCCGTACTGGCTGCCATCGCGCCCTCGACGCGCGGCGGCATTCGCATTCGCGACGCAAAGGAACTTCGGGCAAAGGAATCCGACCGCATCGCGCTGGTCGTGAAAAATCTGCGCGCCATGGGAGCCGAGGTTACGGAGTTCGACGACGGGCTCGACGTTCCCGGCGGCCAGGCGCTCCACGGCGCCACGATCGATTCCGGCGGCGACCACCGCATCGCCATGGCCTTCAGCGTAGCCGCCCTCCGCGCCTCCGGCGACACGCTCATCGAGGACGCCGGCTCAGCCGCGATCAGCTTTCCGGAGTTCTTCGAGCTTCTCGATCTGGTTGCGGAGCGATAGAGCCGGTTCAGGCGCGCCCTTATAGCGGCACCTTTTCGAGCGGCGTGATGAACCCGATGCCGGGAATGTCGAGCCGGTGCAGGTCTTTGTCGTTGGTAATGAACAGGTCCACTCCGAAGTGCGCGGCGCAGGCCAGTTGAATCGCGTCGGCATTGCGCAGCTTGTGCGTCGCCCGCAGCGATGCATAGCGCCAGGCCACCGAGGCATCGAAGCTCACGACCTGCGCTCTGGAACGAATGGTTCGATCATATTGCTCGATCAACGACGGCGCTCCCAATCGTGTTGGCTTAACCAGCAATTCCCCAAGCGTCATCGCCGAAGTAACCAGCCTGTCGCCTCTTACAATCATGCGCCGCCAGCAAGCTTCTACCATGCTGCTGAACGGTTCGTAATCTTCGAAAAGGTAGATGAAAATATTGGTATCGAAAAATATCTTGCTCAAATATCCTCCCTCCGCAGATTCTCGACGTACTCGTCGGCGTGCTCGTCGGCCCATATGTGGCGGCCGGAACCGCGAAGGCGCAGCAGAGGGTCATCGTCGATGTTTGCGATCGCGACAGGATCGCTTGCGCCCTGAATCCAGGTTTCATACCAGTCGAGCAGAGGACGGTACGCCTCTGGAATCTCTTCCCTTTTCGGCTTCGATTTCGAGGCGCGGCGCACCTGTATGCGATCCGGATGAACGTCGTCGCCAGGACGGTAGAGACGGCGAAACCCCGAGCGGGTCTCATATAACACACGATATGCTCCGCCCTGCAGTTTGCCGGGATCGGACCGCTTGCGGGAGCGCGGCGAGTTCGCGACGCAGTGGGCGCTGATATGAGCGGCCAGGGTGTTTGAGTGCTGCCCGCGCGGTAAACCCTCTGCCAGGAATCTGCCGGCGATCTCCGATTCGGCGAAGTCGGGCCTTTCCGGGTGTTCCCGATGGAGAAGAGCAGCCGCGATCCAAACCCCATCGGCGATTCGGATCGTCTCTTGAGTTGCGCGTGTCATGCGGGTCAAGGTCAACTCCTAAATTGGTTAATCCAATAATACTGCTTCAATATCATTTGTCAATGGTTTCTGTCGAAAAAGCAAAGGCACCGGCCGTAAAGGAATCCGGGCACGGGTCCTTGCATCAGCCGCGCGGCTGTCCGTTTTTGGGACACCGCCCCCCTCAGTCCCTTTCCTGCAATCCCATCCCGCCATTTCTTCTTTTCAATCTTGAGTTCTGAATTGCCCGGCTGGAATGTGGAGAAGTGCACCGGCTTAAATTTCACTTAACCCGGCGCGGAGACGAATGCGGGTTGCGCGTCAGGTCATTGCGAGGCTGCTCTTCAGGCCATTGCGACACCCGGTAGAAAGGCTGCCATGAGGTTATTAATTGCCGAGGATGACAGGGCATTGAGTCAGTTCCTATGCCGGGGGCTGGAGGCCGACGGATACCGCGTGCGGCTGGCCTTCGATGGAGGCGCCGCCGTGGAGGCGTTCCGGCAGGAGATGCCGGACCTGACCATTCTTGATCTGAATATGCCGGTCAAGGATGGCGAGCAGGTGCTCGAGGAGGTGCGCCTGCTGAACGCCGATCTGCCGGTGCTGGTGCTCACCGGCAGGCAGGAGGTGGACACGCGCGTGCGCTGCCTCGACAGGGGCGCCGACGACCTGATGATCAAGCCATTCAGCCTTCATGAACTGAAGGCGCGCTGCCGGGCGCTGCTCCGCCGAAAGCGCGAGACGCGGCTGCAACTGCGCGCCGGCGATCTGGAACTGGACCGTCTGGAGCACACTGCCCACCGCGGCGGCGAGGCGGTTGTGCTCACCAACAAGGAATTCTCCCTGCTCGAACACCTGCTGCTCAACCGCGGCCAATGCGTTTCGCGCGTGGAACTGCTGGATTCGGTTTGGAATTTGGAGCCGGCGCAGACCACCAACATTGTGGACGTTTACGTGAACTATCTCCGCCGCAAGCTCAAAGACCCGGCCCCCGGGCATCTCATCCGCACCGTCCGGGGACGCGGGTACATTGTGCCTTCGGAAGTCGAGTTGAGCGCGGTTGGCGCACCCATACAGACCCCGGTCCTGGCGGTCACGGAGGCTGTTCTGGCCCCGGGGACGTCCACGTTCTGATCCCACCCTTGAGAGGAGACGTTCTTCATGCAGCCCTTTGCAGTTCCCGTTCTACCCGTTCATCCGCATCTGCGCCCACGCAGCGCGGTGGTGGCCAGCGCCGATGGCAACCTTCGCCAGCGGCTGACACAGATTCTGGGAGGGCTTCGCTGGCAGGTCCGCGAAGCCTCAAGCGGAGCCGAAGCCTGGAGCGCGGCAGAAACCGCAGCGCCAGAGGCGGTGATTGTCGATTCCTGGCTCCCGGATCTCGATCTGGCGGAATTCTTGAGCGAGTTCCGCGGGCGTTTTCCGCAGGTGGACGTGGTGGCCGCGGGGGGCGGCTCGCCGGGACTTGAAAGCCCGCGCGGCCCTTACCGGCAGGAACTACTCTATGCGCTGCGCCGTTCGCAGGATGCGGATACGGCAGCGTGGAACTCGGCGCCTCTGCTCGATGCCGAGGTGGCGGCCACGAAGCCGGCTTCAGGAGCGGAAGCCGCGCGGAAGGCGCAATCGGCGGCTGGCAGCGCGGAAGCGCCGGCCAGGAATGTGCACTCGACAGAAGCGCCGCTCGAGACCGCCGGAGCCAGTACCGAGCGGACGAGCGCAATGCTGATCGCCGAGCGGCTTCCGGAGCTCGTCGGCGATGCCCCGTGCCTGCTGGAAGTGAGCCGGCGCGTGCGCCTGGTTGCTCCGCGGATGACTCCCGTGCTGATTGAGGGCCCCACCGGGTCGGGGAAAGAACTGGTGGCCGAGGCCCTCCACCGGCTTTCGCCGCGCAGCCGCAAGCCGTTTGTGGCCATCAACTGCGCGGCCATTCCGGAGGCCCTGCTGGAGGCCGAACTCTTTGGGCACACGCGCGGAGCGTTTACCGGCGCCGTGCAGGGGCGCACCGGCCGCATCGAGGGCGCCGATGGAGGCACGCTCTTTCTCGATGAGATCGGCGAGATGCCGCTCGGTCTGCAGTCGAAGCTGCTGCGATTTGTGGAGTGCGGGGAACTGCAGCGCGTGGGCGACAACGAAACTGTGAAGGTGGACGTGCGCATCGTAGCCGCCACTCACCAGCCTCTTGCCCAGCATGCCCAGGCCGGAAATTTCCGCAGCGACCTCTACTACCGGCTGGCGGTTTTTCTCATCCGCACCCCGGCTCTGGCCGAGCACCTGGAAGATTTGCCGCTGCTGGTCGGCCACTTCTTCAAGCGGATGGGGCGGGAGACACCGGTCAAGCGCATCAGCCCGGCAGCCCTCCGAAAGCTGGCTGCGCACGACTGGCCCGGCAACGTGCGCGAACTCGAGCACGTGCTGGAGAGAGGCGCAATTCTGGCCGGAGACGAACCGCTGCTGACAGAACGGGAGATCGACTTCGGTCTGACCGTGCACTGAACTGCGGCCTTTCGGGAGATAGGCGCGAGGCGCGACAGGAGGCGAAGGGAGTCTGTAATGGGGATGGAGATTGCAACCGGTCTGAGTCAGGAGATCGCCCGATACATGGACCTCTCCGTCACTGAAGCGAAGCTGACGGCGGCCAACATGGCGAACGTCGACACGCCCGGCTACCGGACCGTGGGGACGGACTTCGAAGCCGAGATGCAAAAAGCGATCGGCGATGTGGATCAGCAGCAGGCCGCACAGCCTGTCACTGTCAAGGCGGTCGATGGACTCATCGCCCGTCCCGACGGCAACAACGTTTCGATGGAGCGGGAGGGGCTGAATCTGGCGGCGGCGCAACTGAAGTTCAAGACCGGCGTGGCCCTGCTGCGCGAAGAGAACCAGCGCGTGATGGATGCGATTCACGCCGACAGCAAATGATCGGCTGCGGAAGGAGGCGGGGAGTGAATCTTTTCGGATTGATGGAGACCTCGGGCAGCGCGATGGAGGCCGAGCGCGTGCGCGCCGAAGTGGTGGCGGCCAATATGGCCAATGCGGAAACCACGCGGACGGCCTCGGGCGGCCCCTATCGCCGCCAGCACGTCGTCTTTGCCGCCGAGGGAGGTGATTCCGGCTTCGTCAACGCCATCTCGGCAGCATCGGGAAATGGAAGCTCGCCCGGCGCCACGTTCAACGAGCTGTCTGCTGCGGCCATGCCGGCGACGGCAGGAGGGGCTGGGCAGGCAGTGGCGACGGGCGTGCGTGTTGCCGCAGTGGTCGAAGACTCGTCACCCCCGCTCAAGCGCTACGATCCCGGCAATCCCGACGCCGGAGAGGATGGATATGTTTCGTATCCGGACATTAACCCACTCACAGAGATGGCGGACCTGATGGGGGCCACGCGTGCTTATGGGCTGAACAGTTCCGCCGTGCAGGCCGAGAAGGGCATGATCACGTCGGCGCTGGAGATCGCCAAGTCGTAAACAGCGAAGCGTTTCAGCCGCCAGGGCGCGCCTGCCACGAGATGAGCCCGGGTTCCGCGGGAAGAGGAAGAGAGCGAGTATGCAAACTGCAATGCATTCCATTGGCGCGCTGGAGGCGCTTCGGTCTTCTGCAGCGGGCAGCACTGCGACGCAGTCACCGGGCGGGCCAAATGCTGGTCAGGCAGCGCCGTTTTCCGACCTGCTGTCGGACGCCGTGGGCCAGGTGAATACGCTCGAAGACCAGGCCCGCGCTGCTGTCGAAGGGTTGATGACCGGCAGCGGAGTCGACGTCCACAGCGCCATGATTGCCACCGAGAAGGCCAGCATGGCCTTCGAAATGGCTCTGGCGGTGCGCAACAAGGCGGTGCAGGCTTATCAGTCGGTGATCGGCATGCAGTTCTGAAGCCTGCATGGGAGCGGGGCGGCGCAGCATAAGCGGGAACTCTGCTGCGGAGTGAGGAAGAGAACAGTTGGAACCGGCTCGAGAGCCGGAGGTGGCGGCGAGAGCGGGAGAACGGCGGAATCGAGCGACCATGGCGACGGGAACACAGCTGGAAAAGAGCGCGCCAGTGGCGATGGGGGCGCAGGATCTGATGGGGAGGCTCAACGCGCTCTGGACGCTGGCGCGTCTCCGCTGGCGGCAGATGCCGGCCCAGCAACGCGGCTGGACGCTGGCCGTGGTTCTGATGCTCGGGGCCCTGGTTGGAGGCTTGATCTGGTATGGGCTGCGCACCGATTGGCGGACGCTCTATGTGAATCTGGATTCTGACGATGCGCAGCAGGTTGCGCAGGCTCTGGCCCAGGCGCAGATACCTTATGAGGGCACCGCCGACGGCGCGGGCATCCGCGTTCCAGCCGCGCAACTGGACAAGGCGCGGCTGGCAACCGCGGCCAAGACAAGCGTGAAGAGCGGCAGGCTGGGCTTCGAGCTTTTCGACAAGCCCAACTGGGTAGGCTCGGAGTTTGACGAGCAGGTGAATTATCAGCGGGCTCTCGAAGGCGAGCTTGAGCACACGGTGGGCACGCTGGCCGACGTTGAATCGGCCCGCGTTCATCTGGTCCTGCCTCATGACTCGCTCTTCCGCGACCAGGAGCGTCCGGCCAAGGCATCGGTGGTGCTGAGGCTGCGCCATCGCACTCTGGCCGAGGGCGAGCCGGAGGCGATCCGGAACCTGGTGGCCTCGGCGGTAGACGGGCTGACAGCGGACCGGGTCATCCTGGTCGACGCCGCCGGCAACCTGCCTTTGGGGCCCAAGACGGTCGAGGCGACGCGGCTGAGCGCCGAGCAGGCGCTTGAGGAGAAGCTGGTTTCCACCCTGGAGCCGGTGACCGGTGCGGGGAACGTGCGCGCCTCGGTGACGCTCGACTACGACGACGCGAGCACGGAGACGACCCAGGAAACCTACGATCCGGATAAGACAGTGGCCCTTTCGATGCAGCGGACTGAACAGACCACTGGGGCCCAGCAGGTTGCCTCCGGAGTGCCGGGAACGGCCTCGAATGCGCCCAACTCGCAGGCCTTGCCGGTCTATCCCAAAGTGACCGCGCAGCCCCAGACGGCTAAAACGGAATCAGGTACGTACGGGGCTTCGAAGACCGAGCGTCACGTCGTGGAAGGCGGCGGAAAGCTGCGCCGCATGACGGCGGCGATTGTCGTGAACGACCGGCTGATCGAGCAGTCGAGCAAGGGCAAGCCGGCCGTCTGGCAAACCCGGTCGGCCGACGAGCTGAGCAACTTGACGGCGCTCGCGCAGGCGGCAGTGGGCTATGACGCGACACGCGGCGACACGCTGACGGTCCGGGATCTGGCCTTTGAGGAGAACCGCGCTCAGGTTTCGACTCCGGTCTACGAACAGATTCCGGCCGCAATCGCAGGTTCACCGCTTCTGATCAAATACGGCGCGCTGCTGGCCGGCTTGCTTGCGGTACTGGTCTTCGGCGTCAGGCCCGCTCTGCGCCACGCCGGCGCGGCCGCACGGGGGCTGGCTGCCGGGGCCGCCGGAAAGGAACTGCCGCGCGAGGCGGCGGCGCAGGCTGCATTGAAGCTGCCCGAATCCGATCCGGATCGTCTCCGCGCCCAGGAGATCTTCGACCAGGTGACAACCCACCTGAAACGCGAACCGACGCAGAGCTCGCGGCTGTTGCAGAGCTGGATTCATTCCGACTAAGAGGAGCACCCAGGTGGCCGAGCAGGGCAGCGATGGCGGGGCGACGCGGCAGCGCCGGTCGGCGAATGTCTCCGGGGTGCGCAAGGCGGCGATTCTGCTCGTCGCCGTTGGCCAGGAGCTGGCCCGGGAGATCCTCCGCGCCCTTCCGGAGGTCGATGTGCAGCGGCTTACCGAAGAACTGGCCGATCTGCGCGGCGTCTCGCCGGAGCTTTCCTCCGATGTTCTGGAGGAGTTCTGGGAACTGCTGGAAACCCAGCACTACATGGTTCACGGCGGGCTGGATTACGCCAGCCGGCTGCTGATTGACACCTTCGGCAAGGATCGGGCCGACGATCTGCTCATGCTGGTGCGCCGCTCGCAGCAGGCGGCGCAGGGCAATCTGGCCAAGCTGCAGCGGACCGACCCGGCGCAGTTGGGCAAACTGCTGGATTCCGAGCATCCACAGACGATCGCGCTGGTGCTGGCGCACCTGGATCCGCGGCGAGCCTCGATCGTGCTCGAAAGCCTCAGCGAAGAGCACAAGGTGGTCTCGGTGCAGAGGCTGGCCGAGATGCGCCAGTTTTCGCCGGAGATGGCTCAGAAGGTGGCGCAGATCCTGCACCGGCGTCTGGAGAGCGTGGGCGATTCGGCGCGCAAGAGTTACTCGGGCTTCAAGGCGGTGGCCGACCTGATGAACCGGCTCAACGGCGAGGAAGCGAAGAAGATTCTTGAGGCGATCGAAGAGGGTCAGCCAGAACTTGCCCTCAGCATCCGGAACCTGATGTTCACGTTTGAGGACTTGATCACGGTGCCGCCGGCGACCATCCGGGAGATCGTTGCAGGTGTCGACAAGAGGCAACTGGCGCTGGCGCTGCGCGGGGCAAATGAGGAGTTGCGGGCGCAGATCTTCAAGTCGATGAGTTCGCGGGCAGTGGAAATGCTGAAGGAGGACATGGAGGTGCTGGGCCCGGTCCGCTCGCGCGAGGTGGCGCAGGCGCAACAGGAGATTCTGAGCCTGGCCCGGCGGCTGGAAGCCGAAGGCAAGGTTGTGTTGAAACTGGAAACCGGCGACGAGATGCTGGCTTAGAGAGCGGCCAGACGGCATTCCGGCTGGCCCGGAAATGCCATTTCGTAGCCTGAAGCGCGATCACGCAACGAATCGAACGAGAGTTGCCGGCAGCCGGCAGGATGAAGGAGCGCCGAAGACAAGGTGAGCGGAGAAATCGAGTTTTATGAGTACCCGGCAGCACCCGATGCCAGCGGGAGACCCCTGTGGACCGGCTGGGAGGACGCTGCGGAAGGGAGTTACCCAGCCGGAGCGCCGCATGGTCATTCCAGACGAACTCAGCACACCCTGTCCAGCGAGGAGGCCGAGCGGCAGCTGGCTGAGGAGAAGCGCAAATCCTTCGAGTCTGGGCGCGAGCGCGGCCGTCAGGAAGGGGCCGAGGCTGAGCGCCGGGCTCTCGCTGCTGCGCAGGCGGCTCAGGAGCAGAAGCGGCGGGAGCAGGCGGCCCGATTGGTTGAGAGCTTCCAGGCGGAGCGCGATCGCTTTCTGCATGCTGTGGAACACGAAGTGGTGAAGCTGGCGCTGGCAGTGGCGGTGCGCATCCTGCGACGCGAAGCGCAGATGGACCCGCTGCTGCTGACCGGAGCCGTGCGCGTCGCGCTTGGCCAGCTTGCAGAATCGACCGAGGTGCGGCTGCGCGTGCCTCAAGCCGATCTTGCTTTGTGGGCCGAGGCCATGGCGCTGGTGCCCAATCTGGCTGTAAAGCCGCTTGTCGTCGCCGGTGAGGGGATGCGGCTGGGCGACTGCACGGTCGAGAGTGAGCTGGGAACGGTCGATCTGGGAATCCGATCGCAGTTGGCCGAGATCGAGCGCGGCTTCTTTGACCGCGCCGGCGGTTTGCGGCAGGAGGCCGGCTCCGGGCAGGCCCCAGGGAGCCGGGGTGAGAGCGAGGCAGAACGATGACAGCGCTGCTCGGCCGCTATTTTGCGCGCCTCGAGCGAGGCGAGTTGTGGCGCTGGCGCGGACAGGTGCTCGAGTCGGTGGGCCAGACGATCGAATCGGCAGGGCCGCCGGTCTCGGTGGGAGAGTGCTGCGAGATTCTGGACGCGTCGGGGGCGCCGCACCCGGCCGAGGTGATCGGCTTTCGAGGAGCGCACGTGCTTTCGATGCCGGTGGAAAGGGCCGAAGGGATTCGCTTTGGCGACCGCGTCGAGGCCTTGGGGATGAGGCCGGAGATCGAGGTGGGCGAGGCGCTGATGGGCCGTGTGCTGAACGCCGTGGGCGCGCCGATCGACGGGGGACGGCCACCGGCGGTGAGCGGCGCGATGCTGCTTGAAGGCAAAGTGCGCTCGCCGCTTGAGCGCGTGCCGATCCGCACGCCGCTCGGAACCGGTATTCGCGCCATCGACGCGATGCTGACGGTGGGCCGCGGCCAGCGTGTGGGCATCTTCGGGGGATCGGGAGTGGGAAAGAGCACTCTGATCGGCATGATGACCCGCAATACCGAGGCAGAGGTGACCGTTGTGGGCCTGGTCGGCGAGCGGGGGCGCGAGGTGGGCGAATTTCTCGAGGGAGCACTTGGCGGGGAGGGACGGAAGCGGGCCGTGGTGGTGGTCTCGACCTCCGATGAGTCGCCGCTCAAGCGCATGAGAGCCGCGCTGGCGGCCACCGCCGTAGCTGAGTTCTTCGCAGCGCGGGGAAAGAACGTGTTGCTGGTGCTCGATTCGCTGACCCGCTTCGCCATGGCGGCCCGCGAGATCGGGCTGGCCGCCGGGGAGCCGCCGACAGCCAAAGGCTATACACCCTCGGTCTTTTCGCGGCTGGCGCGGCTGATCGAGCGAAGCGGGCAGTTCCGCACCGGATCGATCACAGCTTTTTACGGCGTGCTAATGGAGGGAGACGATCAGCAGGACCCGCTGGTCGACGCGGTGCGCTCGCTGCTCGACGGACACGTTGTGCTTTCCCGCGCATTGGCCGCGGAGGGATGGTATCCGCCGATTGAGATTCTGGACTCGATCAGCAGGTTGATGCCCGCCGTGGCGGGCGCCGAGCACCGGGAACACGCGGCCCTGGTTCGCCGCCTGATGGCCGTCTATGCCCGTTCGGAGGATCTGGTGAGGATCGGGGCTTATAAGCCGGGCTCTGACGCGGATCTGGATCGCGCTCTCGGCGCGCGCGCCGTCCTGCGCGCTTTTCTCACGCAGGGGGTCCGTGACGAAGTGCGATACGACGACTGCCTGCGCCGGCTGGCCGCGCTGGCCGCGGAGATCTGAGCCATGGCGCGATCGCGTCCGCTGCGGCGTCTGCTCCGTGTGCTCGAAATTGAAGAGGAACAGCGGCAGCTCGAGCTCGAGGCTGCGGTGGGCGAATTGCGCCGGCTGGAAGGGGCTCTTGCAGCCGCCGCCGAGCGCGACCGCGGCGGGCGGCTTTTGGTTTCTCTGAGCGCCCGGAGCGGGGAAGCGACCGACCGGCTGGCAGGGCTGGAGGAGAGCCTGGCGGCCGCCAGAAGTGCAGGCTTTCTGGCGCCGAGAATCGCTTTCGGCCAGCAGGAAGTTTCCCGGCTGCGCGAGGAGCTTCTGGCCAAAAGAGTAGGGCGGCGGCAGGCTGAGCACGTGCTGCGCGGATTGGAGGCGCGGCAGGCAAGGCAAACAGTGCGGCGCGGCCAACAGGCGCTCGACGAAGGGCACCTGAGCCAAATGCGCCGGGACGAGGCAAAGAAGGGGAGAGAAACACCCCGAGACGGCACGAAGCCTGGCGAGGCGCGGTGCGCCGAAGGAGAATACTCGAGGAGAAATCTCTCGGGGAGGTCGCCTCAGGTCCCGCAGTGGGAACGGCAGTCCCAATCGTGATATCCCTCTAACCCGCTCCCGCTGCATTTGGCACGCGATCTGCATCGGTTCCCGGGCATGAGCATGGCAACAGGATTTGCTGCGGGGACCGAGACAGGACCTGTTGGATGCGGTCAGACGGGCGAGTGCCTGTCTGCCGAGAAGGCTTCGAATGCACTTGCTCGAGGTGCTGGACCCGAATCACCGGATCAAGATCCCGCGACCGAGAGTTTTGGCGCCCGCCTGTTGTCGCTGATGTCCTCTCAAACCGCGTTGCCGGGCTCATCGGAGCGCGCGCCGGGGTGGAAAGGGGCGAACAGCGCCACGACCGCGGTTCCCGAGCGGGGCACGAAGCAGCAAGAGGTGACCTTCTCGCCTTCAGGCCCACAGATGCGGGCCAGCACGGCGGTGGACGGGCATAGCGCAAGAACGGCAGAGGGAGATGACCCAGCCTCTCCAGTTACCGGTCTCTCCGCTGAAAAGGCCGGAACAGCATCGGTGAATGCCGTGTCCGAGAAAGTTTCTTCGCCGGAAGAGAATTTGTCCGCTTCCATCAAAGAGCCTCCTTCGGCTGCGACGTCGGCCGCAACGGAGCCATCGAAAACAAGCCTTCGCACGCCGAGGGAAAGTGAGAGCACTGGTTCTTCCGGTGTGCGAAAGAGCGGCACGCGAGAGAAGGATACCGGGAACAGCCTTCAGGCGGGGCTTGCAGCCACTCCAGCAACCCTCTTC
>Ga0326728_10019873_pt1 | contig 12941 bp, 11 predicted proteins | sample MB3enrmetagenome_FD_207602 | JGI IMG/M metagenome (GOLD analysis project Ga0326728, IMG submission 207602) | Lab enriched peat soil microbial communities from McLean, Ithaca, NY, United States - MB31MN | ecosystem: Environmental > Terrestrial > Soil > Wetlands > Peat | place: USA: New York...
TTACCTTGTTCAACTCTATGAATTTGCTCGCATTGATGTCCTTAACTTTGTCGAACGAGCCGAGACGATAGTTGTGCGTCTGGAGGCTGCCCCTGGCATTATCCAGATCGACAAACCACGGTGTCCCCGAAGCTCGGAGGATCTCCCCATAGGGGCCGCCGGCCCGCATCGTCTCGATCGTGGTTTTGACCGCAGCCCGGAATGCCTTCTCATCAACGGCCCTGCGGAGGGTGGTGCCGGCGTCGTCGATCACAATGGCTTTAAGGCGCTTCGCGCCCATGACAGCCCCGACGCCGCCCCTCGCCGCGTGGCGGCTTGGTCTGCCCTCGGGATCGGTTGCCGCCACGGTTGAGTTCGCACTCAGTCTCTCGCCCGCAGGACCGATGATCAGCACGCCGATCTTCTTCCCGTAGCGCTCGCGAATGCGCTCGCAGGCTTCGTAGTTGTCGAGGCCCATGACGAAATCTGCAGGCTCGAGGTCGATCCCGGCATTATGGATCTTGAGAAGCTGCCATTGTGACGCCCTGCCTTCCACCACAATGGCCTGGATGGCAAGCCGGCCGAGTTTCGAGCCGGCCGTCCCTCCCACATTGGCCTCCTTTATGCCGCCGGTGAGCGGGCTTTTTCCTCCCACCGAGAGCCTGTTCGCGGATGGAGCCGACGATCCCGCGAGAAACCCGGGGGCGACTATGAAGGGGCTCCTCTCCGAAAGGGGATGGACGCGAGGCGAAACATGGTCGGTCAGGTATCGATCGATGACAGCCCGGCCACCCAACAATTGATCGAGACGCCCGGGTCGCGGGAAGGGAGCCTTGCTCACGATGCCCTCGGTCATGTCGACTTTGACGATATTCATTGATGTATCTCCCCCCACTCTTCCGGATTCGTGTTGACCGGGATGCCGGGTGATCCGGTTCTCGGAGCACTTACAAAAGGCGGCTTTTAGGAGAATACCCGCTGCCCCTCAATCTCGGTTTGGAGGACCGCAAGAGCCTTTCTCACGAGAGACCGGCGCAGGGCCTTCTCGTCATCCGGTCCAAGGGCCGAGTTGCCCAAGGGGCTGACGATTCTTTGGGCAGGCAGGATCCTGTTGGAGCCGACCATTTCAGCCACCAGGGCGACCGCGGACAAATGGGTGGTGGGGATCCCGGCCCTCTCTATCTCTTTTGTAAGCGTTGCGCCGCAACGCGTGCTCGTTCCTCATGTGGAGGTCAGGATGACGCCGGAAACGCCCTCCGATTTAAGGCTTTCCGCGATCTGTTTCCCCAGCTCCTTCATGACGGTCACTATGCACGTGAGACCGGTGGTGCTGTAAAACCAATTGTGCAAAGAGCCGATGACCCCTTCCCGCTCCATCTCTCGCATGGCGTCGACCGGAACGAGACGGTTCGGGTCCTGTCTTACGAGCACGGAATCGTAGCCGCCGTGGGTGACCTCATAATCAGCGGGATCGAGCGCATCCTTGGCAGCAATATCGTATCTGCCATAGCGCGTCGCGGTAGCCATCTCGATCTTGTCGGGGTTCCCTTTCGGCACCAGTCCGCCGTCGGTCACAAGGGCGATCCGCGCGGAAGCGAGCTCCCTGACGGCAGGCGCGGGCTTTACCCGGTCGTAGGCCGGCCGGACCACCTCCGACTCAAAAGCCTCGCCCCTCAGTTTGTGAAGGAGCATGTCCGTCACGCGCTCCGCCCCTGTCCTGTCCACGACTTCGTTTACCAGCAAGCCCCTCGAAAAATACCCCTCGTCAGCCGGCTTTCCGATCTTCTCTCTTCTCACGAGCTTCCAGGCCAGCGTAGTCATCCGGTTGACGACGTCGGCCATTGAACGCGCGGTATCGCCCGTCTCAATGATATACACGTCTTTCCTGTACAGGTCGAGCCCCGGGTTTTCACGGTACATGCCGGTTACGGCCGGGATCCCGAGTTCCGTCTGGGCCATCTTGCACACGGCCCCGCACGCGATGCCGTAGCGCCCCGCATTGAACGCAGGCCCTGCGAGAAGAAGGTCGGGCCGGTAAGGCGCCACGAGGTCCCTCACTTCCCTGGTTGCGGCTTCTATGTTCTCTGCGAAGTAATTGTCTCCGCAGATGACGGTGGCCACCACCTGGCCCTGATCACCCAAAGAGGCGCGAAAAGCCTTGCCCGGACCGACAATATCCTCTGTTCGGCGGGGAGGCAGATCGGCTTTGTCCTCTCCCCCGATGCCGCCAAAGAACTGGTTGAGATAAAGAACTACCCTTATCATGTGGGCACCTCCTCAAAGGTTACCGGGGCCCCCCTCGCCCCCATCCCAAGGCGCAAACGGCGCCTGTTGTTTTAGATCGACGACACCTGTTGGGTCGCACCTAGTACCTTACGGCTCGGAGGCGGAAGCTTCCCACCTGGCACTGACCGCCCTTTATGCCGCCTTCCGTCCTCTTTATCTCGCCGTCGATGGGCGGCATATCAGGGACGACGCGGCGTCTGCCGACTATTCTCTTCACTGCCGGCAGGGTCAGCTGCGTGGTCGGGACCCCCAGGCTGACGATCGCATCGACCTCCGGCATATTGAACAGGGTCGCCGCTCCGTACACGTCCGCCGCCATATGGAGGACGGCAAGAGCGGTCTTTATGCCAAATCGCTCGCAGCGCTGGGCCGTTCTCGCCATCGTAAGCTCCGGAGCACCGCCGCCCGTCTTGGTGAGCACCGCGCCATCGGCTCCCACATAGCGTGCCAGGTTTGCCGCGATATTTGAAATCCTCTCTATGTCAGCCATGTTGTTCGGCGCTGTCGACGCGATCACACCGGCAAAAAAGAGATCCTTCCCGTGTCGTGCGCACAGCTCCCTGATGATCGGATGGTTCTGGACCTGGAATGTCTGGATATTGAGCGCCGGAAGCTGAGAGGTCACCGCGCCGTCGATCACTTCGTTGGGATGAAGCAGGGTGGGCACCATGTCAGGGACATTTCTTCCGTAGAGAATGGGATCCCCCGGTATTGGATCGAACTGCGTGGTAAGGATCTGAAAAATGTAGACGACCCGGGGGAGGCTGTGTGCGGTCCCGTCCCCCGCGATGAGCGGAGGAAGCTCCATTACCTCGGTCCTGTCCGGGGTTGCACCGATCCCTGCCCTGGCGAGATATGCCGCAGCCTTCAGGCCGGCGATCTTGAAGGCTGCCAGATACTCCTGCCCGTTCACGCCTTCGGCAGGAATCGGCAGGAGCACGATATTGTGGGTCTTCCCAAAGAGGCCCGCCTCAGCGCCCGGACCCGCCATATCGATGATGTCTCCGTTCGGGTCCGTGCTTCTACCGGATTCTGTTCTTTCCCTGTAATCGCTGAGGACGATTGCGGTGCCCTTGAGCACGCACGTGCTGCCCGTACCCGCGGGAACCTGGGCCCCTACCGCGCCCGGGAAGTCCTCATCCCCGTCGCTTGTCTTTGCCCTTGGCTCGATGACGTCCAGGACCCCTGTGATGCGGCACTCTTCTCCCGGATGGGCGATCTCCACGTCCACCGAAGCGAATCTTCGATCCTCCAGCAGCAGGGCTTGAAGCGCCCCTTTGTCCACGTGCAGCACGCCGTCACGAATTGTGGTCCCGGCTGCGAACTGAACATCCCTGATGAACAGAAAATCGAGTTGAAGTCTCATGACAACAGGCCCTCCCCTAACTCCTTCGGGCACGTCCCGGCCGGGACGGACGCTCTCTTTTCAAGTATATAGTGCTCGAGGTTCACGGCCGCCAGGGCTCCGTCTCCCACCGCGGTTGCCACCTGACGGAGAGATTTTACCCGATTGTCACCTGCGATGAAAAGGCCTTTTGTTCGCGTCGACAGGTCTTCTCCGGAACGGACATAGCCCGCCGTGTCGCGGTCCACGAGGTCCCCGGCAAACGCCGTATCGGCGCGCGATCCCACATAGACGAAGACGGCGCTTACCGGCACTTCCGTTATCTCGGATCTCTTCGTATCCTCGAGAACTATCGATTCGACCTCGTCGTGTCCGGATATCCTCACCGGTGTTTTGTTCCAGAGGAATTCCATCCTACTGTTTGCGAACGCGCGCTCCTGGAGTATCTTCTGGGCCCGAAGCCGGTCGCGGCGGTGAACCACGTACACCTTGCGCACGATGTTTGCGAGCGTCAGCCCTTCCTCGATAGCGGCATCTCCGCCCCCGATCACCGCCACATCCATGTCGGCGAAGAACCAGCCGTCGCACGTGGCGCAATAAGAGACGCCTCGTCCCTGAAACTCCTCTTCTCCGGGCACACCAAGCTTGATCGGCGTGGTCCCTGTTGCAACGATCACCCCGAGAGATTCGATGCTTTCATTGCCGGTCGTCACGCTGAAATTGTCACCGTTTTTCGTGATGCGCGCGACCGGAGAGATCTCCCTCATAATCAGGCCGAACTGACGTCCCTGTTCGACGATCCTTTCCATGAGCTCTCTGCCCGATATGCCCTTGGGGAAGCCGGGATAATTCTCAATTCGCTCTGTTTGCAGAGGTGTTCCGCCGACAACTCCCTTCTCGAGGAGGAGTACGTCGATCCCTGCTCGCCTCAAGTAAATCCCCGCGGTCAGGCCCGCCGGTCCTCCTCCCACCACCACCGCTTCATGGAACGTGCCCATCAGTCCCTCTTCAAGCTCTCCCGGATGGCCCTGAACTTCTTCGCTACCTCTTCGGTATCGACGATCATGGCGACGATCCCCGCCGATTCTTCATAGACATCCTCCGGTACCGCCGCTTTTACCTCCGGCTCCAGAATGTGGTATATGGGGAGTCCCAACGAGACTCCCGCCAATGGACCTGCAAAGCTGGGATCGCCTACGGTCAGGGTCTCCGCGGCAATCTCGGCGCTTTCGATGTCGCTCGCGCCGAGCACGACGATCAGATTCTCCGATCCGAGCTCGTCTGCGAGCTTCTTGATCTGCGCCTGGCTTTCCATGTCCATGGTGCCTGCAGCCGTTCAGACAAAACATTCCGTGGTTGTGAATGCGATCTCGCCGCCCGCGGCCAGCACGCAATTCGCGATGGCCGGCCCCGGCACTCCGTCCCGTTCGCCGACTACGATGACTTTCTTTCCTTTGAACATCGGTCCCTCCTTATTGTGTAGTCACACGCCTAAACGTGTGCTTTTTTCTTCACTGCCGGGTTTGCCTCGAGAAGGAAAGAGAGCCCGTCGGAGAGCTGCGACATACGGCCGAGAAAGAGGCTCCCTTTCGCCACGAACATGGTATTTCTTATCCTTCCCTTCTTCAAGTCGCCGAGGGCATGACCGAGAAACGGCACGGCTGCCGGAACATGGCCCTGGGTGGGAGAAAAACCCGGCATGCCGCGCTCTTTCACGAACGCGTCGATTTCCGTGCGGGGGATCTCCTTGCGGATCGCCGCCAGCGCGCCCATGATCCGGTAGTTCTGAAGGGGCGTGTTGCCAGATCCGGCCGGAAGCGTCACCTCTGGGTTATGCATTTCGGTCGCGTACTTGTCGATGTCGAGCATACGCATGCCCAGTTTGTCCAGGGGCTTCACGATGAGGGAAGTCATGATATCCTGTTGATTCGAAGAGGCACCGATGTTGTGCTTGCCCACGCAGTCGAGCCTTATGACCGGGCTTACCCCATCATCCTTTGTTATGAGAAACGCGATCGTACCGAGCACGTCCTCGAGGATCGGCATGTTGTTCTTCAGATGTCCCGCGTACTTCATGCCGATTTTGGCAAGGCAGCCGCCACCGACTACCACCACCCGATCGTACACGCCTGCTTCGACGTGGGCCGCGGCAGCGACGATGGCGTGGATCGGCGCCGCGCAAAAAGCCTTGACATCGTGGCCTGAGGCGTTCACGCAGCGGCACATCTCTCCTATGGCTTTCGAGAGGCTTCCGCCTCCCCTGTTGTACCGATCACCGACCGCGTCCTCTGAGCAGCTGAGGAGGAAATCAACCTCTTCCGGCAGTATGCCCGCCCTCTTCAGAAGGTGCCTCACCACGAGGGCGCCGGAGGCCTTGGTAAGGAGATTCTCCATGAGCACGTGCGCCTTGAGGGTATCGTCCGCATCGTGGTCTCTCCGCAGGCAGCCGACAATCTGTCCTTCGTAGTAAAGGGGAAGGGCTTCCCCCTTCTCCACACTCTCGGTGATCTTCTCCGGCGCAATCCCCCCATTGCCGAGCTTCTTGATATCCTGCTCGGTAACCAGTGGGTGCGCTGCCACGGCCGCCCGTATCCGTTCGATGAAAGGGGCGGTCAGGCGAACGAGATCGAAATCGTCCGCTATCTTGAGCAATCCGTAAAACTGGTCTTCCGCCATGATCTCGCCGAAGGGACCGTCTTTCCGGGCGCCGTCCACGAGGTGGCGATACCACGGTTGAGGCACGTCGTTGAGCTGATCGGGATGCATGTTGCCGATGAAGACCTGATTCGGGGGGTAAGCCACCGCCTCTTCGAAGGTTCTGATGTGACTGAGAATCTTCTGCTCGAGACTGCCGCCCGGGCCTCCGTCCATGGCGATGTCCCTGATCGGCTTCGATCCATAGCGGACAAAATTGGGCACGTGTATGAGCGCGTAAGCGCATTCCTTCACAACAACAGCCATTTCTCCTCCTCTATATAGCGTTCAGCAGAATTCATTCCCTTTACCGACGGCTCCATCTTTTCCTTCGCTACGCTAGGCTTTCGCTTTAGGAAAAGATTACGCCGTGGTAATCGTTACTTTATTCTGTGGAACGCTCCAACATTTCCTGCAGAGCGTCTTCAATCATCTGGCTTGAGACACTGTCCCCGGAAAGCCTCCGGACTTCCTTCCCGTTCTTGTAGAAAAGGAACGTCGGCAGGGCGAGCACCTTGAGACTCAGGCAAAGGCGCTTGTTTTTCGGGGCTTCCACCTTTGCAACCTTTACCCGTCCAGCGTACGCCCCTGCCAGGGATTCGACACTGGGCATGAGGGCGAGGCAGGGAACGCATTGGGGGCCCCAGAAATCTACCACCACAGGCAGCTCAGAATTCACGACTTCTGTCTCGAACGTCTCTTTGTCAACTTCCTTCATGAGAACCTCCTTCTCACTTGTAGCGCTCCGCAGAATTCATTCCCGTTACCCCGGCTCCATCTTTTCTTTCGCTACGCTAAGCTTTCGCTTTAGGAAAAGATTAGGCCGGGGCAATCGTTACTTTATTCTGCGGAACGCTCTATTCTTTCAACAATGCCTTGCTTTCCCTTTAAGATATTAAAGGGCCTCCGGAAGCTGCCGTCACAATTGTCTTTGGCAGCCTCGTCTCTTCCGAGAAAGAAAGATCATTGCCGTCAACGTCCCCCGTAGGCGGGACCGCCGTGACAAGGCCCTCACCGGGAGAGACTGATTTCGCTCTCCACCGGTTCCCCCCGGATCTTCTTGAGCAAATAGTCTATCGCCCTTTCCGCAGCCAGCTTATCGGTGATCACGTTCTCCTTGACGAGGCGAGGTATGTACCCCTCATCGCTTGCTGGGCCCAGCCTTTTGCCGCTCAAGAGCCTGCGCGAGAGCTTCACCATTTTCGGCATGGCCTTTGCCATGGCGGAAGCGGTGCGCCCTGTCTCTACGATAAGGACATGGCGCCGGTAGAGGCCCACCCCGGGATTTTCGGGGAACATCCCGGTGACCGCAGGGATGGATAGCCTTTCTTGCACTGTCTTGCACATCTTCCCGCAGGCAAGGCCGTAAGGGCCCGCGTTGAACGCGGGTCCGGCGATAAACATCTGGGGTCTTTGCCCGACGATCAGGTCCGTGATCTCCGAAGCAACCCTTTCCGGGTCTTCCGCAAAATAGTCGTCCCCGCAGATCACGGTCGCCGTGACCTTGCCGCGGCCGGCCAGCAGCTTGTCGATCAGCACCCCCGGACCCACGGCGCCCTCGACGATGCGGGGTCCGATTCCGCCTTTTTCCCGCCCCGCAATCTGTCCGAAAAACTGATTGACGTAGTGGACGACACGTATCATGAGCTACCTTGGCTCCGTTGACAGGTATGTGAGACCCGCCTGGCTCACTGCGTTTGGTATGAACCAGACGGGGAGGGTGATATCCCCCTCGAGATCCTCGTCAAATCCGCCCACGAGCCTTCTGCCTCCGATCACTCTATCCATTGCCGGCAGGCGCACTCTGCCATCCTCGTTTCCCACGCTCACCATGACATCCGCAAGGGGCGAGCTGGCGAGCAGGGGAAATTCGCCCGATCCATCGGAGCCGAGCCATTCATTGTCGATCAGGACGGTCTTGATGCCGATCCGCTCGCAGGCGTTGCAGCTCTCCATCAGAAGGACGTCGGCATGGCCTCCCCCCTCCTTCGTAATGATCACCCCTTGAGCACGCAAGGCGTCCTTCAGGAGTCCGGAAGCAAGCAGCGACGTCCGGGCGATATCGGGCAGGGTCGAGGGCTCGGGCGAAACCACCACACCCCTGAAGTCGATTTCAGTGCCGTGCCGGCGCATGAGTCCAAGGATAACCGGATGGTTGAGCAGCGTATAGGTCGTGTTCTTGAGGGCGGCGGCAATGTTGTAATGCCCGCAGACGATTGCGCCGTCCAGTATTTCGTTCGGATGGAGTATCGTCGGGTAGTAGTTCCTCGCATTCCCTCCATAAAGGAAGGGCTCGCGTATCTCGCAGTGGCTGTTAAGCTGCATCAGGTATGCGACCCGGGGGAGCCCGTCGAGGCTGCCTCCGGACCGGTCGAGGTCGAAGACTTCCGACTCATCAGGCTCTGTCTGCCGCGTCGCGCGGGCAAGGTAAATTGAAACGGTGAGCGCCGCGCGCTTGAGAGCGCGGCAATAATCGACAAGGGGCACGCCCTCGGCAGGATAGGAAAGGACGCAGACGTTTATGGTCTTCGAATAGGGCGTAAGGCCGGCTCCAACTCCGGCCATATCGACGAGGCCACCGATGAGTCCGTCGATGGCGTGCATTTCGAAGACCGCAACTCCCCGCATGACGTTGGTTCGCCCCTCGCCCGCTCGATAGAGGGGCCCAAGCATTCCCGGATAGTAGTGGTCGGCGTCGCCTTTGATCCGGGGCTCCGTCACTTCGAGAATATTCGCGATCCGGACTCGTTCGCCGGGATGAACGATCTCGATGTCAACCGAAGCAAGCCTCTGGTCCTGAGCGAGGAGCTTGATCACCTCGTCCCTGTCGATCGAGAGGACATGATCCTTCAGCGCGGTTCTCGGGCCGAATTCAGCCTTCCCGACGTCGAAGCGGTCCATCTCCATTCTCATGGGCCCCGCCTCACGCCGGGTAGTGGACCCGTGAGAGCTGCGACCGGAATGGCGGTTTCTTCGATCTTTCGGCTGGTCACTGCACCGCAGCGAGGAAGGGTCCCTCAGGCGGCAGTGAGTCTGGATGGGGAAATACCTTCTCTTCTCACATCTGGGCCGATACCCTCGCCGACCTTCCGTGCTCTGTCGGTAAAGACTGAAGCCCCGAACGGCGTCATCCCCTTTATCGCACACAGAGGGAAAATCATCGAGATATCCTCGTCCGAAATCTCGTTCAGTCGATTACTTCCTTCGCGAGATCCCCGCACGCTCATTTTAGCTTTCCGCCGGCTCAAGTGACCGAAAGCGGTTCTCTTCTCCTGCACGGTTACCAGGATAAGGATAAGTAATAGCAGTATAAAATGTCAATAGAAATGCATCCCCCTTATACTCTTTCCGAGCTTTTTCTTCAGAAGAATGGGCTCATCGACGCCGCTTGTCCGTCCGGCTCTCCATGTATGAGCCATCTTCCCGATGATAAGGCAAAATGAGGGCCAATCGCTTTGTCTCATCCGTGGTTGTGTCAATAATACACTATATAGTGTTAAATTAGGAAAGACAAAACGAGCGGTCGCAGCTAAGAAGAGATTGAGTTAGTATCTTATTACCCTTAGAAAAAGACCGTGAGGAGGCGCGGTGGGACCGGCTTTCTCCCGCTGCCTCGATTCGAGAATCTCCCGGAACGCCGCTTTGTCGATCTTCTCCTGCCCCACGAGGAGCAGCGTGCCTACGATGTTTCGCACCATGTATCTCAGGAACCCCGTGGCTTCCATGACGACAAAGACCATACGTCCCTTCGTCGCCACGTGCGCCCTCATTACCGCTCTCACGGGGTTGGCGTAGACTTCGTCCTTCTTTTTGAACGCGGAGAAGTCGTGCTCGCCCTCCACGACCCTTGCCGCTTCCCTCATGGCGGCCGTGTCGATGGAAAAGGGCACGTGGAGCGCATAGCGTGCGAGAAATGGCGAATTGCAGGGCTGGTTGAGGATGCAATAGACGTAGACCTTGCTCTTTGCCGCATAACGGGCGTGGAAATCGGGATTGGCGTCGCAGGCGTCCTTCACCCGGATGTCGGGGGGCAGAAGGCTGTTGAGCCCGCGGCAGAGGCTCGTGCAGTCGATGGGCTTCGAAGTGGCGAAGTTGGCGACCTGCCCCAGGGCATGGACGCCGGCATCCGTCCTTCCCCCTGCGAAGATCTTTATCCTGTGGTCGAGGATCCTTTCGGCTGCGCCCTTCAGGGTCTCTTCCACGGTGACGCCGTTCGGCTGGCTTTGCCATCCGTGGTAGTTCGTTCCGTCGTAGGCCAGGGTGAGGCGAATGTTTCTGGAGAATTCGGACGGATGCGTCATCTGCAATTATTGGGGTTTAAGCGCCCCCTCCAGTGGCGTAAGCCACCGGAGCCTCTCCCCTCACGCAGCGTGGAATCGGGCTTGTACGCCTTCAGGCTTTCGGGCCTCGTTCTCACTGCTTAGGGGAGCCCGGTAATCTGCTGCCGCTTGGGCGGCTCTGAGCGGCCTTCGAGGTTTCCTGCGCCTTTTTCAGCACGGCCTCGCACTGTTCCTGGAACTTCATCTCCATCTGCCTGCGGTCCTCCCCGAACTTCCTCTCCAAAGCGTCCCTTTCCACTTTCACCTTGGTGTCCAGCTCATCGAGCTCCTTCCTCAGGCCGACGATCTCTGCCTTGAGGTAGTCGTTCTCTTGCCGGGCCATCCTGATCTCCTCGTTGAGGCGCTTGTTCTCTTTCTCATAGGAGTTGCATGCAAGAAGGAGCATGAAGGGAAGGAGCACCGGAAGGATCCGCAAACGCCGCATAACGCCTTATTGTCCAGGATGTCCGGCCATTTGTCAATGGCTTATTCTTGTGGTAAAGTATTGGTGCAAATCGCTTTCTCGGGCAGCTTCCCCTTGGGACGCCACATACATTGGACGAGGGTCTGGCACAGGTTGGGTGAAGGGGACCTAAAAACGCGGGCATCTTTCGCGCGAGGGTTTCGGCTTCGTTAAGCCGCTTGACGAGGATTTGTACGGTCGGCGCTTCCGGCTTCTCTTATTTAGCCTAAAGGCGCTCTCTTTGAGGCCGGATGATACGATTTGGGACCGCAAGCGTGGGGCCTTATCGACCTTGCGCTCCATCGAGGGAGCGGTCGAAAAGCGCCTTACTTGAGCCCATAGTCTAAAAGGAGCTGTCCAGCCGCGCTGAAAAGCCGCGGGGCGGTTTCTACCGCAAAAGCAGATAAGCAAGGAGACCATCGATGCCGACCACAGCCGTTGTGATACCCATCGAAGACGAGATGAGGCGGTCCTATCTGGACTACGCGATGAGCACCATCATCGGGAGGGCCCTGCCGGATGTCCGCGATGGGTTGAAGCCCGTGCACCGCAGGATACTCTTCGCCATGTACGAGCTGAACAATACCCATGACAAGCCTTACAAAAAATCGGCGAGGGTCGTCGGCGACGTCATGGGTAAGTATCACCCCCACGGCGACCAGGCTATCTACGACGCGGTAACCCGAATGGTCCAGGAGTTCTCACTCAGGTATCCCCTCATCGACGGACAGGGCAATTTCGGCTCCATAGACGGCGATTCGCCGGCGGCCATGAGGTACACGGAAGTAAGGCTCTCGAAGATCGCCCAGGAGATCCTCTCCGATATCGAGAAAGACACGGTCGATTTCAAGCTCAACTACGATGAGTCCGCGAAAGAACCGGTCGTTCTTCCCACGAGAATACCCAACCTGCTCATAAACGGCTCCTCGGGCATAGCCGTCGGCATGGCCACGAACATTCCCCCGCACAACATGACCGAGATCATCAACGGCACGATCGCTTTCATCGATGAGCCCTCTATCACCATCGGCGAATTGATGAAGCACATTCCCGGACCGGATTTCCCGACGGAAGCCATCATTTACGGCAGGAACGGCATCAAAGACGCCTACGAGACAGGAAGGGGTCACATACTCCTTCGCGCCACGGCGGACATAGAGAAGAAGAAGGACGGCAGAGAGACCATCGTCATCACCCAGCTGCCCTACCAGGTGAACAAGGCCCGCCTCATCGAGAGCATCGTCGACCTTATAAACGACAAAAGGATCGAAGGCATTTCAAACATCCGGGATGAATCGAACAGGGAGGGGATCAGGGTCGTCATCGAATTGAAGAGGAACGAATACGCGGAGCCCATTCTCAACACGCTCTACAAGCAGACCCAGCTCCAAACGACCTTCGGCATCATCTTTCTTACCATCGTCAACAACGAGCCGAAATACCTTAATTTGAAGGAGATGATCAGCCACTTCGTCTCATTCAGGAAGGAGGTGGTGACAAGGCGGTCCGTCTTCGAGCTGAACAAGGCGGAGGAGAGGCTCCATATCCTGGAGGGTTTGAAGATCGCCCTGGACAATATCGACCGGGTGGTCGCCATCATCAGGGCCGCAAAGAACACGGAAGAGGCGAGGGAAGGCCTCATGGCCGCCTTTCAGCTCTCGGAGAAGCAGGCCCAGAGCATCCTCGACATGCGCCTCGCCCGTCTGACGAATCTCGAGCGGACGAAGATCCTCGACGAGCTGGCCGAGAAACAGGCGGAGATAAAGAGGCTGAGGGAGATCCTTGGTGATGAGAAGCTCCTCATGGAAGTCATCAAGACGGAGCTTCTCGAAGTGCGCGAAAAGTACGGAGACAA
>Ga0326728_10019874_pt1 | contig 12939 bp, 8 predicted proteins | sample MB3enrmetagenome_FD_207602 | JGI IMG/M metagenome (GOLD analysis project Ga0326728, IMG submission 207602) | Lab enriched peat soil microbial communities from McLean, Ithaca, NY, United States - MB31MN | ecosystem: Environmental > Terrestrial > Soil > Wetlands > Peat | place: USA: New York...
GGCGTCCCTGTTGAGGCGGGCGTCGCGGCCTTCTGGTGCGGCGTGGCCCGTTTCTGCGCCTCTTCAGCCTGGCGCTGCTTTTCGGCTTCGGCCTGCGCGTCGCTGATGTATTGAAACTCCTGCAACCGGCCGGGATACTGCTCGGTAGTGAAAACGCGGTTGTTCTTGTCGATGGCGACGCCGACGAGCGCCTGGAACTGGCCAGGAAGGTCGCCGTGCTTGTAGCCGATGTAAGTGAGTACCTGGCCTTCTTTATTGAGGACCTGGAGGCGGTCCTGAACCTCGTCGGCGACCCAGATGTGTCCGTCGCTGTCGATGGCAATGCCCTTGGGCCGCGTAAAGTAGCCCGGTCCGTCGCCGTTCTTGCCGAAGGTGCTGATAAAAGCGCCGTCGGCGTCGAAGATCTCAACGCGATCGTTCAGCGTGTCGGTTACGTAGACGTTTCCGTCGGCGTCCAAAGCCACGCCCTGCGGCGCGCCGAAATCTCCCGGGCTGGTGAGCGTGTGGTTCTTGCCGCCGGTGCCGATGCGGCGCAGCAGCTTATAGGTATCGGCATCGTAAACAATCACCTGGTCCTGCTGGGTATCCACCACGTAAAGGAATCGATTGGTGGTGTCGATGGCCAGGCCCACCGGGTCCACGAGGCCTTCGGAAATCTGCCCTTCCAACTCGTGCTTGGGACTGAAGACCAGAACGTGGTGCAATTTGCCGTCAGATACAAACAGCCGATCGTCGTCGTCGATAGCCAGACCATTGATCCACTCAAAGTGCCCTTCGAATCCGTTGCGAATGAGTTCTGTGTCGTGCGTTTCGGTGTTGAAGATGAATATGGCTCCGACTTTCTGGTCGGCGACATAGACTTTTCCCTTGGAATCGATAGCAATGCCGTAGGGACCGATGAGCTGAAAGGGAAACGTCTTGGGATTGACCTTCTGCTGATCGGATTGTGCGCCTGCCAACCGATCCATCCAGGACTGTTTGGGCTTGGCGGCGTTGGGCGCGGAGTAGTCGATCTTTGCGCCGGCGAAGTAATCCATCCAGCGAACCCGCGCGACATTGGGAGGGCTGGGCCAGACCAGTTTCTTGGGGTCGAAGTTGAACTTGCGCGGGCCGTCAGCGGCCGCCGGAGTGTTGGCCGTGGGCTTTTTCTGGCTCGATGCATGAGCCCAAAAAGGAGCGGCAACGCACAGCGCGGCAATCAGCAGCAGGGCTGGAGTCTTTTGAGCGTGTGTCGAATTGAAGAAGAAGCTGGACATTGGTATCTCCAATCAATTCCCAGGCGAAACAGTTTCATTCATATTGAGCCGGTTCTTATGGCACATGTCGCAGAACTGCATGTTATTGGCCTGGTCCTTGACCAGAAGATCGGGCTGTGCCGACGCGTGAGGCTGATGGCAGGTCAGGCAGGAGAGATGGGCCTTGATCTTAGACACGTTGTTGGGGTCGGTCACGTCAGCGACGGGGTGGTTATCGACCGGGTGCCCGAAGCCGAACTTCAAAGGGAGAACCGGGACCTTGTTCTTCTGGTAATAGTCGGCCGGCAGCTTGATCTGGCCGTTGAAGATGGCCAGCATCCCGTCGTCGGTCTTTTGCGGAACCGAGTCGGGGCCGTGGCACTCGAGGCATAGAGCGTTGCCGGTAGCGCGCAACAGGTGATCGTTATCGCCGCCGTGCGGCGTGTGGCAGGTGGCGCAACCCAGGCCGAAGGCAGGCTGATGGTGGAATGGCTTCTTGGCCTCATCCTGTATGTCGCTGTGGCAACCAAGGCAGATGCTGACCGAATCGGTTTTGGGCAAGCCTGGCTGGTTGCTGGCATGGGGGCTGTGACAATCGGTGCAGTCGCCGGCCGCGCCGGGGTGCGGAACCTTGGCGTTTTCGATCAGCTTGCCCTTGTCGTCGTGGCAGGTGACACAAAGCGACTTGACGTCAGTCTGGGTGAGCACGACCTTTCCGTCTTTTGCCGGAGCATGACAAGTGTCGCAGCCGCCCGCCTGGAAAGGCGCGTGCTCGAACCTGGCCATCAGCTTGGGTTGGTCAGACTGATGGGGATTGTGGCACTCAACGCAGTTTGCCGCGCCGAAGGGCTGGTTATTGTGTGCTTTCTGAAGATCGGCGTCCTTGGGGTCGTGGCAGTCGACGCACAGCGCGGGCGGCGACTTGGTGAGATGAAACCGGTTCTCGAGCGTCGGTTCCGGCCCGGTCTTGTGTGTCAGGTGGCAGGTATCGCAGCCCATGTCGAGCGCGGCATGACGGCTGCCGTCCTTGGGAACGTTCATGCCCGTCGTGTGGCAGCTCAGGCAGAGATTGTCTTTTGCTTCGCCCGACGCCGGCTTGAGCAACTGATTCTTGTTGTCGCTGGCGTGCGGATCGTGGCAGGTCAGGCAGTCGCGAACCGCGGGGGGATGGACCGTGCCCTTGATGTCAGAGGCCTTCTTGTCGGCGTGGCAACTGAGACAAAGCGAAAGGGGAGTAGCAGTAATCAGCTTGACGCGCGTGACGTCCTTGTTCACGCGGATCTCATGGCAGCTCAGGCAGCCCAATTGCATCGCCGAGTGAACTGACTTGCCCTTGGTCTTGTCCTCATGGCACTGGAGGCAGGTGGACGGGTCGGCCTTGGGATCGAGCGGGACCGGGTGAATCGCAGCCGAGGCGCGGACCGAAACCAGCATAAAATACACGGCGCACACCAGGAGACGGGAGGCGACGGCCGGGCCGCTTGACTTGGCGACCTCGCTCGAGAACCGGATGCGTTGATGGAGAAATCTCATATCTTTTGGGAAAGCACCAACTTACGCGCCGGTCACCAAAACGCGCAAGGGCGGCTGCAACTTCATTCACCCGTCTGGCAAGTGGAGTGACAACAGCCTGGCAGGATCATTAGAAACTGATTGGCTCGCCCTGAAAAGTGATTCAAATCACACGCATGAGTGCATTTTGCAGTTTGTCGCGCGGTTACCGATGTGACCGGGACGGCCACCGGGTGTGATCTGGCTCGCATCTTTTTATTTTTCAGTCAATTACGAGATTTTTTGGCTCGGCAAACCGGCCTATAATGACCGCAGTAATATCCATCCCCCGCAACATCTGCCGATAACTCTATGGACGCGTAAGGAGGTCCTGAGAGATGCGGCGATTCCGGTTGTTCTTATTTACGGTCGTAGGCATACCCTGCCTGGTCTGGGGCCAGACGCCACCGGGGGCGGGGGATGCACTTGGCGCCCACTTGAATGGCGGCCGCGGCTGCAGCGCATGTCACGCCGGGCACGCCGGATTTGACGGCAATGGCGGAAATGCAGCCGACGATTCTTCCGGAAGCACAAGCGCACTCTGGGGCCAGGACGTATCGGGCCTGTACGGAAGGACAATTACAACGGGCGGCGGCCAGTACACCGAGGTTCTCCCCACGAGCATGTCGGCCGGGACACCCGATGCGGAGGGCATGATTACCTGTCTCAGTTGCCACGATGGGAACTATGCGTCATCGGCGATGCTCAAGAACAAGGTATATGAGACTCTTCCGGCGACCTATGGCCATCAGAGCACGATCCCTACGCTGTTCGGCACAAGACAAAGCAGCTATCTGACCCAGCACCCCCTGGGGCTGAATGCGCAGGTGCGCTGTGGAGGGGCGAAGGGCTGGGATTGCACCGAGTCGAACGGTGCGATCAATATGAACGGCCCCATGGCGAGCAGATTCGTGCGAAATTACGGTTTCTTTGTCGCGCCGGGGTCGTACAACAATACGTCAGTGGTGGTTTGCACTACCTGCCACGACCCCCACTCGATGAGAGCGGTGAACATCACCAGCGAATCGAATTCGGGCCTGCCCCGGGGAACCTACGTGACCATGTTCTTTCTCCGCGCCCCTTACAACCCGAATAATGCGAATCCGAATTCAAACACAGCGGCGCAGTTCTGCCGCCAGTGCCACGCCGACAAATCAAACGAGATGAACGGCAGCACGGCAAGCACGGTGATTTGAGGAACGGGGGAAGGGGGCCGGTAAACATGGGGCCGGAGCCGCGGCCACAGGCTCCTATTGGCGCGTCGAAAAACCTGTCCGCAGTGTAACGTGGGTAACAGTGCCATTGGCGTTGTGCGCTTCCTGGTGGCAGACCAGTACGCAGCTGTTGGTGGCGTGGCTATAGCTGACGGGCTGGCCGTTATTGGGGGCAACAACGTTCATGTCGAAGTTGATCAGCCGTTCTCCGGTGATGGTTGCGCTCGAGGCGCCCATGCCGTGAGCGGTGTGGCAGATGGAGCAGGAGAATCCATCGTTGATGTGGTTGCTGTGATATTTCCAACTGGTATTCTTTACCACCTGGGTGGCCAGGTTGTGGCACTTGTCGCACAAGGCGTAGGGGCCGGTAAAGGTGAGGTCGGGAGTGGGAAAGAGATTGATGATCAACCCGCCCGGGGTCGCGGTCTGGCTGAACTCGTAGCGGCGTTCGAGGATGTGAGTCCATTTTGAGCCATGCGGGCCGTTGGCGCCGGTGCCCCCGGACTCGCGATTGTCGTCGCTGTTGTGGCAATCGGTACAGGAGATCTGCAAGCCGGTATCGCGGCCCTGCGTAACGCCGTCGAGCTTGAGCATGCGGGCGCGCAGGCTGGGCTGCGCCAGGGCGCTGTTGCTGACGTGTATCACCGGATGGCTCGAGGTGGCCGCGGTCGAAAACTGAGGAATGAGATTGAGCGGATCGCCAGCCGAAACGGCGCGGTTGGGGAAGTAGCCGTAGATCGGCAGCGTCTGTTTGCCTGCGCTTGTTCCGTGGCAGCGCAAACAGTTCTCATACTGGTTGACAGTCGGCGCCAGGATCGTAGTGCCATCGGTGGCGCTAATGCCTGCGATATCCCTTTGCGAAATGCGGATGAGCGGGGGGCGCGGAAATGTCCCCACGATTTCTGCGCTATGCGCATTGTGGCAATCGACGCAGGTGGCATGGCGGTTGTTGTTCAAAAGCACGCTCTCAGCGGGGTCATGGGGATTATTTGACGTTGGGAAAGGATGACCGACCTTGGGCGAGACATACTCGGCAAAGACGTCTGCATAGGCCGGCATGGGCGATACGTTCGATCCGTTGTGGCAGCCGAAACAATCCTGCTCGTTAAAGCCGCGCAGCAGGCGCGACCCTGCCGCAGCATTGTGCTCGGCATGGCACGATTCGCAGGCGTTTGCCGTTACCGTAGGATAGCTGCCCAGCGAGGCGGTCTGCGGGATTTTTGCAGTTGAAGTGGCGTGGGCGCTGGTCGGCCAGTCTTCGATGGGATTGACCTGGCCGCTGATTCTGCGATTGGGATTATGGCAGGCGAGGCAGAGTTGCCCGCTCGAACTGTTTTTGACGAGAAAGTTGAGGGCAATGGGGTCTTTGGCCTGGATGTGCGGGTCGTGACAGGAGGTGCATTCGACGTTTCCGTTTACCAGGGCTACCGCTCCCGTGGGATCGTTGGTGCGGTGGTTGGCGGCCAGCGAGGCATAGAGGTCGATGCTGTCTTTGAGCGGCAGCACCATGCTGAAGGGATGGGTCGTCTGCATGTTGGCGCCGAAGACATCCTGCGAGTTGATTGAGCCATGTGTGGTGACCTGGCCGTAGACCACAGTGGAGCCCATGGCGACCGTGCCATCGTGGCAACTGAGGCAGTGATTGCTATCGCTGCCCAGCGTCGGTTGCGCACCTGTGTTCTTTTCCGTATCGCTCGAATAGGTGGTGTAGATCTGCTTGGTGAGCTTCTGATTCCACAACCCTACGTTGAGTCCGGAGTGGGGCGCGTGGCAGTATGCGCAAGTGTCGGGGCGCGCGCCGGTCACCGGTGAAATCCCGGTGGGCGCAAAATTGTGCACGCCCATCACGTCGCCTGAAATCTGGCCGGATGCGGCAGTTTCCGCAGAGGCGATGACAAGCACGGTAAGGAGAACGCGGAGCCTCACTTGGTTGCCTCCCCTGCCTGCTTGCTCAAACCAAAGTAATGGAACACTTGCACGCGGTGATTAAAGGAATCGACCACAAAGACCTGGTCGTCATGATCAATGTACAACCCTGAGGGTAGCTGAAACTCGCCTGCGTGGGTCCCTTTTTCGCCGAAGTAATACAGCAGTTGACCCTTTCGATTAAAGACCTGCACGACTCCCAGCGAAGAATCGACGACATAGACGTCGCCCTCGGAGTCGACACCAACGGCCTTGGGGCGGAAGATTGCGCCGGCAGAGTCGCCGAAAGCCCCGAACGACGATTCGAAGTTGCCGGAGCGATCGAAAAACTGCAGGCGAAAGTTCATGGCATCGACGACGATGAGGTCGGGGCCGGAGAGGCGCAGTTCGGTGGGGAAGTAGAACTCCCCGTCATCCTGGCCCTTTTTGCCGATCAACTGGAGGACTTTGCCCTGCATATCGAGGATAAGAACCTTGTTGCGCAGCGTGTCGCTGACGTAAATTCGTTGCGCGGCAGAATCGACGGCGATGCCGGTTGGCCGCTCGTAGTACCCTTCACCGCCGCGCAGGCTGCCGATGGAGCGCAGATATTTGCCGTTGGCGTCGAAGACGAAGATGACGCCGGCATTGGAGTCGGTCACATAGATATTGTCCTGGGCATCGACGGCCACGCACTGCGGCGAAAGCATCGCCTCCCGTTCGCTCTTTACGTGCTGGATGAACTTGTACTTGTGTGCGGTGAAATCGAAGATGTGCACGCCGGCCGCGCCGGGATCGGTGACGATAACGCGGCCGCGCGAGTCAGTGATGACGCTGTAGGGGCGCACCAGGGAATGCATCTCCGGCTCACCCGCAACCACGTCGACGACCTTGCCCCAGAATCCGACCTTTCGCACCTGGGATTCGGAACTGAAACTGCGCTCCCAAACCAGCTTTCGGCCGCCATCGAGCGAAAGTTCCCACACCTCAGGAGGTTTGGTGGTTTTGGGCTTGGCCAGCGCCAGGGCCGGGATGAGCAGAAGGAAAATGAGAATTCGCGATGCTTTGCGGCGGAGCCGCCTTTCCTTTAGAAGAAGTTGAACCAACGCGTTATCCCCGCATAGTACGACGAGAGAATCTGGGGCTTGGTTGTTCCGCCAAAGCCCTGCTCCAGCCGTGCAAAGCCGCTCGTAATCCCCATTTTACGAACCTGGTATTGAATGATTGCATTGTACTGCTCATTCTGACTAATGGTTGCAATACCGCTGTTTGTGGTGTTGCTGTTCGACTTGGAGTAGCTGCTCGAGATGGTCAATCCCCGTGCCGGCGAACTCGACACCGCCGCGGAATAGCTGGTCCCTCCGTAAAAGATGAACGCATTGGAGGGCAGGGCAGGCGGCGGAACCGGAGACGAAACCAGGCCAGCCCCGGTCACCAGAGCCAGGCCGCTTGACTTGGAATAGCTGCCATTGGCGGTGATAAGGCTGGAGTAGCCGATGCTTGCGTTGTAATCCTGGCTGCTGCTCGCAGTGCCGGGCTGATCAGTCAATGCTGTTCTCGATCCGCCGCCGCCCGCGCTGAATCCCAACTTGCCGAATCTCCGCCTCACGCTGCCGGAAAAGTTGTACGAGGAATTCAGGTAAGTGACCAGCAGTGTCTGCATGTTCTGCGCATAGCCGAACGACCCGTCGAGATGCCAGCCGGCGATCTCATTCGAGTAATGTTCTGTGGTTGAAAATCCCAGTGAATCCGCGCCGCCCTGCGACCCCTCATTGCCTGAGAATGTGAGGGTGGCGCTGAAATTGCCACCCTTCAGCGGATGCGAAAAGGCGGCATTGCCGCCGTAGGAACTGACGGAATAGAGCTGAGATTCGAAGAGTTGCGAGCGGCGGTCGACAAAGATCGAGGTCTGCAGATACTGGGCCACGATATAAGTGGCGGAGGCCGCGGAGTCAAACGAATAGGAAGTCTGATCTCCCGGTATCGAAGGAGCCGCCGCGCCCTGACTTACGACCGCCTCAATCAGTTGACCGGCCAGATTGTCAGAGTATTCCAGGCTTGCGGTGAGGCTGAGTTTGGTAGCCGGGTGCATTGAGGCGAACATGTTCGCGGTGTCAACCGTACCGGTCGAAGAGGAGCCCTCGTATCCGGTGTTCCAAGTCGATCGGTTCGCGTTGATCGACATGGCTCCTTGGAACGGAAGCTTATGCGACACACCGCCGCCGAAGCCGCTTGAGCCCGATTGAACCTCGGCATTTACGCTCCCGCTGATGACCTGAGGAATGTTTGAGTGGCTGCCGCCTTTCGCGTAAAAGCCGTTCATATCCAGTCCCGCAATGTCGTAGGTGGAGTGCAGGTTGAAGCTATGAAAGGAGCTGGTCCCCTGGTCGTTGGATCCGTAAACCGAGTAATTGTTATTGCCCAGCTGGTAACCGGCAGAGAGAGATGGCATTTTGGGGAGATTCACGCCCCACGAAATGCCGAAGTCGTCGTTGTTGCCGTGGGTAACGTAGTTCGAGACGCCGGGAATACCGTAGTTGCCTGCGCTGTCGTAGCCCTTGGAGAAGGAGACGGCGCCGGGAAACTTGCTGCCGCCGAAGATGCCGGCGGAGGCCATAATGCCGCTCGCGTTGGAGATGGATTGGAAATCGGAGTTGGCGCGCGACTGGTTGAGATAAGCGGAAATTGCGTAGTTGAGGAAGTTGGGATTGTAAAAGCTGCCAGTCATAACCGTGTTGCCACCGACCGACCAATTGTGGTCTGAAGCCTGCTGATTCCCGAAGTCGGCGGTGTAACCCGACGAAACAGTGCCGGTCGCGTTGTTGCTGAATTCGCCGAGTTTTATCTGCGCAGCAAGGGGGGCTGCCAGGAGCAGCAGCCCTGCGGGCAAAACCAACGCGACTCGAAAGGCACCCGGCACTGTATGCGATCCATCACTTCACTGGCTTGATCTTGCGGTTAAATGTCTGGTACTCTCCGACGCCGGCTTGCGTAGGGCATCGAAGTTGAGCCGGCCCGTCGCAACCAGCTATGGTTCTTCAACCCGCGCGCTTTGCCGTAATTTCTGGTCGAAGGCGGCGCGAACCTGGTTGGTCTTTCTTTGCTGAAGGTCGCTGGTCAGCTTCACTCGAACGTCTTCGAACTTCTGCTTGCCCGCCGGCGCGTGCGCATTGAGCCGCAAAATGGTAAAGATCGTGCCGACCTGGACAACATTGCTCACATCGCCGGCCTTCATCGTTTTGAGCGCCTGAACCACTTGCGGCGGAAGCTGATCGACCGGGGTTGACTTGTGCTGGCCCTCCATCACGCGGTAATCGTCGTCGGAGATTTTTTCGGCCAGCAGGCCGAACTCATTGTTGGTTTTTGTCGCCTTGGCCTGGGGCAGGGCTTTTTCAGCGCGCGCGCGCGCCGACTCCAACTGTTCGGGAGTTGCGTTCTCCGGCGCGATCGCCGAAAGCGTTTGGAAGATGTATGCCTCAGGAATCTTGAAACGGTCAGGATTCTTATCGTAGAAAGCCCGAACCTCGGCCGGAGTCACGGCGCTCTTACCTTGCACCTCGATCTTGAGCAGGGCATCGATCAGCAGCGAACGCCGGATCTTTGCATCGAGCGACTGCCGGGAGCCGTGAAACTCGCTCTGCATGAACGCGTTGTACTCTTCGGGCGTGGCGAAGGTCTTGCGGAAATCCATCTCGGCCTTCTGCATGCGCGCGGGCGGGATGGTCATCTTGCGTCGCAGCGCTTCCTGGTAGACGAGCTCTTCAAAAATCATCATCCGCATCGCGCCCTGGCGAATGTCGGGTTCCATGTCTTTCGGAATTCCGTTGTGCTGGCGGGCGTAAGGGAAAATTGCGTATTCCTCGCGGACGAGGTCGGCCTGGGTCAGAACGGCGCCATTCACGTGAGCCACGGGCTCCGAAGTAACCACGATCGGATCCATTTTGGATGTGGCGGGAGTAGGCGTAGATCTTAGCGCAGGTGCGTGGGAAGCGACCTGAGCGCCGGCATTGGCCACGGCCAGGAGCAGGGAAATGCCGATGGCTGAGAGTTTTGTATTCATGGTTGACCCCCGGTTAAGAAGGAACGGGGAGGGAGGGAAGTTCCGGCCCTCCCCGCTGAGTAGCGCAGAACGGATTACCAGGTGGTAACGGCCGTTCCGTTGTTCATTTCGTTCGACTCGCCGCCATGGCACTGCCGGCAGAATTGGGCCGCAGTGTTGCTGCCGGTGTTGGTTGGGTTGTAGGGACCACGCAGGAAGAACATGGTCTGGTAGGTTCCCGGCGTAATGCCTGACATGCCGGAGGTTACGGCACTGCCGGCCACAACGCCCGTGGTCTGGGCGACATTAACCACGTTCATCGAGTGCTGGTTGTGGCAGGTGGTGCAAACCACGATGGGAGCGGTGGTAGCGGTGCTGGTGCCAAGCTGTACGAAGAAGCCATAGTTGTTGATGAACTTGGCCATGTTCGGGCCGGCCACGATGGAGGTGCCGCTGACGGTGCAGTCCCAGTTGTAGCCGCTCTCGCCGAAGCCACCTGAGGCTGTCGTAGCGTTGCAGCCAAAGGTCGCCTTGACGCCCACCGGGTGATCGTTCAAATAGTTGCCCTTGGTGGTGCCGTCGTTGCCCAGCAGAGTGGGAATGGTGTTATATGTCCCGTAAGTCCAGGGCAGTGTCTCATAGACCTTGTTCTGCATCATGGCGCCCTCTGCGAGGTTGCCGTCGTGGCAGCTCAGGCAGGTGAGTAACCCGAAGGACTCGGAGTTAGTTGACATGTTGCCGTAGGTGACCGGCGTGACGCCGGACGCCGACGTGATGTCTGTCGGCAGGGTCTCAGAGTAGCTGCCGCGGCCGCTGTTTCCGGTGATGATGGTCTGGCCGTACAGGCTGGCCACATCCTCGCCCCACAGAGCCGTGTTGCCCGAGGTCGGGTCAGCGGTCTTGGCCGCGCCGTTGCCGTATGCGCCGCTGTGCGGTGCGTGACAGGCCGCGCAGCCGCGGCCGTAGTTTAGGTGTGCGCCCAGGATATCAGTCGAGGGCGAATAGCTCTGGGCGGCTGCAAAACCGGCTGTTGCCACGAGCGTAAGAGCGATAAGTAGATTGCGCTTCATTGAAAATTGCCTCCTGGTGCACATTCTGTTGCCGGGCTGAACCTCGACTTCGACCCGCGTTGAAGTTTTTCTCAGTTCAGGTTCCACGATCACCTGCACAGGAATCGTGCTGTTGGTGCGGGATCGAGCCCAAAACCTCTCGAAACTCGCATTGGGTTAATGTCAACGACGGTTCGAAGTCGAAAGCTAAAACAATGCGTTAAATGTGTGAGCCAAATCAGCTTTGGGCGCGGTAACGACGGAGAGCGGTAAAAATCACCAAGGTCACCGATTTTTGCCTTCGCTGTGTCCAAAAGTGAGAACCGTCACTTTCTTCGGCTGACTTTGACCTCCCTGGCTGTGTCGCCACACCTCTGGGAGTTCCATTGCATATTTACAGGTGATGAACCTCACGAAAGTGATGGTAATCACACATGCTTAAAACCCCCCAAAATTGTGATCCGCGTCACTCAAGAACCGCGCGCTTGATGGTCCACTAAAACTGTCGAAGCTGTGCAGTTGAGCGAGCCGGAAGAAACGGCGCGATGGATTCCCGCGCAGGGAGAGACGCGCCGATAATGGGTGATCGGGGCCTTGCCGGCAAAGACCGGGGGCGGCTGGTAGGCAACACCGATCGGAGGTGATTACGGCATGGCAAATAAATCAATCACTGCGCCTGTCGCCGAGGTTTATCTCGAGGCGGCTCGGGTTTATGCAATGGCGGCAATCTGCCTGGGGGTTGGCCTGGCGGTGGGATATCTGACCAGGACGGCGATGGACAATCCGGCTTCTGCGGTTCCGGTTGCGAAGGCCGCGGTGACCTCGCCTCACTCCGGGGCCATGACCCCGGCCGGACCTATGCCGAGCCTGGCCGAGATGCACCAGATCGCCAGCCGGCAGGCGGCGCCGCTGCTTGAGAAGCTGAAGAGCGACCCGAACAATAGCGCGCTCCTGATGCAGATCGGCTCGGTCTATCACTCCGCGCATCAGTTCAAGGACGCCGCCGCTTATTACAGCAAGGCTGTTCGGGTCGATCCAAAGAACGTTGAAGCGCACACCAAGCTGGCCGTCAGCCTGTACCGGTCGGGCGACGTTGACGGAGCGATTACCGAGCTGAATCGCGCATTGAGCCTCGATCCCAAAGACCCCAATTCACTTTTCAATCTGGGAATGATCCGGCTGCAGGGAAAACAGGATCCCAAAGGGGCCCTGGCCGCATGGCAGAAGCTCTTAAGGTCGAATCCGCAACTGGACCCTGAACGCAAGGCCCAGGTGCAGAAACTGATGGCCGACGTGATGGCGGCCACGAACGGGCAGAGCGCCAGGAAGGGAGCAGGAGGCAATGACTGACGCGAGGCGGAAACCAGGGAAGCAGTGGACGCAGAAGCAGGCCGTTATGCTGTCACTTGCGTGTCTTGCCGTGGGAATCAGCGGGGGATGGTTGATCAAATGGCCGCAAAAGAGCAGCAGCGCAGCAGCAGCTAATACCGCGAACGCGATTGCGGCAAAGAGCCCGCCGACGCCTTCAGCCCAGGCCGACGATCCGGCGCAGTTGAAGGCGATGGCCGATTCCCAGGCTGCGCCGCTGGTCGAACAGCTCAAGTCGCGACCCAACAATGCCGAACTGCTGACCAACGTGGGTGACCTCTACTATGACGCGAAGCAATACCCAGTCGCGGTGGATTATTACAAACGCGCTCTGAAAGTAAAGCCGTCCGACGCCTCAGTCCGCACCGATATGGCGACCGGCTACTGGTATATGGGAGATGCGGATCGGGCGATCGAAGAGTTCAACCAGGCGCTTACCTACGCACCCAACAATCCCAACACGCTGTTCAATCGGGGCCTGGTGAAGTGGCAGGGCAAGAAGGACGCGGCGGGAGCACTGGCCGATTGGCAGCAACTTCTGGCGTCGAACCCCGACTACCAGGCGAAGGACCAGGTGC
>Ga0326728_10019875_pt1 | contig 12938 bp, 11 predicted proteins | sample MB3enrmetagenome_FD_207602 | JGI IMG/M metagenome (GOLD analysis project Ga0326728, IMG submission 207602) | Lab enriched peat soil microbial communities from McLean, Ithaca, NY, United States - MB31MN | ecosystem: Environmental > Terrestrial > Soil > Wetlands > Peat | place: USA: New York...
CTGTGCGGCCGGCAGATGGCGCTCACCATCTGCGAAGACGCATGGAACGACAAGTCTTTCTGGAACCGGCGGTTGTACCAGATCGATCCGGTGGAGGAACTGGCGCGCCTGGGTGGCGATTTACTGCTCAACATTTCCGCTTCGCCGTTTTATGTGGGAAAGCGCGAATTGCGGCGGGATATGCTGGCGGCGCTGGCCCGGCGCCACGCCATGCCGGTGCTGATGTGCAATCAGGTGGGCGGGAATGACAGTCTGGTGTTCGATGGCTCCAGCCTGGTGCTTAATGCCCGGGGCGAAGTGGTGGCGCAAGCCAAGTCGTTCGAAGAGGACCTGATTTTCTTTGACAGCGACGCGCTCAGTGGTGACCAGCATGAGCAGGTTGCCGGAGCGGACGCCAGCGCGTATGCGGCGCTGGTTCTGGGCACGCGCGATTATGTGCGCAAATGCGGGTTCCAGCGGGTCCTGGTGGGGCTGAGCGGTGGCATCGATTCGGCGCTCACCGCGGCCATTGCCACCGATGCCGTGGGCGCGGAAAACGTCACCGGAGTGGGAATGCCGGGGCCTTTTTCCTCGCCGGGCAGCATCGAGGACGCGCGTACGCTGGCCGCGAACCTGGGCATTCGCTTCGAACTGATCGGAATTACCGGCATCTTCGAATCGTACCGGCAGGCGCTGGAGCCGGTGTTTGCCAGGCGCGCCGCGGACGTGGCCGAAGAGAACATTCAGGCGCGCATTCGCGGCAATCTCCTGATGGCGCTTTCCAACAAGTTTGGCGCGCTGGTCTTGAGCACCGGCAATAAGTCGGAATTGGCGGTGGGCTATTGCACGCTGTATGGCGATATGGCCGGAGGCCTGGCGGTGATTTCCGATGTTCCCAAGACGCTGGTGTACCGGCTCGCCCGGCACGCCAATTCGCTCCGGCCGGCCATCCCGGAGGCCACGTTCGAGAAACCTCCGTCGGCCGAGTTGCGGCCCGACCAGAAAGATCAGGACTCGCTGCCGCCGTACGACATACTGGATACGATCCTGGAGGATTACATCGAAGATTGCCGGACCGCGGAGGAGATTGCGGCCCGGCATAATTACGATTTGGACCTGGTGCGCGTGGTGGTTCGCATGGTGGAAAAAGCGGAATACAAGCGCCAGCAAGCCGCGCCCGGGCTCAAGATTACCGAGAAGGCCTTCGGGGTTGGACGCCGATTCCCGATCGCCGCCCGGCACGAAGTTTAGAATTAAGGATTACAAGTTACAAAAGCGAAAGGATAGACATGCGCCGAGTCATAATTACCGCATTCCTGGTTCTTCTTGCCGTAACCGCATGGGCACAAGGAACCCAACCCGCCGCCGGGCAAAAGCCGTCCCCGGCCAGCCCTAAATCCGGGTCCACGGATAAGCCGCAGCCTGTAGAGACAGAACCAACTACGGCTACGGTCGAAGCCTTCATGCAACACATGTTCGGCTATGACTCGAACATCCAATGGAAGATCCTCGCAATCCGGCCTTCGCAGGCTCCGCACGTAGCGGAAGTAATTGTGGGCGTAAGGAACCAGCAACAGGCGCAGGAGCCGATGCAGCCGATGCAGTTCTACGTGATGCCCGATCAGGGTTGGGCGATTGCCGGCGACCTTATGCCTTTTGGGGCCGATCCGTTCGCCCCCACCAATGCGATTTTTGCCGCCAAGGCGCATGGAGCGGCGCGCGGGCCAGCCGATGCGCCTGTAACCATCATCGAGTTCAGCGATCTGGAGTGTCCTGCCTGCAAGGCGGCACAACCCACCATCGAGAAGCTGCTGGCCGATTTTCCCAATGAGCGTTTCATCTTCCAGAACTATCCCCTGGAGCAGATTCACCCCTGGGCATTCAAGGCCGCGCAATATGCGGAATGCGTGGCCCAGAACAACTCGGATGCGTTCTGGAAGTTTCTCCAGGCCGACTACGACAACCAGGAAACCGTGAACCCGGACAATGTGGATCAGAAGATGAAGGACTTTGCGACGCAAGCCGGCGCGAATGCCGACAAAGTGGCTGCCTGCGTGACCAATCCGGCGACGGCGGTTCGTGTGCGCGATTCCCTCGCCCTGGGTAAGGAGGTGGACGTCAATTCCACTCCTACGCTGTTCGTTAACGGCCGGCGCATTCAAAACTTCTCCGGCATTCCGTACGAGGTGCTGAAGCTGCTGGTTACGGGAACGCCGAAATAGAGGCCAATGATGAGCAAGATTCTGACCCTGTTCGGCAGCCGGGACGAGCAGGAAGAGGACAAACAAGCGCCGGAGAAGAAGGCGGGCCTGTTCGAACGGATGAAGCAGGCGGTGGTGCGCACGCGCGAGAACCTCAGCGAACGCATCGAGGAAGTCGTGTCGGTGGTTCCGTTTGGGAAGGAGATTGACCGGGACACGCTCGACATGCTGGAAGCAACCTTGATCGGCGCCGATTTGGGAACGAAGACGACGGGGGAAGTTCTGGAAAAGCTGCGCGAGAAGGCCGACCGGAAGCAGATTGCCAATGCCGCCGAGTTGAAGCGCCTGCTCAAGCAGGAAATCCTGAACATCCTGAGCCGGGCGAATACGCCACCGGTGGCGGCGGAGGAAGGCGATCCGGAGGTCATCCTGGTGGTGGGAGTCAACGGCACCGGGAAAACCACCAGTATCGGCAAACTGGCGCAACGCCTGCGGGACCAGAACAAGACGGTATTGTTGGCGGCCGCGGATACGTTTCGGGCAGCCGCCATTGAGCAGCTTGAAGTCTGGGGCGAGCGCACCGGCACGGAAGTGATCAAGACCAAACCGGGCGGAGATCCTTCCGCAGTGCTGTTCGACGCTCTGCAGGCCGCCAAGGCCCGCAATCTGGATTATGTGATTGTGGATACCGCGGGACGACTGCACACCAAAACCAGTCTGATGGAGGAGTTGTCGAAAATGCGGCGCACGGCACAGCGTTTTATTGTCGGAGCGCCGCACGAGACTTTGCTGGTGCTCGACGGCACCACCGGACAGAATGGACTGCAACAGGCCAAGCTCTTTACCGAGTCCGCGGGCGTCACGGGCATCATTTTGACCAAGCTCGACGGCACGGCCAAGGGCGGCGTGGTGGTGGCCATCTCCCGCGAACTGGGGGTGCCGGTTCGTTACGTGGGTGTCGGCGAGAAGGTGGGCGATTTGCTGCCGTTCCATCCGGAAGAATTTGTCGAATCGCTTTTCGCCTGAGTATCCGCAACCATAAGGAATCATGAGCCTGTCCCCGCCATCAACGGATGAGCAATTCATGGCGCGAGCGCTGGAGCTGGCGCGCCAGGGAATAGCCCTGGCCTCTCCCAATCCGCATGTAGGCGCGGTGGTGGTACGGGAAGGCAAGATAGTGGGCGAGGGCGTGCATACCTATGAGGGCCGGAAACACGCCGAAGTTCTGGCCCTGGAGCAAGCTGGGGAAAACGCTCGCGGGGCCACTCTGTATTTAAATCTGGAACCGTGTTGCCACACCGGCCGGACCGGCCCTTGTGTTGACGCGGTGATTGCCGCCGGTATCGAGCGCGTGGTAGCGGCCATGGCGGATCCGAATCCGGAGGTGGCGGGAAAGGGCTTTGCGCGTCTGCGCGAGGCCGGCATCGAGGTTTCCACCGGCGTGGGTACGGGAGAGGCGCGCAAGCTGAATGAAGCCTTCAGTAAGTGGATTTGCACGCGAAAGCCCTTGGTGACGCTCAAGTCGGCCATGACCCTGGACGGAAGGATCGCGGCGTTACCCCCGGAAGCCAAAGCCGGGGAACGCAGTTGGGTGACGGGCGAGCTTGCCCGCGCGCACGTGCACCTGCTCCGCCATCAGACGGACGCAATTCTGGTGGGCCGGGGCACCGTGACTGCCGATGATCCGCTGCTTACCGACCGTTCACGTCTGCCCCGGCGCCGTCCGCTGCTGCGCGTGGTGCTGGATTCCGCGTTGAGGCTGCCGGTGGATTCAAAGCTGGTCGCGTCGGCACAGAACGACGTTGTCGTATTTTGCACGGCCGCAGATGCCAAACGCCGGCAGGAGCTCGAGCGCCGCGGAATCCGCGTCGAACAGCTCGATGCGGAGCGCGCCTCCGAACGTCCGGACTTGGGCAAAGTGATGGCGCGCCTGGGCGAGATGGAAGTCACCAGCGTGCTCATCGAAGGCGGTTCGCGCATCAACGGGGCTGCTCTCATGAGCGGTGTGGTCGATAAGGTGTTCTTGTATTACGCGCCAAAGATTCTGGGGAACAGCGGCGTGCCGTTTGCCGCCGGCGCCGGTTTTGGCTCCCTGAGCGAAGCCAGGCGGGTGCACTCCATTACGTTGCACGAATTTGGCGAAGATTTTGCCGTCGAAGGCTATTTGCGAGACCCATGTACAAATTTGTAATTTGGTAATTTGTAATCTCAAATTTAAAACCCAGACAGGACTTGGTCTGGAGAGGCGTCGATTCTAGAGGCGATACAGGCGGTACCACTGCGTGGCAATGCCTGGATCTGAGAGAAGACGGGATGTGAGCGCCGCAGGCGCGACCGTTCGTTAGCCCAGCGCTTTAGCGCTGGGTGTGTGTTAAATAGGTGGTAAGTCCCGTAGGGACGACGCCGTTGTTCGAGGCCGAGATCTGAAAGCAAATGCGAGGGCAACATGTTTACCGGATTAATTGAAGAAGTCGGGAAAGTTATCGCCATCCGCGAGGCCGAAGGGAAGCGGCGCATTACCGTTTCAGCGGCGAACGTTACCCGGGAGTTGAGGACCGGCAACAGTGTGGCGGTGAGTGGTGTTTGCCTGACTGCGCTGGATATTACTCCGGCTTCTTTCTGCGCGGACCTGGCCCGGGAAACCTGGGAACGCACGGCCTTATCCAGAATTCACGAAGGTGCGCTGGTCAACCTGGAACTGCCTCTGCGGGCGGAGGGCCGCATGGGCGGCCACATTGTTCAGGGCCATGTGGACGGAACAGGAAAATTCCTCGGCCTCGAACCCATTCCGGGGGCACAGGACTTCTGGATGCATATCGAGATTCCCGAAGAACTGGAAAAATATGTGGTCTTCAAAGGTTCTATCGCGATCGAGGGCATAAGCCTCACGGTCGCCAGACTGGAAAGGATGAAGGTGAGCATTGCGATCATTCCGCACACCGTCCAAATGACGAACCTGGCGTCCCTGAAGCCGGGCGACCCGGTGAACGTCGAGACCGACATCGTGGCCAAGTACCTGGAGAAATGGCTGAAACGAGACGATGGCGCCGCGGTCGCCAAGGAGCGCTTGGTGCTGAAGGGGTTTTGAGAAAGTTCACAGTTTGCAGCCAAAGAGAGCCGCAAAACCGCTTGACTCAGAACGGCTGGCTGTAAACTGCAAGCTGTAAACTGCAAACCGTTTCTCTCAATTCGCCGCCCCGAAATCCCCCAGAGTCAGCTCATCCAGGTGGAGGAAGTCGCGGATGATGGGGAGTTGGCTCTGCCGCATTTCTTCCGGAGTCCCGAAAAAGGCGACGCGGGCTTCATGGAGAAAGACAATGCGGTCGGCAAGTTTTTGTGCCAGACGCATGTCATGCGTCACCACTACGCTGGTAACGTGCAGCTGCTGCTTGAGTTTCTGGATCACATCGCCCAGCAGGTGAGCCATCAACGGATCGACCATGGTGGTGGGTTCGTCGTACAGGATGCATTGGGGCTCAGCGGCCAGGGCGCGGGCGATGGCCACCGAGCGCTTCATTCCGGTGGAGAGATCGGAAGGCAGCACGTCGCGCATATCGTGCACTCCCACCATGTCCAGTAAGCCATCGACGACCTGAAAGATCTGGCCTTCGTCCAGGTCCCAGCGTTCGCGCAGGGGAAAGGCAACGTTCTCGCCCACGGTCAGAGAATCGAACAGCGCGCCGTTCTGAAACACCATGGTTACTTTTTTCCGTATGCGCTCCAGTTCGTCTTCTTTGTAGCCGGTGATATCCTCGCCGGCGACGATCAAGCGTCCGGAATCGGGTTTAAGAAAGCCCATGATGTGGTGCAGGGTAACCGATTTTCCAACTCCGGAGCGGCCGACGATACAAACGGTCTCGCCCGGAAGCACGTCGAAGCTGACATCTTCAAGAACCTGGCGTTCGCCAAATGATTTCGAGATCCGGATAAATTGGATATACGGCAGCGGGGAGGCGGGCGCGTCCAGTGTGCGCGCGGAGAGGTCACTCTGATTCTCTGGTTCCATTCCACTCACCGGCCAGATTGCGGGCGCGTTCGTATTCTTCGCGCGTATTGAGATTGTCGAACATCGGAGCCGTAAAGGAAAGTCTTGCCAGCTCCGGTTCTTCGAGGACGAGCGTGTCCTCGGGCACGAATAATGCGTCGATCCGATTTCTGCCGGCCGACAGCGCCGCTGTCGCCCGGCTGAGAAAGCGCCGGCGATACACGGCACAAAGCGGTTGAAAGTGTCCGCCCACGCGCGGCACCGTTACCGTTGCATGGTTACCGGCGGCGCGGCGGAGCACGAAACGCAGGAGTTCCCGGCTCAGGAAAGGCATATCGACCGCCAGCATCAGGTTCAATTCGGCGCCACCGGCACTCAGGGCCGCATGAATACCGCCCAAGGGGCCGCAATCCGGGAAAATGTCCTCCACCACAACCATTTGACTGTCCAGGGGAAGCCTCGCGCGCGCTCCCACCACCCGTACGTCAGTGGAAACGGAGCAAGCCAGGTCGAGGGCAAGAGAGAGCAGGGTCTTCCCGTGGAGTTCCAAGGACGCCTTATCGGCGCCCATGCGCCGGCTCCTGCCTCCGGCCAGAATGAAAGCCGTTACCTCTTCCATGGCAAGCATTTAAACATAGTGTTCCGGTTACGAAAACTGGGGCGAAACTTTTCCGGGTCCTCCCGGGTTTGTAAGAGCAGGGGAAAATTCTGCATAATCGGGCATAGTAGCAATCCATCAACCGCGACGAGGAGTTCCTCATGAAGGCAAGACTCAGACTGGTAAGCGTCACGATCAGTGCGGCACTCGTACTTGGGCTGTCCATTGGTTGTCAGCGGGCACGCACCGACGCTCAGGTTACGAATGATGTGCAGAGCAAGATCAACAGCGATTCGTCGATAACGAGCCGGCAGTACACGGTCACGGCCACGAGCGGGGTTGTAACCCTCGGCGGTACCGTAAACAATGATGCCGAACGCGCCGCCGCGGCCGCTGATGCGGCTCAGGTCGCGGGCGTCAAGACGGTGGTGAATAACCTGCGGGTGGTTCCGTCCGCCGTGGCGCAACCGCCGGTGCAAGCACCGGAGCCGGTCCCAGCCGCCCCGGCGACCTCGCCGGCGCAAAAGCATCGGACGGCACATGGAAAGCCAAGCGCTTTCGGTTCCAACAGAAAACGGCAGGCAGAAATGGCGGCTTTACCGCCACCGCCGGCCCCAATTGCGGAGCCTGTTGCTCCTGTCGCGGCGCCACCGCCACCACCGCCGCCGCCACCGAAACCTGTGGATGTAACGATTCCGGCGGGCACGACGTTGTCGATCCGCTTGATCGATGCCATCGACTCGGAGCACAACCAGGCGGGAGACCGGTTCCGTGCGACCCTGGATACGCCAATTACCATGGGCGATGCCACCGTCATTGCCGCGGGCGCCGAAATCTCGGGCAGGGTGGTGAACGCAAAGAGCGCGGCGCACTTTTCCGGGCATTCGGAACTTGCGTTGGAGCTCACCAGCATCAGCGTAAACGGCAAGTCTTATGACTTGAGTACCGACCAGTATGCGCGGCAGGGAACGGCGCGCGGCAAGAACACGGGAGAAAAGGTTGGCGGCGGAGCCCTCCTGGGTGCACTTATCGGCGGCCTTGCCGGGGGCGGCAAGGGCGCGGCGATTGGCGCCGGCGTGGGCGCCGGAGCCGGCGGCGCGGCTCAGGGGGCGACCCGCGGCCAGCAGATCCGCCTGACCTCCGAGCAGGTGCTGGCGTTCCATCTGCAAAGCCCATTGACGGTGACGCCATCGGCCAAATCAAATCGAAACCGGCAACCGCTGAATAATTAGGACTGGAAGCGGGCGCAGTTTCCGAGGGCCGTAAGTACCAATAGCTGGAGCTTGCATGTGGTAACAGGCAAGCCAAGGAGTTTTTTGCGCCCGAACAGTTCTTTATGGGTTTTCTCTATTTCTTAAAACCTTCCACCTGGCCCCGGAAAATGTCTTCGTTGGAGAATCCTCCGGGGTTACAGGACCTGCTTTGAAATCGCACCATCCCCGCGGGAAGGGAAAATCCTACTGAATACCAGTCTGCTGGTGATGGGACACCGTCTCAGGAATCGGGAACGTTCCCGATTGCCAGGCCGGCGGTCTGGACTTGCGGCGAGAGGGCTTGGATACATGTGCGGTTCCTCCGGCAAGCCGAAACTTTCCCAACAACTGATGCAGATTCATGGCCAGCGCCGCCAGTTCACTGCAGGCGTTTGCCGACTGTTGCGCGCCGGCCGCCGACTCCGCCACGGTTTTGCTGATTTCTTCCAGGTTTGAACTTGCCTTCCGGGTGCTGACGGATTGGTTGGTGGCCGCTTCGGTAATTTCAGAGATCATTTCACCGACCTGGCCAACTCCGTCAATAATCTCCCGCAGTGCGTCACCGGCCTTGGCGGTGATGGAGACGCCGTTATCGACCTGCTGGGTTCCGCGTTCCATGCCCAGGACGGCGGTACGCGTATCCGATTGGACGCTGACAATCATGTCGGTGATTTCCTTGGTCGCCTTGGTGGTGCGCTCCGCCAGTTTGCGCACTTCATCGGCAACGACGGCAAAGCCGCGGCCCTGCTCGCCGGCACGGGCCGCCTCGATGGCGGCATTCAGCGCCAGGAGATTGGTTTGATTGGCAATGTCGTCGATGACCCCGGCGATCTTGCCGATCTGCTCGGAGCTTTGTCCGAGCTTTTCGATGGTGGTGCCCGCCTCCCGTACGGACTCGGCGATGGAGCGCATGATGCCCAGCGTGTCATCCACAATGCGACCACCGGCGCGGGCCGTTTCCGCCGCCTTTTGCGCGCAATCCGAGGCTTTCCGGGAATTGTCCTCGACCTTGCGCGCTTCGTTCTCCACGTCCTGCATGGCGGTTTTCACGCTGGCCATTTGCTCGTTCTGGGTCTGGGCCCCATCCGCACTCTGGGTGGTGATGGCGGAAATTTCTTCCGTGGCGGAGGCGAGTTGCTCGGTGGTCAGAGAGATTTCTTCAATGGCCGCGGTGAGATTGGTTTTCATGCGGTTGAGCGCACCGGCGGTGGCGGCCATCTCATCCTGCGTGTCGACCCGGATATCGTTCACATTCAGGTCATTGTCGGCAATGCAGTTGGCCATCGACAACACCGTTTCCAGAGGGCCGGTTACGACCTTCCGCACCAGCAAAAACACCGTGGTTGAGGCAAAGACAAGCGCGACCAGTCCCACCAGGAGGATGGCCAGGGTGTTATTCCGCTGGTCCGCGTTCAAGGCATCCAGCGGCGCGGTGACGGATACCAGAGCATCCGGATGTGAATCGCGGGTTCCCTCGGGTGGTGTCACCGCCCAGGAATGACAGCCTTGACAATCCTTGCTTACCCGCACGGGGCGGGCATACCGCATCACTTCGTGTTCGTTCAGATTACCCTGCTGCGCGTAGTAGCTCAGTTGGGGATCGGATTGCAGAGCCGCGAAAGCCTGGTTTTCGAAGTCGTCGGGAGTGTCGCTCGGATTCATCGGCGAGCGGGCCACCATGCGGAAGGTATAGCCTTCCTTGCGGGCGTAATTCTTGACCACCTCCGACGCGTGCCCGGCCTGCCCGGAATCCAGACGGGTTTCTACGGCGAGGTCCGCCAGGATCCGAAGCTTTTCGAGGAAGGCCTTATCCGCTTGTGTCGTGGCGCGGGTATGAGTGATCCAGAGGCTCAGACCAAAGGCCAGGAACAGTGCGACCACGGTCGCGGCAACAATTTTGAACGTAAGCTTCGGTTCCTTCAGCCACTTAAAGTCCAGCACTGTCGAACTCCCAAATCGATAATCAACGCCGGATCTGCGCAGCTAAGGCGAATATCCGACCTACCAACGCAACTTATCGGCGGGAGGTTAATGCAACTTTAATGCGATTCTTACTAAAGTTTGCGAAGCCGGTTGGGGCCGGGCTGATAACAAACGATTTACGAGGCAGTGTACAAGTCGACTTCGCTGGTGGGGCGGCGAGTCATTAATTCGCGGATCGCTTCGCGCGGAGACTTGCCCTGGTTCAGGATGGCGTGGATCTGCTCCGTAATCGGCATTTCGACGCCGAGTTTACGAGCCATTCCCGCGGCGGCATTGGTGGTCAGGACCCCTTCGGCAACCATGCCGTGCATACCGGCGATAATGTCGGACAACTGACGGCCGCGCCCGAGTTCCACGCCGACCGTGCGATTGCGGGAAAGATCGCCGGTGCAGGTGAGCACCAGGTCGCCGACGCCCGCCAGTCCGGCCATGGTTTCGGGCCGCGCACCCGCCGCTACCGCCAGGCGGCTGATTTCCGCCAATCCGCGAGTGATGAGTGCGGCCACGGTATTGTGGCCCAATCCCAGGCCATCGCAAACGCCGGCGGCGATGGCAATCACGTTCTTCAGGGCTCCGCCCAACTCGACGCCCACAATGTCGTCATTGGTATAAACCCGGAATCCCGGATCGCTGAATTCGCGTTGCACCAGCGCTGCGAGCTCGGCATCGTGGGAAGCGATGGCTACCGCTGTAGGGTCGCCACGGGCAACCTCCCGGGCAAAGGATGGTCCGCTCAAGGCGCCAATGCGGGGGATGAAATGCCGCGTCGAGTTGACCACTTCAACAATCACTTCCGCCATCCGCATCAGCGTGGCATTCTCAATGCCCTTGGTAGCGCTGACAAACAGCATGTCCGGATGCACATACGGCGCCATCTGTCCCATCAGCAGGCGGCAATGGTTGGAGGGCATTACACTGACCACTACCTCCGCGCCCGCCAGGGCTTCGCCCAGATCGTTGGTGGCCAGGATTGTCCTGGGAACCGGAAAGTCCGGCAGAAAAAGCTCGTTCATGCCCTGGCGGGCGATGGCGTCGCACACCTCGCGCTCATAGGCCCACAAACGAACGCTGTGCGTGGCTTTCCGGCCAAGCACCAGAGCGAGGGCGGTCCCCCAGGCTCCGGCTCCGATGACGGCGATCCGGCTCATCTTTTCGTAAACTCGAGCCGGTTCTCGCTGCCACCGAGCAGCCGGCGGATATTGGCGTGATGCTTCACAATGATCAGGAGCGAAGCGGCAACAATAAACGGCATGAGGGAATGATCCCGCGAGCGCAACAGCAGTGCCGTGACCACGGGAAACGCCGCCGTGGCAATAATGCTGGCGAGCGAGACGTAGTGAAACATGGCAAAAACCACGACGAAGACGGCCAGCGCGATGGCCACTGCGGCCGGCGCCAGCGCCAGAAATACGCCCACGCCGGTGGCCACCCCTTTACCGCCCCGGAATTTCAGCCAGAGAGGGAAAACGTGTCCGATCATGGCGCATAGCGCCGCCAGTCCCAACAGTACGTCGAGGTGGGCGCCGGTTGCGCCCGCATGAGTGCTCACGAACCGGCCCAGCACCACCGCGGCATAGCCCTTGGCGGCGTCCAACAACAGCGTTGCGATTCCCAGTCCCTTGGAACCGGTTCGTAAAACGTTGGTCGCCCCGATATTTCCGCTGCCGATCTTGCGGACGTCGGTTCCCAAAAACGCCCACGCCAGAATGAACCCAAAAGGGATCGAGCCCAGAAGGTACGCCATCGCTCCGACAGTGAAAAACAGCTTCATGGGAAAAAAGTATTGTAACGCACGAAGAATAGCAGAGTGGATAATCGGATAATTGAGCAATTGAATTCGGCCGGTCGAGAATTGCTCATCTGCAGGGGATCGGCGATTGGGCAGCACCTCCAATACCGACCGTTCCCCAATTACCCGATTACTCAATTTCTCAATTACTCAATTCCCAAAGGGAATCGCGCCAGCTTGGTGTACTGCGCGCCTCCGGGCAACAGTTTGCTTTCGTACAGAAAAAACTCGCTCGCAATCATTTGTCCGAATTCGGGAGAGGGCAACGGCTGCAACTTTTCCTGCAAGCGGGCGAAGCGCGAGTTGGGCCTGTCCCCGGAAGCAAAGCCCGGACGTCCCGAGCCGCCGCGCGGGCGCCGGCTGTCACCCGCCCGGGCCAGCGTCAGATGCGGCGAAAACGCCCGATCTTCCCGCGGAATGCCCAGCCGCAGCAGGCTTTCATCCACGCGCGCCGCCAGCGACGCCAACTCCGGGCCGGATTCGATGCCCACCCAGAAGACCCGGGCCGCGCGCGGATTGGGGAAGAATCCGTAACCGCGAAAACTCATGCTGACCGGCGGCGCTTTGATGGCGGCCAGGGCACGCTTCATCGCTTCGGCGTCTTCCGGCGAGCGTTCGCCGATGAATTTCAAAGTGACATGGAAACTCTGCGCGCTCACCCAGCGCACATCGGGCGCGAAGTTCCGCACGCCGTCCAGAAAGCGCGCCATCCACTCGCGGATGCCGGGGTCGATGTCGAGAGCAATGAAGAGGCGCATAAGGGCTTACAGTTTACAGTTTGCAGTTTACAGCCAAAGCACACCCATTGGCGTCTCCCGTCTTCCGCCAGAAGCCGTGTCACGTTTTTCGTTTCACGTTTCACGTAAGAACCGCGAGTGGCGAAGGAGTTTGGAGTTTACAGTTTGCAGTTGTCAGCCAAACAAGCAAAACCCGTCGGCTGCTGGCTGTGAACTGTAAACTGTCAACCTTTGATGGACGTGGCGGCCTTGCCGTCCCTCTCAAATCAAGATTGCCAAAAATGCAATGGGGTGAACCCCTCAGGTGAGACACAGAAAGTTGAGAATCCTCCGAATTTAACGCCATTGTTTTAGCCAAGGCAAGGGGGTCTGGGGGAAGGGGGCCGGCGTCTGAGGCCCTCTTCCCCCAGCTT
>Ga0326728_10019876_pt1 | contig 12938 bp, 14 predicted proteins | sample MB3enrmetagenome_FD_207602 | JGI IMG/M metagenome (GOLD analysis project Ga0326728, IMG submission 207602) | Lab enriched peat soil microbial communities from McLean, Ithaca, NY, United States - MB31MN | ecosystem: Environmental > Terrestrial > Soil > Wetlands > Peat | place: USA: New York...
CGAGGGCTCCTTTGGCGAGGCAGACGGAGACGATCATAGGCAGCATCTCGGGAGTGAGTCCCACCGCTACCGCCATGGCAAAGAAGAAGGCTCCCTTCCAATCGTGCTTGGTAAACCCGTTGATGAGGAAAACCAGAGGCACCATCACCGCCATAAACTGCATCATCAGCCAGGTGAAGCGGGTGAGGCCCTGGTCGAAGCTCGTAGGGGTCCGTTCCCCGGTGAGGGAGCGCGCCATACTGCCCAAGTAGGTTTGTGCTCCCGTTGTGACCACCGCTGCCGTGGCCGTGCCGCTCTCGACGCTCGTCCCCAGGAAGCATGTGTTCTTGAGCTCCGTCGGTGAGATCTCCGCTGTAGTTTCGGGGTCGTGAAATTTCTCGACCGGGAGCGACTCCCCGGTAAGGCTGCCTTGGCTCACGAAAAGGTCTTTCGAAGACAGCAGCCGCACGTCGCCGGGTATCATGTCGCCGGCCGCCAGCCTGACGATGTCCCCGGGCACCAAGTCCCGGAGTGGTATCTCCCTGGCCGCGCCGTCCCGGACGACCGTGGCGGTCACATGGATCATGGCCTTCAGCTTCTCTGCGGCGCTGTCCGCCCGGGCTTCCTGCCAGAAACGGAGTCCCACACTCAGCACCACCATCCCCGCCATCACCGAGCCGGCGCGGGCGTCGCCGGTAAGGAAGGAAACCGCCGACAAAACCGTCAGCAAAATCACGAGCGGGTTGCGGACAATTCTCAAAACCCGAACCGGCCAGCCTTGCTTCCGCTCTTGGGCAACCTCATTTGGCCCCGCCGTGCGCGACCGCTCTTCGGCCTCAGCTTGCCTTAGCCCGCTCGGAGACGTTCGCAAGTCCCGCAGCAGATCTTCGCCGTCCTTCCGGGCGGCGTCGAGGACCGCAAGCGAAACGCGAATACTCTGGTTCTTGGTCTTCGTTGGACTCGGTGGCTGGTTCGGGCGAGCTGGTGGTTCAGCGAGCCGGGAGGCTGAGGTTTCAGCGCCGTTGGCCGGCCCCCCCGCCGCGCCCTCTGCGTTCGGTGTCGTCATCGTGTCAGTCACCGCTTTGCGGTACACGATGTTCGTAAGCCGAAGTTGTCGCAGAAGTTCGAAACCACTAGCCATGCGCCGGCGCGAACAGCTATGGCGAGGCCGCGCCCGTTGCTAGCCGATTTGGTTGGTGACGCCAAAAGCTTTCTCCCGGTATAAAGTGACAATCCCAGACATTCTGTCAGAATCCTGATTGCGAACAATGGTCACTTTTGCACAGGGCTGAAACTCTCCATCCAGGCCGCGCCCGGTAGAACCGGCAGCGAGGCCGTGTTCACCTCGCCCCCAATGCCGGAGCTTCCATGGTGTTCTTTCCCTTGGTGCGATGTGAGCGTTATTGAGCAGACCGCGCGAACCCTGTCTTGGTAAAGTTGTCCAATTCCGCAGCCTCTTCCCGATTGATCCCTGCTCTTCGCGGATCTGGTGGACGGGGCGGCAATGTACTGCCTTCTCGATTGCCAACTTGTCCTGCGCCTCTAGCCATCCAGCCAAAAGTTTAAGAATAATAGCCGACATGTGAGCAAAACTGACCGGCTCTGCCCGCTCGTCGATGCTACCCTTGCTTCTGGTAAGCGGCATGGCTGTTCGGGGGGAATCTTAGATGTTGGAACTTGAGAAGCCCGCATTCGATGCGACGGCCTTTTTGGCGAGTGCTGGGTTGGGACGCAGAATCATCACCTTACGCGGAAAGCAGACCTTCTTTTCGCAGGATGAATCCGCGGCCTCCGTCTTTTATCTCCAGAGCGGCCGTGCGAAGCTGACCGTCTGCAAGAACAGCAGGGAAGCCACCATCACTCTTCTCGCCGCCGGGGACTTCCTTGGAGAAGAGTCTCTCGCGAGCGCGGGTGCCCTTCATACGGCCACGGCCACCGCCATCACCGCCTGTACAGCCCTCGAGATAGACCGGGAGGAGATGATCCGCGCGATGCACGAAGAGCCCGCCTTCGCCGAAAAATTCTTCACATTCGTTCTTGCGCGTGGGGTCCGCATCGAGTCCGATCTTGTCGACCAGCTCTTCAACTCCAGCGAAAGACGTTTGGCGAAAACACTTCTCCTGATGGCGGAGTTCGGCGAACGAGATGAATCGGAAAGGGTGATTCCAGCGATTACGGAGGAAAGACTGGCGGAGATGATCGGCGCCCCCCGGTCTGCCGTCAGCTTCTTCATGAAGCGTTTTTGCAAGCTTGGCTTTATCGACTACCACGGCGGAATTCGGGTGCATAACGCGCTGCTCAACGTAATTCTGCACGATCAATTGCCTAGTGACACAACTGCCAAACCTGCAATTGTGGACACTTGGAAACACTGAAAGCCGGTCGCGTACACTAATCGGCCTTCCGTTCGTCGTCGCCAACGAACCGCTAGAGCAGCGGACCAGGATGGGCAATGTCGTGCGTCACGTTATAACGTGCCGTCCCAGTTTTGAACTCGGTAGGCCGCTATAGGGAATTCGTCCACCGGCGGGCGGTACGGCCAAGTTGGCCCGTTCGCCCTTCGGAAAAGACCGATCCTTTACGATGGAATATTCGAACTTCAAATCGTTGCTCCGCCGCGTGATTGCGGCCCCCTTGGCGATCATGGCAGCCCTTGCCGGATTGCTCTTGTGGGAAACTTTCGACTTGAACAAATCCCTGCGGTGGACGGTCACAAGCTGCCTTGGGCTTGGCTTGGGATTTGCGGTCTTCCTCCTGCTCTTCATCCGCTACCACGTCGAACGATTGGGCACCAAGCTGTTGCAGAGCGAAGAGCGATGGACGGCGACCTTGGGCAGCATAGGCGACGCCGTGATCGCAACTGACAGCGAAGCCCGCGTCACATTCCTCAACCCGGTCGCCGCCACTCTGACTGGATGGACCTTGGAGGAAGCGCACAACCGCCCGATCCAGCACGTGTTCAGAATCGTCAACGAGGAGAACGGGCTGGGTGCCGACGATGAAGTACAACGGGTGCTTGCCGAGAGACAAGTTTTAGCCGTGACCAACCACGTGGCGCTGATAGCAAGGGATGGCCGCGAAATTCCTGTCGAGCATAGTGCCGCGCCGATCCTCGCCGGCGGCGGAAGTGTCATTGGCGTGGTGCTGGTTTTTCGCGATGTCACGGAGCGGCGGAAGCAGCGCGAAGCGACCGCAGAGAAAGCCGCGCTACTCGAACTCACTCAGGACTCCGTCTTCGTGATCGACCTGGACGGAACCGTGCGCTTTTGGAGCCGTGGGGCGGAGGTTATGTTGGGATACTCCAAGAGCCAAGCCGCCGGAAGAATCTCGCACGACCTGCTCCGCACCGAGTTTCCGCGGCCGCTGAATGAGATAACGGCAGAGCTCATGCGCGTGGGACACTGGGAGGGAGACCTCATCAAAACGGCTCAGGACGGCAGGCGTATTGTGGTGGCCAGTCGCTGGGCATTGCAGTGGGGCAAACGCGACCAGTTGCCGCGTGTGCTGGTGGTCAGTAGCGACATCACGGCGCGCAAGCGCGGGGAAGAATTATTGCTCCTGCAAAAGGAACAATTGCGGGCGCTGGCGGAACGCCTGCAGCAGGTGCGCGAAGAGGATCGCAAGCGGGTCGCTCGCGACCTGCACGATCGGATCGGGCAGATTCTGACGGCGATCAAGATGGATATGACATGGATGACTCGTCATCTGCCGGCGGCGCAAAGCGAGGTGCTCGCCCGACTGGCAGAATCGATTCAGTTGATCAATGACGGCGTTAAATCGGTGCGCACGATATGCAGCGGGTTGCGTCCGGGAGTATTGGACGACCTTGGCCTGGCGGCCGCCATTGAATGGCAGGCCAGCGAGTTCGCTTCGCGCAACGGGGTTCCCTGTCAGGTGTCGGTCCCTCCAATTGATCTGCACTTGGATGGAGACCGGGCTACCGCCGCCTTCCGCATTTTCCAGGAGTGCCTGACCAACGTGATCCGGCACGCCGAGGCAAAGTCGGTGCGCGTATCCTTGTGCCAGGAAAATGAGAAAATCGTCCTGGTTGTTCAAGACGACGGAATAGGATTCTGTGAATCCGACTTGTTGAACTCGCTTGGATCGTTGGGGCTGCTAGGGATGCGGGAGCGAGCGCAGTTCTGCGGCGGTGACGTACAAATCTCCAGTTCACCCGGTGCGGGCACCACGGTCACGGTTTGCGTTCCCGTGGACAATCCGGGCGACGAGAAGGAGCAAGCATGCACATACTGATAGCGGACGACCATGCGGTCGTACGCCGTGGCCTCAGAGAGATCCTGTCCGACACTCTTCCCGGCGCCGCCTTCTCCGAAGCCGGCAACGGGGATGACGTGCTTCGCCACCTCGGCCAAGCCCCGATTGCCATGCTGGTGCTGGATATCAATATGCCCGGTCGCAGTGGGATAGACGTGCTACGGGATGTAAAGCACACCTACCCGCGATTGCCGGTGGTCATACTGAGTTGCCAGCCGGAGGAGCAATATGCGGTACGCTGTTTGCGTGCCGGCGCAGCCGCCTATATCAGCAAAGAGAGCGCCCCTGAAGAACTCGCGTTGGCGGCGAAGAAGATACTGGGCGGCGGCCGTTACGTCAGTGCGAGCCTCGCAGAGAAACTGGTAGCCAATCTGGATGAGTCTTTCGACAAGCCGGTGCATGAGTTGCTCTCCGACCGGGAACACGAAGTCATGAGAATGATCGCTTCCGGAACTCCCTTGACGGAAATTGGCGAGCGGCTTCATGTGAGCGTGAAGACCATCAGCAGCTATCGAGCCCGCATCATGGACAAAATGCACATGAAGAGCAACGCCGAGCTTATCCGCTACGCCATGACGCACAAGCTGATCGAGTAGATCGACCCGCCGGTGTAGGAATAGCCCTACAGCGCCAGGTGACAAAACCTCGCAACAATCGCAGTCTTCCCTGGTGTCGGTTCCTTTCCACCTCCGCTATTGTGGGTTCAGGCCGACCTTTCCCTTCGGCAGATGGATACAGAGATGCATATTCTAATAGCAGACGATCACGCGAACGTGCGCCGCGGCCTGAGGGAGATTCTGGCCGACGCCTTCTCGGACGCGCAGTTCTCCGAAGCCGCCGACGGGACTGAGGTGCTGGCTCACCTGGCCGGATCTCAATATGGCATGCTGCTGCTCGACATCAATATGCCCGGGCGCACTGGCCTGGAAGTGCTGCGCGACGTCAAACAGATCTATCCGCAGCTTCCGGTGATCATGGTAAGCGTCCAGCCTGAAAATCAGTATGCCTCGCGTTGCGTGCTGGCCGGTGCGGCCGCCTATGTCAATAAGGACAGCGCTTCGGAGGACCTGGCGCCGGCCATCAGGAAGATACTATGTGGCGGCGGCGCAACGCCCCCGCCGTTCCCCGATAGAAACTGATCGTCAACTTCCGCAGCATCCGTTGAAGAGTTGCCGCGCTCTCCCCCAGAGAGCGCTTTTGCGTTGGCCGCGACCGCGTGACCAAAACCGTATCCGCTCGATCGATTCGGTTGCCATAGGGAAAAGCCTACAACTTTCACCCGGCAATGCCTACAGGAATATCAGTTTTCGCCGATTTCCGGTCTCTCGCTTACGACATCGCGGGGTTGACCGGAAATCGACCCGAGCGCACATTCTGTAAGTTTGGAAGGTATCGACCATGGCTACTAGCTTCGGCACGATGAAGAGCACGGCGTCCAGGGCTTCGTTGGACCACTCCTTTCCTGTGTCTTCCACGGCCCACAAGTTGACGATTGTTCCCAGGGAGACCGGCGCTTTGCTCGGGAACGGGCCAGGATTTGACCCTCAGGATCTGCTTAGCAAGCTGCCCGCCGGAAAATCGCGGCGCGAATACGCGACCGGCGATTCCATCTTTTCGCAAGGCGACCCAGCCAATGCAGTGTTCTACATCCAGAGCGGCAAGGTGAAGCTCACCGTCAATTCGTCGAGCGGCAAGGAAGCCGTAATCGCTCACCTTTCAGAGGGCAGCTTCTTCGGGGAGGGCTCCATGGCCGGACAGCCGCTTCGCGTTTCAGCCGCGAGTGCGCTTGCACCCGCCACCATCGTTCGCATCGATAAGGCGGCCATGGTGGACCTGCTTCACCGGGAGCCGGAGGTCGCCGGGCAATTCCTCACCCACATGCTGGCCCGCAACATTCGCATGGAAGCCGACTTGGTCGATCATTTGTTCAATTCCAGCGAAAAGCGCCTTGCGCGGCTGCTGATGCTGATGGCCAACTTCGGCCAAAAGTCGAAGCCTGTTCCGGCGATTGGCAAGATCAGTCAAGAGAGTCTGGCGGAAATGATTGGCACCACCCGATCGCGTGTCAGCTTTTTCCTCAATCGCTTTCGCGAACTCGGCTACATCGACTACAACAGCGGCGGGATGCTGGTAAGGAATTCACTGGTCAGCGTTGTGCTCCAAGACTGAACCTATAGCGGCAGCCGGTATATCGCTGAGTTTGGAATAGCTCGCTCAAGGAGGAAATATGTCGAATAGAAGATTCTGTCTGATTGTCTTGGTAGTCGCGTCGACCGCATTGACGCTTGGAACCATGGGGTGCAACCGAAGTGCCACTCTCGACGCCAGCGCCCAGACGCCGCAGACCGACAACCTTTCCCCCACGGACGGGACTCAGGTGGCCAGTACTGGTGAGCCGCAACAGGCAACAAACGCGGCAACGCAGCAGAACTATCAGTCGCCTGCAGAGGCACCGCAGCGCCCACCAAACCGGAATTATTCCAATGACGAACGCAACTCCGGCTACCGGGATGCGGGAGACTCCCAAGACCAGAACGAACCCTACTCCGACGACGGGGATACAAGCTACGGCCAGCCGGTGCTCCAGGCACAACAGGCGCCGCCGGAACTGCCGGCATATTCACAACCTGGATGCCCCGGCGACGGCTATCTTTGGACCCCCGGATACTGGAGTTACACCTCTCAGGGCTACTACTGGGTACCGGGAGCGTGGGTACTCCCCCCTGAAGTGGGCTATCTGTGGACTCCCGGATACTGGGGATCTTACGGCGGAGGATATCGCTACCACTACGGCTTCTGGGGCCAATACATCGGGTACTACGGTGGCATCGACTATGGATTCGGCTACGGCGGTATCGGGTACCAAGGAGGGTATTGGAGCGGGCGTCGTTTCAACTATAACCGCGCCGTCAACAATGTGAACGTCAACAATGTCGTAGTGTACAACCGCACCATTACCAATACCACGAATAGCAGAGCCAGCTACAACGGGATGGGAGGAGTTACCCGGCAGCCACTTCCGGCAGAAACCGCTGCCATGCACCGGCAACGAACGCCTCCGATGAACACGCAGATGCAGCACCAGCAAGATGCGGCACGGAACCGCGAGCAGTTTGCCTCTGTCAATCATGGCCGTCCCGCCATTCTTGCCGCGGCGAAGCCCATCCCGGCAGGCAGACCGATCGCTCCAGTGATTCCTGCTCGCCCGGCTTCTCAACCACTGCAGCATGCCCAAGCCCAGCCCGAGCAACAGAGGGCTCAGGTGCAACCACAGCGGCATGCCCAGCCGCAGCAGAGGGCTCAGGGCCAGCAACTGCAGCAGCACGCCCAGCCCGAGCAGCAGAGGGCACAGGTGCAGCCGCAGCAGCACGCCCAGCCGCAGCAGCAGAGGGCCCAGGCGCAACCGCAGCAGCACGCCCAGCCGCAGCAGCAGAGGGCCCAGGCGCAACCGCAGCAGCACGCTCAGCAGCCGCAGCAGAGGGCTCAGGGCCAAAAACCGCAGCAGCACACCCAGCCGCTGCAACAGAGGGCTCAAGCCGAGCCACAGGAGAAGAAGGCACCTGAAGAGAAGAGGTAGCTGCGGTCCGAAGCGTTCAGTCGAGTCTGTCGGTCGGGAGCCAACGATTGGAGTCCGCCCTAATGCGAGTGGCCCGGCCAGGGCGATGAAAGCTGACGTCCATGCTGCCGACCGGTCCGCCCGGTAAGGCGCGTTTTCCCGGCCGGCGCTTTTGCAGAGGTGTCCGACACGGTAATGGCGCCGAACCCTGGAGGAGGCTAGGCGGCAGGACGCAGCGCGCCATGCGATATTTCCGGACTTCGTGGCAAATGACATTCGAGGGCCAAACTCCGACAGCCCGAGAGGAACCGCGGCCGGTCGATAACGTGCGGACCGTAACCACACCCATTCTGCCGCTCGCGGCGCGATGGTCACGCACTGGCGGTACAACTTCAACCCCGTCGCGCCCGATCCCCACAGCCTCGACATCGAAGACATTGCTCACTGCCTGGCACGCGAGCTTCGCCGGAGCCTACGACTGGGAATGGTATAGCTGTCCGGCGTCAACTATTCTTTCCCCTGGGAGTTCTAATTGTCGCCCGTCATACAGCGTTGCCGAGCACTTGGTGTTCGTTTCGCGGCTGGCCTTTCAGTTGGCCCGGCAGGCCGGGCACTCGCTATCCGACTGCCGGCGCATTGCGCTCGCCGGGCTGCTGCACGATGGAATGGAAGCCTATTTCAAGGATCTTCCGGCGCCGTTGAAGCACCTCGCCGAACTCTCCGAATATCGCGAGCTGGAGGAGCGGGCATTAGAAGTGCTTTTCCGGAAATTCAACTGTGCGGTGTCCCGGAAGGAATACTGCATCATCGAGGAAGCCGACATCGAATTGCGCCACATCGAAGCGGCGCAGATCTTCTTGCCGGCGCTGGCTTGGGCGCGTCCACGGGTAAACCTGAAACTGCAAGGCTGGTTCCCAAGCGTGGCCAAGAAGCTATTCATAAACCGTTTCTTCGCGCTGTCCGAAGTGCCCTCCGAGGCGGAGCCTGGAGGCTTACGGCAATTCGTGCCGCTGCCGGACTGCGACGGTGTCAGCCTGCCTGGGGCGTGACGCGGTCGAGCAGCCAAGCGATCAGGTCGTCTGATTTCTGCTCTTTGAACTGCACCTGACCAACCTGCCTTCCGGCTTTTCTGCGCACGCCAGATGCTTCTCAATCTTCCACAGGAGGACAACTTCATGTTCACCGAACTGCTGCCGCTACTGGAGCGGCGGCAATTGCTTTTCACCATCACCCAGATCAAAGGCCCGCTGGTTCGGGTCACAGTTACGCCACTGAAAACGAAAGAGGGCGAGGACCATAGCCTGACCACTCCCCTGGTTGTCGAAGGCACGGTCGACGAACTTGATCGCGATCTGGGCAAACAATTGTCGGCGTTCACGGTCTCGCATTCGCAGCTTGAAAGCACGCTGACGGAGGCGGATGCTGCTGCCAAGGCGGCGCGCGACAAAGCGAAGAAGGCCGTGCCAACGGCGAGCGCTAAACCGGCCAGTGCCGAAACTGCCGCGGAGGAAGCGGGTCCAACGAAGGACGAGATACCGGCGCCGCAGGCTTCGCTGTTCGCGCCGGCGGTCCCAGCGGTGGCGGAGGAGGCTCCGGCAACGGTATGAAAATCTCAGTTCCCGAAAGGGTTTTCACCTACAATGGCGCGACCCTCCCCGACCCCGGTATGTCGGCCGACCAGGTTCGTAGCTTCTATGCAAATCAGTTTCCGGAGCTGACCACCGCGGCAATTAGCGGTCCGGAGAATACCGGCGGGAAGTTGCGGTACAGCTTCACGCGGGCAATCGGCACCAAGGGCTGAGCTTGGCAGTGGCCATTTGGTGCCGAAATGGCGGGACGCGAAGTCGGCAGCTTCGCGCCCTCCCTTCACGCGGGCGTCCGGGTGGCCGGGCGTCCTTTTCATCGCGGTTTCAAAATGTCCCGTAAACAAGATCTCATCGCTCAAATTGCCAACCCCGCGACCGGTGAGGGCCGATCGCTCGATGCTCTCGTTCGGAGGTGGCTGGAATGCCAGGACTCGCAACAGGCCAGCAGCATTCTCGTTCATGCGCTCAACCGTGCGGGGATAGAGAGCCCGCTCTCCCCCGGCCCCGGTGTTTGGCCCCTGGCTCCCAGCTAGCCGCGACTCCGCGGCTGGACAAAGACCATGGCGGCACACGGATCGGGTTCGGCGGTGCACAAGCGGTTCACTTGGCGCAGAGCCTCGTCTCGCTAGGCATTGCCGACAGAAACGACTGGGAACAGGCCGGGAAAGACCCGCTGCGGATGACCAAAACCGTGCTCGAACGGCTTCTGGAAGAGCACGGCAACGCGGTAGTAGCGGCGCACTACGAATTGGAGCTGCGTCTGGGACAATCTCTGTTCGACTATGGCGGATATCGCGCCAACGGGATCGACCCCACGCTGCTTTTCTTCTCTCTGAGCCCTTACTCTTCGTTTCCGGTCTGCATGGGCAAGATCGTAGACGAGCTCGAGACCGTTCACCCGGGACTGGGGATGGCGGCATACCGGACGCTGCAGAACGCCCTGTACCGGTGGGTGCGGGTGTACGACGAGTCGGACGCAAGGCAGTACATCGACATGAGCATGGAATCAATCGAAGAAGGGGAGGAGGAGCAATGCGAGATTCCCAAACTCGATCCCGACCTTCCGGCATGCTTACGCGCGCGGAAATCGTCTTGGCGGCAGTCCCGGCAGCCAAAACTTTCAGCGTATCCTCTGCCCGGCGAGCCGCGCATGCGTCACTTCGTAGAACTGGTTCGGCAGATTCACCGCGCCTCCCACTCGGGAAGCCGGCCGGACAACGCCGCTTTGCTCGATGAACTGCGCCACACCTACTCGCTGGCCGTTGCGCTCCCGGTAGTGGTCCTGCATTTCCGCGACGGCGACGCGATCAGCGCCTGCTTCGACTTCGAGGCTGAATTCTGGGGGCAGGAGACGCCGGAGCCCAATCTCGTTCTTTCGTTTCACCCGGACAGGCCAGAAGAGGTGAAGGCGTGCCTCAAGGTCCTGGCGGTGGTCACCCGAATTCTGGCGCTGATCGTCGGGCTGTCTGACCTGCTCAGGCCTAAGGAGAACTGAAATGCGCCTGGACGTTGACCTGGGAGACGTGATCGAGCTGAAGCTTGATCGTGCCCTGCTTGTGTATGCCAACCAACAGCGTTCCCGCCACATGGTAACGGTCCACACGGTGCAGCATGCGGAGAACCATCTGCCAGTATTGGGGACCGGCACACTGCTGAGCATGGAGACGCTACGCGAATTGGCGAAGCAATTGGGCAGCGGTACCCTGCTGGAGTGCCTCCCCGAAAATGTCATCGCGCGAACTCCCGAAACGCTTGCGTGGTGGACCCCGGCCGAAGTGCGGCCGATGTTCTTCGGCGCCGGTTCCGAACTTGGCGGCGTATCGGGAAAACCTTTCCCGCATCCACCCCTGCTGTTCGTGGTCGCCAAGGGCATCCTGCACGTTCGGGCGCTTTGCGAGAATCGGCGGCCGGCCGCGACGAGCAGGCTCGCGGTGGCGCCCTATTGGAACACCGGCGGAGACGGGAAGGTCTGCCACGGCACCATGCGTGCCCCCAATGGGGTGTCGTCCGCCTCGATCCCGCAGTGGGAGACTGCATTCTTCCAGAGTGAATTCACGCACCCGGGCGATACCGTGAAGCTGACACGCCGCAAGGGCGGGGTAGTCCCGCTCTGGCAGTCGCTTGCCGGAGCACGGCGATTCCCCCGCAGGACATTGATCGCGGCGGAAGGACTCATCGATTATTTGAAGGGACTGGAGAGCAAGTGAAGCACCGCATCAACCCCAAGTTGCTTGAACGGAGGATCCGTGTCTTGGTGGCCGGCTGTGGTGGAAACGGCAGTGCCGTCGTGTCGGGCCTCCCGTACCTTCACCAGGCGCTCCTTGCTTTTGGCCATCCCGGAGGCCTGCACGTCACGCTCGTGGACCCTGATGTGGTGAGCGAAACCAACTGCGTCCGCCAGCCGTTCTGCGAGCCGGAAATCGGCCTGCCAAAAGCGATGGTGCTCATGCAACGGATGAATCTGTTCTGGCGCTTCGACTGGAACGGACTTCAGGCGCGGGTTGCCGACCTCTCCAGGCACGCCAACTTCGATATTGTCTTCGGCTGTGTGGACACCCGCAAGGCGCGCCGCGAAATCCACTCGCTGGTCACGGATCGCAGCTCACGGGTGTTGTATTGGCTCGACCTCGGCAACAACGCCAGTTCCGGCCAGTTCATGCTGGGCCAGCCCATAAACGCCGCAAACAGCAGGAAAGCGTCCGGTCGGCTTCCCACGGTTGCCGAAATATATCAGGAAACAATTCAGCCAAAGCTGGACGACGATTCACCGTCTTGCAGCAGCATCGAAGCGCTAAACCGGCAAGAACCCTTCATCAATCAGGTGCTTGCGTTCAACGCGCTGGGGCTGCTGGCGCAACTGCTTCGCCACGGGGCAGTCGAGAACCGAGGAGGCTTCTGCAACTTGGCAACGGGCTCTGTCGTACCAATCGCCGTTTAGATAGCCGACACTTGCACACGAGCGATCTCGGCCCCGGGGCTGCGAGCGCACCACTAAGAGATTGATTATTAAGGTCTTATATGACTTACGCCTGCTCCCAAACTCTTCTGGACTGTTAAGTAGCCGCTCTGAGAAATCTGGCAGATCACCCGCGTGGTCGATTCTGGATTCGGCAACAGCCCCCTTCAAGAGCGGTTATCGGCGTTGCTTCTGGTGGGTGCGGATAGGGCGCGGAAGCGGACAATCACGCGTAAACCCTTATGGAACCAAAAGATAACATAGGCATTTTCGGTCGGCGCTGCTGTATCCTAAGGGGCGCACGCCATGAAGCTATTCAAACTGTTTCTGGGCCGCCGGCACTGGCCGGCAAGTGCCTGAACGGGCATGCTCTTCCCGGGGTTCTGTCGGGTTCGAGCGGTTGCTCGTTCCCTGGGCGAACAAAGAGCAATGAGCGAGATTTGATTCAAATGCAAGCGCAGAAGGCAGCCGAAAGCATTCGCGAAGGATTGGCAGGGATATCCGAGCTGTACCACCGGCTGGTGCTAGTCGTCGGTCCGGCAGCAAGTGGCAAGACAACGGCCCTTCGCATCTTTGCCTCTGCGGG
>Ga0326728_10019877_pt1 | contig 12938 bp, 14 predicted proteins | sample MB3enrmetagenome_FD_207602 | JGI IMG/M metagenome (GOLD analysis project Ga0326728, IMG submission 207602) | Lab enriched peat soil microbial communities from McLean, Ithaca, NY, United States - MB31MN | ecosystem: Environmental > Terrestrial > Soil > Wetlands > Peat | place: USA: New York...
TGGCGCAGGTTCAGCCGGCTTAAACCTGCGCGGACAATTGCTTGTTCGATTCCTCAACCCTGAGGCTTTTTCGAGGACTGATCCTGCGCGCTGGACCAGTACGGTCGATTTGTGGTGTAGGGAAGCGGAATCTCAAGCCGACGCCTCACTGCCCCTTTTCATCTGCCCTGGGGTGAATGAAAATCGTTTCGGGAGAAATGGGGATTATCGGGGTACTAGCTTGGCCGCGTCTTTGACCTCCCTTTTGAGCGTCTCCAACATGTCCGGAAAACTCCCCTGGTGGTACCGAAGAACAGTGCCATCGGCTGCAATGACGACCAAGCTAGGCAGACCAGGCGCGCCAAACGCCCGGAACGCTTCGCCCTTCAGATCGAGAAGCGATGACATGGTTAGTCTTTGGGACCTGAAAAACTCGTTCGCCTTGATTCGTGTCTCCTCTTCGGATGGAAATTGTTCCATTGTATCTATGGGAAGAACCATAACGCGCAATCCACTCTGGGATGCCCAGTCTGAGAGGTGCTGGGATTCCAGCAGAGTTTTCCAGCAAGGCGCGCACCAAGAAGCCCAGAAATCAAGCACCACGACCGACCCCTGGAATTGACGAAGAGAAACACTCTCCCCTGCCAAGTTTCTTAATTCGATGGGGGGGGCGGGCTTGCCAGTTGGCAACTGAGCAGCATTCAAGCTTGCAAGGTCGGCAACTGCGACTTTGCCATTCGGGTCAAAGATGACAAGGTCCTTTACGTTCGTCAAGACCTTCGGAGCACACTTGCCCAATACCTTGATGAACACATCCTTAGGCGCACCGATTGGATGAACTTCGAACGACACCCGAGAGAGAAAGTGCGTAATAGTGTCAAAATCAGCATCCAGCCAGCCGTTGTCCGCGCGGAAATGAATTTCATCGAACGAGCCGACGTCATCACTTTTCTTTTCGTAACCCGAGATCTGAAGCGCCGCCAACTGTTTGAATCTTAGTGCAGTCAACCAGGCATCCTCACCCTTTCCGAGTCGCATGGCAATCTGCAGAGGTTCCAACGGCCAACCCTGTTCCCCGACTACCGCATCCAAGGCTTTCGCAAAATCACCCGAATACGGCTGAACAATATACTTACCTGGGGCATCGCTCTTTGTCACAAACAAGTTGCCGTCCACTGCGACGGCTTCGATGAGTGGGTCTTTGAGCTCTACGTGGTCACGTGCGCCCAGGGTTATTTCCAGCGTCTTTGGTGCCAGCACGGCACTGGGCGTGGTCACGGTATAGGTGAGAACGTCCTCTAAGCCGACAACCTGCTGGTATGCGTGTGCCGAGGACTTAAGGATTTCACGCGCCCTCTGCAGAGCATCGTCGTTCTGCGGGCTGGCCGCAGGCCGAACCGCAAATCCGTACGCGAAACAGCTGCTTAGAGCAAACCATATCCCAAAAAATCGGAGGGTCAGAAGGATTCGCAATCGCATGCCTGGAGGTACGGAGTCAGGCCGGAGTTTGTTCCATGGACATGGCGAAATCGAGGTTTCATCTGAACAGTTGCAGCTGCCAATCGGATTAGAAGTGGTACTTATTAAGCACCTCGGCGCCGGAATAGTCGATACCGATGTAGCTTGCGAATTGAAGCATTCAGGTTTCTCATCTACCGGATTAAAGCGCGATTTCATGTCATCGAAATCGGCCCGGTTTCGCACAGCGATGCCGTTCATTGTGGATTCCTTCGTCAAAAACCGCTCTTGAATTCGATCCATGGCAGACACCGTTCGTCGAGGAGTATGCGATGAAAATGGACATTCTGCGAGCCGCGAACTACACCTACAACTTCGACCATGAGTTGTATTTCAACCGTGATGCGAAAAAGGTATTCAGCTTTCCGTTTCTGGATGACCACGCGGAAGACGAAGTTCTTCGTTGTATCAGTGAGTGTGCTGACGGCAGTGCGTGGAAGTTCTACTTCAATTTCCCTCCATCGGAGAGAGTCAATCGGGAACTTGAGAGCACGCTCTCGGAGGAAGCTGATACGCATCTCATCGGAGCACACAGCGAATTGGAGTTGTGGGTTTGAAACCATTCCGCGATGCGCTGTTTGTCTGCCTGCCTGCCATAACGACCGCAGATGGGAGTAATTCGAAGCTCGTGATGGGAATTCCGGCGCAAAACGCTCCATCTTAGACCTCTATTTTTTGGGTTTTGAGGGTGCTCGAAAGGGTGCTGAAGCTCTTCCGAGGGTGCTCTAGGGTGCTTTTCGGTGCCGCCGATGCTCCTAGAATGAATGAGTTACGGGTTCTGGAAAGTCAGCGAGATCCCACTTGTCCGATTGAGATTGCACCGCGAAGTCACCGCGACCGTAAAGCTGGCTGTCCAAAAGCAGGAGTAATTCCTGGGAACGCCAAACTTGTCCCGAGCAACGCCAAGGGATCTCTTGATGAGCGTTTTGAAAATCTAAGTGTCGCGCTTCTCGCCGGATTCCGTCGGCAGGGAAGCGCCGACCCAGCCGCTGATTCCCGCGGACATCACGTAGACGTTCCGGTATCCCATGTCCTTCGCGCGGCGGGCCGCGTTCGGCGCCTTTCTACACATGAAATTCGAGCAATAGAATACCAGCGTGGAACCTCTGTCTGCCGGGAGATTGCTCTCGTCATAGCCCATCGGGTCGAGAGGCCACGCACCCGGTACGCGCGCCGTGAGCCAGCTCTGCCACGAGTTCACATCGAGGACGCTCACGGGCTGCTTCTGCATCAATTGCTGCAGCTTGCCGGGGGAGATGACGTTGAGGCCCATCAATCGGGCGAACATGGTTGCTCCTTAATCTCCGCGGCGCTTCAGAGTGCACTCGGCTTTGCCCGTCGCAGCCAGACCGCTTGCCAGACCGTGACGAGGATGGCGCTCGGCAGCAAGAGGAAGGACATCGCCTCTGCCAGATTGATCGGCAGCGTGAGCCATGCAATTGCAACCGCGAGACCCGCCAGCGCCCAGATCCAGCCGGCGAGACGTTTAACGGCCTGAAGCTTTGCGGGGTCGCAATGCAGCGCCGCCGACGGCGTGAGGGTTTTCGGTATGGCGTTCCCAATCACGGCCAGGAAGGCGCCCCCGATCGCCAACGTCGCGCGTAGCGCTATATCGCCGTATTGGACCGCGCCGAGCGCCACGGCAAGTTTTGCGCCAAGCGAAATCACGAGAATCAGACCGGCTGTCACGATCCCGCGTCGGACGGAACCCCCGGCAGCGCGGCGCGCTGCTTCATCCTTTGGCTGGCGAGAAACGAGGACAAGAGCCAACGTCATCCCGATGAGAAGAAGCAGGACCACGAACCAGCTCCCCGCGCTCTGGGGCCGCAGATACCAGTTCTCGGCGACGAGCAAAGTGTTGAGTGCAATCAACGCCGGCGGAATGTAGTTCCAGATCGGTTTGGCTGCCATCGTTAGCCCTCCTGCTTCAGTGGACGCAATTTTGTCCCGCTCTTTAGCGCGGCCCGGCGCGCACCGCCCTGTGCCTTTATGTCCCAACCTACCGTGTGCGCGAAGCCGAGCAGCGCCTCCTCGAGGACGGACATCTTGAGCCGGTAGATGATTGTCCTGCCGTTTTTTTCGGCTTCGATTAGGCCCGCATTCTGGAGCACAGAAAAATGGGCGGACATGGTCGGCTTGGAGACGGCAAAATGGTCGGACAACTCACCGGCCGACATCGGCCGTTTGCGCAGCAGTTGCAGCACGCGGCGGCGCGTTGGATCGGAAAGAGCTTTGAACACGCTGTTCACGAGTCTATATTTAGCTAATCATCGAACTATTGTCAAGCACCAATTTCAAAGTACCGGCAGTTGGCAGGTCGGCATCGGCGAATGGTGTTGCAAACAGACCCCTGTTTTTTGGGTTTTGAGGGTGCTGGCGAGGGTGCTGAAGTTGGTTTAAGAGTGCTTTAGGGTGCTTTTAGCAGGGCAGACTCTTGAGGCGACGGTGTTTCGCATCCACCTGGAGTTGGGTAGCTTCCTGGGCATGATTGCGACGCTGGTCGGCATTCAGCCGAAAGATGTGATGGTGTGGGTTCTCGAGGGTGAGAGACCTGCAGTGATGAGGGTGGTTGGACAGCTCGGCGGTTTCGGTCCCGTGATCAGTTCGGAGCTTGAGGGGACCAGTTTTGGAAAATAGGAATTCGCACACCAATACCTAATGGGCGAGATGGGGATCGCACAGGCTGATGAGGACGCCTTGAAAATCTCCTTGCCTTCTGTCTGCGATCATGCGCGACGCGTTGTGAACTCGCGCCAGTTGAGGCCAATGTCGACGACAAGCAGCGAAACGAGCGTGAAGGCGATCACGCCCACGGCGGCGAAGGCGTCGCCAAGATGGCTCCAGTAGCAGGGCCAGAGGTTGAGCACACGGCTCGACACAAAGGTAAATGTGACGGCATAGGAGCGGGCCATCCACTGGCGATGCTGTGTGATATGGCGGTTGCGCGCAGTGATAAAAGCGGCTGTGGTGCAGACAATCCATGCGGCCGCCTGCATGGTGGTTCCCGGCAAACCGGGCCGGCCTGCGGCGAGGGCGATGCCTGTGAACGCACCGACAAACACACAGATGACGTAGATTCGGCCGAGAAAGCGATGGAAACTCAAGTAGCGCTGTCGAAATCGCGAGGAGAACTGGAGAGGGCCGGCCAGAAGGGCGGTGACACCGCAGAGCGTGTGTGGAATCAGGAGTCCGAGGTCTGCGATGACTTGAAGGCGGTAGCAATGATACATCGGATAGTCCGCGACCAGAAGTACTTCAGAAGTAACGAAGACAAACAGCGTCGTGAGTCCAAGGAAGATCCAGAGAGCGGTTTTGAATTTGAAGCGACCGAGGCTGGGCGCGAGCTGCGTGGAAGTTGCCATTATTCTCCTTCGAAAGGGATGGCGGTGATGACGCGCAACGCAAGGGCCAGCGGCGTTGATTCTCAGCCCGCCTGCGCAGTAGCGACCAATTGATGTCGCATTTTTTCTCGGGCCAGGGGCATGCTTACGGCAATTCGCCCACCGCCGGCATCGCGGTTCACGACCTCAACCGTGCCGCCGTGAGCACGCGCGACCGCGTCGACAAAAGCGAGACCGAGACCATGCCCGGCCGATGTCTTTCCTTTTACACGGCGAATGAAGAGATGCTCCAGCACGTCGGGATCGAACCCATTACCGTCATCTTCGAAGACCATGTCTGCCGTTTTGTCTCTGGATCGCAGAGAGATACTTACAGTCGATGGAGGGACGAGGTGTTTCAGTTCGTTATCAAGCAGATTGGCGATCATACGGTGAACGAGACCTTCATCGCCGAGTACGATGATTTCTTTCTCGTTGCTCAAGCGAATGTGCAATCCCTTTTCCGTCATCGATGGTTCGTAGAGATCGACCATTGTCTCGAGAAGTAGGCTCAGATTGATTTCAGTGACTGTAAGGCGGAGCGCATCGGCACGGGCTTCGGCAACATCCAGTGACTTGTTAAGAAAATCCGTGAGTTGGTCGAGTTCTTCGATGGCCGAGACGATTGGCTCCGCAGTCTCTTCGCCGTTCATGGCCGCCAACGACATCTCAAGTTTTCCGCGAATTGCTGTCAGCGGGCTGCGCAGGTCGTGCGCCAACGCATCGGTAATGGTGTGGAGCTGATGCATCGAACTTTCGATGCGATCGAGCATGCGATTAAGTGTGTGGGCGAGCTGGCTGACCTCGTCGTTGCGATGTGTCGCCGGCACCCGCTCGCTCAGATCTGAGAGGCCTATCTTCGAAGCGGCCTCAGTGATCTTGCGGACATGGCTGAGCATGCGGCGCGTGGTGAGGAACACGATGCCGAATCCCAGCAAAACGACAAGAAGCCACAAAAGAAGGAACCTGAGGCGCATTTTCGCCAGCACCCGCAGCTCATCCCGCTCGGAAAGCCCGAGATAAATATGACTGCCATCCCCCATCTGCAGGCAGGCCACTCTGAATGGGACCGCAAATCCTTGAACGCGCACATCGGTTGGCTTATCTGGTGTGAAGTTTGTTGTCTTAATCGCTTGAAGGTTAGGCTGGCCATTGCCAGCGCCTACCCACAGCTGCGGGAGTCCGTCGGCGCTCGTTTGCAAAAAGAAAACGGAGTTGTTATCGCTGCCCGCCGAGGACGATTTGTTTGGCACTTCACGCGCTGCGAGCTCTGCGATCTCACCCACCACACGGCGGTAGAGCGCATTCCTTGGAGTCCGCCCCGCGACGTCTCCGAGTACTCCAACCTCCCCGGAAAGCCACGCATCACTCCGACGCTGTATATCGTTGGACACAAATTGGTGGAGAAACACAAAGATGACCAGCGTGCCACACGCGAACGCAATCGTAGCCAGGAAGGAAATGCGCCATGCCGCGCTGCGCAATGGCGGCTTATCGGTCATTAAAGACATATCCCACGCCTCGCATCGTTCTGATCAGCGGCTGTTGACCGGCGCCATCAACCTTGCCGCGCAGCCTATAGATATGCACATCCACTACGTTCGTGTCTGGCTGAATACGCATCCCCCAAACCTGGTCAAGAATCATAGAGCGCGTCACTACGCGTCCCGCATTCCTGCACAGATATTCCAGGAGCACAAACTCCTGTTGCGTTAATTGCAGAGTTTGTCCTCCGCGGGTAGCCTCTCTCCTCAGCAGGTCCAGCTCCAGATCGAGCACATGTAGGCGCGTTGCCTCGCTCGGTTGCGGGTTGTTGCGCTTCAGCAGGTTCCGCAACCGTGCCAGTAATTCTGCTAACGCGAAGGGCTTGGTGAGGTAGTCATCGCCACCTTGTTCAAGGCCGCGGACGCGATCATCCACCGACCGTCGAGCCGAGAGAATCAGCACTGGCGCCCTGAGACCCAATTCGCGCAAGCGCAGAATCAGACTGATTCCATCTCGGTCAGGCAACCCAAGATCGACGACCAAAATGTCAAAACGGCTTTCGACTGCAAGTTGCTCAGCAGTTCTTGCGTCTGGCGCAACTTCCACATCGTATCCCGCTTCCTGAAGCGAGCGCCGGAGGAAACCTTGTATATCGATTTCGTCTTCCACGAGCAATAGGCGCATGACGCAATCTTAGTGCATTGACGTGACACCTTTACAGACACATCGGATTCGATTCCGTCACTGAACCTCGTGTCATTTCAAATCAAAATGACGACATTGTCATCTCAGCGTTTCGATCAGGTCATTTAGCTTGTCTATCGTTTGAAATGAATGAAATGTCATTGAGAAACGCGTCCCGATCTGCTTTCCCTCGCGGGAAGGTGCCAGTCTCATCTTCAGCATGGACACCACTTCACGCAGACATACCGCGACCCCCATTCAACCTCGCGACATCCCCATCGCTCGAAAAAAGCAAGAATCATCAATGAGTCCTGGTATGCTTTCGCTCAGCCTTCGGGCAGGAATTCTCACTCTTTCACTTTTCATCCCAACCCTGGCGACCGCGCAAAACTCCGCTAGAGCTCAAGCCCCGCAACAGAAACCCGCGCCCCAACCTGCCGCTCAACAACAAACCCCGCCCTCGCAGCCCGAGCTGCCCAACGCGCCCTCGCCTGCCTCCTCATCCTCGCAGGAACCGTCGCTCTCCGATCTTGGCTTCACGCCCCAGCAGACACAAGGAAATCCCAAGCTCCAGGCCAAGCTGAACAAACGCACAGAAATGCTCAAGATTCATCAGCGACTCGGCCTGATCACGCTCGCGCCTATGGCCGCCACGCTCATCACCGGGCCGATGGCCAAAGCGAAGGGCAGAAACGGCCAGATCATCACTGAACCTTCCAACGCAAATCTCGACTTTCATGCCGCGCTCGGTGGCTTAACAACCGCGCTTTACTTCACCACCGCTTCCTACGCAATCTTCGCTCCCAAGATCCCTAACAACCCCAAACACGGCGCCATTCGCTTCCATGAAGCACTCGCCTTCGTTCACGGACCCGGCATGATTGTTACACCCATCCTCGGCTACGACGCTTACAAGCAAGAAAATGCCGGAGAAAAAGTCCATGGGATCGCTTCCTTCCACGGGCCTGTCGCCATTGCAACCGTATGCGCCTATGGCGCATCCATCGTCGCAGTATCGTGGCCGATCCACCTGAAATTCTGGGAGAAATGATGAAGCGGAATTCCCAACTTGCATTCGTGTCCGCCTTTCTCGCGCTTTTCGTTCCGCACTGCGCAGCAGCCCAGTTTGACACCACGTGGGTTGCCGATCAGTCCACGCTCAGCTATCACATGTCTCATCCCATGCATGAAGTCGACGGCACTAGTCACGCTGCGAGAGGCAAGGGCGTGTGCCACGCTGGCTGGTGTGACTTCCTCATTGCTGTCCCGGTCAAAACCTTTGATTCGGGCGACACCAATCGGGATCTGCATATGATTGAAGCCACCCGCGGCGCGCAATTTCCCATGATCGTAGTACGCGCACACTTTGCGCAGGTCGAGATCGCCTCACGGTGGATTCACGCCGACCTCGAAGTTCAGTTTGCGGGACAAACGGCTCATTACACGCAGGTCCCATTTGAACGCACGCAGCAGGGGAGTGAAGTCCGAATCACTGGAACCATTCCGCTCACTTGCTCGGACTTCAAGATTGAGCGCCCGTCGTTCCTCACGGTACCGATCAAGAATGAGATTCCGGTGCATGTCGATATTACGTGGCGCCAACAATAGGGGCTCAATGCCTCGATTAACTGGCTTGCCGACTATGCTGCATTTGCTTCGCAAGTCGGACGCCGTTTCTGAAGTATTGGAACTGGAGAAGACCGCATGAACCGCTCAATGCTTCTCGTCTATCAACTGCTGGCGGGGGCCTCGGACTCCGCAACTGGCTCGCTGCTCCTTATCGCTCCTGCATTCACGCTGCGCCTCATGCAACTTCACGCACCCCCGGCTGCAATGGTTTACCTCTCGTTCGTTGGAGCCTTCATGTTCGCAGTGGGCCTTGCGTATCTCTACGGCGCGTACGTGGTCGCCTGCAATGGATCCATTCGAAGGCTCGAGATGGTCTGGCTGCTTACCGCATTTACAGGCACCAGCGTCGCCGCGTTCGTGATTTCACAGGTACTCACAAGCGAGCTCGAAGCTGGCTGGCTGATGGTGGCGCTTATAGATGGAGCGCTGGTTCTGATACAGGCAATTGGCTTCCGCAAGGGTTGGCTGGCGAATGTTGCAAAGTAGATGGATGGCGGGCTTAACTGGAGATGAGGTGGAACGAATTTGATGGTTCCCGGCCTCGCTTATACCAGGCCAAGAACATTGCGGGCGAACGGTGCCGAGAGTTATGCGGCCCGTGGACTTCACCCGGCACAAGGGAAGCTACACGAACCGAGCATTGGGGAGTTTTTCCTCTGAGATCGCAGACTTACATGTCTCGCATCATCGTCCTCAAGATCTCAAACATCAGCTCGTCTTGAACTCAATGTTTCGGAATTTCTCATCGAGAGCAGCCAAACGTCAAAGACCGGTCATTGATCCACTATGGCTGCCCCTTCGGGCCCTCGGGGACGTGCGACGTAAACCTCTTCAAGAGGAATTCGCGGACCAGATTCGCCGCAGCATCTCCGCCTGTGTCCGCCAGGCCATTCAAAAGAACCAGCGAAGCGCCGCGGTCAGAAGAGGGGTAATAAAGGTTCGAAAGCGCACCCGCGGAGAAATTGCCGAGCACGTTCGAGTAATTCGGCCTCCACCGTCCATCGTCGTCTCTGGCCATGACTGCGGCAGATATGGCATAGAGCACGCGCGACCGGATACTTCCCGTGCCCTTATAGAAGTAGCGCGGGTCCTGGTGAAAGATCGCCGGATAAACAGCTCTGCTTAGCATGTCGGCCGAAACGTGGGTTGCCAGAGCAGCGCCGTATCGCTTTCCATACCCTGCAATTCCGTTTCCATACGCGGGGAAGACATTTTCATACTGCTCCGCACCTGCAATTGCCGCCACGCCTAGAAACGAAACGGGATCGAACACCGACCGCAGGCCCAGTTGAAGTTTCTGCCTGGCCTGCATCGGCGGTGCGTTCCAATCGTAAGAGCTATAAAAATTCGGAAAGATTCCAACCACTCGCTGCTGGACTGCGATCCGCAGCTGCTCCTCAGGCAATTCCTCCTTGCTTCCGCTGACCGTGACGCTGGTGGATCCACCAAGGACGGCCAATGCAATCCGAGGAACAATGAAGGCCTGATTCGCTCGCAAAGGAATTGGGGGTGAGGTGAAATTGCTCATACCCTGACCCGAGACCTTGATGTTGTAAACAGCCGGCGGTAAAGCTGTGAACGCGAACTGACCATCGTTGCCGGACAACACAGTCCGTCTGTTGAAACCGGTTGAATCTGACAGAGTGACGCGCGCACCCTCTAAAACGTCTCCGTTTGTATCGAGCACCGTGCCGGAAATCTCCCCAGCGTCGGCCTGTTGTGGCCCATTTGGTTCCAGTTGACTCGCAGCTTGTGCCGGTATGGGCGCATTTGGGACTTGCGCAAAGATTTGCGGATGCCAGATCGAGTTGGAGAAGATAATTACGTAGAAAATTATGGCGAAGTGATAGCGCTTCAAAGTCGAAGCCGACGGACCTATTCGACGAACCCACATGTAAGTAATAGGATGCGCAAAGAGGATATCGATTTCACTCATGTTCAATCTGACCAGCGCAATGGTTCATTTGGCATCAAAACAAACGCGAGATGACCAAAACTTCATTCCCGAAGGAGAATGAAAGTTGAAGTGTCGAACCGCGGCCGCCTCAAATAGCGAGGTGGCGGTTCGCCATGCGTTGTGAGTCTGAGGACCATTCGAAGAATTGGTACGGGGTGTTGTTCTCACTGCGTACAGCTCGAATGAACACTGGAAGTGCTTATGAGCGCTTCCGGATGGCCGAACAAGGAACAGAAATGAAGTTTCGTTCATCTTGCACGTTTCGTTGTTCCGATCAGCATCTAAGAACCGCGGGAATTGTAATATCGAGGGGAAGGTGCTCTCATTCCGGTGCGATCGATTGTTCTTACGCTGTTGCTTGCCTTGGCTAATGTTAGCGTTGCCGTTGCGCAAGGCGTAAGCGACACGATCCCTGATGCGCCCCAGCCGCAAAGCCATTCGAGCGATGAAGTTACAATAGCGAGCATGCCTCGGCACATTCTTTCCGACCAGTTGGCAATCTGGACCAGTCCAGCGCGCCTTAACGATTCCAATGCATTAGGACCGGTGCTGCTGGTGCTGGCAACTGCGGCAGTAATAACGACTGATCACCAAGTGATGGCCGACGGAGTACCTATCGATAGCTCGCTCAACAATCACGCGGTTACAGCTTCCAACGGGCTGACCGGCGGATTTGTCGCCACCCCGATGATCATTTACGCCTTAGGCCACATTCACCACGATGACCACGCAACCGAGACCGGAATCATTGGAGGGGAAGCGATGGTCGACAGCCTGGCCGTAGACGAGGTGCTGAAGCTCGTCTCGCTGCGCGAGCGACCTGAAGTGGATGGCTCCCGGGGCAAGTTCTTTCAGACAAGCGTCGGCCTGGACTCCTCATTTCCTTCCACGCATAGCTTCATTGCGTGGTCTTCGGCTGCGGTGATTGCCTCCGAGTACAATCGCCCACTGACTCAGATAGCTGCGTACGGCCTGGCCACGGGAGTGAGTGCCACGCGAGTGCTCGGGCGACAGCACTTCCCGTCTGACGTGTTGGTAGGTAGCGCCGTCGGTTGGATGATCGGGCGATACGTCGTACGTCGTCGCAGGCACTTAGATTTAGAGTGATCATGAGCGCGCGCCAACCTTCTATAGCCTCGATGCACATCCGATCGGAACCGGGATCGGGCCAATCGACCCGTATTGTGAATCGCAGAGACTTCATTTTCGACTCCGCACGCGTTCTGGCAGGTACTTCGTTGGTGGTGCGCTCCTTCGCTTCGCCCGCTCAATCGCAGCGAACTGCCGATTACACCGTCCGCATCGCGCCCATCCGACTGGAGATTGCTCCTGGCAAAATCGTGCGCACGACCGCATTCAACAACCGGGTTCCTGGCGACCTCATTCGCATACGTGAGGGCCAGCAGGTCGCCATCGATGTGATCAACGAAACCGACGTTTCCGATATTGTGCATTGGCATGGCCTTCATATCCCCTCTCTGCAAGATGGAGCTATGGAGGAAGGCTCGCCCGAGGTGTCGCCGCATGGCGGTACTCAGCGCTACACCTGGGTCGCGGAACCTGCTGGTTTCCGCTGGTACCACTCGCACACTCTTGCTGGTCACAATCTGAACCGCGCCACTTACACAGGGGAATTCGGTTTCCTCATGATTGAGCCTTCATCGAACCCCGCGCGCTATGACCATGAGATCTTTCTCGCGCTGCACGACTGGGAAGGGCACGCCGAAGGCAGCAGCGAAGGCTTTCAGGAAGTCGTTTACAACTACGCCACTATCAACGACCGCATGCTCGGTTTCGGTGATCCTATTCGCGTGAACCAAGGCGAACGGATGCTTCTCCACCTACTGAATGCGAGCGCCACCCTCTTACACAACCTGGCTCTGCCGGGCCATCATTTTCTCATTACCGCTCTTGACGGCAACCCCGTGCCTGTTCCGGCTCTTGTCGAAACCATCCGTCTTGGTCCCGCAGAACGTGTGGACGCGGTCGTAGAAATGAATCAGCCCGGCGTTTGGATTCTCGGTGAGACCGATGCCGCAATTCGCAAAGCGGGAATGGGTATCGTGGTCGAATATGCCGGGCGCACCGGTACAGCCGAGTGGCGGGATCCCTCGCGGTTTGACTTCCAGTACGAGAATTTTGCAGCGCCGGCGCAAGCCGTTGTTCCGGATCGGGATGAAGTCGTAGTTCCGCTGGTCTTCAGGCCTAAGTTTGAAGGCTACGGGGACTTTGATCATTGGACAATCAACGATCTCTCCTGGCCGAAGACGAAAATCGTACAGCTGAGGGAAGGAACCCGGTATCGG
>Ga0326728_10019878_pt1 | contig 12937 bp, 11 predicted proteins | sample MB3enrmetagenome_FD_207602 | JGI IMG/M metagenome (GOLD analysis project Ga0326728, IMG submission 207602) | Lab enriched peat soil microbial communities from McLean, Ithaca, NY, United States - MB31MN | ecosystem: Environmental > Terrestrial > Soil > Wetlands > Peat | place: USA: New York...
TCACGTTCAATTGTCCCAATTGCGAGCAGGAGCTGGCGGTCGATGCCAGCGGCGCCGGCTCGGAGATCGAATGCCCCGCCTGTTCCCAAACCATCACCGTCCCCACCCCGGAACCGGCCCTGGCGCCGGCCGCGGGCGCGCCTTCCCAGGAAGCGGCGCCGCCGGATCCCAGCCGCGCCAGGGAGGACAAGCATTTTTCCGTGCCCGTCCACGATCACGCCACGGAAATGCTCATCAAGAAATCCACCGCCCGCCCCCTGGACGTCGTCGCCAAGGACGGCGACAAAACGCTCCGCATCCGGACCATCAAACGCACCGATTGCCTGGAAGTGGGCAAGGACCTTTTCGATGAAAAGGTATCGGCCTTTTTGGCGAAGGTCGGCCATGAGAACGTGGTCAGCATCAATACCATCAATTACAGCTTCATGGAATTGAGCACCCGCCACATCCTGACCGATTACGGCGTCATGATCATTTTCAAGGGCTAGGCCCCTTTCTCCGCCCGCGGGTCCCAGGCGTCGCGCAGGCCGTCGCCGACAAAGTTGAGGGCCAGCAGCGTCAGGGCCAGGGTCGCGCCCGGATAGACAATCAGCCACCAATAAACGCGGATGGAGTTGATCTGTTCCGCCCCGCCGGCCAGGAGCGATCCCAGGCTGGCTTGCGGCGGCTGGATGCCCAGGCCCAGGTAGCTGAGGAACGATTCGTAGAGCATGATGGAGGGAATGGTCAGCGTCAAATATACGATGATCACGCCATAGACGTTGGGCAGGATGTGGCGCAGCACCAGGCGCGCGTGGCCCGCCCCCAGCGCCCGGCTGGCATCGACAAACGCCCGATGGCGCAGCGTCAGCACCTGGCCGCGCACGATCCGCGCCATGGTCAGCCACGACACCGCCCCCAGCCCGCCAAACAGCCCCGCCCATTGCAGCCACTGCGCCCCGGCCGCGGACAGGCCCGCCGATTTCATCTTGTCAAGGAACGCGTTCAGGGCGGTGATGAGGACAATGACAAAAATGATGGACGGCAGGGCATAGAGCACATCGACAAAGCGCATCATCACGCTGTCCCACCGGCCGCCGCAATAACCGGCCGTGGCGCCCCATAACACGCCGATGACCAGGCTGACGGCCGCGCCGATCAGCCCGATCAGCAGCGAGAGGCGCGCGCCGTGGCAAACCCGGCTCAACAAATCGCGCCCGTGGACGTCGGTGCCGAACCAATGACCGGGGCCGGGCGGCTGGCATTGGGCGTCGGAAACCGCATCGGGCGGATGGGTCAGGGCGGCGGGCAGGCGGGGGGCCAGGCCGGGCCGGCTCAAGAGCGGCCAGGCCAGAACGGCCAAAACCAGCAGGGCCAGGACCAGCGCGGCGGCGGCGGCGGGCCGGTTGTGCCGAAAGCGGCGCCAGGCTTGCTGGTTGGGGCTGAGATTTTCGGGCTTATTCATAGCGCACCCGCGGGTCCAACACGCTGAAGAGGAAATCCGCCGCCAGATTCAGGGCCAGCAGCAGGATCGCATAGAGCAGGACCAGGCCCGCCACCAGGGTGTAATCGCGGTTGAGCGAGCTGTTGACCATGAAAACGCCCAGGCCGGGAATTTGAAAGAGATTCTCCACCACGAACGAGCCCGTCAGCAAATCGGCCAGCATCGGCCCGGCATACGACACCACGGGCAGGACGGCGATGGGGAAAACATGCTTGACAAGCACCGCCGCCTCGCCCAGGCCCCTGGCGCGCGCGGTGGTGACGAATTCGGAGGGCAGGGTGGCGAGCGTGCCTTCGTGCATCAAACGCGCCACCCGCCCGGCAAAATAGAGGCCCAGCGTGAGCGTCGGCAGCACGGCGTGCCATGGCGTCCCCCACAACGCCACCGGGAACCACCGCCAGTGGATGGCAAACAGCATGATGAGCACCGGGCCGATCACCAGTCCCGGAATGCAAATCACAAACAAGGCCATGAAACTCCCCGCGTAATCGCCCCAGCCCCCCTTGTGCGCGGCGGTGAAAAAGCCCAGCGGAATCCCGGCCCCCAGCGCGAAACAAAACGCCAGCGCCCCCAGGCTCAGCGACACCGGCAGCCCCTGCGCGATGATGTCCGTCACCGACCGGTTGCGGTACTTGAGCGAGGCCCCGAAATCGCCATGCGCAATGCCGTCCAGGTAGCGCAGGTACTGGCGCAGCACCGGCTCGTCGAGGTGGTATTTGGCGCGCAGGTGGCGCTCGATTTCGGGCGAAGCGGGCTTGCGCTCGCGATCAAACGGCCCGCCCGGCACCACGCGCACCATGACAAAAGCCAGAAAGCTGATGAGCACCAGCAACGGCGCCATGAACAGAATGCGCTTCAGGAAATACATCCGCCGCAGTGAACCACAGATCCGGCCCGCAGCACAGCGCCGAATCGCCGGACCGGCCGGCGGCCCGGTCCTGCGGGCCGGCCTGCATCCCAACAGCGTCAATCAATCCGGGAGCGCCAGCCAGCCTCGCGGCAGCCTGACGGGCCACTGCATCGAAAGAATCAATGGCCGGGCAGAAGTCTCCTTTTGAATGCAACACGACAACACGCACAACACGACAACACGCAACACGACACATCCAGACTTTTTTCCCAATCCAAACTTTTTTCCTTGACACGCTGCATCCATCGGAATGCTCTTAAAGATTGACCCTTCCCGGCATTGCTTCCCGTTCAATGCCGGGAAGGGTCAATGTCATGGCTGCGGACGCAAATCTGAGGGTGCGAAGTCAATTCTTCCGCGCTGCGCGATAATCTCCATTCCGGGAATCAGCCTTCGCCCGAAGCGATTTCCGCGGCCAAGGAATTTCCTAAGCCGCTGCAACACACCGCGCGGGGGCGCCTGTCCCGTTTGCCAGGAGCCTCCCCAGGCCCGTCCAGTTCCTGAAGCCGGCTCGCGGCGCGCTGGAGGAGCGATTCAATTCTTGCAAAAACGCCGCAAATTGCGGAGATTTGCCGGAAAATCATCAGAATCGCCGCAACGCGAAAGGAAACGCATGAAACTTGAAGCTCTGCAAAAAGCCGTGGCCACCGCCCGCGGGCAGGCACGCCATCTTGATCAGCAAGCCCGGCAGGCGGATGCCGCCGCCCGCGCCGCCAAGGACAAATCCCGCCAGGCCAAGACCAGGCTCAAGGCGGCCAAACGCCAAGCCCGCCAGTCCCGGCAAACCGCCAAGGAAGCCAAAGCCGTCTTGGCCGAAGCCCGGCGCGCGGCGGAGAAAGCGGACGCCAAGGCCGCCGCTTTGGAAAAGAGATTGCGGAAATTGCTCAAGAAAAACCGCCCAGCCAAAGCCGCCCCCGGCAAGCCCGGCCGCGCCCCCGCCCGGAAAAAGAAAACGCCCAAGTTGACCGCAAAGAGCCGCCCGGCCCGCGCCGCGGCGCGAAAGGCCGGCCCCGTGCCCGCGCGCAAAAGCTTTGCCGCCAAGCCGCCTGCCCTCGCACCCAAGCCTGCGGCCGCTAAGCCTCAACCGGCGCCTCTTTCCGGTATCAAGCCCGCAGCCACGACCGCGCCCAAGCCGGCCCAGCCGCCTGCATCAAGCCCGGAACCCGCCCTCCAGACGCCGCGCAATCTGGCGCCGCCCTCCGCCCTAAACCCGGACGGGAGCCGCCCTCCAGCCGGGCCGCCAGACCCTGAGAAGATCAGCTAAAGCCCGGCTTGGGATTGGGGGTTCCTCGCGAGTCGTTGGCGAGGGAAGGGTTGGATTAGGATTAAGATTACGATTACGATTGGGAATCGTTGAAATATCAACTTCGCCATCTTGTCCTGCGCAGCCTGCGCTTTTACGCGGCCAGCCACGCGGGCACGCTGCTGGGGGTCGTCGTGGCGGCAGCCGTGCTGGTGGGCGCCTTGGCCGTCGGCGATTCCGTGCGCCAGAGCCTGCGCGACATGGCCCTGGCCCGCATTGGCCGGGCCAGCTTTGCCCTCGCCCCCACGGACCGCTTCTTTCGGGCCGCGCTGGCGGACGACTTGCGTTCCGGCATTGCCGACGGGCTGGCCGCGGCTGTCCTGCAACTGCCCGGCGCCGCCGCCACGCCGGACGACACGGCGCGCGCCAACCAAGTGCAGGTCCTTGGTATTGACGGGCATTTCGCCGCCCTGGCGCAAGAGCCTGCCGGCCTCGCCTTTCACGAGCCGGATGCCGTTCTCCTCAACGCCCCCCTGGCCGCCCAGCTCCGGGTCAAGCCGGGCGACGCCATTGTGCTGCGGGTGCAAAAGCCCTCGCTGCTTTCCCTGGAATCGCCCCTCTCGCCGCAGGAAGACGTTTCGACGGGGCTTCGCCTGAAGGTGGAGGCGATTGTTTCCGACGCCCAGTTCGGCCGGTTCAGCCTGCAGGCCGGCCAAACGCCGCCGCTCAACGCGTTTCTGCCCCTGGCCCTCCTGCAAAGCCGGACCGGCCTGGACCAGAAGGCGAACCTTTTATTGACAGGTGCGCCGGCGGCGGGCCTCAAGCCGGAGGAACTGCTGCGGCGGCGCTGGACCCTGGCCGACGCCGGGCTGGAATCGCGCCGCGTGCCCGGCGGCTGGGAACTGCGCTCCGGCCGCATCTTCCTTGATCCGGCCATCGTCCGGGCCGCGCGCTTCGTGGCGCCCGCGCCGGGGCCGCAACCGTTCCTGACCTATTTCGTCAACGAACTGCGGGTTGGCCCGCGGGCCGCGCCCTACTCGATGGTGACGGCGGCCGCGCCCGCCGCGCTGCCGGCGGGGATGGGGGATGATGAAATTATAATTGACCAATGGCTGGCCGGCGACCTCCAGGCCCGGCCCGGCGATTCCCTGCGCCTGGCCTATTACGTCCCCGGCGCGGACCGCCGCCTCGAAGAAAGGCAGGAGCAGTTCCGCGTCCGCTCCATTGTGCCGATGGAGGGCCTGGCGGCGGACCGCGCGCTGCTGCCGGACTTTCCGGGCATCGCCCAGGCGGAAAAAACGGAGAATTGGGACGCGGGCTTTGCCATCGACTTCAAAAAAATCCGGCCCAAGGACGAGCAATACTGGAAGCAATACCGCGGCACGCCCAAGGCCTTTGTCACCCTGGCCGCCGGGCAGCGCATGTGGGGCAACCGCTTCGGCGATGTCACGGCGCTGCGCTTTCCGTTGGACACGCCGGTGGACAAGGCATTGGAACAAGTGGTCCCACGGGCCTTGCCCTCCGCTTTGGACCCGGCGGCGATCGGGCTGGTTTTTCAGCCGTTGCGCGAACGCGCCCTGGCCGCCAGCAGCCAGGGGGAGGACTTCGGCGGGCTGTTCCTGGGGTTCAGTTTCTTCCTCATCGCCGCCGCCCTGGTCCTGCTGGCGCTGCTCTTTCAATTCGGACTGGAGAAGCGGGCGGTGGAAACCGGCATTCTGCTGGCGACGGGCTGGCCGCCGCGCCTGGTGCGGCGCTTGTTTCTTCTGGAAGGACTGGCCGTGGCCGTGCTGGGCGGATTGCTGGGCGCGGCGGGCGGCGTTTTCTACGCCAGGGGGATTCTGTGGGGGCTGGCCACCTTGTGGCGGTCGGCGGTGGCCGGCTCGGCCTTGCGCTTTCACGTCACCGCCGGGAGCCTGGCGGCCGGGGCGGGCGCCGGCATCATTGTCAGTACTATTGTCATCCGCCTTGCCCTGCGCGCCCAGGCCGGGCGGCCCGCCCGCGACCTGCTGGAACGGGGCCGGGAACTGGAGGCAGGCCCGGCCGCGGCCCGGCGCCATTGGGCCGGGTGGCTGGCCGCCGCCAGCGGCGCAGGCGCCCTGGCCACCATCGCGGGCGCGCTGGCCAAAGGCGGCAACGCGGACGTGGAAGCCTTTTTCGGCGGCGGCGCGCTGCTCTTGATTGCGGGAATCGCCGCGGCGGCAATTTTATTTCGCCGGCTGGCCGGGCGCTCCGTCTCGCGCCCGTTGACCCTCGCCGGCCTCGCGCTGCGCGGTTGCGCGCGCCGCCCCAACCGCAGCCTGGCCACGGTCGCCCTGCTGGCCGCGGGCAGCTTTTTGATCGTGGCCGTCGCGGCCAATAAATTGGATGCCGCCCGCGACAGCCGGCGCCGCGCCTCCGGCACGGGGGGATTTGCCTTTGTCGGCCAATCCGCCATGCCCATCGTCCAGGACCTCAATTCCAAGGCGGGCCGGGACTTTTTTGGGCTGGATGAGAAGAGCCTGCAAGGGACGCGGGTGGTGCCGTTGCGCGTGCATGACGGAGACGACGCCAGTTGCCTCAATTTGAACCGCGCCCAGACGCCGCGCCTGCTGGGGGTGGACCCGGAGGCGCTGCAAAGACGGGGCGCCTTCACCTTTTCCGCGCTGGCCGACCCGGCCCGGGCCGGCAAGCCGTGGCAACTCCTGGAGAAACCCGGCGCCGACGCCGGCGAGGTCCCGGCGGTGGCCGACGAGGCGACGATCCAGTGGGCTTTGCACAAGAGGGTGGGGGACACCGTGGATTACACCGACGGGCGCGGGCATCCCTTCAAGGCGCGGCTGGCCGGGGCGCTGGCCAACTCCGTTTTGCAGGGCAATTTGATTATTGACAGCACGGCCTTCGCGCGGCGCTTCCCGGACGACGCCGGCTGGCGCATGTTTCTGATTGACTCCCCGCCCGGGGCCGCGCCGCGCGTCTCCGCCCTCCTCACGCGCGCCCTGCGCGACCGCGGCCTGGAATTGACACCGGCGGCGGACCGTCTCAACGCCTTTAACGCCGTGCAAAACACCTATCTGGACACCTTTCAAGTGCTGGGCGGCCTGGGCCTGCTGCTGGGCAGCGCCGGGCTGGGGGTGGTCGTGTTGCGCAACGTCCTGGAGCGCCGCGGCGAACTGGCCGTGCTGCAGGCGGCCGGTTTCCGTCGGCGCACCCTGCGGCGCCTGGTGTTGGGCGAACACGCCGCGCTGGAGTGCCTGGGGTTGCTGGTGGGCATCCTCGCCGCGCTGGCCGCGGTCCTGCCCGCCTTGCTTTCGTTGGCCGCCCCCGTATCTTATCTTTCGCTGGGCGCGACGCTGGGCCTGGTGTTTGTCAGCGGCCTTTTGTGGACTTGGGCGGCGGCCCGGCTGGCCCTGCGCGGCGACCTGTTGCCGGCCCTCAGAAATGAATAACGGCGTGTCATGATGAAAAGATTTACCATCTTCTCAAATCCGCCTTCAACGCGCCAAAACCGTGAGGAAAGCAAATTTCCAAATCATCAAGATTTGCCGCGAGGCGGGAAGCCGCGGTCTTCATTGCCTGGGTCTCAACCGCGAGTGCTGGTTTCTCGTTTTGCTGATTTGATGATGCTCGTCAGTAGCTTGAGCAATTCCGTATTATCGCTCAAGATGGATTCGCTCTCTTTTGGGGTCAGATAATTGGTTTCGCGGAGCAACAGCAACCAGTATTCCGTCTCGTTGGCTTCTTTGAGCGCGATCGCCATCTTGTGAACAAAATCCAATTTGCTCTCCGCCTGCTCCGCCTCATGTACCAAAGCCCCAATCGCCGTGCCTGACCGTAGCAATTGTTTGGACAGCACAAACTCCTTCTTCTCGCCACAGAGAAACTTATGCAAATTCACCGTCCTCACAGCAAAGGCAAACGATTTCTCTTTAACCACATTATTCATTATCAATTACCCATTATCCATTATCCACCGCCCTCTTTCCGCAACCGTCGCACATCGACCGCCTCCATCCCGGCGGCGCGGATGGCTGTCAAGCCGAGATCCGTGTCCTCGTAAGCGCGGCAGAATTGCGGGGGCACGCCCAGCCGGCGCGCCGCTTCCAGGTAAATGTCCGGCGCCGGTTTTTGCCGGATGACATCTTCGCTGGTCACGACCGCCTGGAAGAGGTGCCGGATGCCCAGGTGGGTCAGGACTTCGTTGATGTGCATGTAGAGGCCGCCGGAGGCGACGGCCATGGGAATGACGCCATAATGCTGCCGCGCGATTTTCACCACCTCGTCCACCGGCCGCACATGCGGCACAAAAGGGGTGTAGGTGGCCTCTTTTTCCATGGCGACGGCCCGGGCATCCAGGGGCCGGCCTTGTTCCTTGCTCAATATTTCCAGGATTTCCCGCGCCGGCACGCCGCCCAGCGCATAAAAGCGGGCTTCCGGAAAATCCAGCCCGTAACGCCCCGCCACCGTCTGCCAGGCGCGCCAATGCAGCGGCATGGTGTCGGCCAGCGTGCCGTCGCAATCAAAGATCAGCGCCTGCGGGACCAGGATGGAACTCATAATTTCAAGGCCGCCAGCCGCTTCTCCAGGTCGGCCGCCATCAACGGCTCGATCAGGCAATCGATCCCGCCCTCCATCACCACCGACAGGTTGTAGAGGGTCAATTCGACGCGGTGATCGGTCACCCGGTTTTGCGGAAAATTATAAGTGCGGATGCGCTCATTGCGTTCGCCGGTGCCGACCTGTTCCTTGCGGTGCGCGGCGTAGCGGGCGTTTTCCTCGGCGGTCCTGGCCTCCAGCAACCGCGAGCGCAGCACGGTCAGCGCCCGGACCTTGTTCTTTTGCTGTGACCGCTCGTCGGCGCAGCGCACGATCATGCCCGTCGGCTTGTAAATGATCTGCACCGCCGAATCCGTTGTATTGACACCCTGCCCGCCCTTGCCGGAGGCGCGGCAGACGTTGATCTCCAAATCCTCCGGCTTGATCTCGAGGTCGATCTCCTCCGCCTCGGGCAGCACCGCCACCGTGGCCGTGCTGGTGTGGATGCGCCCCTGCGCCTCGGTCGCCGGCACGCGCTGCACGCGATGGACGCCGCTCTCGTACTTCAGGCGCTTGAACACGTCCTGCCCGCTCACGCCAAAAATCACTTCCTTGAATCCGCCCAGGTCCGACGGGCTGCTGTCCATGCTCTGGACCTTCCAGCCCCGGCCCTCGGCGTAGCGCGTGTACATGCGATAGAGGTCGGCGGCGAACAAGGCGGACTCCGAGCCGCCGGCCCCGGCGCGAATCTCGATGATGGTGTTGCGCGAATCCGCCGGATCGGGCGGCGCCAGGCCCAATTGCAACTGGCGGGCCAGTTGCTGTTCTTCGATCTGGAGCTGGGCGATTTCCTCCCGGGCCATTTGCGCCAGCTCGCTGCCGGAGGGTTCGGTTTTCAACAACGCCGTGTGTTGGGCCAGGTCACCCACCACCTTGAGGTAGCGCGCTCCCGCCGCGGTCAAATCCCTGAGGCGGGCGTATTCGCGCGACAACTCCTGGAGTTTGGCCGTGTTGCCCGGCAGCTTCGGATCGCTCAAGGCGGTTTCCACCTCACTGTAGCGGCGCGAGAACTTCTCAATGTAAGGGCGCAGGTTCATGTCGGGCCTCCGGCGGCAAAAAAACAGCCCGCCCGTGGAGGACGCGGCTTCCACGGGCGGGATTCATGGAAAGGGAGCTACTTCTTTCTCTTCTTGCTGGCGGCGGCCTGGGCGGCCTGCGTCTTGACCATCCGCTGCTGGAATTTATCCACGCGTCCGGCGGTATCGACGAATTTCTGGGTGCCGGTGTAGAACGGATGACACACGTTGCAGATGCCGACCATGATCGTCGGCTTGGTCGAGCGCGTCTTGATCACGTTGCCGCAGGCGCAACGGATTTCCGCCTCCACGTACTTGGGATGAATCTTTTCCTTCATAAAACCTTCATAACCTGCCTAAAAAGCAAGGTCGGACAATCTACCAGCCGGCGGCCTTTTGACAAGCCATAAATTCACCGGGCGCCGCTGTCGGCGGTTTGCCTGGCCCAGGCCACCAATCGGGCGCGTTGCGGGCCGTTTAACCGGGATTCCGGGTGCATCCAAAGGTAGGACGGCAACGGCATCTCGCGGGCTTCCACGGCCTCGGCGATCCGGTCCCACCGTTTGCGGACCCGGGAGGGCTGGTCGTGCGGCCAATCGGAAAAGTTCATCACCTCGCGCGCGTCCTTGACGTGCCCGGCCACCCACCAGGACACGGGCGCCACGCGGCTGTACCAGGGCCAGCGGGTTTCGCAGGAATGGCAGTTGTAGCAGGCCGCCTTGAGCGCGGCGGCAATGTCCGGCGGGGGAGCATTGGACGCCAGCAGATCATGGCCCGGCAGCGGGGGCGGATTCGTGCGCGGCGGATTTGTCAACTGCAACAATACAAATCCCGCCAGGAAGGCCGCGCCCGCCCATCGGCCAGGGCGCCCCGGGTTCTGGAGCCGTGAAACCATGCGTCACCGCCGGCCGTCAGGCAGCCGCCAAAAAGTTTTTGAGAATCTGCCGGCCATTTTCCGTCAGGATGCTTTCGGGATGAAATTGCACGCCCCAAATCGGGTACTCCTTGTGCCGCACACCCATGATTTCGCCCTCGTCCGTCTCGGCGGTGATTTCCAGGCATTCCGGCAGCGTGTCCCGCTTGATCACCAGGGAATGATAGCGCGTGGCGGCGAAGGGATTGGGCATGCCCCGGAAGAGGTCGCGGCCGTTGTGTTTGATGGGCGAAGTCTTGCCATGCATCATGCGGTAATTGACCACCACCTGCGCCCCGAAGGTATAGCCGATGCATTGATGGCCGAGGCAGACCCCGAACAGCGGCACCTTGGGGCCAAACGTCCGGATGATGTCATTGGACAGCCCCGATTCCTTCGGCGAACACGGCCCCGGCGACACCAGGATGCGGTCGGGCTTCAATTCCCGGATTTGGTCCAGGGAGATCTGATCATTGCGCCGCACCTCAAGCTCCGCCTTCAACTCGCCCAGATATTGCACCAGGTTGTAGGTAAACGAATCGTAATTGTCGATGACTAGGATCATGTCACGGGGGAGAACCTAAATCAGGGGCGCAACTTCTTGCGCTCTTGTTCTCTTCGCCAGGTGTAGTATTTGTCAACGGCCTCAAGTTTTTCCAAGTTGGGCAATGGCTGCGAACCGGGTTTCCCGTCGAAGACCATCGCTTTCATATTCGACTTGGTGAAGGCCGGCCACGCGGGCAGGCCGGGACCATTCGGGTCGCCGGTCGTTGCGAAGTTGACCCAATACGCGCTCATCAGCTCGGACAGCGCGGCCGCTTCCGGCCCCGGTTTGCCCCAGGCGCCCAGATTGCCGAACACGTAGCCGATCTCCGCAGCATGGGAAGCGCCGTCCGGCGCGGAGGCCGCGTGATGGTCGAAGTAATAAACGAACGCTTTGTGCCGTCCTTTCCGCGACTGCAACCTGGCCCAAGTCCAGGTGGGCCAGGCAAAGGCCGTTTCGCGGAAAATGTCCTTCGACGATTTGAACGCCTCGGCCTCCGTCGAATGCCGATAGGCTTTCAGGATGGCTTGCGCCGCCGGACCGTATCCGTCGCGGATGCGCTGTTCAAAATCGGCTGGACTCGCGCCGCGCCGCACGAACATCGCGCCTTCATCGGAGTTGGAGCCGATTAACACCGGCGTATCGTTGAACTGGCCGGCCTCGTAAAGGTTGTATTGGTCGCCGGGCAGCGTCGCGCCGTCAGCCACCGGCCAGAACTGGCCGAAACGGACGGCGCGCTGAATTTCCTCGGCGCCAAGGGCGCGGGCCGCTTTCAAGTCTTTTGCGCCCAGGCTCTCCAGAAACCTCTTCCCGGTTTCTTCCGCCCGTTTGAGCGACGGCACGTTCTCACCGGCTTCCTCGTCGAACTTGACCGGGGCGAAGGAGCCGCCGCTTTCCGAAATGGCCCGCTGGAACAAACCTTTTGCCGCCGGCACGACGGTCAACATGCTCACGGAAATGCCGCCGGCCGATTCGCCGAAAATCGTCACTTTCGCGGGATCGCCGCCGAATTGCGCGATGTTGTCCCTGACCCATCGCAAGCCGGCCACTTGGTCTTGAATCCCGTAGCCCCCGGAACCTGTCCCGCTCTCCCGGCTCAGTTCGGGATGCGCCAGAAAACCGAAGGCTCCAACGCGATAGGCGATGCTCACCACCACCACGCCTTTTTGTGCCAGCTTGGTCCCGTCATACTGCGGCGTGCTGGTCATGCCGGCCATGAAGGCCCCGCCGTAAATCCACACCATCACCGGCCGTTTCTCGCCCGCGGTCCTGGCCGGCGTCCAGACATTGAGATACAGGCAATCTTCGCTCATCCTGGCGGAGCCGCCCATCGCGCCCGCCCCCTGCATGGGCGCGGCAGCGAACGCATCCGCTTTCCGCGCGCCGGCCCACGACTCGGGCGGTTGGGGCGCTTTCCAGCGCAAATCCCCCACCGGCGGTTTGGCGAAAGGAATTCCCTTGAAAGACCGGATGCCGGAGTTGGACGCGCCTTCCAGCGTGCCCGTCTGGATCGTGACACGCCGCGCGTCAGTGGCAGTGGTTGAAGTGACAGAAGCGGCCGGGGACTCATCCTTGACTCGTTTCGCGACCAATTCTTCCGTGGCAAAATCTCCGACCTTGCGCGTGAACTGAATTTCATCACCAGCCACCTTTCCCGTGTAATCAACGCCGACCTCATTCCCCTGAAACTCGAATGTTTCGTGGAACGTGAGCCGGTCGTCCGCAAGCCTGCCGTCCTGCACGTCGCTTTCATGTTTCTCGCCGCCGACGTCTGCCTTGGCCTTGCCGGTGATCTTCCCGCCGTCCTGCTGGAACGTGAAGGTGTATTTCTGCGGGCCGATTTGCGTATCAAACTCTGCGTGCCAAACGCCGCTGATCCCGGCGGCCGGCGCAACGGTTGTGTTCCAGACGAGTGCGAAGCCGATGGCGGCAACTCGCGCGAGATTCAGGGCCGGCGGCGGGCTCTTGCAAGCGGGTTCTTTCAAAGTGGTTCTTGTCATGGCCTTGGCTGGTTTGCGGAATGATTTCTTCAGCTCCCCCGGATATTGCGCCAGGTTGCAGGTAAACGAATCGTAATTGTCGATGACCAGGATCATGTCGCGGCGGAGAGACTACATCATGAGTCTGGAAGGGGAAAGGCGCTTTTCGGGGAGTGTCGCGACTTTATGGAAATGTCCCCTTTTGGACTCGATAGAAATGTCCCCTTTGGCCGGTGTTGCGGGAGCAACATCGGCGCTAATGGAGACATTGAATATG
>Ga0326728_10019879_pt1 | contig 12937 bp, 8 predicted proteins | sample MB3enrmetagenome_FD_207602 | JGI IMG/M metagenome (GOLD analysis project Ga0326728, IMG submission 207602) | Lab enriched peat soil microbial communities from McLean, Ithaca, NY, United States - MB31MN | ecosystem: Environmental > Terrestrial > Soil > Wetlands > Peat | place: USA: New York...
GGCGGATGATCGATGCCGTGGGAAGCAAGGTGCTCAAGCTGGTGCGCACGGCCATCGGGCCGATTCGCATCGGCGACCTGCAGATTGGAAAGTGGCGCAAACTGACGGAGGCGGAGGTGCGCGCGCTTTCCGGGCCTCCCACCACCGCTCCCTTACGGTCGCGGCTCGGATAGCCGAATCACGGCGGCGTTCCGATCCTCAACGGTAACAGCCAGGGTGTTCCCACCGATGGTCGGGAGGCTGGATTCCTGCCACAGCTCCACCGCCCGTTGGAACGTGGATGGCAGTGAGATCTTCACAGTCCGAGCGGTGCGCGTGGGGTTGACCACCCAGAGATACGTGCCGCCGGCTCCCCGATGAAGCCGGGCTTTCACCTCCGGTTCGCTGGACTCGACCTGCTGCCGAACGCCCGCCCAGGCCAGAAGACCGGCGAAGAACTCGCGCGTTGCCGGCGCGTGGCTTCGGAAATAGGCTCCGCCGGGGAAAGTGCCGATCAACAGCGTCTTGCCTGCGCCGGAAGTGTTCTCCACCGCGGCAATGTGGCCATTGGCGTACTGGCCCACCGCCTGCCCCCCTGCCAGCTTAAACTCCTGCAAAAAGTACTGGCCGCCGATCTCCTTGCCCTTCACCGTCAGGGTGAGCTTGGTCAACAGGTCCGGAGTGAACTGGACATAGCTCTCGCGGGCGCCGAACAACTGGTCCAGACCGAGGTTCGGCTGGACGGTCCCGGCCGTGCCGCCGTCCCCGAAATACCCGGGGCAGCCCTCACTCACCAGTTTGCCGCCCTTGGCGACATAGTCGCGGAGTTTTTGAGCGGTGGATTGTTTGAGCATCTCGGGGTATGGGAGATAGATCATCGGGTATTCCCCGATGTCGTCGATGCTCACGAAATCGGCCTGGATGTTCGAGTCGAAGAAAGCCTGGTAAGCCCCTTGGACCGATTGCGAGTAGGCGCCCGCCGCGGCTCCGCCGCCAGCCCCCCCTCCGCCGCGGCCGCCACGACCACCGCCGGCTTCGCCGCCAGCCTCGCTGCTGCTCTGGACGGAGTTGAAATCCTCGGACTCCTGCACGAAAACGATACCCACGTCGCCCTTGACCGGCCGCGATTTCCAAATCTCCGCGTGCGAGTTGGTCCAGCGGGCCAACTTCCCGGCCATCTCCGCCTGCGGGGTGACCGAGCCGTCCATCGCCATGGGACCGAACGCTCCGAATAACGGGCCGTCCAGTAACGGGCGCCAGCGCGTGAAGAGGATGCCCGTGGCGCCTGCGGCCATGTCGATCAGGCTCCATACGCGGACATCCTTGTCGTCCGAGCTGCGGCCATCTTCCAGCGGGCGGTTTACGACCTGCGGCTGCATCCACAGCGGCCCGCCCGTGGCTTCTGAGTGCCAGAACGGCTTCCCGCGCGAGGCGCCGCGCACCAGGTCCACGGCCTGAAACTGCATCCAGGGATCGTTACCATGGCGCGAAGCCACCCAGGTGTAGCCATATGAATCCACGTCCGCCGCCGTGCGCCATTCGATCTCGGTGAGGGCGCCGGTGCCGTGCGCGGTGATCTTGTTTCGCTTGTCCAGCCGGCGAATCAGCTCCGTGCGCCAGCGCAGAAGGCGAATGGCGTCGTCCCGGCAAAACGCCAGCCAGTCGAGCGAGTCGGGGTAGCCGCCATTGCCATGTGGCGGATGAACCGATTCCCAGTCGCCGAAGCTGTAACGGTGCCAGGCGCGGCCGAGGGCCTCGATGGTGCCGTATTTGGCTTTCAGCCACTCGCGGAACTTGGCTTGGGTGGCTGGACAATAGCATTCCTCCACGTGCGCGCTCCCCTCGTTCCACACGTCGTAGCCCAAAGTGGCGGGACTGTCGCGATAGCGCTCGATCAGCGCGGTCAAGAACTTTTGGGCCTGGCCTCGGACCTCTTCATTGTCCAGACAAAGGGGCGCACTGCCGGTCGCGCTATTGCCGGCAACGGCGGGATAGCTCTCGGAACCGTTGCTCCCGATGTGGCGCGCCTGGGGATACTTGTCCCACATCCATTCGGGCGCGCCGTAGGAGATTTGTTCGGTAATGACCACCTTGATGTGGTTCTGAGCCTCGAGTTCGACCATGCGGTCGTAGTCGCGCCAGTCGTACCGCCCGGGCGAGTTCTCAATGGAGGCCCACATGAACCAGTGACGAAAGACGTTGACGCCCAGATGAGCCGCGGTCTGATGGTCGCGTTCCCAGTCCTGTTCAGGCGGGTTCGACTTACGGAAATACACCGCGCCAAAAGGGAACGCGGGATCCGGCCAAGGCTTTTCCTGGGCCTCGACACACAGCGTCAATACAAATGCGGCGGACAACATGGCCGCGCAGGCCAATTTGATTCTTGTCATAGCGGCTAAGACCTCATCCTTTGAACAAGCAAGTAGCATCTCAAATGTGCCCACATTGCCAAACGCGCCTTTTCCGGGTCGGGAAACCGGATTACTTCGCAGATTTCCTCCCGGTATTTAGCCGGCCTGGCTTCTTAAGAACCCGACACCAGCCAGGGTTCCTCGTAAATAATAAAAACTACGCTGCACTCCGACTGTTAAACTACCGCTGCGGACCTCATATTCCAGATCGCAGTAGCCCTCGAATGCCATTTTCATTAGTTGACCAAAAATCGCAGGGAACGGCATCACGCCGTCACCACAATCACACTGCGTTCCTTCTATCTTGGGATCCTTAAGATCCTTCATGTGGAGGTTGAAGAGACGTGAGCCGGCCGAGGCGATAGACCGCACAACATCGAGGCCGCTTCGCACGGTGTGTTCGATATCGATGCAAACACCGCAGCGCGGATCCATATCTCGCAGGACCGTGAGGGCACTCTCGGTGGTCGGATATACGGTATCGTGTGGGTTTTCTGGCACGTGATTGTGAACCGCAATGCGAATATTGAATTCCTCCACAAACTTCCCCAATTTGGGCAGAATGGCCAGCTTGGGCATACAGATGATCATCGGCATACCCGCGTGCTTCGCATACTCAAACTTGGACCTTATATCTTGCTCGTCATCGAGCCTGAAGGATATTGTGCCTCCGCTTGCGATGGTCAGCCTGGCATCCTGAAATTCCTTCCGAGCCTGCTCAAGCTGCTCTGGCGTACTCGTAAGGGGAAGATTCGAGTCTCTTAGACTCAGGTAAGGCGCCCCGAGTTGCCGAGCCATCTCGATGAGATGCGGCCGATCAGCATTGCCGAAAGAGTTCGACGTCACGCCGAGCTTGATGGCTGGAATTTCCGGTCTGCGTTGCTGAGCAGATTCGAGGTGGTATGCGGAAAGTGTGCCGACTCCGGCACCCGTCGACAACATCCAATGTCTTCGAGTCATTTCTTCCCCCTGTCCACGCCGAGAGCACGAGCACTCCCAGGAACCTTGCGGACCGGTAACTCGTACCGCCCCGCATTTGATTTTCTCACAGCGTGACAGAAGCTCGATAGCAGGCCACTCTAGCCGCCAATCTTCCGGTGGCAACGGTCGCAGTCGTAGAACGCGCCCTTGCCGTCGTAGAAAGCACCCTTGCGATCATCGGGCACGCCGTTGCCATTGTGACAGGCAAAGCATTTTGCGCCAGTTGTATGATCCGCAAGACTGATGAGCCCCTGCTTCTGTGTTGCAAAAAGCTGCTTTCCTGTCCCGGCGAAATCGGTGTGGCAATCGTTGCAACGAAAGCCCTCCGACGCGTGCAGTTGGTGGTCGAAGACCACCTTCCCTTGTCCGCCGCCGCGATAGCACAGAAGAGGAAGACGACCACCGGCATCGACCGACCCCGTCTCCACAAAGAGCAACAGGGCCGAAAGCAGCACCACCCGGATGCTAATCTGGACTCGCATGGCTCACCTTGCTACACTAGGATGATACTGCTGTCGATCTTCGATACAGCGGGGACGCCTGTCAGTACCATAGCACTCGCGAACTCCGTTCGCATCCTGTTCATAAAGAGTGCGACCCCATCGGGGCCACCTCCAAAGGCAGCGCGAAGGAGGTGCCGGCCGACCATGACGACGTCAGCGCCCAAGGCCAGGTACTTCAGCACGTCCGTGCCGGTTTGCACGCAGCCGTCGGTGAGAATCGCGACCTTGCCTTTCACTTTTGCGGCGATGGCCGGCAGCACCTCAGCAGTGCCGGCTGTCTTGTCCAGTCTGCGCCCGCCATGATTCGACACGGCGATTCCCGCGACACCCGCATCGATGCATCGCATCGCGTCGTCGAGCGTCATGATACCCTTTACGACCACGGGCATCTTGAAAGCCCGAACCAGTTCGCGCAGTTGGGCAACGCTCTTGGGCCCGGAATCGACGTCGATCGAAAGCCATGCGGCCCCGGTGGCCTCGATCAGGGGCATCCATTTAAGGATGGTTGCGTTGGGAACCGGCTTACTATTGTAAAGAGCCTTCCCCTTGTAGCGTTCCAAGAGAGCCAATCTGCTCTTCACGTCCTCCGCGGAGTAAGCCACAAAACTGTCGCCGACAGATCCCAAAGTGCCGGCAGCAACACATCCGCCCACGAGTGCGTCGAACCAGTCCTCTGGCTTCATCCCTTTGCCAAATTGGGTGGCGGCAGCACCCATAGGCGCTGCCACCGCTGGAAAAGAGATCTGATGGCCAAAAATCGTGGTCGATGGATCGGCTTTTGTAATGTCGTGCACGTTTCGCATGACGAGCTTCACCCGTTGCAGCGCAGTGAAGTTGTTCTGGAACGACATGCCTGTACCCACGCCGGCAATGCCACCGGAATCTCCGGAACAAGCTACGCCGTCACACACGGGGCAGACCCGACAGGTAGGGTAAAGACGTTCGCGGGCCTTCACTAAAACGTCTGTTTCGGTGAGGCGGGGAGCCCTGCCTGCATTGGGTGCCCCGGATTGCGCAGGCTGCTGCGCCGAGCCTCGCGTCGGAACCACGACTTGGCCAATCAAGCCCCCGCCACCGAGAAGCGTTGATGCCTTTAAGAGATTTCGCCGGTTGAAGCCACCGCCATAGGCTGGCGCATCATCCCGTAGCGAATCATGCTCCGACGTAGCACAACTCCGCGTTTGCGCAAGCGGCCTTTCCGTTTTATCCTGGATATTCTTCATTAGAGTCTGCCTTTCTCTAGTCAAGGCGCGCCTTCGGTGAGCCGCTTAGGCGCGATTCCACTCGGTCCACAACGTCTTGTACCACTTCAGATAACGTTCCGTATCTGATTCCGCAACCGCGGGCGCCTCGCAATATTCCCAGCGATTGAATCCGGAAGCCCGCAGCAGCCCGAAGAACTCATGCCAGGGGTAGTTCCACACCGCGCCGATGTCTTTGAGATGAATGGCGCGAACCCACGGCCGCAAGGTGTCCCAGGCATACTTGACGGAGCCGTCCTTGATGTCGGTCGGGTTGCAGTTCCAGGTGAGTCCGACATTCTTATGCGCGGCGGCGTTCATGATCGCGGCCGTGGGATCCGGAGCCGCGGTGCCGGAGCCATGGACCTCCATCCAGATCTCGACGTTTCTCTGCGCTCCATAGTCCCCTAATTCGTTCAAGGAGGAGCCGATATTCTTGATGGTCACCTCGTGCGACACGCCCTCGCCCCAGCCGTTCGGCCGCACCTTCACCCCGATGGCGCCGGTATCCTTCGCGAGATCGATGAACTTCTTGGCGATCGCGATGTTCCATTTCCGCTCCTCGGCGTCCGGCGAGTGAAACTCGGTAATCGTGCCGAAGCTGACGAGCTGAATCTTGCTGGCATCGAAGCGCTTCCGTACTCTCTCCCGCCCGGCTTGGTTCATCCCAGGCTCGACCCCGTGCTTGCCGTCGGTGCGCAGTTCCACTCCCTCGAACTGCGCGGCCTCCAGCACCCCGATGATCGATTCCAGAGAGTAGTCCTCCAAGACATCGTGAGTGACGCACCCGAGATGCGGTCCCGGAGTGGTCACTTTGGCGAACGGGGCTACGCCCGTGCGGGGCAGCAACGGAACGGCGACCGCTGCGGCTGAGCCGAACAGGAAATCTCTTCTTCTCGTTTCGTTATTCATGGTTTCTCGCAATTCATCCTTGGAATTTGCCCGCCCGAATGGCCGCCGCCCTATACCACGTACGGTTTGCGGTAGTCGCGGCTGATGAGTTTGTCGGCTTCCGCGTCGTTGATGAATCGCCCCTTCGCGTCATCCCAAACGATTTTGCGGCCCACCCGGTAGCTGATCGTCGCCAAATGAGATACCGCCGCCGACGTCGCACCCACCTCGATGTCGCAGTGCAGATCCTTGATGTTCCGGCTGCGGCAGGCTTGCAGGAAGTTTTGAACGTGCGATTCAGCGTCACGGGCGCTGGCTTTCTCCTGCATGGCGAGATCGCTCCCCTCGCCCTTGTATACCTTGAAGCCGGTTCCATCCAACCACATCCAACCGTTGCCCCCCAGGAAGAGGTTGGCGGACGTCAGACGCCCCTGCACCCCGCCCGGGTACCAGGGATACTTGGTCACGCCGCTTACCAGAGGTTCGCCACCTTCCGGTCCGCTTGGCAGCGCCCGGATCTCAAAGACGAGTTCGCGATCGCCATAATCGAAGGTGCAGTACTGCGTGTTCGGCGCCTCCTGGTCGTCGTCCCAGACGTACTTGCCGCCGGTGGAAACGGCCGCCTTGGGCATGCCTGGGTCGCCGAGCCCCCAGCGGGCTGCGTCGAATTCGTGCGCACCCGCGTTGGTGAGATCGCCGGCACCGTAATCCCAGAGCCAGTTCCACGTGTAGTTGCCGCGGTTCTTGGTGTACTGCCGCAGGGGCGCCGGTCCCTGCATCAACTCCCAGTCCACACCGGGCGGAACCGGCTCAGGCGGCGTTTTGCCCATGGAAGGCCGCGGCTTGAAGCAGAGTCCCTTAGCCATATAGACTTTGCCGATAGCGCCGTCACGCAGTAATTGCATGGCGTGGATCTTGTGCGGCGTGCTCCTGAACTGCAAACCCACCTGAACCATGCGGTTGGTTTTCCGTGCCGTCTCGATCATCCGCCTGGTTTCATGAATGTTGTAGCTGGCCGGCTTTTCCACATAAACGTCTTTGCCGGCCTCGCAGCCCCAGATCATCGCCAGCCCATGCCAGTGGACCGGCACGGAGAGGAATACCGCGTCCACGGCCTTGTCGGCGAACATTTCTCGCATGTCGACGAAATCCTTGGCCTTTTCACCGGGAACCAGTTGCTGCAACCGGGCCTGGGCGCGTTCGCGGGCCTCCTGTTTGACGTCGCACAGCGCCGCCACCCGGTTATCGGGAAGGTGCGCCAGAAACCCCATGAGCGCAGGGCCGCGCGAGCCGAGCCCGACGATACCGACATTGATCTTGTCGTTGGCGCCGATCACACGGGTTGCGGAAACAGCCAGTGCCGCACCCTGAAAGAACGTCCGTCGCGATATAGTAGACACTTTGAACTCCCCAAGCTCTAGATTGAATTACCGTCACCTACTAAAATAAAATATTGTCATAGCAAGCTGGGATAGGGCCTCTGCGCCAGCGGCGCAATGCCGCCCTGCCAAGGTCTCAGAACACCAGCTTGAGTGCGAACTGCAAAATACGCGGGTCGCCGGCGCTCTGGATCCTGCCGAACGTGGATGAGCTCAGAGTCAGGCCCGGCCCCCCGAGCGAGGTATGATTGAGCACGTTGAAGGCTTCCGCGCGAGCTTCCAGGTGGCACCTCTCCTTGTAGTAGAAGCGGCGGGTGAGCGCTGTGTTGAAGCTGAACTGATTCGGCCCGTTTACGGCGTTCCGTCCCAGGTTGCCAAGTGTCCCCAGCGCATTGGCCGCGAAGGCGGAGGGGTTGACCCACTGAAGCGAGGGGCCCAGTGCAGTCGTGTAAACAGCGTTCGGCAGCACCAGGTTCGGACGGTCCAGGTTGACATTGGTCAGGGAGTTGTCCTTGCCAGTCAGCACGTTCAAAGGCACCGCGGTGTTGTATCGAATGAGAGGCGCAATCTGCCAGTTCCCCAGGATCCGACCCATCCACCCTTGCCCCAGGTTACTCACGGCCACCATCGAGAGATTGAATGCGTGGCGTATATCGAACCCGCAACTGCTGCGGTCCTGGCTCAGATTGTTCGGATTCTCAAACGTGGGGCTCCCGTACTCGCCCTTGAAATCGAGGTCGCTAATGCAGTGCGACCACGTGTAGTTCGCCAGCATGGTGTAACCGTGGCTGAAGCGGTGCTGCGCGGAGGCCAGCAAGGCATTGTAGTCGGCGTTTCCGCCATCGTCCGCCACCACCAGGGAACCGTAATACTGCCCCTGGGTCGGATTCAGCAGAGTGAGCAGTTGCCGGGATGTGGTGTTCCCCGTGGTGGAGCACGCGCTGCTGCCGCAAGTGCCGGGAATGTACACCGCTGGATTGAGTGCCTGGGCGGCCCATAAGTGCGAAGACTTGTTGCCGAGATAGTTCACCGTGGCCAGCCAGTTGCCGGCAATCTGCCGTTGGTAACTGACGTTCCACTGCGCCACGTTCGTCGGCCTGAGATGGGGCGGTAGGACGACATAGGTCCCGTTTGTCGGCATCACCGAATTCTTGGGCGGCGGAACGGGGACGGGGAAGGGGTTGCCGCCGGGATAGTGATACCCGGCCACCCACGGGTCGCTGAAGCCGCCCGGCGCGCTGGCGGGCATGATGATTTGATCCACGAACGGCGCGTTATCCATCACCTTCTCCGCGTAGAACACTTCGGCCGAATCGTACATGACCGCCGCGCCCACCCGCAGCGTCTGCTTTCCATTCCCTTGAGGGTCCCACACGATCCCCAAGCGCGGTGAGGGGTTTGTCCAGGTGTTCTTGGTGAAACCCGGTGGCACGCCGGGGTCGCCGTAGTAGAGCGTGCCCGCCGCCCCGTTGGGGTAAACCTGGCTCTTGACGCCAGCGAGAAAATTCGCCATGCTGAACACGCTTCCGCGATGGTAAAGGTCCACCGGGAACAAGAATGGCTCCCATCGCAGGCCGTAATTGACGACGAAGCGGGGGCTGGCCCGGAAGGTATCCTGCACGTACAAAGCCGGCATGGTTTCCCGCAGCGTGTCCGGCTCCGGCCCGCTCTGGTTAAACGCGCTCAACGAGCCCAGCATCAGATCCACCATGGAATCGCCGCTGGCGCTGCCGTTGAAAGAGAATTCCGCGTTTTCGTAGAAGCCCGAGAGCAAGTTATTCTGCGTGCGCATGAAATCCACGCCGAATGTCAATTGGTGTTTCCCGCGAATCAAGTCCACGTCGTCGGCAAACTGCCACGTGTTCACATTGAAAACGCCCGGCCCACAGGTACCACAGCCGATGGTGAAAGCGTTGCTGGCCGTCACGTACAAATTGTTCGGCACGCTCACGCTTATATTGGAGCCAAGATCGCGCGCATTGATCTCGTGGGCATTTGGACCTCGATCATTGCGGACCCGGGTGAAAGTGGCGTGAAACGCGTTCACGGTGGACGAGCTGAGCGTGTAGGTATCGCCTAAGGTGATCGATTGCGAGCGCTCCAGGTTCCCCGTGCTTGTGGTGACGAGCATATTGGCGGTCGGATCCGGCGCCGCCTGGTTATAGTCCATTATGAAATAGCGCGCGAAAACCGCGTGCTTGTCGCTCTTCACCCAATCGACGCGCCCAACCATCTGGTCTTCGTCTGCGTTGGACGGGATTCCGTAAGTTACTTTGCCGCACGGGTCGGTGGTCGCCGGGAGATATTTAAGCAGCTTCACGGCGGCCGGGTCGAACCTCGAGACCGGCACCTGGGCGCCGGGGAAGGCCTTTCCGGTCAACGGATCGTTGATCGTGCGGGCCTTCCCGCTGGATTGGCAGCCGGCCGACTCCAGCGTGCTGAAGTCGCCTTGCTGCGCCGCCGCGGTGGGCACGTAGGCAATGGTCTGGGGCGGATCCGACCGGTTCCGCGTGCCCTGGTATCCTCCAAAGAAGAACAGTTTGTCTTTGATAATGCGGTCGCCCACGGTGCCGCCAAACTGGTTACGCTTCAGACTGTCGTGGGTGGCGGCGAAGAAGTTGCGCGCATTGACGTCGCCATTGCGCAAGAATTCAAACAGGTCGCCGTGCAACTGGTTCGATCCCGACTTCGTCACCGCGTTGACCACGCCGCCCGGCTGGGACCCGTTCCGCGCGGGGAGGGCGCTGGTCTCCACGCTGAACTCCCGCAGAGCATCGGGGAATGGAAACGGCAGGTTTACGTTGAACGCCGTTTCGATGTTGCTGCCGCCATCCAGCAGGTAGTTCGTGCCGTTTACCTGCCCGCCGGCCACGGATATCGCGCCGCCTTCGTTTACAGTCTTGCTGCTTACGAAGTCCTGGCCCGAAACCGTATCCGGCGCAGCCGCGCCGGAGATCAAAATCAGGTCAGTGGCTTCACGGCCGTTCAGCGGGAGTTCCGTCATGCGGCGCTCATCCACCACTTGCGAGACCGAGGTCTGTGAGGTCTGCACCATCGTCGCGGCGGCGTTGACCTCAACGCTTTCCGAAACCGCCCCAACCTGCAAGGCCACGTTGATCAGAATATGGTCGTTCACCTGCAATACGATGCCCAATTGGACATAGGACTTAAAGCCACTGGCTGAGGCTTCCAGCCGGTAGGAACCGACGGGAAGGTTCGGCGCGATATACCGCCCTGTGACGTCGGAGGTGACAGCGTGCGCAACGCCCCTTTCTGTTTCAATCAAATATATTGTGGCACCCGCCACGGCGGCACCCGACGGATCCGACACCTGCCCGGTAACTTCAGCCACCGCTACGGCTTGCGCATGAGCGGCGGGTACCCACGCGGCCCCGGCCGCTAGAACGAGAATCACCCGGACAAATCCAGGGGTTGAACCGGTACCGACTCGGAACAGCAACCACCTCCACACCGCGACCGCAAATTCGCCTAGACCTTGACCGAATGAAATGCCGGCAAAAAAACTGAATAATCCCCCCCGTAGCCCAATACTTTTCATGCCCACTCGCCTCCTTAAAGCCAGTCGCAAACCCACTCTCTAGCGACCAGCACTCGCAACAGCATGGCGTGGCGGCGCAAGCACTACGCCGACGCGCCCCATACCGAATGAACACTCGGCCTGAACTGGCTTAGACCCTTGATGCTTGCTTGGCCCTGTAAAAGGCGCCTAGAGTACGGTATAATGGTCTGGCCAATTTGTCAAGACGTATTTCTCAAAATCTCAAGAACAGTTGGGCCTTGGTCGTGAACTGGAGCGGAACTCGATCAGGCACACCGACTTGTGGCTGTAGCTGAGCGTCAGCACGAACAACCTCGTACGCCGGTACTTGCCGCTGCGCGGATCGCGAAACATGGGCCCGGTGCTGTAGTCGACTTGGGTCTCTTCGCGGATCGCCGTCTCGCTCAGGGCACAGGCTTCCGGCAAACTGCCGGCCGCGAAGCTTACGGGACGAAGCGCTTGACGCTCCGGCAGCCGCCGGCGAACCCCCAGCGGCCCACCAAACGACCTCCCACCGGATAAGGTCCTGGCATCATTGCATCATTTATCGTTGCATCATTTAGCTTGACATAATGGCCAGACCTTTGTACCATAGCATTCACGTCGAATTGGGGCGCTGTGGCCATCACGCTGGGGCCGCAGGCGGGATCATATCAAACGGCGGAAGATCTCTGGGGCAGCGAACGCGCTGCCATTGTAAAATGGGGCTGTGGCCGTCAGCGCTCCCGCTCGCGATGCCGCCGTGCTCGCTTTGCAGTGAGAGGCTCTAAGAAAGACGAATGAGATCGGGCGGCGGCCAACTCAGTATGAAGTGGACGGACAACGATTCCGGTAGTCGCGGGTACGATCCACGCGACTACCAGGCGATCGGTCTCGCGGCTAAGAATGGGGGGACAATTCTGCAACATCGCACCTTCGTCTGTATCTTATTAATGATGGGGAAAAGTGTACAAACATGGCAAAACGCGCAAGCTCACCCGCTACTCCAATAACGCGGACGACTCTTACCGCCTCGACATTCGAACAGCTCATCTCTCATGTGGTCAATGGCGACTGGACAGCCGGCGAACGCATTCCGCCGGAACGTGAGCTGTGTCAGCAATTGGGGATTGCGCGCACCTCACTGCGTGAGGCCCTGAAGGCGATGGAACTGATCGGCATGCTGGATAGCCGCGTGGGGGATGGTACGTTCGTATGCCCTCGTTCGGAGTTCCTCGCGCGCCCTTTGTTGTGGGCTTTTACGGGAACCGACCAGACCGAGCTGCGGGACATTATGGAAGCACGCGTACTGCTCGAAAGGGACTTGGCAGGCTTGGCCGCAGAGCGCGGTTCTGTGGAGGAAGTCGAGCAGATCGGCTGCGCGGCTCGGGCGATGAAAGAATGCTTCCTAGCGGGCCGGCAAATCTTAAACGCAGATATGTCGTTTCATCTGGCGGTCGCGGCAGCGGCACACAACGAGGTTTTGACAAATGCCGTTCAGTTGCTGCGCAACCTCCTCCGCCAATGGATACAACTGAGGCTAATGACTCCCGAGGTGCCGCAAAAGGTTATCAAACAGCACCAGGAAGTCTACGAAGCAATCCGGCTTCACGACCCGGAAAAAGCGCGCGCGGTAATGTGGGCACATGTGAGTGAGACCTCCGTATCGGTAGCTAAGGTTGTGGCTCAAAGATCGAAGTCCACAGAAGACTTGCCTGTCAGTAAGAGTTTGATCGCAGTCCGCTGAGGATACAGTTGCAAATGGTGTGGCGAGCGTGCGGCGGCATTCAGCTGGTGGAATGTTCGACAGGTCCGGCCATACACGGTCAAAACGCGTGCGCAATGGATTCACGTTATTCAGGTTTTTGGAGGGGTTTTGGACGCAAGTACACCGCGCCAAACGGGAACGCGGGATCGGGCCAGGGCTTTTGCTGGGCGTCCGCGCACAGCGCCAGTGCCAATGCGGCGAAAACCACTGCGGAACGCCGGCTGGTGGGGCGGTCCCCCTGGACCG
>Ga0326728_10019880_pt1 | contig 12936 bp, 8 predicted proteins | sample MB3enrmetagenome_FD_207602 | JGI IMG/M metagenome (GOLD analysis project Ga0326728, IMG submission 207602) | Lab enriched peat soil microbial communities from McLean, Ithaca, NY, United States - MB31MN | ecosystem: Environmental > Terrestrial > Soil > Wetlands > Peat | place: USA: New York...
ACTGGAAACTGGAAAATGGTAACTGGAAGACGGTAGCAGCTAGCTGAAAGCCGGACAATTAGCCCGGTGAAAGAAAAACTGAAGATTGGTAACTGAGGAAGCAGGATATGTGTATCGAAGGCCGGAAATCGTCACTGCCCATTCGCATTTTCCATTTTCCAGTTTCCATTCTCCAGCTTCCAGATAACTGAGGAAGCGGGATATGTGTATCGAAGACTGGAAATCGTTACTGCCCATTCGCATTTTCCAGTTTCTATTTTCCATTTTCCATTTTCCATTTTCCAGCTTCGCACCAGCTTCGGACTTCTTGTGTCCGGGCGGGGAAAGCGTTACCATCACGCCTTTGGTTGTAGACATTTGACTCTCAAGGAAATGTGGCCATGCGCCGTCATATAACCGTTACGTGGTCGTGCTTCGTGCTCATGTTGTTTTCAGGCGTTTTCAGCATTTGGGCGCAAGAACAGACAGTCAAAGTTGAGGTCCACTGGGACCAAGTCATCCGCGTTTTGCAAACCAAGCCGACTATCTTGCTGGGTTCGTCGCCCGCGATGTTGCGCGGCGCTCCTCTCCACGATCAAATATTGCAAAGGGTCAAGGACCTCGGTGCTGACGACGTACGCTACACCGGGGCCGGGTACGTCTACCCCCACCTAGGCGTCCCCGAGCTGGACCCGCCCACGTCTACCAAAACATCCTGGGACTTCTCCTATATCGATCCGGTGACTGAGGATGTCATGAAAGCGCTCGAGGGGCATCCCGTGGTGTTGAACTTCACCACCATTCCCGCTTGGATGTTCAAGGGCGCTCCACCAGCCAGCTACCCGGCGGATCCAAACAAGCCGGCATGGCACTACGCGGAGGGAAGGGAACTCCGCGATCCCAGTTATCGCGAGGTTGCTGATTATTTTGCGCGCATCGTTGCCTGGTATGTGAAGGGCGGATTCACGGATGAGCTGGGGATGCGGCACGAGTCAGGCCATCACTACAAGGTGGACTATTGGGAAGTGTTCAATGAGCCGGACCTCGAACACGGATTCAGCGCCGAAACTTATACCAAGCTTTACGACGCGGTGGTCGAGGCGATTCACAAAGTCTCGCCGCAGACCAAGTTTGTGGGCATCTCCCATTCCTACATCGTCGGACATCCGGAGTACCTTACCTACTTTCTCAACCCCAAGCACCACAAACCCGGAATTCCGCTCGACATGATCTCTTATCACTTCTACGCCGTGCCCAACGCGGACGAATCTCCCGAAGCTCAACAGTTCACCTACTTCAACCAGGCCGACAAATTTCTGGAGATCGTCGGTTACGTTGAAACCATTCGCAAGATGCTGTCACCGAAGACGGGCACCATGGTCAACGAGATCGGGACAATGCTTCCTGACGACTGGGCCCAGACGAGCCCCGACTACGTGTTCAAGCCCATCCGGCCCTCGTATTGGAACCTTTCGGCGGCCACCTATGCTTATGTCTTCGCGGGACTGGCCCGCCTCGGCATCGATGCGGCCGGCGAATCGAGCATACCGGGCGGCCCCGGATTGTGGCCGAGCATCTCCATGCTCGATTGGGAAACCGCTCAGCCCAACGCGCGATATTGGGCTCTTAAGCTGATCCTCGACCACTTCCGGCCCGGCGACAAGATCGTAGAGGCTTCCAGCGACTCGGGCTATGTGATGACGCAGGCGTTTGTGAGTTCCAGCGGAGAACGCAAGCTTTTGCTGGTCAATAAACGCGAGCGAGAATTCGAGATCAGCCTGCCCGGTGCCGACGGAGCGAAGATCGAAGCGATCGACCTCACCACGGGCTCGAATCCACCAGTTACAAAATGGATAACAGGTTCAACTTTCAAGCTCGGAGGATTCGGAGTTGCCGCCGTGACGTGGTAGCGCGGACCCCCGGTTTTGGGGTCCGCGGCTTGTCCAAAGGCTGAGAAAAAGCCGCGGACCCCAAAACCGGGGGTCCGCGCTACCCGGCTCCCCCGGGGGGAGGTGAGGGAATTACAGCCCTCTCCCTTGGGGAGAGGGTGGCCCGCAGCCGGCGTTTTCATCAGCCTGGGCGGGCCGGGTGAGGGGTCAGTGACGCGCCTAGGAGAGAGAATCATGCAAAATCGCATTGTATGTTTTTGCCTGCTGAGCTTATTCGTACTCACCACCACAGCATCCGCGCCGGCCGCTCAATCGACAGTGTCCTGTGAGCTGAAGGACGACGCCGCCTATACCGCGGCGATCCACAAGGACACCACCGAACCATTCTTCTCCACGGAGCTTGTTGATCACCTGCCGTGGAGTTCCTGCGTGCCCGCCCCGGACACGTATCTCGGCCACATCGTGGGCGCTCCTGACGTGCTCGACCACGTGGCGGAAATCAACGGCTACATGCGCCTGCTCGCCAGCCGCAGCCCCCGCGTGCGTGTCTTCTCGATGGGTCACAGCGAAGAAGGCCGCGAGATGATTCTGGTGGCGATCGCGGATGAGGCCACCCTCCGGAATCTGGATCGCTACCGCGCCGTCACCGCGCGGCTGGCTGACCCGCGCGGTTTGAGTGACGCCGAAGCCAAGGCGCTGGTTGACGAAGGCAAGCCGATCTACTGGGCGGACGGGAGCATTCACTCGCCTGAAACCGGCTCGCCTGAAATGCTGATGGAATTGGCATATCGGCTGGCGGTGGAAGACACGCCCCTGCTCGACACCATTCGCAAGAATTCCATTGTGCTGCTCACGCCCGTGACGGAGACGGATGGCCACGACCGCTACGTCGATGTCTACATGTACCGCAAGCATCATCCGGAGGCCAACACTTACCCGCTTACTTGGTGGGGCCATTACGTCTCGCACGACAACAACCGCGATGGAATCACGTTGTCGCTGGACCTCTCGAAGAACATCACCAAGACCTTCCTCGAGTGGCACGCCACCGTGCTGCACGATCTGCACGAGTCCGTCCCCTATCTTTACATTTCCACGGGCACGGGCCCTTACAACGCCTGGATCGATCCCATCGTAACCAGCGAGTGGCAGCAGATGGCTTTCTACGAGGTCGAAGAACTGACCGAGCGCGGGGTGATCGGCGTCTGGACGCACGGCTTCTATGACGGATGGGCGCCGAACTACATGTTCTGGGCGGCCGTGGGACACAACGCGATCGGCCGTTTCTACGAGACCTTCAGCAACGTGGGCGCGGACACCAGCGAGCACTCGCTCGAGCCCTCCGCCACCAGCCGCGAGTGGTACCGTCCCAACCCTCCCCTGCCCAAGGTGAAATGGTCGGCGCGCGATAACATCAACCTTCAGCAAAGCGGCTTGCTGCTGGGCATGTACAACGTTGCCAACCACGGCCACGAGTTTCTCGAGAACTTTTATATAAAGAGCAAACGCGCAGTGGCCAAGGCGCGAACCGAAGGGCCGGCCGCCTGGGTGCTGCCCGCCGATGACCCTCGCCCCGGCGATCAAGCGCGTTTGCTGAATATTCTCGAATCGCAGGGTATCGAGGTTTCCCGCGCCCAGAAGGAGTTCAGCGCGCCAGTACCGAGGACCGAGAGCCCGGCCATCGGCGGTGAAAGCAAGCCGGCCGAGGCGAAGCCGGAAGGCGGCGCGGCAAAACCGGGTGAAGCCAAGGACGCGGGTGGGGATCAGAAGGCAAAGGCGAAGCAAGAACGCGAGCGCCCAAAACCGATTGAAGCAAAGGAAACAGGTGGGGAGCAAGAGCCGAAAGCGAAGGAGCCCACAACTTCGATCGTCGAGCATTTCCCCGCCGGCAGCTACATCATCCGCATGGATCAGCCTTACAGCCGCTTCGCCGATGCCCTCCTCGATACCCAGTACTACAGCACTCGCGATCCTCGGCCTTACGACGACGCCGGCTGGACGCTGGGCGCGCTGGCCAACGTCAAGACGGTGCGGGTGATGGACACGGCCATCCTGGATGTGCCCATGGCGAAGGTGGAGGGGAGCGTGACCGTGCGCGGCGGTGTTAAGGGGAGCGGCCACACCACCTATCTCGTGAACCACAATGCGGACAGCGCGCTGGCCACCTTCCGTTACCGGCTGGCGAGCGTCACGATGGAAGCGGCCGAGGAGCCCTTCGAGGTGAACGGCCAAAAGTTCGCCCGCGGCACATTCATTATTGCCAACGCAGAGCGAGGCCAAGTTGAAGCCGCCGCGCAAGATCTCGGGATTAGCGTTTGGGCAACCGATGAGAAGCTGAGCGTCGCCCGGCACGGAATCGAGGCGCCGAGGGTCGCCCTCATGCACGACTGGCAGGAAACCCAGGACGATGGCTGGTTTCGCGTTAGCCTGGACCAGCTCAAGATCCCTTACACCTACATCGGCGACACGAAAATTCGCGACACGTCAAATCTCCGCGATCAATTCGACGTGATCATCGTGCCACCGGATTGGGACGACCTGGCCGGCATGCTGCAAGGCATCCCCCTGCGCGGCAATCCTATGCCTTGGAAGAACACTCCGGAGACGCCCAGCTTCTTTGCCCCCGGGCTTGATTCGAGTGACGATATCCGGGGCGGCCTCGGCTATTCCGGGCTTGCCAATCTGGGAAGATTCGTTCAGCAAGGCGGCCTGCTGGTGACGGTGGAGGGCGCATCGGTTCTGCCTGTGGATGGCGGAATGACGGAGATGCTCTCGCTGCGCCGGCCGCAGAGGCTGGTATGCCCCGGCGATGTGTTGCTGGCCAAGGTGGAAGATGCGAAGAGTCCGATCGCCTATGGCTATGGCGAGGACCTTTACGTCTACTACCGCGCGGGCGCCATCCTGAATGTCGGCTTTGGCTTCGGCCGCCGGCGCGAGGAAGGCGGTGAGTCGCGTAGCAGCGGCCGCGGCTCAGCGACCGATCCCGATGTGATTCAGGGCCGCCATTATATGCCCCCGGAAGAGGAGCCCAAGCGTACCCCGCGCGAGCAGGAGCTCTATGTCCCGGACGAGCTTCGAATGTACTTGGGCTCGCGTATCCCGCCCGCCGGCCAGTTTCCGCGCGTGATTCTGCGCTTTGCCGAGGCCAAGAACCTGCTGCTGAGCGGACTGCTGGACGGAGGGACGGAACTAGCGGAAAAGCCCGCGGTGGTCGACGTGCCGCATGGCCAGGGACACATCCTGCTCTTCGCTACCAATCCCATGTGGCGGAATGAAAACTCCGGCAGCTTCTTCCTGCTCTTTAACGCGCTAATGAACTACCGCCACTTGGACGCAGGCCGCGCCGCGCCTGAAGTTCCATCAAAGGACGGCCTTGGAGTGCGGTAGCAGCAGCTACCGCCTTTCCGTTCGGGATTCAAGGCGGCAGCTTCGCTGCCGCACTCCAAGGCGCTTCGCGCGTTTTCATGCAACGTGGTGCGCGGCAGGATCGTGGGCATCAGCGCTACCCACGCTTCCTCATACTATGATAGACTCTGGGCACATGTAGGGTAGCGCTCTTACTGCGATGGCTCGAACGGCTGAAGCTCGACAAAAGCTACGCGAAATCTGCAGGGTCGCGGCGCGGGTCTTTTACGAAAAGGGCTACGACGGCGCCTCGATGCAGGACATTGCCGAAGCGGTGGGCCTCACCAAAGCGGGGCTTTACCATCATGTTAGCAGTAAGGATATGCTACTCTTTGAAATAATGAACTATGGAATGGATATTCTGGACGAAGCCGTTTTGGCAAAGGTGAAGGACATCACGGACCCGCGCGAAAAGTTGCGCCGGACCATCCTCGGCCATATCGATCTGGTAGTACGGGCCCGCGACATGGAGATAACGGTTATCTTGCACGAAAACCGGTCGTTGAAAGGCAATTTGAGCAAGAAGATCAACGCCCGCAAGAGAGCCTATATCGAATACCTCGAGGACCTGATCGCCCGGGTGCAGGAGCAGTCCGGCATGCCGCCCAAGCTCTCTCCTCACATCGCCGCCTTCGCCGTGCTGGGGATGATCAACTGGCTCTACCAGTGGTACCATTTGGAAGGGCCCGTCAAGCAAGAGGAAATCGCCAGCGCCTATTTGGAGTTCTTCTTCCGGGGATTGCTTGGGACGGCGTAAGGGTGACGCAGTTCTTTAGTGGCACAGGCACTCTTGCCTGTGCCTGTGTCTAAGGCTGATTCGCTGCTCCGTCAAACACAGGCAAGAGTGCCTGTGCCACTTCACGAGCCGGGGCGGGCCGGGTGAGGGGATCTTTTGATGCCTAATCCAACCGTGGCTTTTCAGGGCGAGCGTGGCTCCTTCAGCGAGGAAGCCGCATATAAATTGTTGGGACGGCGCATCACGGTAAAGCCTTGCGAGACTTTCGGGGCCATCTTCGAAAGCGTGGCGAGCGGGAAGACGAAGTACTGCCTCGCCCCCATTGAAAATACTCTGGCGGGATCGGTCCACGAGAATTACGACCTCCTGCTCTCGAATGATCTGCACATCGTCGGCGAAGTGAGCCTGCGCATTGTGCACAATCTGATTGCTCCCCCCGGCGCGGCGCTCAAGGACGTAACCCAGGTTTACTCCCACCCCGTGGCCTTGGCGCAATGCGAGAAGTTTTTCAAGCGTCATACGAAGATCGAAAAAGTGCCCTTCTACGACACCGCCGGAGCGGTGAAAATGCTGGCGGAGAAACGTCTGCCCGGGGCTGCGGCCATCGCCAGCCGCATCGCTGCCGAGGTCTACCGAGCCCGCATTCTGGCCACGCACCTCGAAGATCATCGTGAGAATTACACGCGCTTCCTGCTACTCTCCAGGCGCGCCACCGTCGCCGCGAACGCCAATAAGGTCTCCATTGTCTTTTCCACCCGCAACGCTCCCGGCGCTCTCTACAAGTGTCTCAGCGTTTTCGCGCTGCGTGATATCGATTTGACCAAGCTCGAATCGCGTCCTCTGCGCGGCCGCCCCTTCGAGTATTTCTTCTATCTTGATTTCCTGGGCCACCTAAGGGACGAGCGTTGCCGGAACGCACTCTCCCACCTGGCCGAGGTGACCAATTTCTTGCGTGTTTTGGGGTGTTATCAGAGAAGTGGCTAGCCACTAACCACTGCTTTACCATGCTACGGCATACCGGTGCCCACGCACGTCCGCGCCCGCCTTGATCACGCTGGTGGCCGGATCGTACTCGACCATCGTGGGCGCCGTAGGATTGCCCCACTCGCCTTGCATTACCAGCTTATGTCCGCGCTCGCGCAGCGCCTCGAGGACCGGCGCGCTGATTCGGGTTTCAACATCCAGGACCAGGGGCTGGTCGCTGTGGTCGTCAAAGGTGCTGTACATCGCTTCGGAGTTGAAGCGAGGAGCTTCCACGGCCTCCTCAGGATTCATTCCAAACTCCACGACGTTCAAGAAAATCTGAAGCAGCGTCTGGTCCTGGCTGTCGCCGCCCGGGGTCGAGAACGCCAGCCAGGGCTTGCCGTCGCGAAGGGCAATGGTAGGCGTCAGCGTGTAGCGCGGGCGCTTGTGGGGAGCCAGTTGATTGGGATGTCCCGGCGTCAGCACAAAAGCCTGCGCGCGTTGCGTCAAGGGAATGCCAGTATCGCCCGCGAAAAGGGCGGGGATCCAAGCGCCGCTTGGCGTAGCAGAGAGCATGTTTCCGTCTTTGTCGATGACGTTCACGCAAGTCGTGTCCCGATCCTCGCCATTGCGGTGGGCGTACCGCGCGCGAACGAACTCGGCGGAAGCGCGCGCCTGCATACGAACCGGGTCGCCGGGAATGTGTTCCGCAGACGCCTTCTCCGGATTGATGAGCGGGCGTCGAAGGCTGGCATATTCCTTGGTAATGAGCTCCGGGGGAATCTGGCTCAAGTCAGGATCGCCGTAGTAAGCGTCGCGGTCGGCATACCCCAGTTTCATCGCCTCGACTACGGTATGAATGTAATCCGCCGAGTTGTGGCCCATGGCTTTGAGATCGAACCCCTCCAGAAGGTTGAGGTTCTCGAGAAACACCGGCGACTGGCTCCAGTAGCTCACCTTGTAAACATCGATGCCTCGGAAAGTTGTCTCGAGAGGTTTCTCCACCCGCGCGTGGTAAGCCGCGAAATCGCCCGCGCGGAGCAAGCAGCCGGCCGCCTCGCAGAAATCGCTGATGCGCTTGGCGACGGGCCCGCGATAAAAGTAGTCCCGCACAGCCTCGATCGCGGCCGCGCGTCCCTGCCCGGCGTGCTGCCGCTCGACCTCGGCCAGATTTTGAAAGGTCCGCGCAAGGTCGGCCTGAGCGAAGAGTTCGCCTGCCCTCGCCAGATTACCGCCCGGCATATAAACTCGCGCCGTGGTGGGCCACTTCTCCCATACCGGCTTCGCGCGGGCAATGGCCTGCGCCAGATGGTCATCGAGCGGGCAACCCTGGGCCAGTTCGATGGCCGGCTGAATGACTTCGCTGAGCTGCATCGTCCCGTATTTCTCGAGCGCCAGGAGGATGGAGTCCATGGCGCTGGGGACGATGGCGCTGAGTGGGCCGAAAGAGGGAATGATCCCGCCATGGGCGTGGCCGATCGTGCCCACGCTTACCAGTCTGGGATCATCCCGGCGAAGATTTTCGTAGAATTCCACGGTGGCTAGTTCGGGCGCGATTCCGTCTCCGTTGATGGCCACAACGGGGGCATCCTTCATCTTGATGAGGATCGGGCATTCCCCTCCCGCGCCGAAACTGGCCAGTTCCACTACCGATGCGGCAAAGAGCGTGGCGGCTCCAGCGTCCACAGCGTTGCCGCCCTTTTCAAGGATTCTCAGGCCTGCCTCGGCCACCAGCGGATGGCCCGCGGCCACTACGCCGCGCTTTCCCGCGACCAACGGCTTGAGGGTGGCGGCCGAAGCGGCAACCCCTGGCAAGTAAACGCCCGCCAGCAGGAGAAGGATGCAGACTTTTGTCAAAGCTCCCGGACCAAGCATGGCTAGACCTCCCGACGGATTTGGACGTGCCCCTGAAGGCTGTCGCCATCGTGGCCCCAAACAGTGTGGCCTGTCAAGCGGCGAGCGCGGGAGGTAGTGGCGTCATTTGCGAGACATCGACGCTCCACGCTGTCGCCATTCCCGCGAAGCTTGTCCTCCGCGGAGGCGCGGGAGCGGGAATCCACTCCGCAAACCCTGGGGATCGTCCCGGCCGAGACGCTCGCGCTGGCCTTGCGACCTGTCTTGCTGTCTCGTCAAACGGGGCATACACTTGTCTAGGGACGTGGCGCGAAAGGCGGTTTCAAGCTATGGCCGGAAATCGTGCAGTGAATAAGAACCAAAGTGAGTGGTCACTCGCCATTCTTCTGCTCTTTGTAGGGGCAACCCTTGTGGTTGCCCGTTGGGGCTACACCCTGCCGCAGGGCAAAACCAACATCGACGACATCACCGGCAAGTACCATTTCCTCTCCCCTGACGACACTTTGGGAATTCTGGAAGAAGAAGGAAAGTTGAAAGGGTACATTGAAATTGTGCAGGGCGAAGAGGAATCAGACGACGTGCTGAGTTACGAGATCGTTGCTGGCTCGCGCCGGAACGATCATGTGGAATTCAAGACTAATATCATCCATCGCAAGTACTATCGCTTTTCCGGACAGGTCGAACGGGGACCGGGCCACCAAACGGACGACCCCGATTACCTGCGGTTGGTGGGAGATTTGGAAACGGTGACAGTCAACGGGGACACCGGGCAGGAATCCGTGGAGAGGAAGCACCTGGTCTTGAAGGGCATCGGGAAGTCCGAGCGGAATGAGGAGTGAAGGCGATCCATTGTCAGTCTACTTTTGCCATTTGCGTTTTGCGATTTGCCTTTTGACTTGTTCTTCCGGTTTCGCGCAATAACCAATCAATTGGTTTTTCACTAACCCCTTAGCCCTCTGACCTGAGCCCGTGGTTCAGACACCAAACCGAACGCGGGCAGTGGATTCCCGCCTTCGCGGGAATGACGATGTTGGGGATGGGCGCCCTGAATGTCGTCATTCCCGCGAAGGCGGGAATCCACTGCCACTGTCTGAACCGCACGGCCCGGCCAGTTACGCTTGACTTTGGGGGTGGGCTAGCATACCTTTCAGGTGATAATCAGGAGTCCATTTTGCTGTGAGACAGAGCGAATTTGTCGCACCCGGTGAAACATGGCAGACTCGACGACTAAGAAATGGTACAACTATTTTCTTTCGGTAGACCAGCCCGGTGAAAGCAAGGGAGAGGCGCAGGCGTCCTCAGAAGGCGAGCCGGCGTCCGGAGCGCCGCGTAGCGCGGCTCAAACTGTCGCTGAGATTGCATCCGGTGTCAGCGCCGAGCCCAAGTTCACAGGGCCGGTGGCCAACCCCATGTCGTTCCAAGAGATTTACGGGGCGGCGGAGATCAACCCGCCTGAGCACGGATATACCGTTCTGAAGATCATCGATCTGCTCCACAGCGAGCACATCCGCAATCTTTCGCGCGAGGTGAAGAAGAGTTCGCTCCTGCTGGCTCTCGAAGCGGCTGGAGTGAAAGCCGAGGAGATCGTGCAAGATGCCGTGCGCCGCGACAAAGCCCTGGACACTTACGAGCGTGTGCAACAGAAGGCGTTGCAGGACTTGGAAGCACGCAAGACCAAAGAGAGCCAGGATCTTCAGGCGGAGATCGAGCGGCGGATCACCGAGATGCAATCCCGGGTCCAAGCCAACAACGACGAAATAACCAAAGCGAAAGAACAGTTCTACGGCTGGCAGCTCAAGAAGCAGCAGGAAGAGCAGAAGATCGCCGACGCAGTTTCGTATTTCACGTCCGAAAAGCCCATCACCACCCCCGGCGAGGCTGGCGTATCGCCCGCTCCGGCAGGCAAGAAGCCGTAACCGCTGATCAAGGAGGAGATATGTTTAGACGCTTGCAACGCATGGTGCGCTCGTTCATCGGTTTTTTTATCTCCGTGGCTGAGGATCCGGAACTGATCCTGGAGCAGAACATTCGCGATATGAATGACCAGGTGCCGCGCATGAACGAAAGCATCGCCATGGTCAAAGCAAACGTGACCCTGCTGGAGAAAGAAGAAGCGAAGTATAAGAACGACCTGAATGACTTGACCGCCAAGGTGAAAGCCGCCATTCAGGCTGGGCGGGATGACTTGGCCGGAAGCTTTGCGACGCAGCTCGAGCAACTGCGCGGCGCGCTGGCTCGCACTCAAGGCCAGTTGACGACGGCGCGCGCAGCCTTCGACAAGGCCATGCTCGTCAAGCAGGCCTTCCTGCGCGAGAAGGAGCGCAAGACGCAAGAGGCCCTCAACGCCATCCGCGACTACCGGCGCGCCCAGTGGCAGAAGAAGGTGGCCGATGCCATGGAACAGTTCGAGGTGGCGGGCATCAGCCAAACCCATGACGAGATGGTGCGCAAGATCGAAGAGATGACGGCAGTGAATGAGGCGCGGATGGAGATGGCCTTGGGCAACGTGGACCAGCAGCAGGTCAAAATCGAGGAAGAAGCTGAGAAGTTGCGCGCCAACGAATTGGTGAAGCAATTCAAAGTCGAGATGGGATTAATATCTCCGGAACCCTCAACCGGGGTGGCGGAGAAAACCATCGGGGTAAAAGAGGGACAGAAGACTTCGTGAATAGCGTTGTAGGGGCGGCCCTTGTGGCCGCCTTCGGGCAACCCCAAGGGTTGCCCCTACGGCTCCGAGGAGGCATTTATGGCGGTCAAGATCGAAAGAGGTGGCTGGCTTCTTATCTTTCTGATTGGGCTCGCCCTGGTTGGTTACAGTCTTAATAGGTATGGTGTATTGGACATAGGCAGTTGGTTTGGCTCGCGCGGCGGGCGCAATGCGGCAAGCGCGGTGGACACGTCGAAGCCTCTGCCGCCGGCGGCTTCCAGCACGTCGCAAGCCAACGAAGTTCGGATTCGCGTCAACATCTGGGTGGGATGCGCGGCGGGGTTGGTGGCGAACGGCGGGCTGGATACTGCACCGGATTCCATTTACGACAAGAAAGGTCTCAAGGTTTCCTTCAAGATTATCGACGACTGGACGGAGGGCGCGGCAGCGCTGGCCACCAACAACGTTGATGTGATGCTGACCACCACGGACGTTTGGGCGAAAGATTTCGGGCAATTTCAGGAGAAGGGCTTTGGGGCGCACGCCTTTTATATGGTGGACTGGTCGCGCGGCGCGGATGGGCTGATTGGGAAACAGGGCATCAACAGCCTCGAAGATTTGGCTGGGCAGGTGGTGGCCTTCGCTCCCTACACTCCCTCGCACTTTCTGCTCTGGAACGGCCTGAAAGGCTCCGGCCTGAGCACCGAACAGCAGAACGAAATCTTTGCCAAAGCCGTGCATACCAAGGATGGCATCGAGCCGGCAACGCTGTTCGCGCAGCAGAAAGTTGATGCGGCAGTGGCGTGGGACCCCGACATGAGCGATGCCGTGACCAAGCGCCCCGGGGCCAAGAAGATTTATGACACGCGCGTGGCCAACCGGCTGATCGCGGACATCCTCGTCGTGAGTGACCGCTTCGCAGCCCAGAATCCGCAGACCGTGATCAACTTTGCCCAGGGCTGGTTGGAAGGCGTGGAGTTCATCAAGGCACAACCTACGCGCGCGTACACGTTGATCGGCACGATCAAGGATTTCAACATTCCCACCGATTTAGCCAAGACCATGCTGGGCGGCGTGAGGTTGTCCGATTACGCCGACAATGTCGCTTTCTTTGGAAAGCCCAACTCCCAGTCCGACTATGCCAATATCTTCAAAATGGCGCAGGACATGTACCGGGAAGAGCGCTTGATCAAGCACATTGCGGATCCCGAAACTTCCGTGGACCGGCGTTACATCGAAGCCTTGAGTGGGAGATTCTCGAGTACCTCCACCGAAGCGCCGATCGAATATAAGGCGCCGGGAAAGGGCGCCGTACCTATTGCCACGCAGCACCGCTCGATCTATTTCGACACTAACTCGGCTAACATGAGCCTTGATTCCCGCGCCGTAGTGGATGAAATCGCCGAGTTCATGCGCGCCTACGAGAACACGGTTGTTGACATCGAAGGCAACACTGACTCCAC
>Ga0326728_10019881_pt1 | contig 12936 bp, 12 predicted proteins | sample MB3enrmetagenome_FD_207602 | JGI IMG/M metagenome (GOLD analysis project Ga0326728, IMG submission 207602) | Lab enriched peat soil microbial communities from McLean, Ithaca, NY, United States - MB31MN | ecosystem: Environmental > Terrestrial > Soil > Wetlands > Peat | place: USA: New York...
ACCGCCCCCCGGCGCGCACGGAGTGACGCGCCCTACCTCCGTGTTTTTATCTGTGTTCATCTGTGATTGTCCATGCGATTTGCATAAACGGATGACCACGATCCCCTCGTTTCCGCTTTCCCGCTTTCCGCTTTTTGAACAACTATTCCCCGATGATTTCGACTTCGGTGTGCAGATCAATGCCCCGCTCGGCGCGGGCTTTGGCCTGCAAAATCTTGATGAGTTCCAGCACGTCCGCCGCCGTGGCGTCGCCGTCGTTGACGAGAAAGTTACCGTGCTCCTGCGAGATGCGCGCGCCGCCGACCTTCGTGCCTTTCAGGCCCAGTTCGTCAATGAGCCTGCCCGCGGGAATGGTGGGCGGGTTTTTGAACAGGCAGCCCGCGCTCGGGTTGGCCGGCTGCGAACTCCAGCGCTTTTGGCTGTAGGCGCTCATGCGCTGGGAGATGGATTCCACCGAATCGGGCCGCCCGCGCAGGACGGCCCCGAGGGCGATATGGTTCTTCAGTGTCGAACAGCCGCGATAGGCCACGGACATCTCGCGGGGAAGCAGGGTTTGAATCGCGCCGTTGAAATCCATCACGCGGACCGATTCCACCGCGTCAAAAGTCGCGCCACCCATCGCCCCGGCGTTCATGCGCAACGCGCCTCCGATGGAACCCGGGATGCCTTCCAGGAACTCAAGGCCGCACAAGCCGTTGCGCCGGGCCTCGATGGCGACGTTTTTCAGGCGCGCGCCCGCCCCGCAGTGCAAGTGCGGGCTGTCCACGGTGATTCCGCAAAATTCCGGCTGGGCCAGGCAGATGACCACTCCGCGGAACCCGCGGTCCCGCACCAGCAGGTTCGACCCGCGGCCCAGAATGAAAAAACTGACCCCCTCGCTGTTGCAAAACCGGAGGATGGCGGCCAAATCCTGTTCGTTGGCCGGTTCCACATAGACATCCGCCGGGCCTCCGACCCGCAGGGTGGTGTGTTTGGCCATTGCTTCGTCGCAACGCAGAATGCTGTGGGGGGACAAGCTGGCGGAGAGTTCACCGGCAATTGCTGGGGCTGCAAGCATGATCGTGTGTTAAGCGCGTATGTTGTTCGGTTTGACGATTCCAGTGCCGGCCATGGGCCGGACCGCCGTCTCTGCCGCCCGGCGCAGGACCAGTGAGGCAATGGTTTCGGCGGCATTCGGCGCGTGCCAGAGTTCCAATGCGGTGCCCATCTTGAGCCGGGCCGGGCCGTCTTCCACGAGTTCCGTGAGGATGGCGGCGACTTTTTCCGGCGAAGCCTCGCGTTGTTCGAGCAGCCGGGCGGCGCCGCTGTTGGCATACGCCTGCGCGTTGAAAAACTGGTGGTTGTCCGCCGCGGCGGGGAAGGGGACCAGCAGCGCCGGCAAGCGGAGCGCTGAAATTTCGGCCAGCGAGGAGGCGCCCGCGCGGCTCACCGCGACCGTCGCCAGGCCCAGCGCCAGGTCCATTTCCGCCAGGAACGCCTTGACGACCGCCCGGATGCCCAGCGCGGCGTAGGCCGACGTGACGTGGTCCAAATCTTTTGTTCCGGTCAAATGCAGCCATTGCCAGTCTTTCCCCGCCAGCAACGGCAACGCCGAAAGCACCATTGCGTTCAAGCCGCTGGCGCCCTGGCTGCCGCCCATCACCAGGACTGTCGGGCGATGCGCATCCAGGCCCAGCCTGGCGGCGGCTGAACTGCGTTCGGCGGTGTTGAGGCTGCAAAATTCCGGGCGCACCGGCGTGCCGGTGTGCGTGACCCTGGGGGCCTTGAGTCGCGGTGAAGTTTCGGGAAAGCCCGTGAACGCCTCATGCACGAAGCGGGCCAGATAGCGGTTGGCTTTGCCCGGAACAGTGTTGGACTCGTGGAGAAAGGTTTTTGCGCCCAGAACGCGCGCGACGAACGTGGGCGGCGCGCTGGTGAATCCGCCCATCGCCAGGACTGCCACGGGCCTGCGCCGGCGGAAAATTTTACGCGCCGCTAACAGCGATTTCACGAAACTGCCCGCGAAGGAAAAATAATTGTGGTTCTGCAAACCCACGGCGGGAAGCGTGAAAATTTCCATGCCCGAGGCCGATTTCACCGCCTGCTGGTCCACGTCCTTGGGCGAAATGAGCAAGGCCACGTCGCAGCCGCGCTCCTTGAGTTTGCCCGCGACCGCCAGGCCGGGAAAAAGATGACCGCCCGTGCCGCCGCAGGCAATGGCGACGAACGGTTTGGTTTGGGATGGCGGAATCATGCGGCGGCAGGGGTCTGCTTTATTCTATACGTCAGGCTCGTAAACTCGCGGCGGTCCAACCTCGCGTCAGGCCGGCATCATGTGGCCCGGGCGGCAAAGGGATTGTCGTCCGCCATGATCTCCGGCGCGAAAGCTTTTGCCGGGGCGGCCTGGCGCGCGACGCTCATCAGGATGCCGACGCCTATCAACATGGCGAGCAGACTCGAACCGCCGGCGCTGATAAACGGCAGCGCAAGGCCCTTGTTTGGAAACACGCTGGTGACCACGCCGATATTGATGATGGCCTGGTAGCTGATCAGGGAGGTCACTCCCATCGCCAGCAGGCACCCAAAATGGTCCCGCGCGCGGTACGCAATATATATTCCACAGACCGCAATGAGGAGAAACGCGAGAATGACCAGCAGCGTGGCGACCAGCCCCAGTTCCTCGCCAATGTTGGCGAAGATGAAGTCGCTTTGAATCTCGGAAACGAAACCGAGCTTCTGTCGCCCATCGCCCAATCCCAGGCCGGTCCAGCCGCCCGAGCCGATGGCAATTTTGGCTTGTTCGGCTTGCATCGCCGCGCCGCTGGCGTGCGCCTCGGGATGGAGCCAGGCGGAAATGCGCCCGCTGCGCATGGAATCATGGGTCAACGAATAAACCAGCCCGGCTCCGGCGACCAGCGCCGGCGGGATGATATGCAGCCAGCGCACGCCCGAAATCATCAGCATGGTCCCGCCGACCAACGCCAGCAGGATGGTGGTGCCTCGGTCGGGTTCCACAAAGACCACCGCCAGGGCCACCGCGATGATGGCACCAGGAATGAGCACGCCGCGCAAAAACGTGTTCATCTTCCTTTGGGACAGGTCTCCGTACCAGGCCACCATGATAATGAGCGCCACCTTTAGCAGTTCGGACGGCTGAAGCGTTGCGCCCGGCAGGCGAATCCAGCGGTGAGCGCCATTCAACTGCATTCCGACGTGGGGAACAAACACCAGCCCGGCAACGCCTACCGTCGCCACAAAAATGGTGAGGGCAAACCGTCGCAACTGCTGGTAGTCCAGGGCCGTAACGATGACGCACGCGACGAAACCGAGCACACACCAGATCATCTGCATTTGCAGCATGTGCGCGCCGATGGCCGAGTGGGTGTGCCGGTCCACCATGACCATGCTGGAGCTGTACAGCATCACCAGGCCCAGCGCGAGCAGGCTGGTGACGCAGAACGCCAGAGTTGTAACAGCGACTTTCAATTCAACGATCCAAAAAGCCCGTCGCCTGCCAGCAGGCTCAATGGCTGGGCGCAGGCGCGGCAGCCGACGGCGGCACTGCGGACGTCGTGACCGGCGCGGATACCGGCGGCATCGCCGTCGAAGTGTCTGGCGCAGGAGGCGCAGCGGGCGCGGGCGCGGACGCTTCCGCCTTGGCCGGGATGGTCAATTTGTCACCGACATGAATGTGATCCGTGGAGGCAATTTTCGGATTGGCGGCGCGCAAGGCTTTCAAGGTCACGCCGTTCTTCTTGGCAATCTTGGTCAGCGTGTCGCCGGATTTGACCGTGTAGGATGTTCCACCGCCGTTATCCGCGCTGCCAGCCGCCGCGGCCGTTTCGCCGGAGGCGGAGTTGGCGGAGGTGGTCGCGGCCGGAATGTTCAGCTTCTGCTTGATCTTCAATCTCTTGGGATTCACGCCGGGGTTGGCTTCTTCCAGCGCCTTCAAGGTCACGCCGTTTTTCTTGGCGATCTTGGCGAGCGTGTCGCCTGAAACCACCTCGTAGGTGGCGCCCGGAGCGACTTCGGGCGCGGGGGGCATGGGCGGCGGCACGACGGACACCGGCGGAGCGGCGGGAGCGGGCATCGCGTTGCCTGGGGCGCCGGGCGTCGGCGTGGGCGTAGCCGGTGCGGGCGGGTTCGCGGTGAGATTCGTGTCGGTGACCGGGGCGCTGTTCGTGTCCATCGCGGCCAGGTTTGTGTCCGGCGGCGTCTCGGCGGGGGCTTCGCGTTTGCAGCCCTGGATCAGCATGGCCACCAGGCCGGTCACACTGATGGCGAGCACACAAAACACGGCAATCTTCAAGCGGGAACGGCGCTGGCTCTGTTGTTCGAGCAGCGAGCCTTTGGGAACGAACGGATTCGGATTATTCATAAGTTTGGCGCAAATGCGTCCTGGTTTCGAGGTGGTCTTTTAGTTAGTTTTGCGTGGCGGAACTTGCCCTCGAAAAATTTCGCAACGCATAAAATTTTCATGTCGGTTCTCGGGAGACGGTTGAACCAGTCGCGGACATCGCCACCGGCAGAAAGATGAAAAATCGCTGTTCTTGCTGACCGGCGCGCGGCTTGCCGTTCTCGGCAACATTGATAGCAACCGCCCGCCGCTTGTGCAAGCAGCAAAGAACCGGTGTCCGACGTTTTTGCGCGTCTGAATGCGGCGGCGATTCAACGCTTCACGTTTTAACGTGTCAACGTTTGCGGCATTGGAGGCGTATTTCATTTTCTCAACGCAATTTCAAGGTGGCCAGCGCCACCACCGCGCACAGGATGCACAGGATGAAAAACCGCATGACCACCTGCGACTCGTGCCAGCCTTTTTTCTCAAAATGATGATGCAGCGGCGCCATCAAAAAAATCCGCTGCCCGGTGCCGGTCCGGATGCGCGTGTATTTGAACCAGCCCTTTTGCACCATGACGGAGATCGCTTCGGCCACGAAGACCCCCCCGGCGATGACCAGCACAAAGGGCTGGTGAATGAGCACGGATATGATACCAAAAGCGCCCCCCAGGGCCAGCGACCCGGTGTCGCCCATGAACACTTGGGCGGGATGACAGTTGAACCAAAGGAACCCCAGGCCCGCTCCGAGCAGGGCCGAACAAAAAACGGTCAGTTCGCCGGCCCCGGCCACATAGGGAATTTGCAGATAATCCGCAGCCTTCACGTTGCCGGCCAGATAGGTGAACATGAGGAAGACAAAGCCCACGATCAGCGTGCAGCCAATGGCCAGCCCGTCCAGCCCGTCCGTCAGGTTGACCGCGTTGGAACTGCCCACGATGGCCAGCACCACGATGAGGACGCCGACGACGGCCCCGACATGGATGGGATATTTATAAAAGGGCAGCATCACGCTCGAGACCAGGTTGCAGTGCCAGACACTTTTGGTGCCCAACAGATGGAGTTCGCTCAGTGCCGGGAGATACCAGAGATAGATTCCCACAAACGCCGCGAGGACAAACTGCGTCACCAGCTTCACGCGGGGCGGGGTGCCGCCGCCGCTTTGCTTCACAATTTTTGCGTAATCATCATAGAAACCCAGGCCCGCCAGGACCAGGACCGAGAGCATGGCCAGCTCCACTTGCGCATTCCATTGGGCCCAGAGCGCGGTTGAAATGAGGAGGGCGAGCACGATGAGAAGGCCGCCCATGGTGGGCGTGCCTTTTTTGTTTCCACGCAACGCGGACAGCCCGGCTTCCTCCGCCCGGTCCGCATATTCCTGCCCGAATTTAAGTTCCTTGAGCCAGAGAATGATTCTTGGCCCCAGCCACCAGCTTAACAACAGCGACGTGATGGCCGCGCCGGCGCTCCGCACCGTGATGTAGCGGAACAGCCGCAGAAACGACAGCCTGGATTCCCAGTCGCCGTGCTGCGCCGCTTTCATGACCCACTGGCTCAAATAATAGAGCATGTACGATATTTGAAATTTCAGGTTTGAAATTTCGGATTTTCAGACCGCAAGGTTTCCGCAATTCGTTCCAGGCGCGAGGAGCGCGAGGCTTTCAACAAAACCACGTCGCCCGGCTTCAAAAAATTTTTGACGGCCCGCACGCCGGCCTCGACATTCTCAAATTCGATCACGCGCGTCAGTCCCGCGTTGCGCGCCGCCCGGGCGATGAGGGCCGAGTTGTTCCCGACCGTAAACAACTGCCCGATCTTCAGTTCAGCCGCGCGGCGGCCCACTTCCTCATGGGCGGCCTCGCTGTGACTGCCCAGTTCGGCCATGTCGCCGAGCACGGCCACGCGCCGCCCTTGCAGCGGAAGGTCACATAAAGTTTCCAGCGCCGCGAGCATCGAATCCGCGTTGGCATTGTAGCAGTCATCCAGCACCCTCACCCCTCCGGCCTCCCAAAACTGCATGCGCATTTTCGGGGGCTGGCATTCGGCCAGGCCGCGCTGGATTTCAGCGCGGCCCAGGCCGTGTTCCTCTCCAGACCCAATCGCCAGCAATGCATTCACCACCTGGTGCCGTCCGAGCAAATTGATGCGGTATTCGCCGCTGTATTCGGCCCTGGGCGCGGCCACTTGAAAGGTCGCGCCGTTCTTGTCCAGGCGCACTTTCGTGGCGCGCCAGTCGTTGTTTTCACCCAGTCCCGCCCGCACGATCCGGGCCCGCGTCCGCGTCGCCACGGCTTCGGCCGCGGGGCTGTCACCGTTCAAAAACAGCGTTCCCTCGGCGGGCAGCAATTCCGCCAGCCAGCCTTCTTCCCGCGCCACACCCGCCGTGTCGCCAAAAAATTCCAGATGCTCCCGTCCGATGTTTGTCATCACGCCGTAATCCGGCTGGATCATCCGGATGAGCGGCGCCAGTTCGCCCGGATGGTTCGTGCCCGCTTCCACCACCGCCGCCTGGTGCGATTTCTCCAGCCGCAGCAGCGTCGCCGGCACGCCGATGTCGTTGTTGAAGCTGGCCTCGCTCCACAGCGTGGGCAGTTTCTGCCGAAGCACCGACGCGATCAGTTCCTTCGTCGTCGTCTTTCCGTTCGAGCCGCCCACGGCGGTCACTTTCGGCGAAAACTGCCGGCGATACGCCGCCGCCAGCCGCCCGAGGGCCACCCTTACATCGTCCACCGCCAGCACGGCGCAGTCGGAGGGCGGACGGAACTTGCCGGCCTCCAGCCTGGACTTTTCGCCGACGACCGCCACGGCGCCCCCGGCGGCGGCCTGTGCCAAAAAATCATGGCCGTCAAACTTTTCACCCGGTATGGCAAAAAACAGGTCCCCCGGTTTCACCCGCCGCGAGTCGGTGCAAATGTTTTTTGCGATTCCCTCCGCCGTGCCGGCCTTCAGTTCGGCGCCCACGGCCCCGATGACAAATGTCAATGAGCGTTCTTCCACAAATTCATTTCAACTGAAACGTCGCCGTGACCACCGCGGTGATGGTTTTCTCGCGCGAGGTCGTGTCGCATTCGCCCTGCCAGCTGGTCGCCACGCTGTGAAGCGGCGTTATTTGAAAGATGCCCTGGTCGGCGTCGTGCAACTGGGCGATGCTGCGGCCGCCCTGCATGGCGATCTGCCCGGCGCGGGCGCGCGCGTCCTTGGTGGCGTCGGCCAGCATTTCGATTTTTGTGTCCCCGGCCCGGGTGTAAACGAACTCCGGCGCCGCGACGGTAAATATCACGCCTTGCTCGACCAGCGGGGCGGTGTCGAGCTTGTCGAGCCGGTCCACGTCGGCCGATTCCACCGAAATGGTTTGCGACAGCCGGTAGCCTGTGGTGCGCTGCGAGACAAAGCCGTCCGGTGACTTTTGGGACGCCTTCAACTCTTCAATGGCCATGGGCGCAAAAGTGCCGTTGGTGATGCCGGCGCCCGTCAGGAATTTTTCCACCCGCGCCCGGTCCGCCTGGATTTGATGCTGGGCATCAATCAATGTTTCAGCCTCCGTTTGAAAACTTCCCGACCAGATGATCAAGTCCGACTCGACATTTTTTTGCACCGAGCCTTTGACGCTGACATATTGGGAGTTTTTGATCTTCAGCCACGTGGCGGTGGCGAGCATCGAGGAAAAGACCAGCCCCCCGGCCAGAAACAGGCCGGCCAACATGCCGAATAAATGTGGACGCGAGCGGTTCATGGCGTGGCATCCTTTCTTGACGTCGCGTTGGCCACCAGCGGCGGGGCGTTTGTGGCGAGGCTGGGATCGGGCGGAATGTTCAAATAGCTCGCGCAACGCGCCGCAATGTCACGAAACACCGGGCCGCAAACCTTGCCGCCATAATATCCTTCCTTGGGTTCGTCCATGACCACCGCGATGCAAAGCTCCGGATTGTCGGCCGGAAAGAAGCCGATGAAGGACGAGACAAATTTTCCGGAGACATACACGCCGTTTTCGGCCTTTTGTGCCGTGCCGGTCTTTCCGGCGACCACATAATCTGTCATGGCGGCTTCGGGCGCGGTGCCATCCTTGGTGGCCACGGTTTTCAAGGCTTCGACCATTTCCCGGCAGGTGGCATCGCTGATGACCTGGCGGATGCGTTGGGGCGTGTAACGCTCCACCACGCTGCCGTCATGTTCCTGGAGGCGGCTGACAATCATCGGGCGCATGAGCCAGCCGCCATTGGCAATGGCCGCCATGGCGTCGAGCATTTGCAGGCGCGTCACCGCCACCCCGTGGCCCATGGGAATTTGCGCGATGGAAACCTTGCTCCAGTTCTTGACCGGATACAGAAAGCCGCGCGCCTCGCCGGGCAGGGGAATCCCGGTGCGCTGGCCAAATCCATAATTCCAGGCGTAGCTGTACAGATTCTCCGCGCCGAGCTTGATGCCAATTTTCGCCGCGCCAATGTTCGAAGACTTGGTGATGATGGCCTTGGTGGTCAGGATTCCGTAGGCTTCATGGTCGTGCAGTACCCTGCCGGCAAAGGCGAAATGTCCGTGCTCGCAGTCAAATTCATCCTTGAGCGTGACCACGTTGTTGTTGAGCGCGCCCGAGACCACCACAATTTTGAAGGTCGAGCCCGGTTCCATGACATCGGTTATGACGCGGTTGCGAGTTTCCGGTGAAATGGTGTTCGGGCGGTTCGGGTCGTAATTGGGCAGCGAGGCCATGGCCAGGATTTCCCCGGTGCGCGGGCGCATGACGATGCCCGTGATGCTCTTGGGCGTGTGCTCCTGCAGCGCCTTGGCCAGCTCGGTTTCAACGATTTCCTGCACCGCCGAATCAAGGGTCAGCACCACGCTCAGCCCGTCGCGCGCATACACGTCCTCGTCCCGCAAGGCCACCAGCTCATGTTGCGCCTTGTCGGTTTCCGTGAGCCGCCAGCCGTCAACGCCGCTCAACTGTTTTTGCAGCGCCATTTCAATGCCGTCGCGCCCGACAATTTTGGAAATATACCGGCCATTGACGTTCGTCTCCTCTACGGACGGGAACCCGATGACCTGGCCGGCCAGGGGGCCGTTGGGATAAACCCGCAACTGGTCGGGTTCCGCAAAAACGGCGTGCTGTTGGAGGTTTTGATTGAATTCCCTTTCAGAGTGGGTGAGCTTCCGTCCCTCCGTGTTCAAAGCGAGGTTGGTCATCGCCGCATAAATCTGCTGCCAGGTCGGGTCCGGCACGTTCTTCGCCAGGCGCACGTAATGCGATTCATTCGTCACCGTTTCGCCGGCGCTGTTCCGGATGACTGACAGGCGCGGAACGAGGCGGCGCTCAATCGCAGCTTCGTCCAACTGCAACAACGGCGCTATCGTTTCCGCCACCAGCGTCGCGTTCGAGCCGATGAGGGAAGGATCGGCGCAGATCGTCTTGACGGGCACGCTGGTGGCCAGGATGTTTCCGTTGGCGTCCAGGATGTCGCCGCGCCGGGGCGCCTGCCGGAATTCCCGCTGGGTGTTGCGCTCGGCCTTGAGGCTCAATTCGTCGTGGCGAAGGACCTGCAAGTCCACCAGGCGATAGCCCAGGCCGGCAAAGGCCGCCCCGAGAAATCCCAGCAGCAGCAGCGCCCGACGAATCTGCAACTTGTTGTTCATCCTAAAAAAAGGCCAGCCGCCCATGGCGATCGGTCCTCACCACCGACGGCGTCACGAGCGGCGGCCAAAATTCTCTTATGGTGTCCCGCCAGCTGCGGGCCGCTGCGCGAACTGCCGGAATTCTCCGCCGGCCGATGTGTTCACCGGTTCGACCAGCCGCACCACTTGCGTCGGCTGCTCCGGCGCCAGCCCCGGAACCAGTTGCCTGACGCGGCGATCCAGCATCAGCGGCGACCGCAGAAAGGCATTCTGGTCGGCCAGCAGCTTGTTGTCATTTTTGAGCTGCTTGAGACGGATTTCCCGATCCGCAATCTGCCGGCCCAGGCGGTCAATCTGGCCCTTCTGCCAGACATAGCCGATCGCCGACCCGCAAATCAGCGAACACAACAGCACGACCTTCAACACCGGTCCAAACCGGATTTCAGCCGCTTGATTTTTTCTATTCCTGGCCATTCAAAACATCTTTCGGATTTTCATCCATTTCCGTCAATCCGCCACTTTTTCAAGCACCCGCAACTGCGCGCTTCGGGCGCGGGGATTCTCTTTCAATTCTTCTTCCCCCGGCAAAATCGCCTTCCGCCACACCCATTTCATGTCCGGTTGACGCGGCTGGCGCAGTTCCGGCACGTCCACCGCCCCGGGGAACGTGTAATCCCGCGCGTGTTCGCGTCCAAATTCCTTCACCGTCCGGTCTTCCAGCGAATGGAAGGTGATGACCGCCAGCCGGCCGCCCGGCTTCAAAATTTTCAGCGCCCCGTCCAAACCGCGCCGCAGGGAACCAATCTCGTCGTTCACCGCGATGCGCAGCGCCTGAAACACTTTTGTGGCCGGGTGCGCCTTTCTTCCGGCCCGGGGCGACAGCCGCTCGATCAGTTCGGCCAGTTGCCGCGTCGTTTCAAATTTTCGCGTCTGCCGGTCCAGCGCAATGGCCCGGGCAAAACGCCGCGACTCGCGCTCATCGCCATATTCCCAAAAAATCTTCGCCAGCGCTTCGGCGCTTTCGCCGTTGACCAGGTCCGCCGCGGTGAGCGCCTGGCGGTCATCCATCCGCATGTCCAGCGGGCCGTCCTGCTGGAAACTGAACCCGCGCCCCGCTTCATCCAGTTGCGGCGAACTCACGCCCAGGTCCAAAAGCACGCCGTCACAGGACTTTTCGGGCACCCAACCGGCCAGGTCCGCATGGTTCCCGCGGCGAATATCAAAGCGCCCGCCGAATTTCCCGGCCAGCCGCTTTTTGGCGGCTTCAACCGCGACGCCATCGCGATCGCACCCATACAACCATCCAGTCGGTGAAGTCGCGTCCAGTATTAATGCCGCGTGACCAGCCCCACCGAGGGTCCCGTCGGCGAAACATCCGCCCGTCCGGGGCCGCAGGGCGTTCAACACCTCCGCCGCCATCACTGGTCTGTGAATGAATTCGGGCACTGCGCATTCTTTTTCAAAGTCTAGGCCGAGTTGAGCATGTTCTCGCCCATGTATTCCCACGCCTGCCGCGCCGGCGGCAGCACCGGAGCCGCTGCCGTGGCCGGTGCGCGGGATTTCACCGGAACGACCTCGACATCCGCGTCGGCCAGATCGTTATGAATCACCTTCACCGCATTCAGTGAAAATTCAGCCTGCACCGCGCCGGGGGCGCTGGTTTCCTGCGCCGGGGCGCGGAACGGATTCAACCGCGTGGTCCAGCCCAGACGTCCGGGTTTGGCGGCGCCGGGAGCGGCGGCCTTGCCTTGAGGAACCGCCGCTGCTTTCTCAGGACGGCCCACGACCAGCACCTTGTTCTGCATGTTCGGCAGGATGGTCTTGATCGGGGCCGGGGGCGGAATGACCAGCGGCGGGGAGGGCGGTGCCGCCTTGACGGCTTCCGCCGCGGCGACGGTGGCTGTGCCCGCCGCCGTTTTTGCGGCAAACGGGTTTCTGCCTTCGTTAAACTTCGGCAGGCAGGCGCGACGGTTCACCTGGTAGCTCGCCTCGCGGTTGCCGCCAAAAAAACTCTTTCCCAAACCAAGCAATTTTCCAAGGTTCATAGTTTTCACATCATTTCAAATGCCTTGGCCTGATGCACCGCATCAGCCGCCTCGACTTGTTTATAACGGCCCGGTTCCCAAATTTCGAATCGCTCAAACATTCCCACCAACAGCGCTTCAGTCGTTATCCCCGCCGCGGACGCCATCGCTTCGGGCAGGCAGATGCGCCCGGCCTTGTCCAGCGTGACCTGTTCCGAGTTGCCGCCCACCACACGGCGCAGCACGTCTTTGCGCGGGTCGCTGTTTGGCATGGCCTCGATTTCGGCCACCAGCTTTTCCAGCGTGTCCGGCGGCAAAACCCTTAAACAGGTGCCAGCCTGATGCTTGGGCCAAACGGTCACCGTAAATTCTGTCCCCTCGGCCTCTGGCCGCCACTTCGCGGGAATCTGTAAACGCCGCTTTTCATCAATTCCATGTAAATACTTGGAATTGAAGAAGATCCTTCTGTTCGGCGCGTCGTTCACGATTCAAAAAGTTATTCACCACGATTCTTCTCAATGGTTTTTCAACCCACAACGCCCCCTTTTTACCCCTTTTGCCCCACTCCGTCAATAGAAAAGAACCCTATTTATTAAGAAGTTATTCACAATTTGGCAAATCCAAGGTCCCTTTAACGTAAATCCAGAGGCTTTTAAGCAAAACTGCCAGCGGGCCAAGGAAGATTGAGGAGGGACGCAGATCATACCCCCCTTGAACCAAGGGTTGCCCTAGTTTGGTGATTTCCCCATTCAGTTAAGCCGAAAATTCAATAGGAAGCTGGCAGAGGCACGGGCACGATCCGGTAATAAAGTTGGGAGGCGGCAGCTCCATTGGGATTTACGTACTGGGCAGAGCCTTTCACCACGGTATTAGGGCATGTTAACACTAATTGACAATCGGGGAATAGTTGGCATTCTTGGTGGGCATGGAACTCACTGAGAGCCAATTTCAGCGCATTGCTGATTGTCTGCCGCGCCAGCGCGGCAATGT
>Ga0326728_10019882_pt1 | contig 12936 bp, 7 predicted proteins | sample MB3enrmetagenome_FD_207602 | JGI IMG/M metagenome (GOLD analysis project Ga0326728, IMG submission 207602) | Lab enriched peat soil microbial communities from McLean, Ithaca, NY, United States - MB31MN | ecosystem: Environmental > Terrestrial > Soil > Wetlands > Peat | place: USA: New York...
TGCGCGTCAACGGCTGGCATCGCCACCATTCGCTCGCCGAGTCGGTCGAGCGCAGCCTGCGCCGGGCCGCGCTGTGGGATGAGGTGAAGGACCAGCTCCACGATTCCGCCTATGCGCTTTCCGGTGGCCAGCAGCAGCGCCTGTGCATCGCCCGCGCGCTGGCCGTCGATCCCGAAGTTCTTTTGCTCGACGAACCCTGCTCCGCCCTCGACCCCATCGCCACCGCTAAGATCGAGGAGCTGATGTTCACGCTCAAGGATACCTGCACCCTGCTCATCGTCACTCACAACATGCAGCAGGCCGCCCGTGTCGCCGAGCACACCGGCTTCTTCCTGATGGGAAAGCTGATCGAATTCGACCGCACCGAAGTCATCTTCAAGCGGCCGGCGCGCAAAGAGACTGAAGATTACATTACGGGAAGGTTCGGATAAATGCGCCACTTTCTGGCGGAGCTCGAAGAACTGCAACAGCGGCTGCTCGAGATGGGCGGCCTGGTCGAGTCGGCCATCTCCAACAGCGTGCTCGCGCTCTCCGAGCGCAGCGAAGCCCACGCCCTCCAGGTCTTGACCCGCGAAGCGCGCATCAACCAGATGGAGATCGAGATCGACGATTTCGCCGTGAGCCTGCTCGCGCTCCAGCAGCCCATGGCCCGCGACCTGCGCTTCCTGACCGTCGCCATCAAGATCAACAGCGATCTCGAGCGCATGGGCGACCTCGCCGTCAACATCGTCCAGCGCGCGCTCTCCCTGATGCGCCAGCCGCTCGTCAAGCCGCTCATCGACATCCCGCAGCTCGCCCGCCTGGCCGAGTCCATGGTCCACAAGAGCCTGGATGCTTTCGTGCGCCGCGACGCCGAACTGGCCCGCGAGGTCCTGCTTTCCGACGATGCGGTCGACGATCTGAGAGACGCCATCTACGAGGAGCTGGTCAACTTCATGGAGCGCGATCCATCCACCGTATCCCGCTCCCTCGACCTGATCTTCATCGCCCGCAACCTGGAGCGCATCGCCGACCACGCCACCAACATCGCCGAGGACGTCGTCTTCCTGGTCCAGGGCGTCGACGTCCGCCATCACGCCGAAACTCATCCCTCGTAGCCCGCGCTCCGGCACGCTCCGTCAGCCGTCCTGAAAACCCAAACACGCCGGCGCCCGCACCGATGCCAAACCTCTGCCTCCTGATATACTCTCGGCATGATGAGGCATATCGCTCGTCTCTTTGCCACTCTCCTGCTCGTCTCCGGCCTGCACGCCCAGTCCGACCGGTTCGGCGCCGATCCGCGCGTCGAGCTGATGAGTATCGTCTTTCGCCTGGCCGGGAACCCAGAATACACGCAGTGCCGCGTTCCCGCCTACGCCGCCGCCATCGACCTCCACTTCGCACGCTTCCGCGACCACGAAGCCGTCCGTCTGGCTCGAGAGCTCCGGGAGAGCGATGGCGTCTCCTTCGATGCGGTGATGAACCTCGCCGTCCATGTCACCGATGCCCAGTCGCTGGCCGAACGAGTCCCCTTCGATCAATCGACTTCGCTCGAAGCCCGATGGCACGGCGCCAAGGCGCGGCGTTTTCTGGCGGCGGCCCGTAAGTTCGTGGTCGATTCCGACTTCGCCGGTTTCGCAAAATCCCAGCAGCCGCTCTACGATCTGACCAACTCGCGCCTCCGCGCCTTCGTCGCCAAGAATGCGGACCTGGCTTGGTTTGACCGCTTCTTTGGAGCGCGCGCCCATGCTCCTTTCACCGTTATGCCCGGACTGGCGAATGGGGGTTCGAGCTATGGAGCCCACGTCGCGCTCCCGAACGGCGTCGAGGAGATCTACGCGATTCCCGGCGTATGGAAGGTGGACTCGGATGGGTTGCCCGTCTTCGATCTCGGATGGACCCCCACTCTGGTGCACGAATTCGCCCACTCCTATGTGGGCCCGCTGATCGACAAGTTCTGGGCGCCGCTCCAGAAGTCCGGCAACCGTCTGTTTGAAGCGTTAAGCGCCGAGATGCGCCGCCAGGCATACGCGGACGGGAAGACTGTGTTGAATGAGTCGCTGGTCCGGGCGGCTACCGCCCGCTACGTCTTCGAGCACCAGGGACCGGAGGCGGCCGCCGCCGCTGTGGTCGAGGAGCGGAGTCGCGGCTTCCTCTGGACCGGCGAATTGCTCGCCCTGCTCGGCAAGTACGCGCAGGATCGCCAGCGCTACCCGACGCTCGAATCGTTCATGCCTCGGGTAGTCGAGTTCTTTGACGACGCGGCTGCGCACGTAGACCAGGCGATCCGCGACGACGATGCCGCCCGGCCGAAGATCGTCTCCCTGAGCATCGTTAACGGCGCCCGGGACGTGGACCCGGCGCTCAAGGAAATCGTGGTCCGGTTCGACCGCGCCATGAACACCCATCACTACGCCGTCGTGCGAACCAGCGCGCTGGCCCAGCCCAAGTTCGGCGAGGTTTCCTTCGATGAGACCGGCCGCGTCTTCAGGATTCCGGTGACCCTGGAACCGGACACGGAGTATGCCTTTAGCCTGAACTGGCCCGGTGGAGGATCCTTCCAGTCGGTTGACGGTTTCCTGCTGAAGGCTGTCGAAGTGAAGTTTCGAACCAGGCCGGCGCCGTAGATCGAGCGGTACTCCCGGCGCCTGCCCACCCCGAATGCCCCGTCCGCGCCGGACCTCCAGGCCCGCTCAAGAGCCCCGCGCCCGTCCCCTCGCGTCACTTGACCTGCAGCGATTCGATGTACTTTGTCAGGTTCCGAATTCGGAGCTTGACTCCGGCCGCGTCGCCCTCGCCCATTTGCCGGAAGACGGCGCCCCAGGTCGGCATATCCTTGGACCCATGCGCGGTCACCTGGACGTCCCCGTTGATCGCGCCGAACACCCTAAGTTCCGGGTACTTCCCCGCATTCCCCTTCGCGAGAACGGTCAGGTCCGAAGGTCGAAGTTTCATGGCCGGACTGGCCGGTCCTTCGCCTTTCCCGTCGGTGCCGTGGCAGGCCGCGCAGTACGCATCGTACATTTCCTTGCCGGAAGCTCCGGAGGTCCGCACGGCCGGCGCCTTCTGGATGGCAGGCCGATTTTCATTCTGCGCGCATAGCAAAGCCATCGCCAACGCGGATAGCATCAGTGTTCGCAGCATCGCCGTGTTCTCCATTCAGAATTCCAGCCGCAGTTGGATCGCAACCATGCGCGGCGAGTTATCGCCGCCCAAACCGACGCCCAGCAACCCTGTGGGCGGAGACGTCGTGTAGGTCATTGCGCCGAACCCGACTTGCGTCTCCGGCTTCCCGGGGATGCCCGCAATTGCCGTCGGCAACCCGAAATTCGGGTGATTCAGGACGTTGAAGAATTGCCCATCCAGACGCAGAGTAAATCGTTCGCCCAGCCGGAACTGCTTTGTAACATACAGGTCGGACCAGAAGAAGTCCGGACCCCGGAGCGAGTTCCGTCCCAGATCCCCGACCTGGCACGTCGCAGCCGAGTCGCCGCCGGCGCAGGCCCCCGTGCTCGAATCGACCGTCGAAACAAACGCATTCGGATTGAGCCACTGAATGCTGCCGGGTTGCGTTACGCCGGGAATCGGATCGTGCTCGTAAAGTGGCACGCCTGTGAGCACGCTGGCGTACTGCGGGCCGCCGCCCTGTATGATGCCGTTGCCATTTGCCGTATACGGTGCGCTCAGCACCGAGAAGGGCACGCCGGAATGATAGAAGAAGGTGCCGGACAACTGCCAGCCGTTCACGACCCTGCCCAGCGCCGCGTTGCGCACATGCATCGGCAGCGCGTACACGTAGTTGGCATCGAAATTGTGCCGGATGTCGTAATCGCAGTTGCCGTACTGGCGGCCCAACATGCCGGGCAACGGGGAGATGATCCCCCCCGCCGAGAAGGGCAGGAAACCCCCGTTTGACACCGTGTCCAGACAATGGCTCCAGGTATAGTTCATGCGCGCCTGCAATCCGTGGCCGATGCGCTTCTCCGCCGTCGTCTGCAGGCCGTTGTAGTTGCTGTTCGCCCCGGTGGCGAACTGCGTCACCGCCGCGAAGCGTGGGTCCGTGGGCGCGCCGTACGGGAAGGGACTGAAGCAACCTTCGCAAACCGTCTGATACCCGTTAACCTGGGTTGTGTAAGGCTGATTCACCGCGCGGGTGCCCACGTACTGAACTCGCAGACTCCCGGTGTTGCCGAATTGCCGCTCCATGCCAAAACTCCATTGCATGAAATACGGCGCGCGCAGTTCGCCATCCGGAATCGCGGCCAGGGCGACCGGAGGCAGGCACGTCTTCGGGTTGGATAACGCGGAAGCGCAGGAAAGAGCCCCCTGCTGGAAGCCGTTGAGAAAGGCCTGATTGGCCGCGGCAGTCGCATCCACGGCGCTGTTCGGCACGCCCGGTGCGATCGCCAGCCCGCCCGCCCGGCCCAGTAGTCCGCCCTGGAAACTGTTGATGTAGGGCGGATTTGAGGCGATCAGATCCACGATGCTCCCGGGCAGCAGATCGCTGAACAAGCCGAATCCGGCGCGCAACACCATTTTCGGCGCGAACTGCCAGGCGATCGCGGTGCGCGGCTGCAGCAGGACCAGGGGAGTCGAGGCGAACACATTGTTCCGGCCCGTTACGATCGCTTGGTCGAGGGGTTGGTCCAAATCGTGGCTAGCCGCATCGAAGGAGCCGGGCAAGCTCGCGATCAGCCCGTGCGCGCTCAGCGGATTGGTGTTCGTGGCCGTGCGCACGCCCACTGTCCAGGTCAGCGTCGAAGAGAGCTTCACGGTGTCTTGGGCGAACAGATCCACGTTGAGGTAGTCGAAGGGCTGCGAAGCGGCGGCGGGAAAGGCCTGCGTCGCGGTGGACGCCACGCCATAGATGAATTGCGCCAGCGTCGTGTAGGTAACCAGCGGCGTAGTGTATGTGCCGAAGTCGTAGTCGTTAATCCGGAGGCGGCGCGTACTGACCCCGAACTTGAATTGGTGCCGGCCCACGGTCCAGGAAAGGCTGTCGTTGAGCTGGAAACGTGTGGCGCGCCGCCCCTGCACCCAGTTGTTGTCCAGGCCGCCCATCGTCGTGAACGGCGCGTTCGATCCCGCGCCCTGAAGAACGATGGGGAAGGCCGCCAGGGTCTTGCTCTCGTCCACCGGCCCAAACAGGCTCTCGTACCAGGAGAATGCCGGGTTGAACTCGTTCACCAGGTTCTGACTGAAGATGTGCGTGTATCCCGCCACGAACGAATACAAGGGCTGCGAGGAGACCGCATTGAACAGAGGATTAATGGGGTCCGTATATGCCGCCTGGAGTCCCGTGTCCGACTGGAAGCGGTACCATACCATGTTATTCACGTCGATGTTGTGATCCAGACGGGCCGTGATTACCTGCTCGTGATCCGAACTCGACTGCGAGGTCGTCCGCCGGTTTGCACAACCGTTTCCGTTCGGCGGAGCGCCTGTCGCAAGACTGCCATCGGCGTTCATCGGGCACCCCAGCACGGGCAGCGCGATTCCACCCGTGTTCTGGTAGAGCGAGAACATCTTCTGGTAAAACGGCACAAGCTCCGGGGCGGCCGGGTAGCTCGATCCCGAAACCGGGTCGGTCCCCCCTTTGGTCAATTGCTGCAACACATAACTTTGGAACTGCGCCGAGGGGACCGTCACTGTGTTCACGATGGGCAGAGCGATCCGCATCTGTTCGAAGTCCCCGAAGAAGAACAGCTTGTCATGGCGGATCGGGCCGCCCAGACTGCCCCCGAAGTGGTTCACGTTCGAACCCGGTTTATGGCCGCCGGGAGTCGCGTTCGTGAAAAAGTTCGCCGCGTTCAGACGTGCTCCGTTCCACAGCTCATACAAATTGCCGTGGAGCGTGTTCGTCCCGTTCTTCGTCACATAATTGATCTGCGAGGCCCCGTAGCGGCCCTGGTCGACTGCATAGGAAGTCGTGTTGACCGTCACCTCCTGGATCGAGTTCAGACCCAGAACCAAGTTGGTAGATAGCCCGCTGTTCAGATTCGTCAGCGGATCGTTCGTCTCCAGGCCGTCCACGATATAGGCGTTGGAGAGGGCGGGCAGTCCATTGAACTGTACGTTCCCGTACCCGTTCTGTCCTCCCACGAAATCGTTCGACGAACCGGCCGTGTTGATCAGCGCGCCCGGCGCGAACTGCGCCGGATAGGTGAGGTCGCCACCTGGGTTCGGCAAGTCCTCTATGGCGCGCCCGCTGAGCGTGGTTGTGGTATTCGGATTCTCCACGTTGATCAGCGGCGCCTCGCTGCTGACGGTGACGTCCTGCCTGTTGATGGCCACCTTCAAGGTGAAACTCACCGTTTGCGTCTCGCCCAACCCCGCGGAGACCGACCCGTTCTCCTGCTCATCGAAGCCCGCCGCCTGAACGCGCACCGAATACAGGCCGGGACGCAACTGGGGGAACGCGAAACGCCCCGCGTCGTCCGTCTGGACTTGGCGTTTGAGCCCGGTTTCCCGGTGCGTGACGGTCACCGTCGCCGCCGCCACCGCCCCGCCGCTTACGTCCGTTACCTGCCCCGCGATGGCGCTGGTCGTTTCCCCTTGGGCCCACAATTGGATGGTGCCCAGTGAAATGCCCCAAGCCACGCACAAAATGCCCGCAGGCCTTGCGACCCAGTGTTTCATGTCGATATTCAGCCCCGCCTCAATCCCGATGCTACACCCAAATCGGGTCCCGTGAAACGACGCCCCGGGATGGCGAACCACAGGCCGCCGCCCTCGTATCGTCCCGCTGTCTCCCGCTCACCGGTGAATGCAGGTCGTCCGCCGCTTCTCCTGGTCCGCCCGCGGGTTTTCCTTTGTCTCCGGAGGGATACTGGAGTATACACGGAAGAAGATGAGCGCAGCCCCGATCAAGAGCCTGATTGTGGACGACGAGCCGATCGCCCGCCAGGTGCTTCGCGAGGAACTCGAACAGATCCGCGATGTCGAGATCGTCGGAGAGGCCGAGCACGGACAGGAAGCGCTCCGCCAGATCGCCGCTCTCCAGCCCGACGTTGTTTTCCTCGACCTGCAGATGCCGGGGATGGGCGGCTTCGATGTGATTCGGCAACTCGAGGCCGGCAAGCTTCCCATCGTCGTGATCGTGACCGCCTACGACCAGCATGCCATCCAGGCCTTTGAAGCGGGCGCCGTGGATTACCTCTTGAAGCCCGTCACCGAGGCCCGCCTTCGCAAAGCCCTCGAGCGGGTGCGCCAACTGCGTGGGAAGCGTCTCGAGATCGCCGAGAGCCTGGCCCAACTAGCCTCCACCGCCTCCGGTCCGCAGGCCGCGGTCAGGACGCGCAAGATCGTCGGACGCAAGGGCCAAGAGTATTTCCTGCTGGATGTCGAGGAAGTGCTGGCATTCCAGGCGGACGGCGAATTGGTGTGGATTGTCGCCGCGCAGCAGCGCTACTTGGCGACGCAGTCCCTGCGAGCCCTCGAAGAACGGCTGAAAGGCCAGTCCTTTCGCCGCGTGCATAGGAACGCCCTCGTGAATGTCGGTCACGTTTGCAAGATGAGTTCCATGAGCAGCCAGCGCTGGCTGTTGACGCTGAACAACGGCCAGGAGCTGATCGTGAGCAAGCGGCAGGCGCACGCCGTCCGCGACATGTTGCGCTGGTAAGCCCTGGCAGCCCACAGCGGCCCGGATCGGCGCATGGGAGAATAGGGGCGTCCCGCTCGCGGAGTCTCCGAAAATGAACTCGGCCGTAACAGAGAGTTACGCCGTGCTGGGCCACGGCTCCTCGCTTCTGAACATGGCCGGGCACTGCACTGGCGCCCTGATTTTCGGCATCTTTCTCTTTCTGCTTGCACGCGACCGGGCCGGCTCCCGATTGCGCGGCAGCGGCCTCGCCTTCGCCGCCGCCGGATTGGCTTTCGCCTGGAACCTTGGTGCGCTGGTGCTGATCGCCATGCCGCCCGGATGGCCGCGCACCAGCTCCGCGGTCGAGTTCTTGAGCTTTGGCAGCCTCAGCCTCCTGGCGCCGGTTCTGCTGCATCTCTCTCTCAACCACCGCTGCCCTCTGGCCGTCGCCGGATACGTCGTGGGCGCGGCCGCGGTCGGTCTGCACCTCGTGGAAGCCGTGCTCGACCGGCCGGAGTTTCACGTTTACGCCCTCGCTTTGATGGCCATCGGCCTGGGAGCCGTAACCTTGCTCTCGGCGGTTCATCTGGCCGCGTCCGGCGCCTCGGACCGGCGCGGCTTGCTCCGGCAGATGCTGGGGACCGCATTCCTCTTCGTCTTCATCGGCACCTACGTTCACCTCGGCCTGGATCACGGAGCCCACACCTGGTCCAACGAGCTGGTTCTTCATCATGCCAGCGTGCCTCTGGCGCTGTTCATCATTCTTCACAATCACCGCTTCGTGCTCCTGGACGCGCTGATCCGGTTCTGCGCCAACGTCGTTTTGGCGGGTCTGGCTACCTTCGCCTGCCTGATGCTGATCCGGGGGGCCTCCGTTTCGTTCGGCGGCGGCAGCGCCGTGATGACCCAGGGCGTACAGGCCTTGGGAATCTTCCTTTTGTTGCTCCTCTTCGCTCTCGCTCGGGAGCGCCTTCAGAAGTTGCTGACCCAAATCGTCTTCCGGCGCGCCGATTCCTCGGCGCTGGCCCAGGATCTCCGATCCAAGGCCGCCGATCTCAAGGACGAGCCGGCATATCTTTCCTGGGCGCTGGACCGCATCGCGGCATTCATGCATTCGGACAGGATCCGGACCGGCTCCGAGGATCTGGCCTCCCGGTTGCACTCGTCCGGCATCCTGGCGCCCGCGCTGAGCACCGATTTGCCCGACCTGCGGAAGCCGTTGGAAGACCTGGGCGTCGAAGCGATCGTCCCTCTGCGCCTCTCCGGAGGCGAGGTTTTCTTTCTCCTGCTCGGCAGACGGCGCGGCGGTCGGCCGTACCTGAGTGAGGACCTGAACCACTTAGGCCACTTCGCTACCATCGTGGCGGACCAGGTCCAAGCCTTTCGCGAGGCGGAGCTGCGCCGCCTGGCGGACCATGCCGAACTGCGCGCGCTGCAGGCTCAGATCAATCCCCATTTCCTTTTCAACGCACTGAACACTCTCTACGGACTCGTGCCCCGGCAGGCGGCGGAAGCCCGCGAAATGGTGGTGAATCTCGCGGATGTCTTCCGATATTTCCTCAGGAACGAGGAGACCACGATCCCCCTCGAGGAAGAACTCCGCATCGTCCAGGCTTACCTCCGGATCGAGACGCTTCGGCTGGGGACCAAATTGCGAACCGAGATTCGGGTGGATTCCGAGGCTCTCCGGGTTCCAATCCCGATCTTGTCGATACAGCCTCTGGTCGAGAACGCCGTGAAGCATGGCGTCGCGCCCCATACTCAGGGTGGGCTGGTCCGCCTCGCCGTACGCGCTTCCGCGGGGGGAGTGAACATCCTGGTGGAAGATTCTGGCGCCGGATTTGGCGCTGGCGGTCCAGGCGCCGAATCCGGCGCGGGAGTCGGGCTGCTGAACGTGGCGCGGCGCCTGAGGCTGACCTATGGGCCGGATGCGGATCTGCGGATTGAAAGCGGTCCGCAAGGCACCGCGATCAGCTTCACGGTTCCAGCTCCGCGAGTGGTTGCCGCACTGCGCTGAGAGCTGGTGTCCGCTCACCGCCCAAAGTAGTTCTCCCGTCGCCGCTGCCAGACCGCCCGCCGGGTTTTCCTCGGTTTTGCTCCCGCGGCCCGTCACAATTGAGACATGGGGAACCGTGTGGCTGCTCTTGTGATACTCGCCGCGCTAGTTGGCTGCGGCGTTCCGATTCTGGCTCAATCCGTAGGTTCGGGAACCATTCGCGGGACCGTTCTGGATCCCTCTGGGGCGGCCATCAAGGGCGCCACCGTCGAGGTCCACAATCCGGTGTCCCATTACTCGCGCAGCCTGCAGACCGACGATCAGGGCGCCTTCGAATTCCGCAACGTGCCCCTCAACAACTACCATCTTCAGGCCAGCGCCAAGAGCTTCCAGACGAATCAACAGGATGTGAACGTGCGCTCGTCGGTGCCGGTGGAGCTGAAGATCGATCTGGCCATCGGCGCCTCTACCACCACCGTCGACGTGACCGCCGAGGGCAGCGATCTGGTGGAAGCCGTTCCCACCGCCCATACCGACGTCGACCGCGCGCTCATCGACAGGCTGCCTCTCGAAAGCCAATCCTCCTCCCTAAGCTCCCTGGTCACGCTCTCCGTGCCGGGCATCAGCGCCGATTCGAACGGCCTCTTCCATGGCTTCGGCGATCACGCGCAAAACTCGTTCTCTCTGGATGGCCAGCCGATCACCGACCAGCAAAGCAAGGTGTTCTCCAATCAGATCCCCCTCGACTCCGTGCAGTCCATGGAGGTGATCCAGGGTGCGCCTCCCGCCGAATACGGGGACAAAACCAGCGTGGTGGTGGTCGTGACCACGCGCTCGGGCCTCGGCTCCTCCATACCGCACGGTGACGCCACCGCCTCTTACGGCAGCTTCGGCACAACCAACGAGAGCTTCGATCTCGCCTACGGCGGCAAGGCCTGGGGCAACTTCGTTTCCGCCAACGGGCTGAACACTAGCCGGTTCCTCGACGGGCCGGAGTTTGCCGTCATGCACGACAAAGGGAATGAGGAAAACCTCTTCGACCGCGTCGACTTCAAGCCTTCCTACGCCGACACGTTCAGTGTGAATCTCGGTTTCACCCGATCCTGGTTCCAGACGCCGAATTCGTTCGACGCCCAAAACGCCACGGCTTGGAACGGACTCGTCGTCGACAACGGCGGTCTGGGCCCCAACGGCTTGCCCGTAGGCCCCCAGGATCAGCGTTCGCAAATCAGGACGTTTAACATTGCGCCCACCTGGACCCGGCTCTTCGGTGCCAGCACGCTGTTCACGTTGGGAGCCTTCGTGCGGCACGATCAATACGACTACTACCCCAGCGCCAACCCCTTCGCCGACTTCACGCCCGATCTTCAAGGCCAGACCGTCGGCCAGGATCGCCGCCTGACCAACGCCGGGGCGCGTGCCAGCCTCTCCTATGTGAAAGGCGTTCACAACATAAAGGCGGGAGCCACCTACCAGCACACCTTCCTCTCCGAGAACGACACTTTCGGGATCGTCAACCCTGCGGCCAACGCGGTTTGTTTGAATGCCGACGGAAGTCCCAATACCAATCCGGCTCTGACCGACCCCTCCCAATGCACCGGGACGCTCCAGCCGAATCCCGCGTTTCAGCCTCTGCTGGGCTGTTACGACCTGACCAGAACGGGGCCGCTGCCCGCCTCCGACGGATGCCCCAATTCCACCAGCGGCCAGTACACCTTCCGTGGCCACACCGACATCAAGCAACTGGCCCTCTACTTCCAGGACGCCATTACGCTGAAGAACTGGACCTTCAACGTCGGGGTTCGGGGCGATTTCTACAATGGCCTCACCACCGCCCGTCAGGCCGAACCTCGCCTAGGGATCGCCTACAATTACAAGCCGACCAATACTGTGCTGCGGCTTTCCTACGCCCGGACCATGGAGACCCCCTTCAACGAGAACCTGGTCCTGGCGAGCGTGGGATGCAGCGACCCCGTGGTCAACGCGCTGATGTCCACCAGCACTCCCTGCGTGACCACCGCGCCGCTCAGCCCCGGCCACCGCAATGAGTTCCACGCGGGCCTCGAACAGGCTTTTGGAAAATACTTGGTGGTAGATGGCGAGTACATCTGGAAATACACGCACGAGTCCTACGACTTCAGCGTGCTGGGCGCAACCCCCATCACCTTCCCCATCGAGTGGGCCAGTTCCAAGATTCCAGGATATGCCGTGCGCGCCAGCGTCCCGAACTTTCACGGCCTGTCGGCGTTTGTCGTTTTCTCCAGCGTGGCGGCCCGCTTCTTCGAACCCCAGGTCAGCGGAATCGGCGCCGCGCCGGGCGGCAGCTCCGTGTTTCGGATCGACCACGACGAGTTCTTCAACCAGACCGCTCACGTGCAATACCAGCCCTCGAAAAAGTGGCCCTGGTTGGGCTTCAATTGGCGCTATGACAGTGGTCTGGTGGCCGGGCCCGTGCCCTGCGCCGGCGGCAACTGCGCCAATGGGCCCAACGGCACGGACAGCCTCGTCGATGTGTCCAACCTGACGCCCGACCAGCAGTTTCAGGCCGGCCTGTTCTGCGGAAGCGTCTATGCCACCCCCACCACTCCCATCAGCCCGAACGGGCTGTGCCCCGCCTCCCAGTACGGATCGAATTTGGTGAAGATCCCAGCCGCGGGCGCCGAGAACGACGATCACAACCCGCCCCGTATCGCGCCCCGCAATCTGTTCGACTTGGCGGTCGGCGACGACAACCTGTTTCGTGGCGACAAGTACAAGTGGAGCCTCCGCTTGACCGCCGTCAATCTCACCAACCGCGAGGCGCTGTACAACTTCCTGTCGACCTTCAGCGGCACGCACTATGTCACGCCGCGGGCGCTAACGGCTACGATTGGGTTTCACTTCTGAAGAGGCTCCAAGTCGCCCCTTTGGGAAGGCGCGGCGCCCCTCACCGCCATAGATCTCGGTACCCCCGGTACCCGCCCACTCCGAGTACTGGCCCGCCGCCGCCACTGCCAGGGAACTTTCCGCTCCGCCGCGGTGTCTATAACATTGTAGGAAGTTGAGATTCCTGGTAACGTTGAAGGTGAATTTGCCATTGAGGCGCCGACGTGGCGGACACTTCCCTTCATCTCGTCGAGCCGGCATTTGGTGAGCCGGTCGCGCTCCCCGGGGATACCGGGGAAACCTGCGACCATGCCTGGCTCGTGGAAGGACTCAGAAAGGGCGACGAGAGAGCCTACGAGGCCCTGATCACCGATTTCCAACAGCCCGTTTACAATCTCGTTTCCCGCCTGATGAACGATCCCGCCGACGCCTGCGACGTCGTCCAGGAGGTTTTCTTAAAGATCTTTCGTAAGATTGGCGCCTTTCGAGGCGACAGCAGCCTGAAGACTTGGAT
>Ga0326728_10019883_pt1 | contig 12935 bp, 9 predicted proteins | sample MB3enrmetagenome_FD_207602 | JGI IMG/M metagenome (GOLD analysis project Ga0326728, IMG submission 207602) | Lab enriched peat soil microbial communities from McLean, Ithaca, NY, United States - MB31MN | ecosystem: Environmental > Terrestrial > Soil > Wetlands > Peat | place: USA: New York...
CCATCGGAGGTGATCAGTTGCCGCGCGGTGAGCGGAGTTGTCACTGCGCCGCTCCTGGTGTTGCGGGTGGAGTTGTGGGGGCGACGGGCGGGCCCTCAGGAGTTGGTGGGAGCGCGGGCGCGGGCGGAATGCCCAGCTCCTGCGCGGGCGGGAGGGACTTCGATTCGGTCCACTGGCGTTGCGCGCTGCGGATTTTGTCGGCGCGGGCAAGCCATATCTGCGTGGCGTAGTCGTACTGTTCCAGGATGTTGCGCAGCCAGTAGGGCCGGTTGGAGCGCAGCCAGGCCGATTCGTAGAGGTCGCGCAGCAGGGTGGTTCCGTTGCGCAGGTCCTCCATCCGGCCGTTGATACCGTTCAAATCCGATAGCTCACGGCTGACGGTTGCGCGCGTCTTGCGGTCAGGGCTGGTGGATGCGGCGAGGGCGCGCGCGTAGCCCGCGGCCATCTCGTCGGCGAGCTGGAACTTGAGGCCGATGAAGTCCATGCGGCGCGCGCCCAGCTCCATTGCGTCGACGGTGTCGGGCTCACGCAGGTTGCTGGTTGCCGCGCCGTACCTGGATGCGTCGTAGGCTGTCGAGGATGCGACGGATTCATTGTCACTGGGCGAAGCCGCACTGCTCGTTGAATCCATTCTCGGCCCGGCCACCGCGCGCGCCTGCGCGATCAGCGTCAACGCGGCCTCGGCGTGCATGCGCAGATCGTGCGTCCAGGGGCGCATCTCGGCGGCGATGGTCTGCCCGTCCTTCGACCAGGGATCGAGCCAGAAGAGAGCGTTGGTGGCATCGCCCACCTGGGCCTGGTCCTTCAGTACCTTGTGCGCCGCCATCAACTCCAACTGCGCCTGGTTGAGCGCGCCCGAGGCGTCGCCGTGGAAGATCTGCGCGTAGCTCTGCTGGAACTGCTCGATGGACGATTCGCCCGGCTGCCACGCGGCCGCCGCGCCGAAGAGAATGCCGTACCAGTCCTCATTGATCAGCCCCTCGCCGTCGTCGTTCCAGATGGTGTTGAGCTGGCCGGTCGAGCCAAGCCGCTGGCCGTCACGGGTGAACTGCTGAATGTTGGCGAGCGCGAGGTTGTAGTCGGGATAGACCACGCGGAAGTTGTGCACGGAGGGCGAGACCCAGGTCTCAAAGCCAGCGTTGGTAAAGGGCGTAAGGAGCTTCGCGAATCCCTTCGGCTCCGGGTTGTAGCCCCAGGCGATGGCGATGGTCTCGTCCTTGAAGGACTGCGGCAGGGACTTCAGGAGATCGGGTGTGTCCTGCGCGATGTCGCCCCAGAAGAGCAGGCGGCGATGCAGCGGCTGGAGCGCGGTGGCGATCTGCTGCATGAAGTCGAGATAGACCGGCGCGAGGCCGCGCGCGTCCACGTCGGGCTTGGTCTGGCCCACGCCGAGGTCAACCGTCTCATCCGCGCCGATGTGCAGGAACGGCCCGGGGTACTCTGCCGCAAGCTCGGTGAACTCCTGCTCGATCAGCGCAATCGATCCGGGCTGGCCGGGCGCGAGGACCGCGCCGTGCGGTGTCTCAGCCAGCGGCTGGAGCTGCTCCCACAGGAGCTGGTTGTGCAGATGGCCGAAGGCCTCCTGCTCCGGCACGACGGTGACGTGGTAGAGGCGCGCGTAGGCGACGAGCGCGGCTGCGTCCGATGCGCTGATGCCGCCGCCGGGAGGCGCGAGCAGCGGGTCCGCCGCGTAGATCGCAGTGTGCTCGAAGTACGGCGAGTAGAGGTTGATCTTATAGGCAGCGATGGTGCGGATGAGCTTCTTCTGGAACTCCAGCGTGGTGATGGGGCCGCGCGAGAGGTCGTCGTCCAGGCCGCGAACTTTCATCGCGGGCCAGTCGAGGATGGTTGCAGTATGAAGGACTGCGTTCGCGCCGGAGCCGGTGACGAGCTGCTTCACCGTCTGCAGCGCGTAGAAGACGCCCGCGTCGCTGGCTGCGGTGAGGGCGAGGCCCTTGCCGTCGGGAATGATTGCGTAGCCCTCGGGCTTCATCTCGCCGGGCATTTCGGTTGCTGTCGCGCCGCCGCTCTGCGCTGCCGCGCCGCTCGAGGCCGCTTCGCCGTAGATCGACTTTGCCAGCGGCGTGCCGTATCGCGTGACCAGAATGTTGACCGGCGCGGTGGTGTTGAAGGAGACGCCCAGAGAGGCGAGGTACGCCTTGAAGTTGTCGATGGCGAAGCTGTCTTCCGTGGCGCAGGGGGCTGCGCAGTTGATCTGCAGGCCGTCAGCGAGCGACTGGGTTGCGCCGGCGCTGACCTCGCGCGGCATGGGGATGAGCTTCAACGACTGCGCGGGCAGATTGGTTGCGGCCGGCGCTTGAAGCGCGGGCTGGGTCTGCGGACTCGCGGCCTGGGCCGCAGCCACGCGGGCCGGCCCTGCGCCTGTCATCAGCAGCGAAACCACAAGCAGCGCCAGGGCGGAACGGGAGATCGACATGACCCTACGGTAAACCAGCCGGCCCGCACCCGGCCAACCGCTTTCTGCGCGTACCTCTCTTTGAACCCCACGCGCTTTTGTGAAAGCCGGATTAATTTTGCGGAATTGAACAGAAGCCGCCGGAAAATTTGTCGTACATTCACAAACCTTTGACAAGCTCAGAGAAACGAACGAGCAGAGGGAAGTGCGGCTTGGGCTTGGTTGCCTGAAGAATGCCGCGTGTGCCTCTGCTTCCAACAATGTTTCTCAGCGAGGTCCCATGAAGAAGCAACTACAAGCGGCGATTGCAGCGATTCTGATACTCGGGTCCCTGTCGTTGCATGCACAGTCTGGAACTGCTGCCCCAGCGACCACAACGAAAAAGACGAAGCAGGCCAAGGCCGTCACTGCGGTGAAGGTGGAAGAGAGCCAGGACGCGAAGGCGATCCGCGAGCTGCAGGAGAAGATGGCGGCGCAGCAGGCGCAGATCGACGCTTTAATGCAGCAGAACGCCGCCAAGGACGCCGCGCTTTCGGCCGCGCAGAACGCCGCCGCCAGCGCGCAGTCGCAGGCCGCCTCGGCCAGCGCACAGGCGCAGAGCGCTAGCAGCAGCGTGCAGGCCAACACGGACGCCGTCACCGCCGTCAAGAGCGACGTCACCGACCTGAAGAACGCCAACGCCGGGCTGGCGACGACCATCAACGACGCCAAGAAGGACCTGAACGACAAGATCGACTCGCCCTCCGCGATCCACTACAAGGGCGTCACCATTACGCCGGTCGCCTTCTTCGCGGCGGAAGGCGTGTGGCGCCAGCACTCGGTCAACTCCGACATCAACACGCCGTTCAATTCGATCCCTGTGCCCGGCGCGGTCGAAGGCCACATCAGCGAGCTGAACTTCAGCGGACGGCAGAGCCGTCTGGGCGGTTTGTTTGAAGGCAACGCCGGTTCCTTCAAGCTGTCCGGCTACTTCGAGGCCGACTTCCTGAGTTCGGGAACGACCTCCAACAACAACCAGAGCAACAGCTACACGCTGCGCCAGCGCCAGATCTGGGGCAAGGCGGAGACCACGGGCGGATTCGCCATCACCGGCGGTCAGATGTGGTCGCTGGTTGCCGAAGACGGCACCAGCACCAACAACCGCACGGAAAAGCTGCCGAACGCGATCGATCCGCAGTATACGGTCGGTTTCAGCTGGGAGCGTCAACCTTCCTTCCGCCTCCAGCAGCGCTGGGGCGATCCAAAGACCGGTGCCTTTACTGCGGCCCTCGCTGTCGAGCAGGCGCAGATCACCAGCTTCACCGCGACCTCGGCAACCTCGGGCGCGGTGCCAACCAACTTCTTCTTCGCGGGCGCCGGGACCGGCGGGGGACTCTACAACGCGTACAGCGGGACCTATGCCAACAACGTCGCCCCCGACCTGATCGTGAAGGGCGCGTGGGACATGCCGAAGGCCCACATTGAGTTGGGCGGGCTGGCACGCTTCCTGCGCGACTACTACTACCCGATCACGGCCACCGGCGCCGTGGGCGCGGCTGCCTCGTACACCTACTCCGCGAACGCCATCACCAGCACCAAGGACGCTGGCGGCATCTTCGGCAGCATCCGCGTCTCACCCAGCCCGTATCTCGACCTTGCGGTGCAGGCGATGGCCGGCGACGGCGTGGGCCGCTACGGCTCCTCGCAGCTGGCCGACGCGACCCTGCGGCCAGACGGAACGCTGGAGCCGGTGCGCAACTACCACGGTCTGCTCTCCATCGAATCGCACCCGACCAAGAAGCTCGACGTCTTCTTCTACTACGGCGGCGAGTACGCGCAGCGCACGGTCTACACCACCGCTCAGGGTTACCTGATGGGTTATGGCGCACCGAACCTGGTGGACTCCGCCTGCTACAACCTGCCGATCAACCCAGCCTCCAGCACCGGCGGAACGCCCAGCGCGCCCAGCAACTGCAACTCGCCGACCCGCTATATCCAGGAACCGGTGGGCGGCTTCATCTACCGCGTCGCCAGCAGCCCCAAGTACGGTCGCCTGCAGTACTGGGTCACCTACAGCTACCTGCAGCGCAACCTGTGGTCGGGCAACAACATTCCTTCCACCGGCTCCGTCACCGGCCCAAGCGGCCCGCGCGCAACCGAACCCATGATCCACATCAGCATGCGCTACTACATCCCCTAGCCCGGAACGAGCGCGACCGAGTCATAGTTTTTGACCTGCCGGAGAGTGTGACTTTCAAGCAGAACAACCCATCTGCTTGAGGTCATGCCCTCCGGTTTTGTTTTGCTCTAGAGCACGCGGGTGTGGGAGTAGCCCTCGGCGGTCAGCGCGGCGAGCAGCTCGGCCACATGCTGCGGGCCGCGCGTCTCCATGGTGATGTCGATGACCGTGTCGCCCAGGTTGACGCCGTAGTAGGCGCGATTGTGCAGGGTGTCGATGATGTTGGCTCGCTGGCTGGCGATCAGCCGTGTCAGCTCGTGCAGCGCGCCGGGCTTGTCCAGCAGAACGATGCGCAGGCGGACCAGGCGGCCATCCTTCACCAGGCCGCGCTCGATGATCCTGGAGAGCAGCGTGACGTCGATGTTGCCGCCGCCGACCAGCACCGCGGTGTGCGCTCCGTGCAGGCTGGTGCGGTGCTCGAGCAGCGCGGCCAGCGCGGCGGCGCCGGCGCCCTCGGCCAGCGTCTTCTCGCGCTCCAGCAGCATCAGGATCGCCGAGGCGATCTCGTCCTCCTCCACGGTGACGATCTCGTCGACGTAGCGCTCGACCAGGGGAAATGTGAGGTCGCCCGCGCGCCGCACCGCGATGCCGTCGGCGATGGTGGTGGCCGGATCGACCGTGACCGGATGGCGCGCCTGGATGGCGGCCTGCATCGACGGAAGACGCGCGGTCTGCACGCCGACCACTCGGACTGGTGGTCGCGAAGCCTGAATGCACGCCTCTTTGATGGCGCACGCGACGCCGCCGATCAGCCCGCCGCCGCCGATGGGCACGACGACCGCCTCCAGCTGCGGCACCTGTTCCAGAAGCTCGAGGCCGATGACGCCCTGCCCGGCCATGACGGCGGGGTCGTCGAAGGGATGGATGAAGGTGAAGTGCTGCTCGTCGCACAGGCGCACCGCCTCCGAGCAGGCCTCGTCGTAGTTGGCCCCATGCAGCAGAACTTCGGCGCCGAAGTTGCGCGTCGCCGTCACCTTCACCAGAGCGGTAGTCAGGGGCATCACGATCAGCGCGCGAATGCCGCGCTTGGTGGCATGGTAGGCTACGCCCTGCGCGTGGTTGCCCGCGCTGGCCGCGATCACGCCGCGCGCCGCCTGCTCCGGCGTCAGCAGGGCGATGCGGTTCAGCGCGCCGCGCTCCTTGAAGCTGCCCGTCATCTGCAGGTTTTCCAGCTTCAGGTACACCTGCTGGCCGGTGAGCGCGGAGAGCATGATGGAATGCGGGCAGGGCGACTCGTAGATGGAACCGCGCAGCCGTTCGCGCGCGGCCACTACGTCGGCCAGACCGATGCACAAGTTGGGATTGCTTGTTGTCGCCATCGTTCCTCCGATGGTACCGCTCTATTGGTCCCGCTTCACGCGGAACTGGTTGGCCAGGCGGAACTCTTCCTTCAGCTCCGGCGTGCGCAGGTTCTCGCGCAGGTGCGCCAGGCGCTGTTCGAGCGCGTGCAGCGAGGCGGCGATCGGCTCTGTGTTGGAGAGCGCGATGTCGCGCCACATGCTGTAGGGGCTTGCGCCCAGGCGCGTCGTCTCGCCGAGCGCGCGGCCTCCGATGGCGGCGATCTCTTCGCGGCTTCTGGCGTCCGCGCCGAAGGTCTCTTCCAGCAACGCGGCCAGCGCCGTGGAGAGCATCTGCGGAAGATGGCTGACCCAGGCGCAGATCACATCGTGGCGCGCGGCGTCGAGGTCCATGGTGCGCGCGCCGAACTTTGCCACCCACTGGCGCCACTCCGTTTCGAGCGTGGAGGGAGTTGCGCCGGGCGCGGGCGTGAAGAGCCACATCGCGTTCTGAAAAAGTGTGGCCTCGGCCAGCGCCGCGCCGCCCGACTCCTTGCCCGCCATGGGATGGCCGGGAAGGAAGCGCGCCTTGCCAGGCCGGTTGTAGAGCTTTGCTGCCAGCTCCGCAATCCGCACCTTGGTGCTGCCGACGTCGGTGACCAGTTGATGCTCGCCCAGTACAGGCGCGAGCCGCTGCATCCAGTCGAGAATGGAGAGCACGGGGCCGGCCAGCAGGATGATGTCTGCGGACGCGGCAACTGCATCGGCGGCGTCGCGCGTGGTCCATGAACCGATGGCGCCCATGCTCTGCGCGATGGTCAACGTGCGCTCGGTTGGGCCGGTGCCGACGATCTCTCCGTCGAAGCCGGCGGCGCGCAAGGCGAGGCCAGCAGATGCGCCAATCAGCCCTGTGCCGACGATGAGAATGCGACGCGCCATACGCTATGCGACCCTTCGCCCGACCACCGGAGCCAACAGACGAAGTTGCGCCATCAGCTTGGTGAGCTGTTCCGGGTACAGGCTCTGCGCGCCGTCGCTTAGCGCCTTGTTGGGGTCGGGGTGCATCTCCATCAGCAGGCCATCGGCGCCCGCCGCAACCGCGGCCAGGGCCAGCGGCGGGACCAGGTCGCGGATGCCCACGCCGTGCGACGGGTCGGCCATCACAGGCAGGTGGGTGAGCTTATGCAGCACGGGGATGGCGGAGATGTCCATGGTGTTGCGGGTGTATGTCTCGTAAGTGCGGATGCCGCGCTCGCATAGGATGAGGTCGTAGTTGCCGCCGGAGAGGATGTACTCGGCCGAGAGCAGCACCTCTTCGATGGTGGCCGCGATGCCGCGCTTCAGCAGCACGGGCGTGCGCGTGTGGCCAAGCTCGCGCAGCAGGTTGAAGTTTTGCATGTTGCGCGCGCCCACCTGGAAGAGGTCGATCAACGGAACCATGGGCTCGATCTGCGAGATCTCCATCACCTCGGTGACGACCAGCAGGCCGGTCTGGTCCGCGACCTCGCGCAGCAGCTTCAGGCCCTCGACGCCCATGCCCTGGAAGCTGTAGGGCGAGCTGCGCGGCTTGTACGCGCCTCCGCGCAGGAACTTGGCGCCCGCCGCGGCCGCCAGTTTGGCGCTCAACAGGATCTGCTCGCGCGACTCGACCGAGCAGGGCCCTGCCATCACGATCACCTCTTCGCCGCCGACCACCACTCCGTTGGGAAACGCGACCTTGGTGCCCTCCGGCCGGAAGCTGCGCCCCGCCAGCTTGTAGGGCGAGGAGATGCGGTAGGCGTCGTGTACGCCGGAGAGCACCTTGAACTCCAGCACATCGAAGTGCGCCGGCGTGCCCACCCCGGCGAGGATCGTCTGGTTTGCGCCGGTGGTGCGGTGAACGTTGAACCCGAGCTCCACCATGCGCTCGATCACGTCCTGAACCTGCTTCTCGGTTGCCTGGTCCTGCATTGCGACAATCATCATTTCCGTCCACGTTTGCTGAATTTGTAACTGTTTCTCTCTCTATTTGTAACTATTATTGGTCCTTATTCCGTTCCCGACCGGTTTTTTGTAACTTTATTCGTGGCATATAGCGCAAAACCAGCGCCGATCAAGGAGTTCCCGCGTCGCGGCGCTGCAGGGTGCGCATCACGTCGATGAGCCGCTCGTAGACATGCAGCATCTCTCCGTCGGAGAGCGGCCCCGGGTTCACCGCGCGGACGTGGTCGAAGACCGCCTGTTCGCGGTCCGGCTCGTAGACCGGCGCGAGCGTCTCGCGCTTCAGCATGCCGATGGCCTTTGCCGCCTCCGCGCGCCGGCTGATGAGCCGCACAATCTCTTCATCCATCGCATCGATCTTCTTTCGCCAGTCGTAGATGTCCATGCCAATCGCCTCGCCTTGAACTTGAAATTGAACCCGGGCCCGAACCCGGACTTGAAATGGACCGCAGCGCTGGAGCGCGCGTGCGGAACTTTGTCTGCCCGAACCATCATAAATGGCGCGCACGGCGGCGCAGCGAATCCGGCGGCGCGCGGCCAGGCCTCGAACTGTCTTTGCCGCCCTCATGCGCGCAGCCCCGCGATGAAACGGCCGATTGCCGCCGGGGCCTGCGACGGCTTGGTGATCTCGATCAACGCTACCAGTGCGCTGCCGATGACGGCGGCGTCGGCGAACTCCGCGACCGCGCGCACGTGCTCCGCGTTGGAGATGCCAAAGCCAACGGCGATGGGGAGTCCGCGCGGCCGGGTGAAGGGGCGCAGCCGGGCGACCAACGCGGAGGCGTCTCCCGCGACCTGCTGCTGCGTGCCCGTGATCCCCACGCGAGAGATGGCGTAGACGAAGCCCTCTGACGCCTCGGCGATGGCCTTCAGGCGCGCGTCGGGCGAAGTGGGCGCGGCGAGAAAGATTGGCGCAAGTCCATTCGCCTTCATCTCCACCAGGTACTCGTCCGCCTCTTCGACGATCATGTCGGTCAGCAGCACGCCGTCCGCGCCCGCATCGGCAGCCGCGGCGCAGAACGGCTTCATCCCCATGCGCACCACCGGGTTGAGGTAGGAAAAGATCACAATCCCGCAGGCGGGCCGCGCCGCGCGCAACTGGCGGGCGATCTCCAGCACATCGGCGAGGCGGACGCCGCGCGCAACCGCCCGCTGACTGGCGCGCTGGATCACCGGGCCATCGGCCAGCGGATCGCTGAAGGGAACGCCCAGCTCGATCACGTCCGCGCCGTTGTCGATCGCGGCCAGCGCGATCTCGCGCGTCGTCGCCAGGTCGGGATCGCCCGCGGTGAGGTAGGCGACTATGCCGGGTTTGCGGGGGAATTGAATGGGCATAAGAATGATTCGAGAGCTGTAAATTACCGAGCTGTCAGCTATGAGTTAGAGGCCAACTGACACCGGCTAAGAGCCGCTCTTCGCTCCTTTCAGGTCGAGTTCGCGGGCTAGAATCCCCATGTCCTTGTCGCCGCGGCCGGAGAGGTTCACCAGAATCACGTCGGTCTTTGCCATCTTCGGTGCCATCTTGATCACCTCGGCGATGGCGTGCGCGCTCTCCAGCGCGGGCAGGATTCCCTCGGTGCGCGCCAGCGCGGAGGTTGCCGCCAGCGCCTCGGCGTCGGAGGCCGAGGTGTACTCCGCGCGGCACGAGTCGTGCAGCATGGCGTGCTCCGGGCCCACGCTGGCGTAGTCCAGGCCCGCGCTGACGGAGTGGGTCGTCGCCACCTGACCGGCTGCATCCTGCAAGACGTAGCTGAAGGTTCCCTGAAGCACGCCGGGAACGCCTCCGTTCTCCTTCTGGAAGCGTGCCGCGTGGTCGCCCAGTGCAGTGCCGCGCCCGCCCGCTTCGACGCCGATCAGGCGCACGTCCTTGTCGCCGAGGAAGTCATAGAAGATGCCGATGGCGTTCGATCCGCCGCCCACGCAGGCCACAATCGCCGTCGGCAGCTTGCCCTCCTGCTCCAGAATCTGCGCGCGTGCCTCGCGGCCGATGACGCGCTGGAAGTTGCGCACCATGGTGGGGTAGGGATGCGCGCCCAGGGCGGAGCCGAGGATGTAATAGGTGTCGCGGACGTTGGTGACCCAGTCGCGCATGGCCTCGTTGATGGCGTCCTTCAGCGTCTTGGAGCCGGTGCTTACGCAGCGCACCTCCGCGCCCAGCAGCCTCATGCGGAAGACGTTCAGTTCCTGGCGGCGCATGTCCTCCTCGCCCATGTAGATGACGCACTCCATACCGAAGAGCGCGCAGACGGTGGCGGTGGCCACGCCGTGCTGGCCCGCGCCGGTCTCGGCGATGACGCGCCGCTTGCCCATCCGCCGCGCCAGCATTCCCTGGCCCAGCGCGTTGTTGATCTTGTGTGCGCCGGTGTGCAGCAGGTCCTCGCGCTTCAGGAAAATCTTCGCTCCGCCAAGCTGCTCCGTCATGCGCTTAGCGAAATAAAGCGGGGTGGGACGGCCGCAGTAGTGGTGCAGCAGATCGTCCAGCTCGGCATGGAAGGCGGGGTCGGCCTCGGCCGCGGCGTAAGCCTGTTCCAGCTCCTCGAGCGCGGCCATCAGCGTCTCCGGCACATAGCGCCCGCCATAGACGCCGAAGCGGCCCGCGCGCGCGCTCCCAGCAGAACTCACCGGCGATTCCGAACTGGCACTCACGCTCATCGGTCCGTCCTCCGAATACTTAACCGCACAAACATTCAACGCAACGCAACCGCACAAACGCACAACGCAACGGCGCAAACTAAAAAGCCGCGACAGGTTGGGTCGCGGCTCGCATGGATTTTGAATCAACTGAAACTTGCAGATCGTTCAGATGAGCCTAGTCCGCCGGGCCCGCACCTGTGCGCCAGGTGCGGATGGGAAACGAGAAGCGGCTGAAGGTGGATGTCATCTTGTCTCTACGATATATCTTTCCCGCGATTCCACGCAACCGCGATCGGATTTGCCTGCGGCTTTCTGCATGGAACCGGCCGGCGCGCTTGCGGTTCTGTGAACCGCGGCGTGGAACCGCGCCGGGAGCCGCTCCATGAACCACGAATGGTGCATTTTCCACAGGGGAGATGTTTATTTGAAACCAACCCATTGCCCGGCGCATTGCATGTGTGTAGTCTGATACAAAGTGAATTGGACGGAGAACTGTCTGGGGGGACCAGATATGAAGATCTACGTTAACTTGACTTTCGCGTTTTTACTGGTAGCTCTGCTGGCTCTGGCGCCGGCTTCCGCCTACGCATCGAGAGGGGCGGGTGGCGGCCATCGCCATTCGCAGACCTACCATGACCGCACCCCCAGAGCGCATAGGCACGGATCGCACCCCCGCCACAGATAAGTGGAACCACACATTGCCGAGCAGGGAAGTCCTCGCGGGAATATCTGCGCCGCAACGATGTGCGCGGTCCCGGGGAACTGAGCCAGGCGCGCGCGTTGCGGCGATGTGATCTGCATCACATGACTGGTTGCAACGCCGGTTCTTCCCTTGTGACCCGTTTGCGCCGCTGTATATACTCAGACAGAAGTTGAGTTAGAAGCGGAGGATAGATGATGGAGTGCCAGAGGTCCCGCAGGAATTTTCTCAAGACATCTTTGATGGGCGGCGCGGCAGCGGTTGCGGCGTCGCATCTAAGCGTGGCATCGGCTGCCCCGGTCGCACCCGCCCCGGCGGCGGCGGCGCGCGCACGCGCCAGCCGTGTGTCGCTGGCCGGCGGCAACGACCGCGCCGACATCGCCTTCAAGTCTCTTGTGCCCTTCAAGGATGAGATTGCGGCGGCGATCGGCAACAAGCGGGTCATCCTCAAGCCCAACAATGTGATCATCAACGTGCCGCTGTGCGCCACGCACGCAGACAACCTGGAAGGCATTCTGGAGTTCCTGAAGTCGATCGGCAAGACCAACGTGATCATCGCGGAGTCGCCGGCGGGCGGATCGGTGATGGACGGCTTCGCCAACTACGGCTACAACCGGCTGGCCAAGAAGTACAACGTGAAGCTGGTGGACCTGGACGCCGAGAAGGTCGCGGTGGTGCAGTGCATCGACGAGAAGGACTTCCAGCCGCATGACGTGCGCGTGGCCAAGATCATGATGGACCCGGCGAACAACTTTGTGATCTCGGCGGCCAAGCTGAAGACGCACGACCTGGTGGGGATCACGCTCTCGCTGAAGAACGTTGTGATCGGCGCGGCGCACAAGGATACGGGCTCTGGACTTGCCAATGCGGGTCCGGGCGGAGGCAGGTCAGACAAGCGGCTGATGCATGGCGGAGGCTCGCACGGCATCAACTACAACATCTACACGTTGTCCAGCGTGCTGCACCCGCACCTGGCGGTGATCGACGGCTACGAGGGCATGGAAGGCACCGGGCCGGTGCATGGCACGGCGATCAGCCAGAAGGTGTGCCTGGCCAGCCTGGACTGGCTGGCGGCGGACCGCGTGGGCGCGGAGTTGATGGGCGTCGATGTCAATAAGATCGGCTACCTCAACTTCTGCATCAAGTCGGGCACGCGCGGCCAGGGAGACCTGAGCAAGATCCAGATCGTCGGACCACCGGTCAAGAACTTCGCCAAGAACTATCAACTGCCCAACACCTGGCAGCAGATCACCAGTTGGCAGCGGCCGATGCTGGCAACCTGAGCTGGAACGAGGAGCAAGACACGGGACGGAGAGGCCACGGGCTTCTCCGTCTTGGTTTAAGGAAGGCTCTTGATTCGTGCATTTTCCGGCGCGGCGGAAGTTTGCGAATCGAACTCTCGCCAGAGGGGGGATGCAACTGATAGCATCGTTGGCCGTAGAGAATGGGGGCATTAACGATGAAGAGAATTGCGATCCTGATGGCCGCGCTGGCGCTGGGCACCACCCTGGCCTCGGCCCAAATTGCCGCGACCTCCGCCAAGAGCTACGCCAAGCCTGCGAAGCGGACCAGGCGCTTCCTGATTACCGACTTCGGCGCGGTCGGCGACGGCAAGACGGTCAACACCAAGGCCATCCAGGCGGCCATTGACAAGTGCGCCGCGAACAAAAAGGGCGGAGTTGTCGTGGTTCCGCAGGGAACATTCCTGAG
>Ga0326728_10019886_pt1 | contig 12933 bp, 15 predicted proteins | sample MB3enrmetagenome_FD_207602 | JGI IMG/M metagenome (GOLD analysis project Ga0326728, IMG submission 207602) | Lab enriched peat soil microbial communities from McLean, Ithaca, NY, United States - MB31MN | ecosystem: Environmental > Terrestrial > Soil > Wetlands > Peat | place: USA: New York...
GGAGGGCGCCGTCGAGGTGAAGGTGATGGTCTGGGAAGCCTTGCCGACGGTGATCGTCTGCTGGACCTGGGTGGCCGCGAGATAGTCAGCGTCGCCGGCCTGGTTTGCGTCGATGACGCACGTGCCCGCGCCGATGAAGCGCACCGTCGAGCCCGACACGGTGCACATCGACGCCGTGCTGAAGCTGACCGCGTTGCCCGAGGCCCCGCCGGTGGCCGTCACCGTGTAGCTGGCGCCCACGGTCGCGTTGGAGGGCGCCGTCGAGGTGAAGGTGATGGTCTGGGAAGCCTCGACGACGGTGAGGCTGAAGGTCCACGTGCCGGTGTCGTCGTTGGTGTCGCTGTCGCCGCCGCCAACCGTGTAGGTGCCCGGTGCGAGCGAGGTGGCCGCGCTGATCGCCCCGGTGCCGCTGACCACGACGTCAGTGGAGTCAGTCGAGGTGGCCTCGGTGTAGCTGACAGTCCCGGTGGAGTTCGTCACAGTGAGACTGTGGCCGTTGTAGCCGGCACCGTAGGCGACGATCGCCGAGGTCGGGCTGCTTTGGGTGAGGGTGACGGTGATCTGCACGAAAGTCCACGTGTCGCTGAGATCACCACTGTTGGCCTCTCCCCCGAACAGGACCATGTTCCCCGGAGCCGGGGCGTAGGCCATGGAGGCGCTGTCCCGGGCCGGCGGGCTGGTGGCCGGGGAGAGCTGCGTCCAGGTCGTGCCGTTGAAGGTCCACGTGTCGCTGAGATCACCACTGTTGGCCTCTCCCCCGAACAGGACCATGTTCCCCGGAGCCGGGGCGTAGGCCATGGAGGCGCTGTCCCGGGCCGGCGGGCTGGTGGCCGGGGAAAGCTGCGTCCAGGTCGTGCCGTTGAAGGTCCACGTGTCGCTGAGGTCGCTACCGTTGCCCGATCCCCCGAACAGGACCATGTTCCCCGTGGTCGGGTCGTAGGCCATGGAGGCGCTGTCCCGGGCCGGGGGGCTCGTGGTCGGGGAAAGCTGCGTCCAGGTCGTGCCGTTGAAGGTCCAGGTGTCGCTGAGGTCGTTACTCTTGCCCTCACCCCCGAACAGGACCATGTCCCCCGTGGCCGGGTCGTAGGCCATGGAGGCGTACCAACGGGCGGGGGGGCTCGTGGCCGGGGAAAGCTGCGTCCAGGTCGTGCCGTTGAAGGTCCACGTGTCGCTGAGGTAGCTGCTGTTGCCGGATCCCCCGAACAGGACCAAGTCCCCTGTGGCCGGGTCGTAAGCCATGGAGGCACCGTCCCGGGCGGGGGGGCTGGTGGTGGGGGAGAGCTTCGTCCAGGTCGTGCCGTTGAAGGTCCACGTGTCGTTGAGGTCGCTACCGTTGCCGGATCCCCCGAACAGGACCATGTTCCCCGCGGCCAGGTCGTAGGCCATGGAGGCATAGGCCCGGGCGTGGGGACTGGTGGCTGGGGAGAGCCGCGTCCAGGTCGCTGTGGCCGATGTCGGTGAACTGGCGCCGGCGGGGACTGCCGTCGCGATTGAAAAGGTGAGCGAAGCGAGGACAGCCAGGAGGGCTACCGGCAACCGCTTAACAGCGCCGTCACCGTGCCCCGTATTACCACTTGGCCTGGTGTCGAGCGACGCAACCACTCTGCTTCCCTCCAGTCACCTTTCGCTTTGCCCCTCCCAGCGCCACAGGGGAGACAAAACAGGCACCGCGCAAGTCATGTCTGACATTGAGCTTACCAATGTGTCGCCAATCGGTCACAGGGGGGCCGTCGTCACTCGTATCCGAACCTCCTGCAGCTGCGACTCGCCGGCGGTGCCGAGCAGACGCTGCTACGGCGGGCCGACGTAGGTTGCCAGGCGGGGGCTGATCGGCAGGACGCGGGGCAGAGGCACCCGATCGAAAAAAGAGCGTTTGTGCTGACGCATCAGCTGCTCTCCGTCGCCCTGCCAGTCGAAGCTCTTGCGGCAAAGCACCATCATAGCACCTCACTCGCAGAAATCGATACCGCTCAGCCATCCGCGGGAACGCGACGTGCAGGAGGCGGCATCGCACGCCGACCCGCGCACCACCATGCGATATGACCGCGCACGGGTGTCTTTGGATAGGCACGCCACGGCCATCGTCGCTGCGTTCGTCGCAGGGGCGGCCCGCTAACTAACCCGCCTTGCCCGAGCATCGGGGTAGGCAGCTGGGTACTCTTTTGTCAGCGAGGAGGACCAAACATGAAAAAGACCTTCATCACCGTCATCGGTGCACTGTGCATCGTCGCTGCCTCGGCTTCCATGGCCGTGGCGACCACCACGGCGCCCAAGTCAGCAGCGAGACCCAACGCGACAGGTGCCTCGTCTGCTTCCTCGAGGTTCCCGACGATCTGTCCACCTGCCGCGGTGGTAGGCAAAGCGCTCCGGCTGACCGTCTCCAAACCAACCGTTCTCATGTACGCCAAGGGACTGGCTCTGGAGTGCAAGTACATGAACGGGAAAAGTCAGACGACGCTCTCATACTCGTCGGACACCCGTAAGGCTTTTCTCGCGCAGGAGGCTTCCCTGCCTAAGGGCAGCATCGTCGTCGTGACCAATCTGGGTAAAGGGGTTGCGGCATACCTGTTGCTTCCCGATGTCCTGCACGTCCAGGACGGAACGCTGGAGTGCGTTATCGAGACCGAGGTCGTCACCGCTCAATCTCACGAGGAGGCCTTGGCCAAGGTCCTTCTCAAGTCGTACTGGTAGCCGCCCTTGGGAACTTCGGGACAAAAGCGGCGAGCGACCAACTTGAAAACCAAGAGCTGCCGGTAGCTAAGGCGAGCCAAGGTACGTCCGCGCACCTCGAGGAGTGCGTCGAGGTCCACCTGGAGGGCAGTTGCCAGCGGCGGCAGGATGTCGAGGCTGATCGTCCGCTTGCCGGTCTCGACTCGGCTGATGGTGGAGGGACTGAGGTTGGTGCGAGCGGCGAGCTCGTCGAGCGACAGACCCAGCGTGTTCCGAAGGCTCCGCAACCCGGTCCGGACCACATGATCGATCTCGCCTTGCTCGAGTTCGGGAGAAAAGCGGCGAGCGTACAACCAGCCATCGCTTCTCCAACGATCTTGCGAATGTTGCAAGGGGCCCCTTGCAGCTTTCGGTGTGTTGGCTAGCTGTGGTCGAAGTAGTGTCCCTGGTCGAGGTCCTGGAGCATGCCGATGCCGGTCGGCTCCCAGCCCAGCAGTGCGCGGGTGCGCTGCGCGGATGCCGGGCTGTCGAGCCCGATGAAGGTGCCGAGGAAGCCGAAGTGCCCGACGGCATCCGCAGCGGCGACAGGGCCGACAGGAACGTTGAGGTGGCGTCCCATGACCTCGGCGAGGTCGCGGATAGTCACGCCCTCGTCGCCGATGGCGTGCAGCACACTGCCGGCTGGCGCCCGCTCGGCCGCCAAACGGAAGAGCCTGGCGGCGTCGAGACGGCACACGAACGGCCAGCGGTTGGACCCGTCGCCCACGTAGCCGGCCAAGCCATGCTGGCGGGCGATGCCGATCAGCCGGGGCACGAAACCGTGGTCGCCCTCGCCATGGCAGTCCGGCGGAAGACGCACGACTGAGGAGCGGACGCCCCGGTCGGCCAGACGCAGCACCCGCTCGGCGGCGGCCAGACGGGCCTGCGGGCCGGGTCTGTTCGCGTCGGGGTCGACGTCGCGGCCGTCGTTCTCGGTAGCGACCCGACCCGGTGCCAGGCCGAGAACGCCGGAGGCGATCACGAGCGGGCGGCTCGAACCGGCAAGAGCGTTGCCCATGACATCGAGGCCCGGCGGTCGGCGGTGGCAGCTGCGGCGAAGTCCCCGGCCGCGAACGCGACGTCGTGCTTGAAGGCCAGATGGATCACCCCGTCCGACGCTGACGTCGCCTCCGCGAGGGTATCGAGGTCGTCAAGGTCGCCTCGCTGTACCTCCACCCCGGCGCTGTCTAGAGCGGCGACAGCGGCGTCGGAGCGGGCCAGGCCCACCACCTGGTGGCCAGCCTCGAGCAGCTCGGGGATGACGGCGGAGCCGATCCAACCGGATGCCCCGGTGACGAAAATGCGCATTGGAAACCTCCCGGCTCAAGCCCATAGCGATCGTAGGTCTGCTGCCCGATGTGCTCCTCGCGAAGGACTCGGTGGGAACCTCGGCTGACCCTTCTCAGGAGCACCGAGGCGTGCTCAACCGGACATATCTCAAGCGTGTCTCACGCGTTAGCCCCGTACCCAGTGAGGTAAAGTACTTAACGTACGTAACGTACGGCAGGAGATCAAACCATGGCGGCTCTCGCATTCGACAGCTACAGCGAAGGACGCGCGCACTTCAAGGAACTGCTCGACGCGGCCGAGAGTGGCCGTCCCGCGCTCGTCCGCAGAGGTGGCAGCCCATCAGCCGTTGTCGATGCCGAGCGGTTGCGGACGCTGCTCACCGATTCGGTGGCCGTCCACCCTTCGGTGGTCGCGGAGGCGGGAGGATGGTCGATCTTCATCCCCGGCGTTCCGGTCGCGGCTGATGGAGCCTCGTTCGACGAAGCGCTCGAGGAAATGGTCGGAGCGCTCCGGGAGTACGCAGAGGACTGGCAGGACCACCTGCTCAACGCACTCAACCACCGAGACAACTGGGCGCTCGTGCAGCTCGTGTCCTTGAGCGAGGATGACCAGTTGAAGAAGTGGCTGGTGGGCGCCTCGGCGTGAGCGATTGGCCGACCCCAACACGAGCTGACCACGCAAGGTTCTGCGAGAACGAGGGTTGGCGAGTGGTACGCGATTCGCGAGGCAGGACGGGTACGCATCACCTCACCTACGAGCTCGACCTTCCGGACGGGCGAACACTTCGGACCCGCGTCTCCCAGCCCCCCGATCGCACGGACTATGGACCATCGATCTGGTCACACATTCTGCGGGACGAGTTGGCCGTGAGCGAAGCTGAGTTCTGGGACTGCGTTCGTGGTGCCGAAAGACCAGATCGTGGCCGCCCAGCTCCTCCACCTGAGGCAATCCCCAGCGAACTCGTGTACCTCCTGATCCACCGCGTTGGGGTCGCCGAGGATGAGGTCGCCGGGATGTCGAAGGAGCAAGCCATCGAGCGGCTGAACACCTACTGGAGCGTCGGCGGATAACGGCGTCCGATCCTCACTGGTAATAGGGTGCGGCACCGGTGGGTCGACGTGCATGAGCAGGTCGTGGACGTGGACGGGCATCTACTGACAGGGCCGCCCAAGGCAGCCGCCGGACGTCGCCGGGTTGCAATCCCGCCGCACATAGTTGCGGAGCTGGAAAGTCATCTCCAGCTTCTCGTCGCGGCCGACACCGACGCCTACGTCTTCACAGGCCTTCAAGGCACGGGACCTTTGCCATCGGCAACATAGCGGCGGTCCTGGGGAGAGGCTCGCCGCGCGACGGGGCTTGGCCACCTCCGCTTCCACGACTCACGCCATGCCGGCCACACACTGTCGCTGCGACGGGTGCCAGCACTCGGGAACTGATGGCCCGAATGAGACACGCATCGATGCGCGCAGCGGTGATCGCTCGGCGAGCAGGGATCGCCTTTCGGGTTCGCCACCGGTGCACGTCGTGCCCGGCGTAGGGACTCGGTGCTCGGCGGAGACCCCGTTCGCCTGCTCGCGCCGGCAGGCTCGGCCCCAGGGGACGCGCAATGGGTCGAGGTACCGACCGGCCGTCCGGTCGCAGACGACGAGGTCACCGTCGCCACCTACGGCGAGGAGCTTGTCCGACTTGTGCTGCACCCGGAGTCGAAGATGCTCGGGCCGGAGGGATTGCCGTGCCGGTACACGACGAGAGGCCTGCTTCGTCCGCGGCCGGTCCTCGTGGCGGCGATCCACAGTGTCGGCAAGGAAGGCAACCGGATAGACGAGGTGGCGACTGGAGAGGTAACCGACCCAGACGAGGTGCTTATCGATTACGGCGATGACGCCTGGGAGAGCTTGGTCGTCCCAGTCGGGCGCGTCATGGGCATCCGGCGGATAGCCCGGGAAACCGGTCTTGACCGTAGCCAGCTCATCGACCTGTTCCACGGACGCTCGAATCCTCGTCCGACAGCGCGGGCACTCGTGGTCGACGGAGTCGCGACCTGGGCAGCTGCCGAGCTGGGACTACCCACCCGCCTGGCGACCGGAATGCAGCGTTCGCAGTGCTACTAGCCGAGCGTAGCCAATGATCGGACAACAGCACATCGCCGTAAGCACTCAAAGGCTGTGCAGTCGCCGCGTATCCGCTGGGTTGTAAATGCAGATGACATCGTCGAGATATTCCAGACGCAGTGCGGTCCGCAGCATCGCCACTCCGGCACCTTCGATCGGAAGGTGAGATGTCAGGACTATGAAGGGACACCGCACTCCCTCTCCGGCGAGAAGTGCCCCGTTGGCTATCGCCTTCTTGAGAGTGTCGGTCCTTAGAAGACCTGGCCGTGTACCCTGAACGCTGCCCTTGAATTCGAACCAGACGACGTTTCCGCCTGGGCTGGTGGCGACGCAATCAACTTCGACGCCAACTGTCGCGATCAAGGTCCGTCCATGCAGCGCGTATCCATAGTGCGTCAGCAATTGGCAGCACTGTTCTGCAAACTGTCGACCCTGGATTCCCGCCGAGGCCTGGAAGTCAGTCACGGTTGGTTCTCATTGAATATCGGAGCCATCCGCACCTCGAAGGAGGCCATCGCATTCTCCAGACTCTCGTCCGACCACACCTCCTCGTCGGGATACGCGTCAAGAGATTCGCCAGTCGCGCGCACCCACTCAGTCACAGCGTCGCCCCACCTCTCGTCGAGCAGAGCCGTTTGGATATTGTCCACGAGGTGCCCGGGCAAGCTCCTCGAATCGGTTGTCGCGACGACCTTGAGGGCGACCAGATGGGTAAGCACATCGGTGTCGGTCGCGACAAGCACCTGATGCGGGTCTGACCGCACTATTGCCACGGCGACACGTCCCGGCCACCCAGATGAACTTCGGTCGGGCATATCTAAAGGGTCGATCGTTTGCGTTGACCGCGGGCGTAGCTGCGGAGGGTCAGGAGATCGTCAGGGGAACTCAGAAGGATCGTGTCGTGGATGGGCTTCCCACGACCAACTAGGACCGAAAGCGCCGAATGGCCAGAGCTACCTCGCTGAGGTGCGTCCGTGGTGAGAAGAACAAGGCGCGAAGTCGGATAGGCCTCGTGAAGGACAGCCGCCTTTCCGAGCGCCTTCCAGAGAGTGTCGGTACGTCGAAGACCCGGTCGATTCGACGTGAACCCGCCAGAGACATCGAAGAGCCACTGTTGTCCGGTCTGATCCAAAGCTACAAAGTTGATCTCAACACCCTCGGGGAGCTTGACATTCGGCTGAATATCAGTGAAACCGCACTCTTCGAGAGCCTCACGCGCCAGGTCTCGTGCGGCGCGACCCTCCCGCACGGCTCGTGCTTGAAAGTCCTCCTCATCGCTCGCTGGCGGTGGACCACTCGACAACACCACTCGGCGCGGCTCGCTCTCAGACTCTTGGAGTCGCTGGAGCGCCTCCTTCTCACGCGCTACGCGGATCCGAGCTTGCTCGACGTAGCTGGGCTCGAGGTCATAGCCGAGATAATGCCGCTGCGTTCGGAGGGCTGCGACTGCGGTGGTGCCTGATCCGATAAACGGATCGAGCACAACATCGTCCCTGTACGTGTACAGGTGGATCAGTCTTTCGGGGAGCTCCACCGGAAACGGCGCCGGATGGCCGACGCGGCTTGCGCTTTCGGGTGGAATCTCCCAAATATCGGTCGTCGCCTCCATGAACTCGTCTCGAAAAATCGATCCCTCTGAAGGGAATCGCTTGCGAAATCGCTCACGACGACCAAGCGCGCGATCGAAGCGTCCTTTGCTGGCGATGATGATCCGCTCGGTCAAGTCGCGCAGGACTGGGTTTGAGGGACTCTGAAATGAGCCCCACGCGCACGATCCTGTTGTTCCGCGCGCTTTGATCCAGATGACCTCGCCCCGGAGCAGAAGACGCAGCCGATCCTGCAAGATCCAAACGATGTCCGAGGACAAAGAGCGGTACGGCTTGCGACCGAGATTGGCGACGTTGACCGCGATCCTGCCGCCCGGCTCAAGCTTTCGAATGCACTCCGCGAAGACCTCCTCAATCATGCTGAGATACGCCGCGTAGTTCGCAGGGACGGCGCCTTCTCCCAGTGCAGTCTCGTATTCCTTGCCAGCAAAGTACGGAGGTGACGTCACAACGAGCGCGACGGAGTTGTCGGCAACGTGGTACATGTCGCGGGCGTCGTGTTGAAAGATTTCGTCGACGTCGTAGCTTGCGCCGATCGCACTGTCTTCGGAAACGTCTGGCAGAGCGAATCTTCGGTAGAAGGCCGTTGCGTCGTGTGCCTCACGCCGCGATGATCCGAACGTGGACGTTTCGGTCCGCGCACGTCGACGCACCGGACGCGCCGAGGGAGGTGGTGACGGTAAAGCGACGCTCATGCGACTGGCGCGGTGCTCGAAGCCTTCGCTGTACTCCCACTCTGCCAGAGCTCCAGCTGAATGGGATCGTCCTCGTGTTTCGCCAGCCACTCCCGCACTGCTTTGGTGATGAGATGGTTGACCGAGACGTCCCGTTCATCAGCGACCCGCCTCAGTTCGCTGTGTAGGGGCTCGGGGAAGCGGATGGCGGTTGCCTTGCGAGGCTCGGTGAACGTCTTGGGTCGTGCCATGGTCTAATAGTAGCATTAACGCGCGATAGCGCGCGACGAAACTATGTTCGCTTTGATGATCGACGGGCTGTTGACCGCTGGTATGCATCAGGAACCAGCCCCAGTCCGAAGCGGACGCTGGCGGAGTGGGACAAGGCGAATCCCGGCGCCGTCTACGACCGGGAACTGTTCCGACGGGACATCCTGCCGAGGCTTTCGGGCGTGAAGCTGGCCGAGATCGCCGAAGCTGCTGGCTGCTGCAAGGCATCAGCGTCCGACATTCGGCGCGGCAAATGGGTGCCTCATGTGTCGACTTGGCCGGCCCTCGGCGAGCTTGTAGGCCGTCGAGAACGCTTGACGTGAAAGGTGACAGAGGATTGTCGCTCGCACCAACCCAGCGTGCGCCCGGTAGTGTGACCCAGGCCGACGTGCGCGACCTCTTGGTTTACGCAGGATTCGACCTCGGCAACGAGCAGGTCCTCTTGGAGTTGCCGAGATCCGATCGTCTACGCATCGACGTCGAGTTCGGCGGAGCCGGTGAACGTGCGCCCGCGTCGAGGACAGTCGCTCCGGCGCGTGGTGCTGCTACGGCCGGCCTTGGTTCGACCTGATCTGAGCGTCAAGCCAGGGGAGGCCAAGGCACGCCAGCCCCAGCGCCAAGGCGATCAAAGCGCTCGCCAGCCACGTGGCGAACATCTCCGAGAGGAACAGGCCGTTGGTCTCCAGGGAGGCGATCAGAGCGAACACAAACAGGGCGACGGCACCAAGGTAAAGCAGGCTGCCAACAAACATGTAAATGACCTTCATAACTGTTACCAACCTTTCTCCAGGAAGAGTACTTCTACGGTCAGAGCGGCGCCTGCGAGATCCACGGCAGCCCCGGTGTCGACTCGTGCTCGTGGAGCTGACTGACCAGCTGTCACGAACCCTCGCCACGTCCGCTGCGATGCGTGCATCGTCGCCGACCCGGCACAGGCACCCGAGATCCGTGGTAGGCGCGGAGCGGCCATCGCGGCGTGCAAGTGAGCGCTAGCCGCGTGGAACAAGGCCAACCCGGGCGCGGTCTACCGCCCGGAGCTGTTCCGGCGCGAGATCCTGCCAAGGCTCGCAACCGTGAAGCTCATGGACATCGCCGAGGCCGCCGGCTGCTGCAAGGCGTCCGCCTCGGACATCAGGCATGGGAAGTGGGCGCCGCACGTTTCAACGTGGGCCCACTCGCCGAACTCGTCGGGGTTCACTTTGTCACTCAAGATGTCGATAGATACACCGTCGGGTCGACACCATGAGCCGCTGCTCCATCTCTTGCCAGTGGGACGCGCTGAGGCTGATGTCCTGATCGGTGGAGCATCCAATCACAGCCAGCATCCGGAATCCGGGCAATTCCAACGGCGGTCGTCGAATTCGCTGCCGTCCCCGTGGCCGGGGCCTCCCTCTCTCGAAGCTTTGAACATCCACGGAGGATGGCAAGGCCTTTGCCGCGGACCGCGGAACGAGAGCCCGCACCGGACGACCGCGAGGACGAGCACCCTCAGGGTTACCTTCGTTGCGAATATCAGCTTCAAGTGTCAGGGCTACCTCGGCGACGTGGTGTCCTTCCAACCCGCTCCAGCCCGGTGCTTCACGAACACGAGCGACGAGCCCAGCATGAAGAGAAAACCAACGGTACCGATGAGCACCGACGACCCGAACGTCAACAGCAACAGGCTGAACCCACCAATGAAGGCGAGCACCGTGGAAACGGCGATCTTCTGCGAGGAGCGGAGGCTAGCGCTCTTGACGCGCTTTACAAATGCCCGATGGTCTTGCTCACGGAGCGCTTCTTCCATCTTTTGGAGGATCTGTCGCTCCTCTTTCGATAGTGACATCGGTGCCTCCTTACCAATGTCTCTTCTTAATTCTAGTGAACAGCTGCGAGCCGCGCCGTCCCACGAGGCTAGGTCAAAGGGATCGTGGGCTGTTGGGCGCCAGACATGATTTTCAGTCCGGCCTGGTCCTGGAGGCAGGATCTCCGAGGTAGGGCTCCACCGCCCGGATGACGGCATTCAGGCCGGGGCAATCGGGGTCCCCGGTCAGTACTCCGACTCTCATCGGTCAGCGATCAGCTTCCCTCTGCGAATAGATGAGGCACCGTCTGCCTCTACTCATCGGTACCGAATCAGTGCAGGAAATTGTCGGGCGTCGCACGCCGATGTCTCCCCGACCGGGCGCAGACCTGCTCGTCCGGCCCGATCGCCTGTCGCCGATCGGCGGCTTGTGCCAAGCTGCAGCCTTGATGAGCAGGGCCCTAGAAGCTACCGACCGGCCTCAGGCACTGCCCCTTGCAAGCGCCGAGCCGGTGTGGCGGGGAAGGATTGCCATCGCCGTCGTGCTGGCCATCTACCTCTGCCTCGGCGTCATGGCGAACCTGCCTTCGTGGACGGGCGGGGTGACCCACACCATGCAGTGCGGCGCCTGCGGCGACAGCGGCCAAGAAGTGTGGTTCCTGGCATGGGGAGCCCACGCCCTCACCCATCTGCAGAACCCTCTCCGCACGAATTGGCTTAACTATCCCTGGGGAGTTGACCTCGCCGACAACACCTCGATGCCGCTCGCAGGAGCCATCGGTACCCCGGTCACCTTGCTCGCCGGCCCGGTCGCCACGTTCAACGTGCTGTTCTCCCTGGCTTTTGCCGGCTCGGCGGCGGCCATGTTCTTCGTCCTGCGCCGCTTCACGAACTGGATCCCGGCCGCCTTCGTGGGCGGGCTCTTGTACGGGTTCTGCCCCTACATGATCGGCCAGGGCGAGGGACACCTCTTCCTTCTCCTGGCGATCGTGCCCCCGCTCATGGTCTTGTTGCTCGACGAGGTACTTGTCCGCCAGAGGGGGCGCTGGTGGCTCATGGGCATCGCCCTCGGGCTTGTCATGATCGTCCAGCTCGGCTGGTCGGCCGAGGTCCTCGCCTTAATCCTGGCCGTGGCGGCCATAGGGGTCATCGTCCTTGGCATCGCCCGGCGACAGCTCATCGCCGCCCACTTCCCCTACGCCGCCAAGGCCATTGTTCTCGGGGTCGTGCTGCTCGTTCCTTTCGCGGCCTGGTTCGCCATCGTGGCCCGGACCGGTCCCGAGCACGTTGCCGGCGCCGTCCATCCCCCTCACGTGCTCGCCGACCTGTCGACCGATCTCGCCGGGCTCATCATTCCCTCGCTGAACCAGCACTTCTCCTTCGGCCTGTCGAGCACCGGGAGCTCGTTCATGTACCTGACCTCCAGGATCGGGGCGCAGCAACCAGATGTTGCCGAGAACGGCTCCTATGTCGGCATCCCGATCCTGCTGCTCCTCATCTTGGGTGCGGCCCGTTTTCGTCGCGACGGTCTCGTCCGCTTCTCGGTCGTGATGGCGGCGTTGTCGCTGCTCTTGTCCATGGGCTCGCGCCTGCGGGTCTGGAATCACGAGACGCCCATCTACCTGCCCTTCGATATCTTCACGCACCTGCCCTTCGTGCAGAGCGAGGTGGCCGCCCGCTACTGCCTTTTCATGTGGCTCTTCATCGCCATGGCCGTGGCCGTCATCTTGGACCGCGCCCGGTGGACCAGGCCAGCGCGCAGCAGGCTCCATGGGCAACCGAGGTGGGCCCGTAACATCGCCTACTCGCCTCTCCCGGTCTTGTCTGTGCTGGCGGTGGCCGGTGTCGTCTCCCTCGCGCCGGGCTGGCCCTACAACATCAGCCAGGTGCACATGCCGGTCGCACTCGTGCGGCCGATCGTCGTACCCGACATAGACAGTGGCACCCTGCTCACCTACCCGCTCGCTCGCAACATTCACAATCTGCCGATGGTGTGGCAGGCGGTCGACGGCTTCGAGTACCGCATCCCGGCCGGTGAGGCGACCCTCGGCAACGACCACGCGGGCGCAACCGAAGCTGCCTTCACCACCTGCTGGCAGGTCACCAAGACCGGGCTCGTCCCCTCGCCGGTTCTCATCCCGGCGGTACAAGCCGACTTCGTCACCTGGCAGGTGCAGGCGGTCGTCATCCCTCTGCAGAACTCGATCAACCCGATGTGCGCCGTGCGTTTCGTGCAAGAGGTGCTCGGTCGCCCGCCTGTCTACGAACGCGATGCCGCCGTCTGGACCGGCGTCGAGCCCAAGTGACCACGGCACTAGTCGTCGTCCTGCACGCCGGTATGGGACAGTAGCGACGGGGCTCGCCTTGACCGGGGCCCGTGGCGATCAGGGACGTAGCGCGATGCCGATGTAGGTGATGGCGCTCATCACAACGAGCAGCGTGGTGCTCACGGCTATGAGCCATCTGAAACCAAGCTCCTTGAGGTAACA
>Ga0326728_10019889_pt1 | contig 12932 bp, 5 predicted proteins | sample MB3enrmetagenome_FD_207602 | JGI IMG/M metagenome (GOLD analysis project Ga0326728, IMG submission 207602) | Lab enriched peat soil microbial communities from McLean, Ithaca, NY, United States - MB31MN | ecosystem: Environmental > Terrestrial > Soil > Wetlands > Peat | place: USA: New York...
GCGCCCGGCCCCCGGCCGGCCAGGCCGCCGCGGCCACCCCCGGAACCGCTCTGGGCATCGAGTGCTACCACGTCAATGCCCGGCTCTCCCAGAAACTCGAGGACATCGGAGATTTCCGAATCGGCAAGTTCCTCTTGCTGCTGGGTTACAGCGCGCAGGCGATCTGGTGCCGCTTCCGATACGGGGTCACCACGCTCTATTACATCCCCGCGCCGGGCAAACGTTCGGCCCTGTATCGGGACTGGCTGGTCATGCTGCTGTGCCGGCCATTTTTCAAGCGCATCATCCTGCACTGGCACGCGGCCGGCCTGGCCAAATGGCTGGAAACCGTGGTCCAGCTCCGCTCGCGGGCCTTGACCTACCGCTTAATGAAACAAGTGGACCTGAGCATCGTGTTGTCCAAGTTCAATCAAGCCGATGCCGAAAAGCTCTTTTCCCGCCGGATTGTCGTCGTCAACAATGGCGTCCCTGACCCGTGCCCGAACTTCACCCGCGAAGTCCTGCCAGCGCGCAAGGCGCGCCTGGCCGCCCGGCACAAGCTCCTGGCCGGCGCGGAGCTTGGCCCCGCCGAGCTCGAGGGCCCCGATCCGCGCCTCTTCCAGGTGCTTTACCTGGCTCATTGCACCCGTGAAAAGGGGCTCTTTGACACCATTGACGCCGTTGCCCTGGCCAACCGGAACCTCGCCCAGGCCAATTCCCCGATTCTCCTCCAGCTCTCCGTGGCCGGCGATTTCATCAATGCGAGCGAACGCCAGGAGTTCGAGGAACGCCTGGCCCAGCCCGACCTGCGCCTGCCGCCCATCCGCCCCCAAGGCCGCCTGAAGGACCTCCGCCCCCTGGCGGGCGGCCCCTGCGTCAGCTACGCCGGCTTTGTCTTCGGCCCGGCCAAAGAGCGGATTCTGGCGCAAAGCGACTGCTTTTGCTTCCCCACCTATTACTACGCCGAGAGTTTTGGCCTGGTGCTGGTCGAGGCCATGGCCTTCGGTCTGCCGGTGATCACCACCCGCTGGCGCTCGATTCCGGAACTGCTGCCCCAGGATTACCACGGTTTTGTGGACGTGCGCTCACCCGGCCAAATTGCCGAACGCCTCCAGGCCGCCATCACCAGCTCGAGCCCGGGTGAACACCTGCGCCAAATATTCCTGCGCAGTTTCACCCTCGAACACCATCTGGCCGGTCTGGCCAGCGCCATTCGGAGCACGGACTCCACTTGAGAATTGGCTATTGGTTATCGCCTCGGCCAAGCGGGCGACTTTGCCCCGCCGGAGTGGTCCAGCACAGGATGCCCGGCCGCCAGGCGGCTGCGCGCGATGGCCCGGGTGACGTAGTCCTTGGCCCGGCAAACCGCCCGGGGCAGGGCCAACCCCCGGGCCAAGTAGCCGGCGATGGCGGCCGAGTACACGCACCCGGTGCCGTGCGTGCGAAGGCCCCGGACAAAAGGCGCCCTCAGGAGCAGCTCCTGCCGGCCATCGTAGAAAATGTCCAGCGCCTCCGGCAGGCGGCGCAGGTGCCCGCCCTTGACCAGGACGGCGCAGCCGAAGCGCCCGTGCAGCGCCCGCGCCGCCTGCCGCAACGCTTGCGGCGAGTGGAGCTTCAGGCCCGTTAGAAGCTCCGCTTCGTCCCGGTTGGGCGTCACCAGGCGGGCCAGCGGCAGGAGGTCATTGACCAGGCTTCGGAGGGCGTCCGGCTCGAGCAAGCGCGCCCCGCTGGTCGAGACCAGGACCGGGTCCACCACCAGGGCGGGCCCGCGGCGGCGGGCCAGAAAAGCCGCCACCGCCCGCACGATTGGGCGCGAGTAAAGCATGCCGGTCTTGATCGCCGCGGGAGGCAGTTGGTCAAAAACGGCCTCGAGCTGGCGCAGGACCAGGTCAACGCCACACGGCTCGACCGCTCTGACCTCGAGCGGATTCTGCGCCGTGACGCAAGTGATGACGCTGGCCCCGTGGACGCCCAAGGAAGCGAACGTCTTCAAGTCGGCTTGAATGCCGGCCCCTCCGCCGCTGTCCGAGCCCGCAATCGTCAGGGCTATGGGGATCGGCGCGCGTTTTGACACGGCGCCAGCATAATCTTGAAAGTCAGGGCCGCACAAGGCTACCCTTGGGATATGAGCCAGGCCGCCAAACAGACTCCGCCGCCCGCGTGGTTGCGGTGCCTGCCGGGACTCGCCTTCCTGCGGACTTACCAGCCGGCTTGGCTCGCGGCCGACGCGCTGGCCGGCGTCAGCGTGTGCGTGGTGATGATCCCCTCGGTCATCGCTTACGCCGGCTTGATGGGACTGCCTCCGCAACACGGTCTGTACGCCGCGCTTTTGCCCCTGCTGGCCTATCCCCTGTTGGGCAGCTCGCGGCAAGTGATTGTGGGGCCGGACATCGCCATTGCGCTGGTGACGGCCGGCGCCATCGCGCCCCTGGCCGGCGGGGATGCCGGGCGCGCCTCTTTGCTGGCCGCGCTGGTGGCCGTGCTGAGCGGGCTGCTCTTGCTGCTGGGCGCCGGCGCCAGGCTCGGGGTTGTGGCCGAGTTCCTTTCCAAGCCGGTCCTGGTCGGTTACATGACCGGGGCGGCGCTTATCCTTACGGCCTCGCAGCTCGACAAGCTCTTCGGCATCAAGCTCGAGCACAACGACTTTTTCCCGCGCCTGGGCGAACTGGCAACCAAGTTGGGCCAACTCCATGAGCCGACGCTCCTGCTGGGACTGGGCCTGCTGGCCATCGTCCTGGGCCTGCGGCGCCTGGCGCCCAAGGTCCCGCCGGCGCTGGTGGTGGTGGTCGTGGCCATCGCCGCTTCACGGCTGTTCCATTTGGCCGAGCGGGGCGTGGCGGTGGTCGGCGCCTTCCCGGGCGGATTGCCCCGCTTGGCCCTGCCGGCGTGCGATTGGCGCGACATCCATGCGCTGCTGCCGGCGGCCATCGGCAGCGCCTTGCTGGCCTATACCGAAGGCATCCTGCTGGCGCGCGCCTTCGCGGCCAGGAACGGCTACGAGATCGCGGCCAACCGGGAAGTGGCCGCCTTGGGCGTCGCCAACGTCCTGACGGGGCTGTTCCAGGGCTTTGCCGTGACCGGCAGCCAGGCGCGCACGACGATTAACGACACCGCGGGCGGCAAGACGCAGGTGGCCAGCTTGGTGGCCGGAGGAACCCTCATTCTCTTTCTCCTGTTCCTTACCCCGGTCATCGCGCCGCTGCCGGTGGTGGCGCTGGCGGCCCTGCTCATCTACGGGGCCTTTACCCTCGTGGAATTCGATGTCATGGCGCGGATTTACCGCTTCTTTCCAGGGAGCGCGATGCTGGCCGCCCTGACGACCCTGAGCGTGCTGGCCGCCGGAGTGGTGCCCGGCATCCTGGTGGGTGTGGCCCTTTCGCTGCTGGGGCTTATCAGCCGGGTTTCCAACCCGCCCGATGCGCTCTTGCAGGCCGCCCCCGGCGGCGGCTTCCATGACCTGGGCACCGGGGCCGTGGGGCAGACCATTCCCGGGCTGATCGCCTATCGGTTCTATGCGCCCCTGATGTTCTGCAACTGCGGCCATTTCGTCACGCGCGTGCGCCAGTTCATCGCCGCCAGCCCCTCGCCGGTCAGATGGTTCGTGCTGGATGCACAGGCGATAACCGACATTGACGTGACGGCCGCCGAGGCGTTGCGCGGGCTGGAGCAGGAACTCGCGCAACGGGGCATCGCCCTGAAGTTTGCCCACGCCAACCGTCCGCTGCGCAAGGTGCTCGAACGGATCGGCTTCACCGGCGAGCTGGGCCAGGCCAGCTTCTTCAGCTCGATACACGAGGCCGTCGCCGCCTTCCAGACCACGGCGCCGGCCGCGAAAAATTGAGGATTGAAAAATGGGCCTTGGTCAAGAGACAATGCCGGGTAAGGACGCCCGCGCAAGCGCGGCTCCGGGATCCTTGAATGTCGAAATATGACGCGGACGGGTCAAGTTTATGGCGCGGGCATCCCGCCCGTGGGGCCTTGGGCCAGGCGCCCAAGCCCCGGGCCGAGCCGCTGCCCGGCCAGGCCTTGATTTATGGTTATGGTTAAGAAAACGAAGCATAGCACACGCAGAATCCAGGACGAATTCGCCGACTTGAACATCTCCCGGCAGCGGAAGTACCAGTTGCGTCACCGGCGCGACAAATTGTGTACCAAGTGCAACCAGCCCGCGGAGGCCGACTCGCAGTTTTGCCGTGAGCACCGGCTCTATGAGCAAGAACGGGAGCGGAAGAAAAAATGAGCCCCCGGGGGCGCGGGGCGCGGGAAAAACCTGCGCCGCCGCCTTTGGCGGCAGGATTGAGGCTGGCAAGAATCGGCCACGCGCCCTGGGCGCATCGCTGCGCCGCTCTCAGAACCCCGGCTTGGGCAGCGGGACCCAGGGGGGCACCATGTTCTTGGCTGCCGCAGCCGCGGTCAAGGCGTTGGCGCCGGTGCCTGCCACCTGTTCGGTGACCGCCGTGACCGGGTACACGGAGCTAGTGGATTTCAAGCCGTTGCCGGCCAGACCCAAGACGGCATTGTTGGCGGTCTCCGGCTGGGGCGGAGGAGCGGTCAACACGGTCTCTCCTTGCCCGGGTCCAATCGGCACGTTGCCGATAGGCACATTGGCCGGCTGCAGGCCCGAAACTCCCGCTTGACCCAGGATCTGGACCTCCACCCGAGCGCCTTGCATGGTGTCGTATCCCGCCTGCTGGATTCCTTCATTTCGGCTCTGGCGGGCGATCTCGCCGCTCCCATGCCAGTGTTCGTCGCTGGCCCCGTTGACGAGGTTGTTGAAATAATTCTTTTGGTCGGCGTGGATTCTGTGGATGTCGGGCAGTCCCGGGAGCGTTGGGGAGGAAGTGTCGATAGAGCCGGCGCCAGTCGGGTCGCGGAAATTGACCGGGGCGTTTGCGGCATAAGCATAGAGATTGGCCTGCCCGCCGCCGAAGTTGAAGGTGTCCTTCACCAGCCAGCGGCCGAGCTCGGGGTCGTAATCCCGCGAGCCGAAATGCACCTGGCCGATTTCCGGTTCGTAAAGTCCGCCCGCAAAGCCAAAGGGCTGGAAGCCCGGATTGGAATCGGCCAGCGCGCGGCCGAATTCGTCATAGTCCAACTGCTGGGCAATTTCCCCGGTTTGAGCGTTGACGACCAGGCGCACACTGCCGAGTTGGTCGGTGACCAGGCGGTAGGCGGCGCCGCCGTGGAGCAGGAAGTCCGGCGCGTGATTGCCGCCGATGGCATAGACAAACTGGCTGACCAACGCGCCGCTGCCGTCCAGTTGCGCGATCGGGTGCAAGGTGTCCAGGAAGAGCAATTCACGGGTCATCGTGCCGTTGACCTGTTTGCCGACCCTCCGGCCCAGGCCGTCCAAGAGGAAATCGACCTGGAGGCCGTCCGGGCCGATCACTTGAGTAAGGCTGCGGAGGGCGTTGTGCGTGAAGCCCCAGGATTGCGCCCCGTCCGATTTGGCGAGCAGGTCGCCGGCGAGCGAGTTCGAGAAGGTGTAGCTGTGGCCGTTGAACGTGCCGGCGATCAAGCGATCTTGCGCGTCATAGGTGGCGGTCTCGGTCGAGCTGGGGCCCTGCAGCCGGTTGTCGTTGTCGTCATAGACGTACTGGGAGCTGATCGAACCATTGGTCGAGACCTGGACCAGGCGGCCGGCGAGATCGTACTGGTAATCGGCAACCCTGGTGCCGCCCGCGATCACTTCCTGGCTGTGCGTGACGCGGCCCAAGCCGTCGCGGACGTAGGAGGCGGCGAAAAGCACGTCGTTGGAGAAAGAGACGACGTGGTTGGTCACTTCGGCGAACTGATTGTAGCCCCATCGCTCGGCCAGCGCGCCCAGCGTGGCTTGGATGACGAGGCCGTTGGTGTCGCGAACCAGCGCCATCGGCCCGGCGTTGGTGATCAGTTCGTCGGCATCGTAGGCGTAAGCGACCGTGTTGCTGCCGTTGACCGTGAAGGCCGCCAACCGGAAGTTTGCGTCGTAAGCGAGCGAGACCTGACCCGCGACCGGGCCTGACCACGCCGCGTCGGTCAGCAGCCAGCCATCGTGGCGGAAGGCGCAGCCTATGCCGCTGGCCGTCGAGGAGATGTTCGTGAGGACGCCGTTGGTGTCGTAGTGGTAGGCGATGTTGTCCGTGGCCGTCTGGATGGCTGTCAGCCGGTTGGCGTCGTCGTAGGCATATTGAATCACCACGCCTGCGGGCCGCTGCACTTCGGTGACGCGCCGGTCGGCATCGTAGGTGAAGAGGGTGGGGGTGGGCGTGCCGTCCAGGGGTGGCGGCGAGTATTGAGTGGGGAGGTTGAGGGCGTTGAGGGCGAAGGCGTGCGCGGGACGGCCCGGCGGCGTGAGCAAAGTCAGATTACCATTGGCATCGTAGCCAAAGCCCAGGACGCGGCCATCGGCGAGAGTCAAGCTGAGCAGACGGCCCGCAATGTCAAACGAGAGCAGGTTGGTCTGCCCCAGCGGACTGACGACCATCGCGAGGTTTCCGTTCGTGTCGTAAGCGTATGAGAACGTGCGCGCGTCCGGCCCGTTGCCCCACTGCGCGGCCGCCAAGCGGCCCTGACTGTCGTACGTGTTTTGCCAGGGGGCGAATCCCCCCGCCTGGCTGAAAACGGGCCGGCCAACCGCGTCCGTGACGACCACCTTTTGACGGCCTTCCGGCGAGGTCGTCAAGAATGTGCGGCTGGCCGCGTCGTAGCTCGTGGTGTTGGTCTGCTCATTGGACACCACGACATTGGTTTCGCCCAGCAGCGACAGTGGGTCCTGGGCATTGGTCAAGCCGGCCTGGTCGGTGATCACGGTCCTTTGGGTCAGGCCCGAAGGGGTCGTGATCTGGGCCTTCGCGAGCAAGGGGGCCTGCAAGCCGAAGCGCGGGTCCGGGCCTTGCACGGCCAGACCCACGGTGCCGTCGGCCTGAAAGTTGGTGGTACTGCCGCCGTCGGAGGAGGTGAGCGTTACCGTCGAAACGCCAGTCGCATCGGTGACGGTGTGCCGCAGGACGCCGCTGGGCGAATACTCAAAGCGGTAAAAGTTGGTGTGGCCCAGCGGCGAAACGCCGGTGACGGCCATCGAGCCGGGACTTTGGCCGCGCGTAAGGGTGGTGACACTGTTTAAGGGGTCGATGGCCTGGACGAAGAAGCCGTTGGTGTCGTAGCTGAATTGGAAGGTGTTCGTGTTCGGGCCCGTGATGCTCAGGAGGAGGCCGTCGCTGGAATTGGTCAGCAAAAAGGAGTGCCCAAGCGGATCGGTGGCGCGGGCGAGGAAACCGTTGGCGTCCACGGCCAGGGCGGTAGTGGCGCCGTAGGGGCCGACGATGGCGCTGGGGTTGCCCGAGCCGTCGTGTTGTACTGTGGTCGTGTTGCCGTCGGCGTCCACGACTTGAGTGAGGTGGCCGTTGGCATCGTAGGCGAACTGATAAAGGGCTGTGCCGGTGAGCGCGTTAAGCGTCGCCAGATGGCGCCCGCCGAGGTCGAATTCATAGAGTTCGCTGCCGTCGGGCGAAGCGACAAAGACGCCGCTGCGGACGAAGCCGGGCCGGATGACCCGAATTCGGTTGTTTAGCCACTCGGCAATGAGAATCCTCCCGTCCGGGGTCAGGCCCATGCCGCCCCTTGCAGGGTTGAGGAGGGCTTGCAGCGCCGGGCCGCCATCGCCGCCAAAACCGGCGCTTTGGCCCCCCGCGACCGTTCGTAGCAGGCCGTCGGGCTGGACCTCGAAGACGCCGGAAAGCGGGTCGCCCGTGGCCATCACATAAACCTCTCCATGCTGACCGATCTTGATATCCCTGCCCCAGGGCCAGATGCCGGACCAGTTGGTGGCGGCCAGGCCCTGGGCGTACGGTTGGCTGCCGTTGCCGCCAACGGTGCTCAGGAGGCCTTGCGGGGTGATCCGGCGCAAGGTGCTGTTGTCATCGTTGTAATAGAGGCTGCCGTCGGGACCCAGCCGCACCAGGCCGACGGGAGTGATCGCGGTTTGGGTGGCCAGTTGGCCGTCGCCAGAGGAGCCCCCGTGCGGGCCGCGTTGACCGTTGCCCGCTACGGTGAAGATGAGTCCGCCGGGGGCGACTTTGCGAATGCGGTAATTGTTCTTATCGGCGATATAGACGCTGCCATCCGGTCCCACGGCGATCGAACCCACGTAACTGAGCAACGCATTAGTGGCGGGGATGCCGTCGCCGTTATATCCAGAACTTCCGCCCCCGGCCACGACGCTGAAGGCATTGTTGGCGGGATTCCACCGCAAAACCCGGCACAGGCCAGGGATGCCGTTGCCGCCCCCGTTGTTCTCGCACCAATAGAGACTGCCGTCAGGACCGGCAGTCAAATCCGAGGCCACCGGGACGAACATGGCGTTGATGTTGCCAAAGCCGGCGCCGCCCAGCGGCCCAGTGGGGCTGGTCAAATTGAATTGGGTGCCGTCGGGGCTGATGCGCACCAAGCCGCCATCGCAGAGGGCATAGACGCTGCCGTCGGGCGTCATGGCCACGGTATCCGGGTTGAAGCCCGTCGGCATCACCGCCAGCGTGTCGATGCTGGTCAGCATCTGCGCGCTCACCCGCTGGCCGTCGCCCAGGTAGAGGATTTGGCCGGCCGGATCGTAGGCGTGATGGACATCGAGGTTCCAGCCCCCCAGACCCTGCACGCGTTCATCCCAATTATTAACGGTCCCTTGAATCTGCTGGTCAATACTGACGACGCCGTGATAGCCGGAAACCCAGACCTGACTGCCTGGAACGTCGCCGAAGCGGGCGAAGGAAAGGTCGTTGGTGCCAAAAGGGGGCAAGTACTGCCCCGGGAACATGAAGGTGATGTCGATGGTCGCCGGCACCGGGCCCTGCACGGCGCGGCCATAAGCGTCCTGGCCGTTCCAGGTCACCGTCCAGTTCAGGTTGGTTTGCGGCGGAAACGTGCTCGCAAAGTGTTGGCCGGCCACGTCCACCGTGGCGCTCACCCCGAGGAGGTCCGGGGGGTTGGTGGCGCCGGTGACCGGAATCGTCAACTGGCGGTCAGCCACAAACCCGGGCGTCCGATCGCTGGAATAGTGGAGGGTGAACGTCGTGCCGGCCAGGGGCACGGCTTCGTGAAAGACCTGGTTTTCGTTTTCCACCGTGCCCAAGCCCGCGGTCGTGCTCGGCGTGTCCTGCTTCGTCGGCGAGATGCGGGACGATACCCAGTCGGTAATCCCGCCGAGGACACTGTCGATGCCGGCCTGTATCCCGGCCACCGTGCCGACTACCGTGGCGACCGTGCTGATCAGCATCTTGGCGTGGTTGAAGTCCAGGGAGCTAAAGTGTGTCAACGGCACGCGCCAGAGGGATTGGCCCGGCGGGTAAAGCGCCGCCAGGCGCTGGAGCTCATTGGTCGAGATGCCCAGGGCCGCGAGATTGGTCGAGCTGGCCGGCTGGCCGGTGCCGTCCACGTCCAGCGTCGCCAGGCCGCCGTTGGTGCTGAGGACCTGGATGACGCGCCCGTTGTGCTCCGGCACCCAGGCGCCCAGTTGCGTGTCGTAGTAGCCCACCGGCACGCCCAAGCCGACCGTGATGCCGAGGTAATTCTCGAGATAAACCGGCACCGGCTGATTGAACTGGACACGCGTGGCGCCCGCCGCCTCGGCCTCCTCGGCGACGAAGTCGGCGCAATAGGTGTAGCCACTGGTGGGCGGCAGCGCGGCAGGCATGGCGGCCAGGCCATTGGTGCCCACGGTGGCCTCGGTCACGTGGATGGTGAGAGAACTGACGGCCTGGGTGCTGCCATCGGGCATCAGCAGTTGGGCGGTCGTGCCGGCGGGAAAGAGCAGCGTTGCCTGGCGTGTGCCCTCCGCGTCGGTCTGCGGCGTGCCGCGGTGCATCTGCGGCGGGGCGTTGCTGCCGAAGGCCACCACCGTGCTGGCCGGGTCCAACGGCGTCAGAATGACATCCGGCACGGCTACATAATCCTGCCAGGGCACCCGCACCGTCCGGTCCACCGCGCGGTAGCCCGCGCGCTGGAGACGAACCGTGACCAAACCGCCCCCGTTGACCGCCAAATCGAAGGTCCCGTCCGCGCGCGTCTGCGTCAGCCCCAGTTCCGGATGGTTCAACACCGTGGCCTGCACTGCCGCCACCGGCGTCCCGTCCTGCTGCAATACCCGCCCGCGCACCACTGCCACCTGGGTCTGGTTGATCGCATTGGCGGCAACGTTGAGTTGGATCGCGTTTGGCCCCGTGTAGAGGAACGCGGTCGCCTCACCGAAGGACGAGACGTGATTGGGCGGCAACGCCGGCGCCAGCGTGCTCGGATCGGGCGGCAGGGGAATGAGCTTGAGCCGGAAGTACTGCTCGCCCGCGCTGGGCGGCAAGGTCATCTGAAACTGCCCGCCGACCAGCAGGGGCGTCCCGGGCACCGTCGTCCAGACCGCGTTCGTCCCCAGCGAATCGCTCTCCTGCAACTCGAAGCCGGGCACCGCGCTGCTCCAGGACAGCGTCACCGAACCGTCGGCCCCGCGCTGCTCGAAGACCGGCAGCGGCAGCGCCACCACCCGCATCTGCTGGGTCGAGAACAACTGCCCGTCGGTCGCGTAAAAGGCGAACAGGTTCTCCCCCAGTTGCGCCGTCACCGGCGTGAAGCGGAACAGGCCGCTGGCGCCGTCGAGCGTCGCGTTGACCAGCGGCGCGGCCGCGCCGAAGGTGACCGGCACGCGGTTCGGGGACAGGGCATGGAGCGGCACCTCGAGCGTGCTGGCCTCGATCACGTTCTGGTCCGGCAGCGGGCACCAGACCGGCGGCAGCTTCTCCGCCGGCAGCGGGTAAAGGTGAAACAAGCGGCTGGTCTGGGAGATGGGCAGCGTGACGGAGAACTGCCCGTTGCTGAACAGGGGGGTGACCGGCACGGCCTCCCAGAGCAGGCAGTCGGACAATTCCTCCACGCTTTCCAGGATCGAGTTGGGGGGCGGATTGCTCCACATCAGCCGCACGCTGGCAGGGCCGGCGGTCACCTCCAGCGGCGCCTCCTGGCCCGGCGCGGCGGCGGTCGGGACAAGGAAGGCAAGCATCGAGAGACCAAGTGGACCGGTGACACTTCGCATAGTTCGTTTCAGGTGCGTCGGGCCGCCTGCCGGGCGGCGGTGGTCTGGTTCCGCCATCCTCTTCGAGGCTCGGCGATCTGGTTCCTTGGTAGCGCCCCGGCGGCACGGCCGCCTGGACTTCTAAAATAAGCCGGTTGAAATCCGGTGTCAAGGAAGGCTTATGCCACGAGCATCACGGCCCGCCCGTGTGGCAGTCGGTACAGGTGAAGGACGGGTCATAGAGGTCCTCGGGGTGCTTGAATGGCTGGCCCTGGGCGCTGAGCTTGAGGAGTTCGTCGCCCGCGCCTTGGGCGAGGATGATGTGGCAGGCGTTGCAGTCGTCGGCCTTAATGGTGGCCTTGCCGTCCTCGGCCCGGTGCTTGCCGTCGTGGCAGCGGAAGCAGCCGGGCCAGTTGCGGTGGCCGATGTTGTCCGGATAGAGGCTCCAATTGGCCTTCATCTCCGGGAAGTAATTGTTCGCGTAAATCTGCTGGACGAAGGGAATGGTCTGGCGGATGCGCGGATCATTGGGGTAACGCTCGGCCAGGAAAGTGGCGATGCCGTCGCGCGCCTCGATTTCGGTCTGGTAGGGGCGGTTGAGGGCAGAGACGGCGTTGCTCTTGATGAAGGCCAAGCCGCGATCGATGTGCCCCAATTCCATGGCCAGGTTGACGGCGTCGGCGGGGCGGGCGTAGCGGTGAGCGGGCCGGTTGTGACAGTCCATGCAATCCATGGTTCGCATTTCGTATCGCCGGAGATCGTTGGTGAAGGCCGGGTCGCGAAACACGGTCACGACGCCGAGCGGATCGGTCAGCCGCACCCAGGGCAGCTTTTGACGCGCCGGGTCGGTGGCGATGTACTCGACCTTGTTGCTGATGGACATGTGCCAATGGATGCCGCCGACCGGGCCATGGGTGGGGTCCCCGCCGCCGACCTTAAGGAGCAACCGGATCGAGAACGGGGTGTTCGTTTGGTCCGCCAGGAAGTAGTGGAGGGTCCGATCGAGGTTGCCGATGAATTCCGCGGGCCAATGGCATTCATTGCAGGTTTCCTGCGCCGGGCGGAGGCTCTTGATGGGCGTGGTGATGGGCCGCGGGTATTTGTTGAAGAGGGTGGCATAGACTTGGTAAGTGCCCGAGAGCTTCGAGCGGACGAACCAAGTGGCCCCCGGGCCGATGTGACAATCGGCGCACTGGACGCGCGCGTGCGGCCCGTGGAGGTAGGTGGTCAATTCCGGCTTCATGACCGTGTGGCAGGACTGGCCGCAGAATTGAACCGACTCGGTGAACTGATAGGTCTTGTAGCTGCCCACGGCCGAGAGAAACAGGAAGCCCAAACTGCCCGCGACGAACAGGCCCAGGGTGCGGCGGTCCCGGGGGCGGGACAGGTCGATCTGGAGCGCGGGCAGCGCGGCCGCCGCCTTGAGCCGATGGCGATACCACGCCGCTCCCGCGAAGGTGAGAAACAGCCCGGCCAGGAGGAACCCAGGGGCCACCAGGTAGGTCAGGATGCCGAGGTAAGGATTGGACAGGTGCGCGGCCGAATCCAGGATGAAGAGCAGCAAAAAGGAGAAGAGGCTGCCGATGGCGACCACCACGCCGGCCAAACTGACCCAGTTTCGCAGCAACGGCGGGTGCGGGCCAACGGGTTTTGAACGAGGCTCAATTTCTGGCATACATGTATTGGCGCCCGGAACGCAACCCGGCTTCGGGGCAAACCGGGCCCCGGGGCGGCCAAGCCGAGCCTAGGTGGAGTCTGGCGCAGGAACGCCCGCCTGGCAAACAGGAAACGATTGCCGCTCCCTCCAGGGGCGCAGCTCGACATTACCACCGTAGCGCAGACTTCCAAGTCTGCTGAGCCTTTTGCAAAACCGCAGAAATCTTGAGAATTTGTTGAACGGTTTTGGGGATTGGGGATCAGA
>Ga0326728_10019890_pt1 | contig 12932 bp, 11 predicted proteins | sample MB3enrmetagenome_FD_207602 | JGI IMG/M metagenome (GOLD analysis project Ga0326728, IMG submission 207602) | Lab enriched peat soil microbial communities from McLean, Ithaca, NY, United States - MB31MN | ecosystem: Environmental > Terrestrial > Soil > Wetlands > Peat | place: USA: New York...
GGCGTCATCATTGTAAAGGTAGGGCGAAACGCGAATCATGCCGTGGCGCAGACTCACCGCGATGTGGTTCGCCGAGAGCTTTTGATACAACTCCGCCGTCGCCACCTGAGTCGAGGCGTGGAAGCTCAGAATCGTCGATTCTTGCCCGGGCAACGCCGCCGCTGAGAGAGTATAACCCCGCGCGCGCAGGCCCTCCTCCAGGCGATGCAGGAGCCGGCGGCAATGCTCGTTCACGGCGCCGATCGTGGCTCCTTCCACGAATTCCAAGGAGGCTTCCAGGCCGTGGAGATTGATGAAATTTCCGGTTTCGCCGGAATCGAACACGCGCGCGTCGTGAATCAGCGTGAACTCCGCCTTGGGAAGAGAATCGAAATCTTCCGCGCCCTCCACCGAGTACCAGTTGATGACCGGCAGATCGAGTCTGTTCAACAATTCGCGGGCGACATAGGCAAACCCGGTCCCGTAAGGTCCTAATAGCCACTTGTAGGCCGCGCAGGCCATGACGTCCACGGGCAGGGCATGCAGGTTCAGATCATTGGCGCCCACGCCTTGCGAGCCGTCCACCACGAATATCCCGCCGCGGGCGTGAATCAGGGAGCCGAACGCGGCGAGATCGAGGCGGGCGCCGGTGGAGTAATTCACCCAATCGAGCGCCAGGACGCGCGTGCGAGGGGTCAGCTCCGCCGCCACTTGGTCGGGGCTCACCTCCCGATCGCTCCGTTGGATGACCTTCACGGTCACGCCTTTCCGACGTAAGTGCAGCCAGGTGAATAGGTTGGATGGAAAATTCGAGCTCGCCACCACCACTTCGTCGCCCGCGCCCAGTGCCAGGCCCATCGCCACGATGCCGACGCCTTGCGTGGCGCTGTTGGTGAGGGTAATTTCGTCCGCATCGGTGCCCGCCAGTCGGGCAATTTGTCCGCGAACGCGCTCCGGCAGGCGAAAATACTCCGCGGCCTTCAGGCGGTCCGGATGAGACTTGAGTTCTATGGCTTGGTGAATCCGCTCCACCGTTGCCTTCGGGAAAGGCCCTTGATAGGCACAGTCGAGGAAAGTTATGGGCGAAAAGTCCGAAAACTCTTCACGATAATTGCGCATGTGCTAAAACCTGTCTACCTACCGAACAGTCGGTCAAGCAGGGATTTGCGGGCAGCATCGGGCAATGCCGGAATATCCACAATGAGAGTTTCGACCTTGTCCGCCGGCCAAGGTTGGCGCGCGCGGTCCCACGCCACAACTTCCCGCAAAGACGTCCATAACTCCAGGCAATGGAGGCACTTGGCGCGATGCTCTTCCGCCGGAGTCTTGTCATACCAGCTTGCCTGGCCGTCCAGAATGCGGACGAGTTGGCGCAGGGGCGTGCAATCCTTCTGAGCATCCGCGCGCGCCGCTTTGCAGAGGCTGATCCACGCGGCGGGCCAAAGGCAGCGGTCCTCGCTCCTCTCTAAGAGGCGGTGGTAGCCGGTGCGCAATCGCTCCAACCCCTCGCCGGCCGCGGCGGGCGTAAGTCGGAGAATTCTCTCCAGCGTTACCTGGCTATACCCAGCCAGGGTGAGAAAAGCAATCTCGCAGTGGAGCAGGGGCAGTCCGCTGAGCAGCGCGCTGAGTGTCTGAACGGTGGGCGCGGGAGGGTCCGCGGCATCGCGCGAGGGCTCGAGTTTGGTGGCGGCCAATTCTTGAAGGAAGGCGCGCAAGCCCACGAGAAACTCGCGCTCCGACTGATGCGAGAAACCCTTCAGCGTCGCGCATTCATTGGCGCTCAAGGCGCGGAGGGCTTGGCGCCAATGGTCCAAACACGCATCGGGCGCCCAGGGTGAGTAGACGCCGAAGAATTGCAGCGCCATGGGAGTGTAATCCGCCAGGAAAGCTCTCCAGGCTTCAGGATTCCCCTCCTCGCATCCGGGAAGGATTTTATGAAATGTCAGCAATTTGGGCATGGTGAGGAATTGGAAGCCCGGCGCGGTAGGCCGTCCCGCAGCCGCCTGTCATAAGCATCAAGGAAAACTACGCTTCCGTTGAATGTCTCTTACCGCCGCTCGGCCGCCTGGACGGTCTGCTGCAAGTGTTGTGCAACCAGGTTAGCGGTATCACTAACGGCCTGGTCCAGTGTAGGAGGATTGAATGGACGGTATATAGTGTCCTGCCACACGGACGCGCCATTGCGGTCCGAAATAAAAATCTCGGAGTGCACGTGCTTCAGCCGGCGCGATTCCAAGCACGATCCCCGCAGCGTGGCGTCGGCATCCTTGGCCTTGGTGACCAAACGAAACCGCCCCAACTTCCCCAAGGACTCCACCAGCTTCTCGTTCAGCGAATTGTCCATGCTCTCGATGTAGAGAGTATGAATTCGCATCAGTTTCCGAATGTCGGTGGTGGTGGAGGTGAGCGGCCCGGCGTCTGATCCCGCCGGTCCGGTTCGAGGGCCCAGCGTGGGGCGCTCATTCTTTTCCTGAGACTGCGCCGGCGGATTAGACTGATCCGCATTCTGCCCCGCCTGCGCCCACACTGCGAAACCCGCGAGCCAACAAATCAGCAGATACCGAGCGCCCCATTTCATGGCGACCTCCCCGGGCCGAAATCATGCCAACCCAGCCCCTCCAAGCCGCACGCCCCTACTGGGCATAAGCTCGCTGGTTTTGCTGGAACGCCTTTTGACGGTCCCGCAAATCCTGCATCGCGTCCTTCTGCCTTTGTTTCAGGTCGCGAGTGGCGCGCTGCATCTGGTGCTTGGTCTGAGCGCGCGTCGCGCTGGAAACCCGCGCGTTCTTCCAGGACTGCTTGATGTTCCTCTGCTGGAGCTTTAGAGCGTTGCGCTCCCGTTTCTGCTGCAACTTAAGCTGTTGTTGTTGCGACCGCCAATTGGGACCCTGGGCTCGGACCGCGCGGGTCGAGCCGATCCCCATGCACATCGCCGCGACCATCACGATCAGACATTTACGCATACTGCCTCCCCTGCGCTCAGATGGCTGCTCGACGCGAGCTTCTCCCTCCGTAAGCTTTGCGGCTTGGAGTATCCCCTCTCCACCTTCATCTTAGCGAGAATAAGGTCAGAGTACAATAGTCTCGCCCGGCAACCCTTCCCACGTCCGCAGCCCGGCTCGGCTCAGGTACAAGTGGATATTCTTGAACAGGTGATTCTCCGCTTCAATCTCCCGGATCATGGCCCGCCGCACATGGGACAGCGCTCCCGAGAGGATGGTGAGTGACCCGCCGTCTCCCCCCGCCCCGTTCACCTTCCAGCCCAAAGCGCCATGCGCCTTGGCGATCTCGATCACCCGCCGCGCATCCGCACTCACCAAGTCGGGATGGAGGCGCTCCTGCGCTTCCGTGTTTTCGATCATGGCCTTTCCCAGCTCGGCAAAATCCCCCGCATATACGGCGTCGCGGGATTTCTCCGCCGTCGCCCGCAAGTCCTGAAGCTTCTGGCAATCCGGCGCCGACCCCTCGAGATCGCGAATGACCTTTTCATGAACCGCGGAAGAGGTGTGGGACTTTCCGAAGTAGATCAAGGCCAGGCGCCTTTCCAGTTCCCACCAGATGGTGTTCGGCACCTGGATGGGGGAGACGGTGGCATAGGGATAATCAAACATCTCGATGTAATTGATGCCGCCATAAGCCGAACACAACTGGTCCTGGATGCCGCACTGGAGCTTGAGCATCTGGGTCTCGATCGCCTGGGCGGTGTAGGCGACCTCGTGCGCTGTCAGGTGGCCCTTGGTGAGGCGGTCGAGCGCCCCCACCAGCGCCACACCCACGGCCGCCGAGGTGCCCGTGGAAGCCCCGCTCGGCGCCTCGGAATATATCGTGAGATTTAGGGCCAGATTCGAAGGGACCTTCATGCGCTCGATCGCCGCCTCGAGCAGCGGATGCTCACCCCATCCACCTGTCTTATGGGTTACGGCAAAATGCTGGCCGTAATTTTCCGCAAAAACCACAATTTGCTGCGGCTGGTCTTCGCGGTGAAACACTTCCACTTGAACTTCCACGTAGGGATACACACCGATGTTGAAGATCTTCCCCGTTTTGGCGAACCACGTATCCGTCCAGCCACCATTGTCACAAATGCGAATGGGCGCAATACCATTAATGATGCGCAGCGGTCGTTGGGCAGCCATTTTTCCCCTCCCCAGCCTCCTGGCGACGGTTCGCGCGCGTCTTGGAGGTATTCTCCGCAGTCTGTCCAGCCGCGATAATCGTACCATACTCCGCGGGCGCTCGACTGCAAACGCCAACGTTCCGCCGGCAAGCCATCAACGCTTCCAGTCAAACACCCCCTGCGCAGCGGGTGGCTTGATGAGTGGGGTCGCCTCGAAGGCGATTTCTCCCCAAAGTGGATTGTTGTCGAGTCCGGCGCAGACCCACTCGCTGGTGAACGGTTTCCCCTAAGCGGGGGGCGAAAACGTCGACGATGCTTGCGTCCCAGCCATGAGGACCGGGATTCCCGAAATATGTATTTGACAGAATATTGATTCTATGCCATATTAAGCGCGTGAGCTGGGTGGTTGAAATCGGCGACGAGTTCGCGCCGGAGTTTGACGCATTGCACCAGGATGTGCAGACTGAGATCCTTGCCTTGACGCTCATTCCTCCAGCGCTTCGGGCCGCAGTTGGGCCGCCCGCGCGTTGACACGCTGAAGGGCTCGCGCCATGCGCATCTGAAGGAGTTGCGGTTCAGCGCCGCCGGAGGAGAATGGAGAGTTGCCTTCGCTTTTGATCCCCAACGACGAGCCATCTTGCTGGTGGCGGGAGATAAGTCAGGTGGCAGCGAAAAACGATTCTACCGTGAGCTCATTCGCAAGGCCGATGACCGCCTCGACGTGCATCTGGGGCGGCTGAGAAAGGATGTAAGGTAACCATGCCGGTTAATGTCAATGACAAAATCCGCGGCTTGCCCACCCCGCAGCGCAGGAAAGTTGAAGCGCGCGCGGCAGAGTTAATGGCGGAAGAGATGACCCTGCGGGAGCTTCGCAAAGCCCGCAAGCTCACCCAGGTCCGCCTCGCCAAGACCCTGAAAATCAATCAGGATAGCGTGTCGCGGCTGGAAAAGCGCACCGACCTTTTGCTTTCGACTCTGCGCAAAGCCGTCGAAGCCATGGGCGGCACCCTGTCCCTGGTCGCGGAGTTCCCCGACCGCCGACCGGTGGTGCTGTCTGCCCTGGGCGAAGACCCGTCACCTTCCAAGATCGCCGACCGAAAGCCTGCACATACCTGATGGGCTGGTAGCGACGACCTAAGAGCAGGTAACGCAATGGGGGACGGTGAGCCCCAGCAAGCTCGCCGCTCGCGCGCCCGGTACCTGTACCCGGCTTCCCGTCTTCGCCGCCGGGGACGGTGTTGACTTACGGGGACCTCCCGTTATACATTGTGTATGACGATGCGCTTCGAATGGGATGCAGCGAAGAGTCGAATCAACCAGAGGAAGCACAACGGTTTGGATTTCGAAACTGCGGCTCGCGTGTTCAACGATCCGAGTTGAGTTCTGATCGAGGATCGTATCGTCGAGGGCGACGAGCGTGCATGCGATCGGAGCCATTTCTGCGGCTCTCCTTTTGGTAGTGCATGTTTACCGTGAGGACGACGTCGATGGCGAAGAAATCATCCGTATCATCTCGGCGCGGGAAGCTAATCAGCGTGAGCGCCGAATCCATCTTCAGCAGGCCCCTGAATAAGCGGCAAAAGTCCGTCGTGGCCCGGATCGCGAGGCGTCAGGCCGCCGGAGAGGATTCCGATATCGACTACTCGGACATCCCTCCGCTGACCGATGAACAACTGGCGCAATTCCGTCGTGCGCCCAAGGTGCTCATCGCCGCCCGCTTGGACCGCGACATTTACGACTGGCTCCGGCGGTATGGAGCTGGCTATTCCACCCGCATCAACAACATCCTGCGCGCGGTGATGTCCAGAGCACGATAACGCGCACGGCGGCGCTTCTCTGGCGGTCGTCGATCCGATTGGCTACGCCCATACGCCATGAGGATTCGCGGCGCGAGGGGTAGCCACGGTCAGTGGTTTTCTGACCGTGGGTACTTCCCTCCGTGCCTGGTTTAGATCGATTACGTGAAACTGCCGATGGAGTATCGCGCCTGAGAAAAGACCACGGTCAGGACAGCACTGACCGTGGCTACCCACTTCCATGGAACCCACAGCTCTGCCATTCACGATGGCCGAGGACGCGAAGTGGAGTCCTCTCGACGGAGTCGGGACAGGTTCCGGGCAGCGCTACATCTCTTACCTCAGGGACAGTCATTCCCTTCCCGGCGGCCGGGGAACAAACAACCTCCCCCCCTCATTTTCCCATCTAACCGGAAAGCAAAAGTGTGTCACAATCAGCACCCCACACGTGCGTTACCGCAGGGAAGCGGGTACAGGACTGAAGCCGGAAATGACGCGGCAAGGATATTCGAGATCAGCGCGCCCCCATGACCGGAGAGGGGGAATAAATTATGACAAAACATTCAGTGAAACACGCGGGGCAGCAAGGCGCCCATGACATCGCACGACGATTTGCAGCTTGGCAAAAACTCGGTCTTATCCTTTTGGTGACACCGCTATTTTTGGCGGATCAACCGCTGGGGAGCCAGCAGGCGACGGGAGGGCAAGCGCAGGCGCCGCCCATTACCGTGCACGTGAAAGTGGTCAACGTGCTCGCCACGGTGCGGGACAAAAAGGGAGCCATCGTCCGCAACTTGAGCCAGGGTGATTTCGAATTGAAGGAAGATGATCGTCCGCAGACCATTCGCTACTTCTCGCATGAGACCGATCTTCCCCTCACTCTGGGGCTGCTGGTGGACACCAGCATGAGCCAGCGGCGCGTTCTCGGCGAGGAACGCGATGCCAGCGCCACTTTTCTCGACCAGGTGCTGCGCGTCGACAAAGACCGGGCCTTTCTCATTCACTTTGACCGGGAAGTGACGCTTGACCAGGACCTCACCTCCTCCCGGCAAAAATTACAGGCGGCGCTGAACTCCCTGCAAATAGGGGGGCGTTCCAACCAGAACGGCGACGATTACCCTGACTCCGGGCAGGGGCAAGGCGGCGGGCAGGGCGGCGGGCAAGGCGGGGGAGGCGGCGGCCGGGGGCGGGGCGGATATGGACGCGCGGGCACCACGCTCTACGATGCCATTTACCTGGCCTCGAATGAAATCACGGCGAAGCAGGGAGGACGCAAGGCGCTGATTGTTCTTACCGATGGAGTGGACCACGGCAGCAAGAAAACCCTGGCCAGCGCCATCGAGGCGGCCCAGCGCGCCGACACTTTGGTTTATTCCATCTACTTCACCGGCGAGGAGGGAAATGGCGGTGGAGGCTATGGCCGCCCGGGCATGGGGGGCATGGGAGGCAGGAGGGGGGGCGGCATGGGCCGGGGCGGTGGGTATCCGCGCCCGCAACAATCAGGTTCGGAGGGCAAAAAGATACTCGAAAAACTCTCCAAGGAAACGGGTGGGCGCTTTTTCGAGGTCACCAAGAAGCACCCCATTGATGAAACTTTCAGCCAAATCCAGGAAGAACTGCGGAGCCAGTATAGCCTGGGATATACGCCCGACCCACCCGACGCAGGAGCCGGGTATCACAAAATAACTCTGACTACGAAGAAGAGTGATCTTATCGTGCAGGCCCGGGATGGGTACTACTCGGAAGCGAGCCATTGAGACATCGGGCCATCGGACCATCGGGCCATCGGGCCATCGAATCATCGGGTCATTGAGTCATTGAATAAACTGCCCGGCATCTATCGTCAATGGCTTCCTCTTGCGGGTTCGCAGCCTCAATTGCTGACGAGGACAGACAAGGGATAAATGATCGTTTTTAAATGACTCGATGACCCGATGGCCAGATGATTCAATGATTCGATGACTCAATGATCCGATTCCGCGAGTTTCAAGACCATGTGCTCGTTGTCGAAGTATCGCTCGCCGACTTTCAGGCCGCGAGGCTCCAATCCGAACCGCTCAAAGCCCAAGGAGCGATAAAGAGCGGTTGCCGCTTCCTGCCCACTCACCACGGTTAATGACACTTGCTCCACGCCCCGGCAGGATTTGATTCCATCCAGCAGCTCGACGAGCAATGCCCGGCCCATGCCCTGCCCGCGGCAACTCTCCCGCACATAAACGCCCCAGATCCTGCCCTTGTGCCGCGCCTTGGCGAGGGGGTAGCGGAAAAACCCCGCCATGCCCACCAGTTGTCCATTGTGGAAAGCGCCAAGCACAAAGTTATCGTCGGGATTTGATGTCAGGCGTCCCGCCGCCGACTCCACGGTGGTCTCGCGATGTTCCTCCGCGGATTCTCCGAAGGACTGCGGCTCGCGTTCCAAAGCCTCCAGCCGCAAATGCCAAAAGGCCTCGGCATCATTTTCGGTTAGAAGCCGAATCTCCGTGTCAGCCATAGAGAAGCTCCGATGGCTGGGAGCCCCAGGTCCGAACCCCGCTGGTGGCTCCTGCGTGGGCCAAGGGACGCGCTGCTTCAGACTTCATACTTCAAACTTCATACTTCTTACCTCGGACTTCGGCCAGTCCCCGAAACCGACCTATTTCATCGCTCCCTCAATGGCGGCTTCCGCCACGGGCGCCATCAGTTCATATCCCCGCGCGTTGGGATGCAGGCCGTCTTCGGAGTACCCCTCCCGCAACATGCCCTTATCGTCCACCAGCGCCGTATAGTAGTCGGCAATCACGGCGTGGACATCCGGCGCATAACTCTCGATCCAGTGGTTGAGCTTAAGAATATCGGCGGGTGGGCGATGCTCGGTCTGTTTCGACTTGGTGTAATCGCTGATGGGAGTGAGCAAGCAGAGGATAATCTTGATGTGATGGCTTTCCGCCAGCTCGCACATGGCGCGAATGTTGTCCTCCACCATCTCCAGCGTTTCCGGGCCCCGGTTGCGCGCGATGTCGTTGGTGCCGGCCAATAGAATAAATGCCGCGGGGTGGAGGTGGATCACATCCGGATGCATGCGCACCACCATCTGCGTGGTGATCTGTCCGCCGATGCCACGGTTCACGTATGGCTTTCCCGGAAAGTACTTCGCCAAATTCCATCCGTCGGTTATCGAATCACCCAGGAACACCACGCGGCCCTCCACGGCTGGCGAGCTTTCCAGCCGCAAATTATCCTGGTGGTAGCGGCTCAGCTGATTCCAATCCTGGTAAGCGTCCGCGAGATTGGCCATGGCCCCGGGCAGGCAACACGACCAATGCTGCGGATTGAAGTCCTCCACCAATTGCGCCCGCGCCGAAAATGGCAGGCAGAGGCTCAGGCACACGCCGACAATAACCTTTTTCCAGATGTCCATGGTTCCCTCCCTTGCCCGTGTTATACCCGAGTTCAGGAAAACCGTCAAAGAGATAACTCCCCGGGTAGTGGTGCAGTTTGAGGTCGTAGCGGCGAGTTTACCTCGCCACATGGCGGCGTAGCGGCGAGTTTACCTCGCCAAATGGCGGCGTAGCGGCGAGTTTACCTCGCCAAATGGCGGCGTAAAGCCGCCTCTACGTCAATTTGCACCAACACCACTCGCCGTGGGGGGCGGTGGCTCGGGATTCCGGAGTAGTGGTATCAAGTCCGGTGCCCGCCAAGCGCCGCTCCCTTCGGTCCGATTACCCCGCGAACAGACCGAAATCCGAGAGCGCGGGGCAAACCGGCGAGCTGGTGATTCGCAGCCGCACATGGTCGGTGGTGACAGGCTCGTCAGTGCGGATCAACCGGCAATTCCCCACGCTGGTGGCGCCGGCAACCTTGCTCCACGCCCCGTCGCGCCAGGCATCAATCTCAACAGATGCCACACGCTGTCCCAGGCGGATGCACTCGCGCAGGCGGATCAGGCGAAAGGTCACGGGCTTGCGGAATTTGAGCGTCAGCTCGGGTGTGGTTACCGAATCATCCGTGGCCCAGTACGTCGAGGGATCTTCGTCCAGCAGGTTTCGAGGAGCGAACCTTCGGTCATTGCCTCGGGTGTTGGAGGCCGTCAGACGGGCGGCGACGGCGAGATTCCTCGCGAACGTCTCGCTCCGCAACTCGCCGAATTGCCGCAAGGAGACGGCGTCGGCTTCATTCACCCGGCCGCGCCGGTCAGGCGGCACATTGAGCAGAAGATTCGCGCCACGCCCCACCGATTGGCAATAAAGGTCCCACAGCACCCCGGCGGTTTTTACTCTGCCGTTTTCTTTCTCGTGCCAAAACCATCCCGGGCGGATGGACACGTCGCACTCCGGCGGAAGCCACAGTTTTCCATTGCGCGTGCCGGTGACGGACTGCCGCGTGTCAACATCGCCCACTGACGCGGGGCCTCCCTTTGCCCCCACCGGATCGAAGGTCTCCCAGCAAGTCTCGCCGGCGATGCCCCTCTCGTTTCCGACCCACCGGATGTCCGGCCCCATGTCGCTGAACATCACGGCGTCGGGCTGAAGACGGCGGACCAGCGCCCACGTGTTCGGCCAATCGTAATACGTGGTCTTGTCGATCAAACGCTTTTCGCGGGCGCCTCCGTAGTATCCGGTCCCCCCATTCGCGCCATCGAACCAGATTTCGAAGATCGGTCCGTATTGGGTGAGCAGTTCCGTCAACTGCGCGCGATAGATGGCGATGTATTCCGGTTTGCCATAAGCCGCATTGTTGCGGTCCCAGGGGGAGAGATAGATTCCGAACTTCAGGCCGTGGCGCCGTGCAGCTTCGGAAACCTCGCGCAACACATCGCCCTTGCCATCCTTCCACGTGCTGTTCCGGATGCAATGCTCGGTGGTCTTCGTCGGCCACAGGCAGAAGCCGTCGTGGTGCTTCGCGGTAGGAATTACACCTTTCAGGCCCGCCGCCTTCAACGCTGCCACCATGGCGTCGGCATCGAAATCCGTGGGATTGAATACGCTCGGATCTTCATCCCCGTTACCCCACTCCCTGTCCGTGAAAGTGTTTACCGTGAAGTGGAGGAAACTGTTGGTCTCAAGTTCATGCCAGCTTAGCTGCCGGGCTGACGGCAACGAACCATAAGGAGCGGGCTCAGACTCCGCACTCCACGCCATTGATGCCAGCGACGCCGCGAGCGGCACTGCACGCAAAAAGTCCCTTCGTTTCATGATTTCTTTCCTCTCCCGTTCTTCCTTCTCATGACCTCAGCAGAATGCACGCCAGAGACAGTAACGCAGCATCACTGCGGGAAGCGAGCATAATTTGGAGCAACACGTCTCGTAGGGGTACCCCTACGAGACGTGCGTTTGGCGCGGGACACCGGATTGCGCAGAGCGCAGCTCTGCGAATCGGTAACCACGAATCCACGGCGAAGCCCCAACCGCAGAGCTGCGCAATCCGGCAACGCAATCCGGCAACACGTCTTGTGGGGGATGGGCTTGCCCCCGGGCCAATTTCTTCACAACTCCTTGCGCCTTGGGCTATCATCTTTTGTTCGTTACCCGGACGAGCAGGAAGGGGGGCAGCATGATCCGAGGGTTTCGAGCTTGCCGTCATTTAGGACTGGTTTTGGGAGTTATCCTGTGGGGAGTGGCATCCATGTCAAATGCTGAGGAAAAATTGATTGCGAAGCAGCCGCCGACGATCGCGGAGGCGGAAGCCTTCCTCAAGAACGCCGAGGCCAAATTGCTTGAACGCCGCCCGTGCCGACTGGGTGAAATCCACGTACATCACCGACGACACGGAAATTCTGGCGGCCCAGGCTGACGAGCGGGCGATTGCCGCGCAGGTTGAGTTTGCCAAGCAAGCCACGCGCTTCGACGGCCTGAAATTGCCCGCCGACCTGGCTCGCAAGATGCTTCTGCTGAAAGTATCACTGGTGCTCCCCACTCCCGCCGATCCCCACCAGAGTGCGGAGCTCACCGAGATTGCCTCGCGCATGGAGGGAACTTACGGCAAGGGCAAGTGGTGCCCGCCCGGCAAAGACAAATGCCTCGATATCGAAGACCTGACGCGCCTCATGGCCACCAGCCGCGATCCCCACGAACTGCGCGAAGCCTGGGCGGGCTGGCACCAGATTGCGCGCCCCATGCGCAAGGATTTTGTGCGCTTCGTCGAGCTCTCCAATCAGGGGGCTCGCGAATTGGGATTCAAAGACACCGGCGCGCTCTGGCGCTCGAAGTACGACATGCCGCCCGATGATTTTGCGCGCGAGCTGGACCGCCTGTGGGAGCAGGTGCGCCCGCTTTACTTGCAGCTCCACGCCTACGTGCGTTGGAAGTTGCGCGAGAAATACGGCGACCAGGTGGTTCCCGCCAGCGGCCCCATACCCGCCGACCTGCTGGGCAATCTGTGGGCGCAGACCTGGGAAAACGTCTATCCCCTGGTGGCGCCGCCCAATGCCGACCCGGGCTACAACCTGACCGAAATTTTGAAGAGCCGCAACACCGACGCTCTGGGAATGGTCCGGTACGGGGAGCACTTCTTCACGTCGCTTGGCTTCGCGCCCCTGCCGCAAACGTTTTGGGAGCGGTCGATGTTCACGAAACCGCGCGACCGCGACGTGGTATGCCACGCCAGCGCCTGGGACGTGGACTTTGAGCAGGACCTGCGCGTGAAATTGTGCATCGACATCACCTCCGAGTTTTTCTCCACCATTCACCACGAACTCGGGCACAACTTCTATCAACGCGCCTACCGCCATCAGCCTTACCTGTTCCGCGATAGCGCCAATGATGGGTTCCACGAGGCCATCGGCGACACCATCGCGCTCTCCATCACGCCGCCCTACCTGGTGAAGCTGGGGCTGCTCGCCCAGTCTCCTGACCCCTCCAAGGATTTGGGCCTGCTGATGCAAAAGGCGCTGGAAAAAATCGCCTTCCTGCCTTTTGGACTGCTCATCGACCAATGGCGGTGGAAAGTCTTTTCCGGCGAGATCACGCCCGAGCAGTACAACCAAGCCTGGTGGGCCTTGCGCTTGAAGTATCAGGGCGTCGCCCCGCCCACGCCGCGCAGCGAGGAGGATTTCGATCCCGGGG
>Ga0326728_10019891_pt1 | contig 12932 bp, 11 predicted proteins | sample MB3enrmetagenome_FD_207602 | JGI IMG/M metagenome (GOLD analysis project Ga0326728, IMG submission 207602) | Lab enriched peat soil microbial communities from McLean, Ithaca, NY, United States - MB31MN | ecosystem: Environmental > Terrestrial > Soil > Wetlands > Peat | place: USA: New York...
GCTTGAAACAACGACAGAATCTCCGTAAGTCGAGCTCGTGCCGTACCTGACCACAGTTTTCGAGGCAGGCACGGTCTTGAAATAAATCGTCACCGAATTAGGCCCGATATTCTCTTCTGTCGGCGATTCGACGAATGCCGGGCCCGCGCTTGTGACAATATCCGATTGCGTCCTCGCATCTACCTCATAGTTGGCGGTGTAAGGAGGAGTCAAAGTCGAGCTTGTGCCGGGTTTGTATTGCTTGAGGATTCCTATGAGGTCGAAAGTCCCGGCGGGAGCAGTGAGTGAGGCTGGAATATATCCACCGGTAGTACCTGTAATGTCGGTGATCGTCTCGTTTGCGGAATTATAAGTTACCCCATTCACCCGGACAAGCCGTCCTTCGTTTGGCTCCGTATAATCGTCATTAAACGTCTGGTTTACGTCCGCGCAAGTCAAGAGAAGCGGCACAGGGAGAGGATTATTATGCGAATAAATGATCCACTTTGTAGAATCCGGGTCGATCTCGGTTGTGCCACGATATTGATCTATCGTTCCGGTGAAAGTCGCGCTATCACCGACCTGGAACGGAGAATTGAGACTATTGATGAAAACATTTATGCCGGCAGTTGCATCTTGGAGGAACAAATTTACATTGCTTGTTCCCACGAAGTTCGCCGTGATTATTCCGGAAACAGTGACGATGGTTCCTATCTGATAAGGTGCAGCAGGAACGCCCAGAGAATCATTTATGTGAAGATCTATAATCCTCACGAGTTTTGTCACAGTAACGGTAAGCGGAGAGCTTACCGGAGATGGACTGACATTTGCAACCGCCGTTTCCAGAATAAAATTTCCGGCGACCGCGGAATCCGGTGCACTTACAGAATGGATTACAATCTGCGCTGTATCCGTTTTCGTCACAGTTGCACTGCTGATGTTGATCGTATCTTGATTTACCGATAAGGTTGCTGCGGTAAGAGACTTTCCCACGAGGGAAACGCCGGAAGAATTCATCGACCATGTGAAAACTGAAGCAACCACGATGACAACGTTGGCAATCGTATCGCTTGCGTCGCTCTCAAGTTTGATTGTAAGATCGGAAGTTTTGCCGGCTAAAATAGTGGAAGGTGAAATATTCGCCGTGCCGATCCCGCTGCCAGTCGGGTTCACCGCATTAACAGTTACTGCCAGAGACAAATCATCAATCCGCCAGTTTGCAGTTCCCGAGGCGGGAGAACCGGCTCCATTGTAACCGTAGATACGAAATGTAATCGGCGCACCGGAAGAACTCGTTATGCTCAAGCTGCTATTCGACTCAAGCGCCCACGTGCTGTTGTTTGAAATGCTCCCCGTCGCTTGATCGGAAGCGTAAGAATCGGATGAACATCGGAGCGTATATGCCTGAGGACCTGTGCTTGTAGACCTTGTGCCAAACGAGACGCTGCTTAGTGTGACACTATAACCAGTGCTCGGAGTCAGCGTAAACTCGAAATAAGCGCTCCCACCCGCCGCGGTGTTTAGCACACCGACCCGTGCCGCCGCACCTGCGTTGTAACTTCCGGATGCGCCGGTATAGCCGGACGACGCGGAGGTCGTTGTCAAAATTGTTGTCGTACCATTATTGTTTCCCTGAGATACATCTGAAATCACCAGGTTTGACACGGGAGTGCCGCCGGATGGACTTGCATTTCCGGAAGTTATTCCGAAATTCCATGTTACTGTGGTTTGCCCCCATGCACTTAGACTCATAAGCACGATGAAGACTGAGGTTGAAACAAACTTCATTTTGTGTCCTCCATGTTTTGGAGCATAACTGCCTCACAAATTGTGATGTGATGAGTCCCGTTGTTGCAGGGCCGCTCGTTGACTCACTTTACCACAAAAATTAGATCAAACCAAGGCATATTTCATCGGCATCATGCGCCGCGTCTGCGCGAAAAACTTTCCTATGTTATCGACGAATGATAAACCCCTGGTGGCACTCTCGATATGTCAACCGGAACTTCGTGCATTCCGGTGCTCATTGCTCCACTGTCTGATGATTTGACTTTCATGCCGAGCACGTTCTATATCTCAAGCATGACTTTCGCATCCGACTTGAGATCGAACCGAATGTTGGTCGTCGGGTCAAATCGTTTTGGGTAGCTCTGGTAAGCTGCACATTCCTTCACAAAGCGAACGAGTCTCCCCAATCGACCCTTCATGGTTTGCCCGGACTTACTGGTAACCATTCCTTTCGCTCTCTGCATGGGAAATTTTCACCTGTGTCGCCGGAGATTCATTAATAATGAATCCATCCAACGTCAAGCCCAAAAATCACAGTTGAGTCATTAGCGCGCGAAGTTCTTCGGCAAGAAAGCGTTCAGATGGTCGAAAAACGCTTCTTTTGAGCTGAATCGCCGCTAAGCCTTGGAAATTATCCTTATGCTCTTAAATTGAAGTAGGCCAGGGATTCTACATGAAACGAATCCCCTTGAGGAAAACAAACGTGTCTTACTTAGTTGACATAAGAAGCGTCGAAAAACTGAACCATCTCTTAGATGTGTGCAGGGCAAATCTCCATACATGCGACGAAGAGTTGATCAGACGCGCATTCGAATTTAGCTGGAATGCACACGTGAGGGGGAAACCGCGCGCCTCAGGCGAACCATATTTTTCACATCCCTTTGAAGTAGCCATGGTCGTGGCGAAAGAAATTCCCCTTGATGATATTTCCGTCGCTGCGGCGCTGCTCCATGATGTCGTGGAAGACACACCTTACGATCTCAAGGCAGTCCGTGCAGAATTTGGGAATGAGATAGCAGAGATAGTTGATGGTGTGACGAAAATTTCCGGTGCAGTTGAGAGCCATGACATCTCGCGCGCGGAAAACTATCGCAAGATGCTTCTTTCGATGGCGAAAGATGTCCGAGTTATTCTCGTGAAGTTCGCGGACCGCCTGCATAACATGAGGACTTTAACATTTCTTCTCCCGGAAAAACAACAGCGAATTGCGAAAGAGACGCTGGAGATTTATGCTCCGCTTGCACATCGGTTCGGTTTGGCAAAAGTCAAATGGGAATTCGAGGATCTTGCATTCAAGCATCTCAATCCGTCCGACTACGAATACATATCGAGAAAGCTGCAGGCGAAGCGCCGTGAGCGGGAGGCATACATAAGGAAATTTATTCGGCCTATAAAAGAACGTCTCGAAGGCGAAGAAAGCAAATTCGAAATCACCGGCCGTCCGAAGCATATTTACAGCATTTACAACAAGATGGTGAAACGCGGCAAGCCGATAGAAGAGATATATGACCTGTTTGCCGTGAGAGTCATTCTCGATACCGAAGATAAGAACGATTGCTTCACAGTTTATGGAATCGTCTCCGAAATATACACGCCAGTGCCCGAGCGTTTCAAAGACTATATCTCTGTTCCGAAACAAAATGGCTATCAATCCATCCACACGACGGTCGTCGGGCCTGAAGGAAAGATGGTCGAGGTTCAGATTCGCACCAAACAAATGGATGAAATTGCGGAACGAGGTGTTGCCGCTCACTGGAAATACAAGGAAGGTGTAAAAGAATCCGACAGGAATCTGGAAGAGTGGATATCGTGGGTGCGCGAGATTTTGGACCAGCCGGCGGTTTCGAGCGATGATGCTGCATCGAGTTTTCTCGAAGGATTCAAGCTCGATTTGTACCAGGATGAGATTTACGTGTTCACTCCGAAAGGAGAATTGCAGATTCTCCCGAAAGGATCGACGCCCGTCGACTTCGCATTCGAAATACATTCCCAGATAGGCACGCATTGCGTCGGTGCGAAGGTCAACGGCAGGATCGTTCCACTGAGCACAAAACTGGGCAGCGGCGATCAGATCGAGATCATCACCTCATCTAATCAGAACGTAAACCCTGACTGGGAAAAATTTGTCGTCTCAAGGAAAGCGAAGTCGCACATCAGGCGCTGGCTGAACGAGGAGGCAAGAAAGAAAGCCGCCGAAGGTGAAGAGACGTGGACTAAGAGGTTAAAGAAAAACAAGCTGTCGATTTCGGAGGAGGATTTCGCAAAACTACTTCACGACTTGAAGTTCGATAACGCGCAGAAGTTTTATACGGCGATCTTTGATGAAGAGATCGAGCCTGAGAAACTAATTGTGCGGCTGAAACAGCAAAAATCTCCAAGAGAAGCAGGGGAACCCGCAAAGCCTGCTCAGACCTTCGTCGAGATCGCAAGAAGGTCATCTGACGGGATTGTCGTCGACGGCTCGCGGAGTGATTGGAAAGTTTCCTACGCAAAGTGCTGCAATCCGATTCCAGGAGATGAGATCGTAGGCTTCGTCACGACGGGGGAAGGAATAAAAATACATCGGAAGTCTTGTCCAAATGTTGCAAGGATGGATGGCCCGGTAAAGGAGAGAATAGTCGAAGCGACCTGGCCCGGTGAGAGCAGCGGTCTATTCGTTGCCGGCGTCACTATTTCCGGACTGGACAGACCTGGAATCCTTACGGAAGTAACTCACGCTATTACGAATTATCAGAACACGAACATCCGCAGCGTCTCCGCAGAAGTTCGCAGCGCGATTTTTGAAGGACAGGTCATCATATATGTGAAAGACAGAGACCATCTGGAGCGGTTAATTGACAAGCTGAAAAAAATCGAGGGCGTGACCCGCGTCGATAGGATGTCTGCGGGATCCTACGGACAAGGATAGAATGTCAGAAAGCAAATCGACTGTGCATCGAGATTCCGCTGATGCGGGACGCGTTTTGGGAATTGACTTCGGTTCGAAAAGAGTTGGCGTGGCTGTCAGCGATCCGATGGGGATCATAGCGCAAGGCATCGATACTTTTCCTAATGACCGCAATTTGCCGAACAGGATTCTCGATTTAGCGAAGAGAATGTCGGTAACCAAGATTGTAATCGGCAAACCACTTAAATTAAACGGGGAGGAAGGGAACTCCGCCATTCAAGCGTCAGAATTCACGGAAACACTGAAAGAGAAAATATCCAAGGGTTACAGCGAAAAAGTGGAAATTGTCCAATGGGACGAAAGGTTTACTACCACCATCGCCCAACGAACACAGATAGAGCTTGGTATAAAGAAAAAGGAAAGGCAAAAGAAAGGCAACCTGGATCGAATGGCTTCACAACTAATTCTCCAGAGCTATCTTGATTCTCACAGATGAGCGACGAAGAAGAGCCGAAGCTGAGGCGGGTGACATTCGGAAAGGTCATCTTGATTCTCATTACGGCGTTTTTGATTGTAAAAATAGTGATGCTTCCATTTCCGTGGACAGTTGCGAGTCTGAGGACCGAAAATCCTGGATTGACAGCCATGATGAAAGAAAGGATCAGGCAGGCAGAGTTGACAGATGAGGCTTACAAGATTCGAGATGTTTATGTTCCACTTTCAAGAATTTCAGACTCTTTTGTTCACGCGGTGATAGTCGGAGAAGACGGGACTTTCTTTGAGCATCACGGTGTTGACTGGTATGAAGTCCGGCAATCCCTCGAGAAAAATTGGGACGAAAAGAAGATAGTTCGCGGGTCAAGCACGATCACAATGCAGCTTGCAAAGAATCTCTGGTTCTCGACGAGCCGAGATCCGTTGACGAAATTGAACGAGATTGTCGCGGCGTATATGCTCGAATGTTGTCTGACAAAAGACCGGATACTGGAATTGTATCTGAACGAAATCGAATTCGGCAGAGGAGTTTTTGGTGTTGAGGCGGCGAGCCGTGCGTATTTCGGCAAGCCAGCGTCTCAACTGTCGCGCGATGAGGCGGCAAAGCTCGTCGCAATCATACCGAGTCCAATTAGACATTCGCCAAATTCCGATTCGAAGTTTGTTTCGCGCCGGTTCACCATGATTTTGATCAGGATGGACGCGCGTGGATGGTAGGAGAATTAGAATTTTAAATTGTGAATCTTAAATGTTGAATTGAACGACAGGTTTTTCCTTAAATTTAGAATTTAAAATTCAAAATTGAGAATTGATTTAACGTGGATGTCTCAGAACTAAAAGCTCTCATTTCCGAGGGCGAGAATTTCAAGATAGAATTCAAAAGGCAATTCAGCGGGATCGAAAAGATCGCGAAGGAGATGATTGCCTTTGCGAACACAAAGGGCGGAATGATCCTGTTTGGCGTCGACGATGATGGTACAATCTACGGAGTGGAGAGCGAGAAGTCAGAGATAGACTTGATTTACGAAGCCTCGCGAAAGTATTGCGAACCGCCGATCGAGCCGATCGTCCAGGTGATCGAGTTGAATGGAAAAGACATCATGGTCGCAATTGTAGAAGAAAGCCAGAGTAAACCTCACAGGCTTCAGGATTACAAGGATATTGTTTCCAGAGATGCTAAAGTCTATATACGAGTGCACGACAAAAGCGTGATCGCAAGCCGGGAAGTCGTGAAGATATTAGAGGGTGAAAATCCGAGCAGCGAGCCTCTTTCGATCATCATTGGAGAAAATGAGCGGAGATTATTCAAATTTCTTGAAGATAATCAGCGAGTTACGGTAAAAGATTTTTCAAAGCTCGTAAATATCAGCGAGAGGCGGGCGTCAAGGATTCTCGTCAAGCTTGTCAGGGCGGGAGTAATACGGATTCATACTGAAGAAAAATTTGAGTATTTTACATCAGCGTTTTAAAAATTTAAAGGTCAAAATCCAAAAATCAAAAATAAATGCACGCTGAAGTTTTGACTTTTCAGCTGTGGCTTTGACTTCTAACCTTTGACTTTTGAGTTTCTTCGGTGAATATCTCAAATAACCTGTACACAGCAATTCCGTAGGCGACTGCAACATTTAATGAATACTTCACGCCCTTCATCGGTATTTCCAGTGCAATATCGGCGGCGTCGACGATGTCTTTCGTAATTCCCCCGATTTCATTCCCGACCGCTATACAAACAGGGAAAAAATCCCGAGGCATTTTCCATAGTGGAACGCTCTCGTCGGTCTGTTCGAGAACGGCTAATTTTATTCCTCGCGATTTTATTTCAACGACCGCATCGAGAGGTTTTTTGTAATATGACCATGGCACGCTCTCCACGGCTCCGAGAGCGGTTTTCGATATTTCCGGTCTTGGTGGATAAGGAGTGAATCCGGTCAGGTAGAGTCTGGAGAGCAGGACGGCATCTGAGGTTCGGAAGATGGAACCGACGTTGTATAGGCTCCGAACATTTTCAAGGAGACCATAAATCGGCGAGCGCGGAGCTGCAATAGCCTGTTCGACGGAAAGCCTTCGCGAGGAAATTTCCGAGTGCAAGAGCTTACGCATTAGAAGCTTGGTCGGACGGAGGAGAGTCGGGAGGAGACTTCCTGTCCGAAGGGCTCTTCGAGAACCAGATTTTATAGAAAACGGTCTCGAAAATGGTCAGGAGGATGAGTGACAGAGAGTCGCCGTTCAGAATAGGATTGATTCCCTCATGGCCGAAAGCGAGGCGTATTACAAATGATGATAGCGTCCAGCCTGCGGTAAAAATAATTCCGGCGAATCCGAGAGAGAGAAACGCTTCACCGAGTGTCTCCTCGTGATATCTTTTTGCGAATAAATAAACGCCGGCAGTTATGTGCATCCAGAAAACTAAAACGGGAATCATTTCAGTGAGAAGTTAAAAACGAAAAGTGAAAAGTGGAAATCCGAAAAGATTTTCTTTTTCATCTTTCACTATTCGCTATTAATTTTTCACTTTTAAGGATATATTTTATGCGAGTTTTGTCGCAACATGCCCCGTATACTGTTAATAAACGAGTGCCGGAAGGAGTTCTGTTCTGCCTAGTAAATTTTTGAAAAAAATTGTTGTTCCTGCGTCAACATCGAATTTGGGTCCGGGATTCGACACCCTCGGACTCGCAGTAAACAGATATCTTACTATCGAGGTCGAGCCCTCACCGGATTTTTCCATTGAAATTTCCGGAGAGGGCTACAATGAAATTCCGACAGACAAATCGAATTTGACGGCACGCGCTCTGATGGAAATTCTTGGCGGGCTGCCGAAATTGAAGATTAGAATTCGCAATGAGATACCTTCTTGTGGAGGATTCGGCGCGAGCGGCGCCGCGATAATCGGCGGCCTTGTTCTTGGCAACGAGCTTCTTCCCCAAATGGGGTCTGCCTGCGGCGGGCAAGAAAAACGCAGCGAAGAATATATCTACAACACTGCAATCAGCATCGAGGGTCATCCTGACAATGTCAGTGCTGCACTCTTTGGAGGGCTTATCGTCAACGCCCGGCGGATGAGCGGGGGATATTCACACATAAAGATTCCGGTCAATGGAAATCTGAAATTCGTTGCGATTCTCCCTGATTCAAGGGTAGAGACCGCTGCTGCGAGGAAGATCCTTCCGACATCGGTTTCACTTCATGAAGCCGTCTCTAACGTTCAGCACAGCTCGCTTCTCGTTGCCGCATTCGCTTTGGGAGATTATGAAATGATCAGGTATGCAATCCATGACGAGCTGCACGAAAAACACCGGAAGAAACTCATTCCGCATTTCGACGATTTTGAGAAATTGGCTCTTGAAAATGACGCACTTGCATTTACTGTCAGCGGAGCAGGAAGCAGCTGCATAGCATTTTCACTTCAGGATTGTGGAAGAATTCAGGACTCGTTTATGAAGTTGATAGAGGAATTGAAGCTCAATTGGCGGACGGAGATTTTTGAACCCGTGAACGAAGGAGTGAAAGTATTATCCTGTGATTGACAGACTTTGTATCATGGAACAAGCGATTTCTGGGTGCGGCAAAGAGCTCCAAGTTCCAAATTGCAGCGAGGACTGGTCTTCTGTCTCGAACGGATTGGAATTTGAAATTTTGAATCTTTCTGGAGCTGGAAACTTCGAGCTTGTTTAAATGGCAACCATTGCAATTGTCGGCAGACCGAATGTTGGTAAGTCAACATTATTCAACCGTTTGATCGGAGGAAGGCACGCGATCGTCGACGACAAGCCGGGCGTTACACGCGACAGGAACTATGGGGCTTTCGAATGGCAGGGAAAGGAATTTACCGTCATAGATACGGGCGGGTTCGTGCCGGATTCAAAGAATATTTTCGAACAGGCTATCAGGGAACAGGCACAGTATGCCGTTGATGAAGCCGACGCGATCATCCTCGTTGTCGATGGACCGGCGGGAATTCATCCCGTGGACAAGGAGCTCTCGAATATTCTTCGGAAAAAAAGCAAGCAGGTTCTCCTTGCAGTAAACAAGGTCGATGATGCGAAGCACGAAAAAAATATCGGCCAATTTTTTGAGCTTGGTTTTGAAAACGTGATGGGAATTTCCGCGCAGCTTGGAAGAAGCACCGGAGATCTTCTGGATCAGGTGGTCAAACTTGTTCCCGATGGAAAGATCGCTGAAGAAGTCTCTGCCGAGAAGAAGGTAGCGATTATTGGCAAGCCTAACGTTGGCAAGTCATCGTTTGTAAATTTCTTGCTTGGTGAGAAGCGTTCCATAGTAACAGATGTTCCCGGGACGACGCGCGATTCTGTCGATTCGCATCTGAAATTTCAGGGTCAGGAAATTGTGCTCATCGACACGGCGGGTCTTCGAAAGAAAAGCAGAATAAAAGAGTCTGTGGAGTTCTTCAGCGCGCTGCGAACATTCCAGTCCGTCGACCGTTGCGACGTCGCCATAGTTTTGTTCGATGCTTCCATCGGAGTCGAGAAACAGGACCTTCAAATCGTTGAATACTCCATCGAGCAGGGGAAGCCGACCATCATAGGAGTTAACAAGTGGGACCTGGTTGATAAAAAAAATGTCAACGATATGGATTATGAAAAAGCAATCAAGGTTCGGCTCCGGATCTATGATTTTGTCCCGATAATATTCATTTCCGTGCTTGAGAAACAGCGGGTGCAAAAACTCCTTTCGATGGCTCTCAAGATTGAGGATTCGGCGAGATCGAAAATAAAAACGAGTGAGCTGAACAATTATCTCTTGCCTTTGATTGAAACGACGCCTCCGTTCTCGAAGAAGGGAAAAGAGATAAGGATAAAATACTTGACGCAAGTCGAGAGCAAACTCCCGACATTCGCATTCTTCACGAATTTGCCTGAAGAAGTGGAGATAACTTACAAGAGGTTCTTAGAAAACAGGATACGGGAGAGATTTAGGTTCGAAGGCGTACCGATAAGGCTGGTGTTTAAACAGAAATAAGATGGGGAATTAGTTTCCGATGCTCGAACTGATTTCGCTTTCAAAAAAATTCGGTTCCTTTACTGCCGTGGAAGATTTGTCGCTCAAGGTCGAAGCCGGTGAGATATACGGATTCCTCGGACCGAACGGCGCGGGTAAAACGACAACAATAAAAATGATTGCGACTCTTCTCAGGCCTACTTCCGGCAGAGTTATGATAAACGGCATTGACGCGCATCAATCCCCGCAGGAAGCGAAGAAATGTCTCTCTTATGTTCCCGATCAGCCGTTTCTTTACGAGAAATTGAGTGGCCAAGAGTTTCTTTCGTTCGTGGCGCACATATACGGGATGGGAAGAGATGAGGCGATCGAAAGCATCAAGGAAGCGTCAGAAATTTTCGAGGTACTACCGTGGTTGAAGAAAAGGATCGAAGATTATTCTCAGGGAATGAGACAGAGGCTCATATTGTCCGCGGCATTCATGCATAATCCCAAGCTAATAGTCATCGACGAGCCGATGGTTGGACTCGACCCGCGAGGTGCAGAGACTTTCAAAACTCGGATCAGGCTTGCGGCAGAGAAAGGCACCGCCGTCTTCTTGACTACTCACCAATTATCACTGGCAAAGGATATTTGCACTCGAATTGGAATAATTCGTGCGAGCAAACTCGTGTTCGAGGGTTCGATGAAGGAATTTTGCGGTGATGGCGTTGAGCGCCTTGAGAAAAGGTATATTGAGCTGACAGCGTGAAGCGAAAATGCTGAGAGAACTAATAAAGACGAAGGCACGTCTCCTTTATCTTGAAGGTGGCGACAGGGTGAGCCATCATATGCTGAGGTCGATTTTCTCCGTGATAACTTTCTCGATCTTCGCCTACTGTACTTATGCCGTGGTGAAGTTTGCGACGGGATACATCATAAAGGATGCGAGGCTCGGACTCTTTCTTTATCACAGACTCCTCGCACTTGGCCTATTCGTTTTCTTTGCAATCATAAGCGTCGCCAATATACTCGTTGCGTTTGCAACGGTTTTTAGAAATAAAGAGACAGAGTTTCTCCACACACTTCCAATTAAGCCAGTGCAAATCTTCATGTCGAAGTTTCTGGATTCATTCTTGTACAGTTCGGCGTTGATGCTGATACTCGTCCTCGCTGCCGTGACAGGCTATGCAGGATATTTTCATAACTGGTCGGTTGCAGTATTTGGTTTGGTTTTCGCAGTTTTTCCCATGATACTCTCTGCTGCGTGCATCGGCTCGATCATATTATTGCTGGTTTTAAAATTTTCGAATAGGATTTCAATAAAGACCGCGGTGCTGATAGTGACAGCCCTTTATGCAGGCGGCACGTATTTCTACATACTTCTGAACAATCCGTTCAGACTGTTTACCGATGTAATGAAATATTATCCGCACATCGACAGATATCTGGGGGCACTTGATCCTAAGCCTGATTATTTTGCTCCGAGTTTCTGGGCGGCAAATTTCTTCTATTTCGCCACGACGAGAAATTTTGTCGGCGCCGCTGCTTCCGCTTTGATTGTTTGTGGTACGGCTGTGGGATTGTTCGTGCTGATGATCAGGCTGGCGGACAAGTATTATCAAGATGCTTTTTGGATCGCGCGGCATAAATTGTTCGAAAGAAAAATGGGGAAATCGGTTTCGTCTTCTGAGGCGAGAGGTGATTCAATTCATCAAATTGATTCTCATCAGAGTTCGTGGACCCAGCCGGAGTTTGTGACCTTCGGGAGAAATTCAATCTCTTTGCTGCGCAGAGACCTGCTGCTTTTCCTCCGTGAGCCGAGTCAGACTTTTCATTTTGCGGTGCTGCTGATTTTAATAGGAATATTCCTCTTCAATCTCTTCGCTATGAAAATATACTTGCCGGATCCATTCATAGTTACTTCCGCATTTACGCTGATATTTGCATTTAACAGTTTTCTCATCGTTTCACTCGCGGTAAGATTCGTGTATCCGATGCTCAGTCTTGAAGGTGAAAGCATTTGGCTGCTGCGATCCTCTCCCGTCGACTTGAAAAGGGTTTTTTATTCAAAGCTTCTGCCAAGCATCATCTTTTTGTCATTTATTGGGACAACACTTGGTTATGCGGCGCCGGCACCGTTGAGAAATTTTCGAGGATTGATTCCTGTAAGCATTGTGTACGGACTTGCTGGAGGAATAACATTTCCATCGGTGGTCATGATCTTTGGAGGCGTGTTCGTTGATTACAAGGAAAGAAATCCGGTTCGGATATCATCTTCGCATGGTGCGACAGTATCGCTTCTTGTTTCCGTCGGCATAATGATTGTCTTAAGTTCAATAGCGTTCAACCAAACGTTTTCCTATTTCAGCTCGCGGGGGAACCTTCCTTTAGATCTGTCGGGAATTTGGATGTTGGGCTCGGTTTTGCTCGTTTGTGTGATGCTGGCGCGCGTGTTTGGTTTAAGAGCACTTCAGACGGATTTGTGAGCTTGATAATTCCTGTGCGGAAGATTAAATTATTGCCCCCGTTGGGGTTGTAGCTCAGTTTGGTTAGAGCGCCTGCCTGTCACGATACAGCCCGCCTAAAAGAATTCCAATCAATTAGCAAGATCTCAAAGCTTTCCAGCTTGGCACCTGCCTTGGCACATAACTAATTTTGATGGGTGTCTCATCGTCCGAAAAAAGGAGATGACATGCCATCGCTGATTAGAGCTAAGACGGGGGTGTACTACGTAGTTACGAGGTACCACGGGAAACAGACATGGAAGTCGACAGGGACAAAGGATAAGATCGAGGCCTACCAGAAATTCCTAAATGGCTTTCTTGATCGAGAGGGAAAGAAA
>Ga0326728_10019893_pt1 | contig 12930 bp, 11 predicted proteins | sample MB3enrmetagenome_FD_207602 | JGI IMG/M metagenome (GOLD analysis project Ga0326728, IMG submission 207602) | Lab enriched peat soil microbial communities from McLean, Ithaca, NY, United States - MB31MN | ecosystem: Environmental > Terrestrial > Soil > Wetlands > Peat | place: USA: New York...
TATATCGAGAAATGAGGCGATTCCAACGGCCTCATCCTGATCCACATAGACGATGCCGGGCTCACCGGTACAGCATGTACCGCACCGGGTGCATTGGAAGTCGATCCCGTTGTCGAAGAAGTATTTCCTGTATTTAAGTGATTCAACAAATCCGTGTTTACTCATGGTGATGTCCTATCCTATTCTTGAAATGCCAGACTTATGATATCACGATACCACTCTCAGATCGGCTCGTACTATTTCATGTTTGGAATATATAGTACACCGATGCATAAAATACCAAAAAAAATACTTGCCATTTCATAATAATTCCTATACCAACCAAGCAGGAAACCAGGAAAGGAGAGGTGCTACAATGGCTTACGTAATTACTGATGAATGCATCGCCTGCGGTACTTGCATCGATGAATGTCCGGTTGAAGCTATCAGTGAGGGTGATGACAAGTATTCCATCGATCCGGAATTGTGCACCGATTGCGGTGCTTGTGCGGACGCCTGCCCCACCGACGCCATAGAGCCTGGGGAATAAAGGATACTTCATCACAAGGCCCGGGGCTCGTGCCTTCCGGGCCTTACCACTTACCTTCAGATCTTTTCTTAATCATCGACACATGAGCAAATCGTTCACTCTGTCTTGAACTGCCCTTCATGAATATGACCTATTATGAAAACCCCCGCCTGATCTCTCCGCATGGATATATCGTCTCAGGGATCAGGACGAGGGCACGTATGGATCACCTTGGCCGCATCTGGTCGCATATTTTTTAAACCACCATGAACGCGCGGACAGAAGTGAATGAGTATATCGCCGCAATCAGCCTTTGCTCGTGAGCTTGGATCTCAGCACGTTGGATAAGGAAAAGGTGACCACCCTCCTCGGAGAGATGGTGATCTCCTGGGCGGTTTTCGGGTTCCGGCCGCGCCGTGCAGTCTTCTCCCTGATCTTCCATTTCCCGAATCCGGAGATGCTTACCGGCTCCTTCTTTCCCAGATTCGCCTTGATGATATCGATGAACGTCTCGATCCCATCACTTGCCTCTTTCCTGGATAGGCCTGTATTCAGAACGATCTCATCAATGATGCCGCTCTTTGTGAGAGTCCCCATATGGCACTTACCTCCTTTGTGTTCAATGAGATAACTATAACTACATAAAATTATTAATGCGGATACCCGCTCATGTCAATATCCGATTGTTTTAGTGGGCATTTTTTATCTGGTAACCTCTTCTTGATATTACACCAGAAAAACTTTCGTGTAGATATCAAGACATTCTCACATTAGTCACTACCCACCAGGAATATACTTGACAATATATTACGCATGAGTAATATATGTTACAAAAATTATAATGGTCATGAAATAATGGAATCAAAAAAATTATGCGATTATAGGTATTTTGCCTCGAACCCCAAGGACTGCCCCTACTACCTGGTAACCCGCGTCTCTCTGGCAGCCACGTCGGTCTTCAAGAAGGTGTTTGCCGAAGCAGGGCTTACGGAGCTGAAGCCCGCCTACATCGGCACGCTCATGAGCCTGTGGAACGAGGACGGATTGAAGGTGATCGAGCTGGGCCGCAGGGCCGGCCTGGAACCTTCCACCATGACCGGACTCATGGACCGGATGGAACGGGACGGCCTGGTGAAGCGGGTCGCTGATCCGGAAGACCGGAGGGTGCTGAAGATATTCCTTACCGATGCCGGGCGCGCCATTCAAGACACGGTGGCCGCAACAGTCGATCGCGTCATGGCCCAGGTGCTCATAGGAATAGATGATGATGATGTTGCGCATCTGAAAGACACGCTGCGCAAGGTGCTTGCCAATGTCCATGAGGAGAACTTCGATGAGCAATCCGAAAAATGAGGCAATCGGGTACGCCTGTGCATATACCCCGCTTGCGCTGCTCCATGCGGCAAAGTACCGCCCGTATCGGGTACTGCCCCTGACGGAGAGTCAGGACCAGGCAGGCCTTCACCTCCATGACAACCTGTGCCCGCATGTGAAGCGTATTCTCGACCGTGCCATGGGGGGCGATCTTCCTGAGCTCAAGGGCATGGTCTTTATGAACAGCTGCGATGCCATGCGGAGGCTCTCCGATGCCTGGGCAAAGGTCCGGGGCCACGACAGGGTCATCCTGGTAGACCTCCCGTCAATCTCCGACAACCATGCTGTGAGGTTCTTTGCCGAAGAGCTCAGGCGCCTGGCTAGGTCACTCCGTCAATGGAGCGGCAACCCCCTGACCGATGATCTCATCCAGGAAGGCATATATGAATACAACCGGCTCTCGGAAGCCCTTTCCACCCTGGCAGGAAGGGTCTATAAAGAGGGCGGACAGGCAAGCCTCCAGGAGGCCTACACCACGGCCGCTACGGAATCCCTTGACGATGCGATCCGGTTCATCAATGACCTTCTATCCGGGGATATGCCTGCAAAGGCTGCGGGTCGATCACCCGCCATCTTCCTGTTCGGGAATATCCTTCCCGACAGGGACGCCTTCGATCTCTTCCAGGCTTGCGGTGTGCGCATTGTAGGCGAGGATCTCTGCACCGGCTCACGGATGTTTCAGCCCATCGAGATTCCGGAAGGGGAAGACCCCTACCTGGGCCTTTCCCGGGCGATCCTCTCCCGCAAGCCCTGTGCGCGCACCTTCGACCCGGCACGGCCGGGTCGGATCGCTTTTGACATGATTGAAAGCGCAAAGGCCTGCAATGCGGCAGGAGCGATCTGCCACACAGCCAAGTTTTGCGACCCCTACCTTGCACGCCTGCCCTTTATCCGTGAGGTATTCAGGAAAGAGGGAATGCCTCTGCTTGTACTCGAGGGCGACTGCACCATGCGGTCGATGGGCCAGCACAGGACGAGGATCGAAGCCTTTATTGAAATGTTGGGGTAAGAGACATGCTGAAAGATTATTTTGAAAACCTGGAAACGGGAATCGTATCATCCATTCAGGAACAGGGCGGCAAAGCGAGCCCGCGGAAGCTCTACTCCCTTGAGATCGCTCGGCTCGGCAAACGGCTCTATTCAGGGACGAACAAGGTGGCCTGGTGCGGAGTCACCGCACCCTTCGACCTCCTGTACGCCATGGGCCTGACCTCCTGTTTCGTCGAGTTCGTCGGCGCCATGCTTGCATCCACGGGCATGGTGGGAGACATCATCGAAGAGGCGGACCATCTGGGGTATTCCTCTGACGTCTGCAGCTATCACCGTTCCGTGACCGGCGCCGCCGTCAAAGGGCTCATGCCGGTGCCGGAGCTCCTTGTGGGAACCACGAACCCCTGCAGCGGCGGTCTCGGGGTCATAGAGAACCTGGCACGGCACTTCAGCAAGCCGCTCTTTATCCTGAACATCCCCCAGGGCGGCTCCGATCACGATGTGGCATATCTCGCCGGTCAGATGAGAGACCTCTCCCAATTCGTCGGCGAACATACCGGCAACAAGCTTGACAAAGGAAGGCTCAAGGAGATCATCGAAAACACCAATAAGGCCAGAGCGCTCCTGATCGAGGTTTTCGATCTGGCAAAACAGAACCCTTCACCGGCCAACAATAAGGATCTGAACAATTTTCTCATCTCCCTGGCCCTCATCCTCGGGAGGGAAGAATGCATCGACCTGGCAAGGGCCTACCGCGACGAGTTTGCACGCCGGATAGCGAACAACCAGAGCGGGATGCCGGGCGAGAAGATCCGCCTCATGTGGATACAGAACCGCATCCAGTTCCGCAACCCGCTGGAAAAGGTCCTCGAGAATGAATACAAGGCATTGATCGTCATCGATGAGCTCAACGACATTGCGTGGGACCCCATTGACCCGGATGATCCCTTCGAGGGGCTTGCCCGAAGGTCCATGTCCATCTCCTTCAACGGCACGAGCTTCCGTCGTATCGAGAGACTGAAGCGGCTTGCCGGGGATTACAAGATCCACGGCGCCATCAACCCCTGCAACTGGGGATGCAGGCAGGGCACCGGGACACGGGGGCTCATCGAGGCAGGCTTACGCGATATCGGCGTACCGGTGCTGAACCTCGAAGTAGACTGCGTGGATGAGCGCAAGTTTACGGATGGGCAGTTCAGAACACGCATCGAGGCCTTTATGGAGATGATCCAGTCAAACCCGTCTCCCTGGCAGTAATTCCATTTTGCATTCAAGATGATTCCGAGGAGGCAAGGAGGAGACGACGGAGGCGTACCCGTTTCGTACGTCGAGGAGACGACGACGCAGCCGACAAAGGCAGCGCTTGAATGCAAATTGGAATAAAGAGGAAGGAGCGTTTATCATGTACTATCTGGGTATCGACATCGGCAGCCTGTCATGTGATGCGGTCCTGATCGACCGGGAACGGAATATGGTTGCAACTTCAGTGGTGCCCACAGGCGCCAGGAACCGTGAGGCCATAGCCATGGCCACCGAGTTTGTGCTGAGCCGGGCCGGGATTTCACGGGACAAGGTGAAGGCAGTCGTATCAACCGGTTATGGACGTGACAGGGTTGAAGAAAAGCTTGCATCCGTTACGGAGATAACATGCCATGCCAAGGGAATACAGTCTCTCCATAGCGGCGCCAGGGTGCTGATCGATATCGGCGGCCAGGACAGCAAGTGCATTCTCATGTCGGACAAGGCGATAGTGGTGAACTTTGCCATGAATGACAAGTGCGCTGCAGGGACCGGCCGTTTTCTCGAGGCCATGGCCCGTGCTCTCCAGGTGGACATCAACGATATGGGAGATCTCGATGCCGGGGCAAGCGGCGCCGTCACCATCAGCAGCATGTGCACGGTTTTTGCCGAGAGCGAGGTGGTCTCGCTCATTGCGGAAGGGGCCGGCGTGAACGAGATCGTCAAGGGACTGAATCGTTCCATAGCATCCCGCACGGTCTCGCTGATAAAACGTGTCATACCGGACTTTTCCGGGATGCAGTTCGCCATGTCCGGCGGAGTTGCCAAAAACAAAGGTGTGGTACGCGCTATCGAAGAGGCCCTGGAATACAACGTTTTTGTCCCGGAGATACCTGACACCGTGGGGGCCCTGGGTGCCGCCCTCTTTGCCATCGAAAGGAGCCTGCAATAACCACTGTTTCACGTGTTACCTATCGTGCCCTGTCGGCCAATGACACCTGATCATGCTCTTGATGTGTGGGCAGAACGTGCTCTATCTTATATGTCAATATCCGAATGGATGATATGAATGCTTTGGAGAATTTATGAGACCCATATCGCGGGTCATGATGAGCTTTATGTCGGAAATCTTGATCATCTGGACCTCGTGGTTCACCCCGTAGGTGAATGGGAACAGGTGGATCTTGCCTGCCACATCGTCCTCTTCAATGGGAGAGATCATAAGCTTCCACCTGAAGGATCGCATACAGGGAACTATAACCTTGAGATCCTCCCATGAGAAGCATTCATTCCAGTAATCTTCCTCCTGGATGCCCGTCGGGGTTAGATTATCTTTGATGATCTCATACCTTCCCGAAGAAGGTACGGATACCTGGATGTTGTATCTCCTCATGTCCTTCCTATCGTCATGTAAAGAGACGGCCTTGAGTGCTTCCTTAAAGAGTTTTCTCTCCGTGTGGTTAACGATAAGTCGGATAAAGCCGACGCCGGGAAAGACGGATTTATTGCCGATCAGATAAGGATTGTCAATGCCGCTTTCACATGGTCCCTGGCAACGAGGTCAATCCCCTTGTGCTGCGAGAGGGTATCCCGGTTGGCCTCAGGGATGATCGCCTGAGTGAAGCCCATCTTCCGTGCCTCCCGTATGCGCGACTCCATATGGCTTACCGGTCTGAGCTCGCCCGACAGACCGATCTCCCCGATGAAGACCGTCCCTTTGGGTACCGGCTTGTCAAAGGCGCTGGAGGCCACGGCCATTACCAGGGCAAGATCGACCGCAGGCTCGGTAACCTTGAACCCACCTGCAATGTTCACCACAATATCCGACTGTGCCAGAAAGATGCCTGCCCTCTTTTCAAGGACCGCCAGGAGAACGGTCAGTCTGGATGGGTCCGAGCCCATGGCGATCCTCCTGGGCATGCTGAATGTAGTCCGGCTCACCAGTGCCTGGACCTCGACCACGAAGGCCCTGCTGCCCTCACAGGTCGCCATGACGGCGCTGCCGGGCACCTCGCCGCCGAGTCCATGGATGAAAATGGCGGAAGGGTCCTTCACCTCAGAAAGCCCATCGGCCTTCATCTCGAACACGCCGATCTCGCCGCTTGTACCAAAACGGTTCTTCACGGTGCGTACAATCCGGTATGCCCCGGTATTGTCACCCTCAAAGGAAAGCACGGTGTCCACCATGTGCTCCAGCATCTTGGGGCCGGCAATCCAGCCGTCCTTGGTCACATGGCCTACAATGAATACGGTTACACCCTTGCCTTTGGCGATCTCCATAAGCATACCGGCACAATGCCTTATCTGAGAGACACTGCCCGGCGGGGCGTCCAGGGAACCGGAGAATATCGACTGGATGGAATCGATGATCACGACTTCAGTCTTCAAAGCCTCGATCTCATCCCTGATCCTTTCAAGGACCACCTCCGGGTATACCATGATGCTCTCTGTGGCGGTGCCCAGCCTTTGTGCACGCATCTTCAGCTGCGGGGCCGATTCCTCGCCGCTCACATAGAGCACATTCATACGTAAAGAGCCGAGTTTGTCCGCCATCTGGAGCATGAGTGTGGATTTGCCGATGCCGGGATCGCCGCCGATGAGCACGAACGAGCCTTCAACCACTCCCCCGCCGAGGACGCGGTCGAGCTCCGTAATGCCGCATTCCCTCCTGGAGGAATCCCTTGTGGTTATCTCATGCAGGGCAACGGGCCTGGTCTGGTTCGACATGCGTGCACTGATGTTCTTTTCTTCTTCAATGAAGTCCTCTTCCATGGTGTTCCAGAGGCCGCACTGGGTGCACCTCCCCATCCACTGAGGATGGGTGAACCCGCATGATGAGCAGCGAAAGACTTTTTTGGGCTTGGCCATTACTGCTGGGTGACCCGCAAGACCTCTTCAATGGTTGTGATCCCGTCCTCCACCTTTCGTGCGCCGTCTTCCCTGAGTGTGTGGAGCCCCTCGCTTACGGCCTGTTTCTTGATGATATTGGAATCGGAGGTCTTGAGAATAGTAGTTTTGATTGCATCGCTCACGGTCAGGATCTCATAGATGCCCGTCCTGCCCTTATAGCCTGTGTTTAGGCATTCATTGCACCCGGCGCCCCTCCAGAGAAATCCATCCTTGCCGAGCATCTCATGGGACAGTCCGATCTCCAAGAGGGTCTCGCTCTCTGGAAAATACTGCTGTTTGCAGACAGGACAGATCTTGCGCGCAAGCCTTTGGGCGACAATGGCATTCACGGATGAGGTCACCAGGAATGGCTCGATGCCCATGTCGATGAGCCTGGTTATGGCGCTGGATGCATCATTGGTGTGCAGGGTGGAAAAGACCAAGTGTCCGGTGAGTGCGGCCTGGATGGCGATCTCGGCAGTCTCCAGGTCGCGGATCTCGCCGACGAGGATGATATCCGGGTCCTGCCGCACGATGGACCGGAGGCCTGAGGCAAAGGTGAGCCCGACCTTGGCATTCACCGGTATCTGACCAATGCCCTTAAGCTGGTATTCGATGGGGTCTTCTATGGTGAGGATATTCTTGTCGGGCGAATTGACCTTGCTCAACATTGAATACAGAGAAGTGGTCTTGCCTGAGCCCGTGGGCCCGGTCACCAAGATAATGCCGTGCTCCTGCGTGATGAAGTGCTCCATGATGGCAAGGTCATCGGCGTAGTACCCGAGTTCTTCGAGACCCAGAAGGACGGAAGATTTGTCGAGAATCCTCATGACAACCCGCTCTCCGTTAACCGTGGGTACCAAGGAGATCCTCAGGTCTACCGAGTGGTCGCCGAGCTTGATGCCGATCCTGCCGTCCTGGGGGAGGCGCTTTTCAGCAATGTTCAGGGTGGCCATGACCTTGATGCGCGAGACCACTGCCGGATGGAGCCTCTTGGGGAGGCTTAAGACATCATGCAGGATGCCGTCTACCCGGAATCTGATCTTTACATCGTTCGGATACGGCTCGACATGGATATCGGAGGCGCGCTCGCGGAATGCCTGTACCATGAGCCTGTTCACGAGGCGGATGATGGGCGCCTCGGTCTCCATGGCCGTAATATCCTGTATGCTCTCCAGGTCTTTTAAGAACTCGTCTTCTTCCTCTTCGATGTCCCCCATGATATCCTTGGCGTTCTCATCCTTCATTTCTACCAGCCGGTTGATGGCGCCTAAGATCTCCTGTTTGGGGGCAAGGACCCTTTTAATATCCTTGAGGTGCAGGATGCGTGAGATATCAAAAAATGCCTCTTGCTCTGAAGGGTCGTGCACCGCCACCACCATGGTATCATGCAGGAGCTTCACCGGTACCATGGTGTATTTCCTGAGATAGTTCACCGGCAGCTTATCAAGGACTGCAGGGTCCACCTCCAGCTCGCTGATGGTCTGTACCGAGGGAATATCCCACTGTTTCGAGAGAGCGCTTACCATCTCATGGTCGGTGAGAGCCCCGGTAAGGACAAGGGCGTCCTTCAAGGGAATACCACGCTCGGACACAATCGTCCTGGCCTTCTCTATCGACTCTCCGTCCAAAAGATGCATATCGAGGAGTACATGCTCAAGGCTTGTTTTTCTCATTTTCTTTTCTCTTTACCGAAGTATCCAGATTTTTCTCAATCTGCTCGGCTTCATGGCTCTGATCCTTATAGAGGGCCTGCGCCTTGTCATTCGTGTCGACGATGTAGGGGGTGAGGAAGATATAGAGATTGGTCTTCTCACGGCTTCTGGTTATTGATTTGAAGAGATACCCCAGAATCGGTATGTCACCTAAAAGTGGCACCCGGGAATTGCCCAGGGAGAGGGTATCGCCGATGAGACCGCCGATGACCATGGTGTAGCCGTCATGAATGTTCACGGTGGTGCTGGTGGAGCGTTTCAATGTCGTCGGAGCCAACTGCGTGTCTCCGGACCCTGCAACAAGCGTAGAAGTTTCCGCAACGAGTTTCAGCCGGATGTCGCCCTGCTGATTGATCTGGGGGGTAAGTTTCAGGGATACGCCTACATCACGGTAATCGAAGGTGCGCACCGAATTGTTGATGTTTGTCTGGTCGGTCGTCACATTGGTGACGTACGGGACATTCTCGCCCACCTTGATCTCTGCCTCTTTGTTGTCCATGGTGAGGATCTGGGGTGTTGAAATGACGTTCACATCCGAGTCGGTGGACATGCCATTGATGAAGGCGGCCATATTGGGGAATGTGACCGTCGTGCTCCCCTGTTTGACGGTGATGGACTGGCCTATGACACCCAGCAATGCTCCGGTCGGGATGTTGGTTGTGCTGTTGATGAAGCTGCTCGCGGTTGTCCCGACGACCGCCCCTGTATTGTTGCCGTTGTTATAATTGAAACTTGCGGCATAGTTCCACTCAACCCCGAAATTTATATCATGGGTGGTGTTTACCTCCATGATCAGTGCCTTTACAAAGACCTGCTTCCGGGGGATATCGAGATACTTGATGGTCTCCACCAGGCTTTTGTATGCATAAGGATCGGCATAGATGATAAGCGAGTTTGTCTCCTTGTCCGGGCTGATCTTGATGTTTTGCTCTTTTAAGGCGGGGTTCTGGGTCGTCTTGGGCACTACCGGTTGTGCCACCCTCTGGGGGGCCCCCTGGCCGGCCTGTGGTGTTGCCGGGGCTTCCGGATTTTCGGGAGTGGGTATCTCGGTTAAGACCTTTGCCATATCCTCGGCATTTGCATACTGGAGATAGTAGACGTGGATGTCTTCCTTCCCCGAGGGTGTGGGGATGTCGAGTTTTTTGATGAGCTCTTCGATGCCGCCGAGGTCGGGCGGGGGTGCCATGACAATGAGGGAGTTTGTCCTCTCATAGGGGATTATCTTTGTTGCTGTCTTGGCGCCGACGCTCTCAGGCGGGCGTATCGTTCTCAACCTCTGCGCCTCATCACCCTTACCCTCGGAGAGAATGTCGTTTAGTTTAGAGGCCAAGTCCGTTGCCGAAGCGTAGGAGAGGGGGAATATCTTTACTTCCTGGGCAAAGCCCGCCATGTCGACCACTTTCAGGATATCCAGGATCTTCTTTATATTGCTCTTGGTATCCGTGATGATCAGCACATTGCTCTGGGGGTACGACAGGAGCTGGGATGAGGCCTTTGACATGAGCGGTGTCAGCAGGTTTCTCATATCGTTGGCATCCGCGAATTTAAGCTGGATGATCTGGGTGATCATGGTGTCGTCCCTCAGCATGGGCGGTTCCATAGTGGTCTCCAGGCTCTTGGTGATGGCATCGGAGGATCTGACAATCTTGATCACCCCGCCCATATCCACGGTACCGAACCCGTTCACCTCCAATACACTCAAGAATACCCGGTAGGCCTCGTCAAGGGTCATCTTTCGCGGGGAGATCACCGTCACTTTTCCCGTGACCTTGTCATCAATAATGAAATTCTTACCTGTGATGTCTGCAATGAATTTGATGAAAACCTTTATGTCCACTCCATCGAAGTCCATGGTTATGAACTGCCCCCCGGAATCCGCAGTGTTCTTTGTTTTCGGCTGTTTTGTCGGTTGCGCGGACGAAGATGCAGGTATCTCGTTTTGTGGAGTGGATTTGGGCAGGTATGTACCCGGACCCTGGTCATCCGAATTCATATTCATCATTGCAGGGCTTGGCGTGTTGGTCTGGGTGGTATTCGTGCTCTGGGTGGTCTGTTTCTGAACGGGCAAAGGCCCATCATCCTGGATGAGACGGGCCCCCCACAATACGGAGACGCACACAAGCAAGATCAGAACCGCAAGAGAAATGACCTTGTGTATATCCATTATCCCCCCTTATACTTCACTGCGCGCGAATGATCCCCTTGAAATCCTTATCTTCCTTGAGCGAAGCCAAATCGGGATCGCGGCCCGCCCAAAGCCTTGCCTCCGGCTGCATGTTGCAAGCCTGGCGCAAAGATGATAGCGCTGCTTCCTTCTTCTTCAGTCTCGCATAGGCACAAGCCATGTTGTAGATCGGCTCCACATAGTCCATCGAGTTCCTGCGAGCCTGGATAAAATAGTTAAGCGCCTTTGCAGGATCTCCTTTAGCTAATAGCACACTTCCTATATTATTCAATAACCGTGCATCGTTCGGCTTAAGTTTTCTGGCGCTCGAATAGGTTTCAAACGCCTTATCATAAAGCTTGCTTTCATAATAGATGCTTCCAAGCTTCAGGTACGCCTCAGCCAACCCCGGAGATAGAGAGATGATCTGCGTATACACATCGATGGCCTTGAGCATCTCACCCTTTGTATGAAGCCTCTCGGCCTTATTCATGAGGTCGATGATCCGTTCAGGGTTTGCCTGCGGCGGCTTAATGACCTGAGGAGGGGGCGCAGTCCCGGCCTTACCCACGACCCCGACTCCGTAGAGCAAGGCCGTGGTGGCTGCCGAGCTGATGAGTATGGCCGCGGCCAAGATCCAGAATATTTTGCGCGCCTGGACGCCTTGGGGTGCATGAGCGCCGGATGCAACGGGTCTGTCCCCCTGGGTTCTCTTGAGGGCCTCATATATAGAGCTCATTTGGCACCTTCCGAGATGCTCCGCAAAAGCACCATGGTCTCCGGTCCTGCAACACCGTCCCTCTTGAGCCCGAAGGCCTCCTGGAATTTCTCCACGCCCTGTGAGGTCTCGACCCCGTAGACGCCGTCAGGGGTGATGGAGAGCATGCCGAGTCGGGTAAGAACATTTTGTATCTTTTCCACGTCGTTACCGGTCATATCAAGGCTGTATACGGTCTCGTTGACCGGTTTAGCATAGGGGACCATAATATTCCAGCGGTAGAGACTTATAAATTCATTCATGGGGATTTCGATTATTGCCCGCTTCATACCTACAACCCGGACGAATGAGGCGTCTGCCTTGAGCATGACGAGATACCCCCCGTCCATTGAGACTATTGCCGGGGATGGAAGATACTTGAGATATTCCGGCTGGGGATGAAGATTCAATGCATCGGGCCCGGCAAGTCCTTCCGGCAGCTGGCTCAAGATATCAAGGGCAGCGTTATAATCCGGCATTATCCATTCCCTGGAGTTATGCTTCGGCACTGTACGTAAAGGGGCAGCCGCATTCCGGCCCGCTTCTGGCGCAACCGAGGCTTCCTGGATTGCCGGCATTATCTTCTCCTCTTTGGCGCGTACCTTTGTGCCTACCATCTCGGAGAGGTGTGAAAAGAATGCGGGCCAGAGGACGACAGCCGTCAGGACAGCCAAGGCGCTGAGCATCGGCACGATATATGCGGGCTTTACCTTACGTTTCGTGTAATTTCCTTCAAGCTCGTGGATGGCGCTTGATACTATTCGTGCAGTTATCCGTTTTGTAGACCGTAAATATGCAATGAGCAGAGAGCGCTCCGCAACCGCATTGATCTTCCTCGGTATGCCTAGGGAATAGCGATAAATGAGTCTCAATGCCAAGGCTGAAAAGGTGATATCTCCGTGGGATCCCGATATAATGAGCCGGTGAGTAATATAACTCTTCGTGTCCGAGAGGTTCAAGGCCCAGATGTGGTAACGCAGTACGATTCGATCATCGATCTGTTTCATGGCAGGTGATGCCAAGAGCTTTACGAGCTCGGGCTGGCCGACAAGCACGATCTGGAGAAGTTTTTCCTTCTCGGTCTCGAGGTTCGAGAGCATGCGGATCTGCTCCAGTACGTCAGGCGAGAGGTTTTGACACTCGTCGATGATGAGCACGGCATTCTCGCCTGCGATGAACACATTGATGAGAAATTCATAGAGATCATCGAGCAAGGCCTTTTTGGAGGTATGTGATGCATTGATGCCGAAATCCTGGTTGATGGTCTGGAGGAGCTCGATGTCTGAAAGGGCAG
>Ga0326728_10019894_pt1 | contig 12928 bp, 9 predicted proteins | sample MB3enrmetagenome_FD_207602 | JGI IMG/M metagenome (GOLD analysis project Ga0326728, IMG submission 207602) | Lab enriched peat soil microbial communities from McLean, Ithaca, NY, United States - MB31MN | ecosystem: Environmental > Terrestrial > Soil > Wetlands > Peat | place: USA: New York...
CGGAAACATTGAAGATGCAGCCAAGTTAATGGCCGCCTCCCTGAGGGATAAGTTGGGGGTGGATGTGAGGCCGATTAATGAAAATGAAAGGAGCAGATACGGCCTCGATCAGGACCAGGGAGTTGCCGTCAAATGGCTCGATCCGAATGGCCCGCTGGCCAAGGCGGGCTTTGAGATCAACGACATTATCTTAAGGATAAACGACCAGACAATCGACAGCGTGGAAAATTTCGCATCCATGGTGAATACCCTGAAGCAATACCAGAAGATCACCATCTTTGTTGTCGATCATAGAACCGGTCAGACGGGTTATATTCAGGTTGAGATACGGTAGGGTTTTTATCTGATACATAAGAAGGGGGCGTCTTTGCTCCGGCGCCCCTTTCTTCTTTCCTCTTGCCGCCTGTTATCGAACCCTGGCCCTTAAACAAAACAAGCTATCTGCTCTTTTTCTTTTCAAGCTTTGCCTGCTTCTTCTCTTTTGCTGTTTTCAACGGTTTTTTCTTCTCTTGTTTTCTGGTATCTTGTGATTTGGCCATATCGTTTCCTTTCCTAAAAACCTCTGACTATCATTATTTTATCATCTGTCATCACTCAATGACAACCCCCTTTGATCATTCCTGATAAAGGCCTCAAAGGATAGACTATAAAACAGCCTCATCTCAGAGAGATCAAATCCCGATACGTTACTACGTATTCAAGAAAGAATTGAGTTCAGGAAATTTAGGGATGGGCTGATGCGATACTACAAACAGTTGCACAGATGGAAATATATTTATCTTATTGCACTGGGCCTTGGTGCTGTGTGTCTTTATCTTGCATTTTTCGATTCAGGACTTGATTCAAGTATTATATTTCTCTCCAGTGGGTTTGTCTGCCTGATGAGCGGCTGGATCATGCGAAAAGGTCGTACACACTACCTTGAAATCAATGATGAAAAGATAATACACCGGGGTTTCAGAAACTGGACAATCCGTAAATCCGATGTGACTCGCGTCGAACGCGGGAAAAAAGGATGGATTGATGATAATGAACTCTATCTCAAGATCGTTGCAGACAAGGAAGAGTTCGAGGTGGATGACGGCTTCCTTACGGATGAAGAACACGTGAAGGAACTGACGAAAGCTATAGGCTCACAATGATCGCAAGAATCTTAAAATGTAATAACCAAGATCATCATACATTGAAGATTATGGAGTGAGGATTCCTTCGTACAGCTTGGCATTTCGGGATATTATCTGAACTCGAGGATAGGGTTTTGATGAACAACTCATACACTTGAGAGAAATAATATATTACGGGAAATCCTTTTCTTCTTTATGTGGAAAATATTTTCATACTATCTTAATAATTTCACTTTCTGAAAAACAATATACCTATCCGAAATTCAAAGTGATTGATAATTAACTACATGTTTATACCTGATAATGCCCTAGAATTAGTTTAGTAATTTCCAGACTTTTTATTGGCACAGCTTATGTTATCTAAAAAGATGTGGACATATTACTTTTTCAAAGACAACTCACAAAAGCCAATCCCCAGGGAAAAGAAGAAAGGAAAGAAGACATGAGCATGGAAAAAAAATCGCTGAGGCAGATAGAGCATGAATACGGGCGCAGCTCCCATCTGTGCGTTCCGGAAAATGAACGCGAGATATTCTACAGGCTGCCTTTTTCCTACCTGGAAACGCATGAGGAGAGGGAAAGGGATGCATGGCTCTCCATGCAGGTTGTCCTTGAACAGGTCCGAGCGTCTTTAAGCGAACCTTATTCTCTCATGATGGAAAAGGATGCGCCGGGAAAATCATTTCCTCCAAATCAGCGGGAATATTCTTTTCACAACGGGCTGATCATGAAAGCGGCATCTGATTGGTCAGATCTCTGGATCAGATTCAACCGGGGAGATGCGGTTCATGAACAAAGTATTCGAGAAGCCCTTGAGATCCTGGATAAGATCATGGTGTCTCTACCGCGTCCCGTTTATAGGTATGTCAAAACCGGGACCGGTTTCAATGTCTGCCCAAACCGGAACCACGAGTGGGCGGAACAAACACGCGCCTTCCTCGGTGTGGATGCAGGCTCTATTTCCATCAATACCGCCGTAGTGGATGAGGACGGGGTCATCCTGGAGACAGACTACACCCTGACCGAGGGCGATGTGTTCAACAATATCAAGAAATCCCTGGCCAATATCTCCACCCGGCTTCCCAGTAATCTGAAAATACTGGGAGCTGGTGTTACCGGCAGCGGGCATGAGATTGCCATGGCAGTATTGGATGCGGATGTGTATGAGACAGAGCTTGACGCTCATGCCGAGGCGGCCATCCACATGGTGCCCGGCGCGCGGGTGGTGTTCGATATTGGCGGACAGGACTCCAAGGTGATGTACCTCGAGAATGGGTTTCTGGATGAGGCCGGTATGAACAAAAAATGTGGGGCCGGCACCGGTGCGTTCCTGGATGCGCAGGCTGCAAGACTCGGCATTCCTATTGAAAAATTCGGCGAGGTATCGTTGAGCGCCAAAAAGCCCTACAGCTTTTCCTGCATGTGCACGGTATTCGTGGGCCGCGACCTGATCTCCGAACAGGCCAAAGGCAATACCAAGGAAAATATCATTGCAGGTTTGCATAAGTCCCTGGCCATGAATTTTTTCTCTACCCTCGGCATTGATAAGAAGAGGCTGAAAACACCCATTGTCTTCCAGGGCGGGGTAGCCGCCAACATCGGCGTAAAAAGGGCGCTCGAAGAATGCCTGTCCGAGGCAAGGGGAGAAAAATGCGAGATTATCGTGCCCATGCGCCACAACGTCATGGGCGCCATAGGCATGGCGCTGATCGCCCGGAAACAAGCAACCCTGGGAACAAAATTCCGGGGTTTTGAACTGTCGGCGAGGATCTTCAGCTTATTCGAAGAGTGTGACCTGCACGAGAAAGTCGGTTGCAAAAAAGAGAGGATCTGTGACTTGGTGAAGCTCTTCATCGGCAATGAACGGGTGCACACCCTTTATGCCTGCAAGGAATACTTCCCGATACTAGAGAAGACAGAGAGCGAGGAGCAACAGTGGACAGACCGAAGATTGGCTGGTTCTGCACCTATACACCCTTAGAGATCATCGATGCCGCAGGGCTTACGCCCTACGGCATCCGTGAAGATTCGGGCAAGGCTCATGAGGACGTCTACCTGGGCGACTCCGTGTGCTCCTATGTGCACAGCTGCCTTGGGGGGGCACTCTCAGGCGCCTATGATTTCCTAGACGGAGTGGTGATTGCTCATTCCTGTGAGTGCATGAGAAGACTCTACGACGCATGGATGTTCAAGCAAGAAGAGATTAAACCGAAACGCGTCTTTTTCCTTGACGTGCCCAGGGTCAAGAGTGAGCCGGCCATGCATTTCTTTGCGAAGCAAATCGAGCGATTCAAAGAAGAAATGGAGGCATGTTATGGAGAGATCAGCCGCACATCGCTTATAAACGCCATCAATACATCCAACCGGACACGGGAACTGATCGCTCGCTTGAACGAAACCAGAAAAAAGGATTACCCGCCTATCACCGGCACAGAGGTGGCACAGCTTATAAAGAAGGGCATGGCAGCGCCGGGGGACCGTTTCAATCAGGAGCTGGAGGAACTGCTTGCAGGCCTTAACGGCAGGTCCGGAGATATGGACCGTCCACGCGTTCTGGTTTACGCAGGTCCTGCCTACGGCAGGCTGATTGAGTCCGTGGAAGAGGCGGGGGGAATCGTGGTGTGCGAACACATGTGCAATGGACTGAGACAATTTGGGAAGACCGTGGAGAGGGATGATGACCCTATCCTGGAGCTGAGCCGACGTTATCTCGAAAAGCCGCCCTGCCCTCGCATGATCGGAGAGCATAGCATGGAAGGCCTCTTCGATCTGAAAAGATTAGTGGATGAGTTCAAGGTCGACGGCATCATTTACTGCTCGGTTAAGTTCTGCTCCAACATGCAGGCGGGCTGGCCCCTGTTCAAGGAAGAGCTTCAAGCGGGCGTTCCGATAAAATTTCTCGAAGGGGACATGGAAGCCGGGATTAATGAACGGGAAGTACAGTCATTCATAAAAAAGCTTGCGAGAAGGAGATAGCCATATGGCGTACGAGGGAATCATCGAGGAAAATACAAAGCAACGAGAAATCCAATTCAGGAACTTCGCGGCCGCGGCCGGGTTTTCAGAAGAGATTGTGATCGAGGCCATGAAAACTCGTTTCGCTAAGCCATGGCCTGAGCTTACAGCTTCGCAGAAGCGGGGGAGATTATTGAGCGAGCAGTTCCTTGCCTGCTACAACAAGACCTCGGAAGGCGAAATGAAGTATCAGCGCGTTGCTTGGAGGAGCCTGTTCATGCCTACCGAGATCCTCTATGCTATGGACCTTATGCCCTTTACCGGGGAAATGGCTGCAGCCCAACTCGCCATGTCCGGTCTATCCGTAGCAAGACTTGAAACTGCGGAGGGCAGCGGTTTTTCTCCGGACCTTTGCTCCTTTATCAAGACCTGCGCCGGTGCCACACTGGAAGATATATTCCCTTCTCCCGACATCATATTCACCACCTCGCACCTGTGCGACCCTGCGGCTAAGTTCGCCACCTATGTCTCACGGAAGTATGGGCGCCCGGAGTTCGTCCTTGATATTCCCTATGGAGTATGGGGTTGCGGCTCTCAAGACATAGAGATGAAAAAGATTGATGAGGCCGTGGACTATGTGGCCGGCCAGATCGAGAATATGGTTGAATTCATCACCGCCCATACCGGGGTCAAGCTTGAAGAGGCACGATTAAGAGAAGTCATAGACTGGACCAACCAGGCCAGAAAGTGGTTCAAGCTCGGCAATGATGTTACTTATGACAAGGGCTCCATTGCCACTGTCAAGCGAGGGAGCAAGGACCTGGACTACGCTGCAAATCTGATGCAGACCTGGGGCACGAGGGAAATCATTGATGTATATGAAACAAGGTATCATGAGTTCATGGCATGTGAAAATAGGATGAAGAGCTCTTCAAAACCACGGATCGTATGGGGGCATTTACGACCATACTATAAGAACGACATCCTCGATTATATCGAGGAGAAAGCCGACATCGTGGCCTCACAGGTGAACTTCATTTTCTGGGATGAACTCGATCCCAACGACCCCTTCCGTTCCATAGCACGAAAGACCATCCTCAACCCGGCGTATTGCCCGCTGCAATACAGGATCGATCTATACACCCGGGAGATCCAGCGCGGGGACGGAATTATCGCATTTTATCCCAAATCGTGCCGGCACTTTCACAGCGGCGCGCGTATGGAAGCGGAGGCGCTCAAGAAGGCGGGCATACCCATGCTCACCATTGACGGCGACTGCATAGACAACCGCGGTGACGATTTTCTCGTCCTCAAAACGAGGATTGACCGTTTCCTGAAAAGTTTGAGTGCTGTGCACCCGATTGAAAGGGGAGAGACGTTCAAGCCTACTTCTCCTCCTTCCGGTAGTGAACCAGGGGATGATGAACAGAACAGGGTTATGTATTCTCCTGTGAGATAAAATCGCACGAACGGAAGCACTTTTTTTGACCATGCCGTGCGTCGCTCACTTTCCAAGATTCAATCAGTCAATTGCTTCTCGGGCGTTCCTTCCTGCTTGGCAGGCACATCTCCTTCCTTGACCTTGGACTCCCCATCCCTGGCTGGGGCGTTTATTTCCTTACTTGGGGTATTCACTTCCTTAGTCTGGTTCTCTGCAGGATCGAATCTTACCATAAGAACCCTGAAGTTCCCCAGTGTATGGCTGGCTTCGATTTTAAGCACATCCTTGAGATCATCGGCAGAAACATATATTTTCGTGCTCACCTGCTTCTTCTTTGATGCTTGAGCCTGTTTATCCGGATCCAGATTTGTCACTGTCGGAACAATCACGAATGCGTTGCGCTTCTCGCCGGCAACATCAATGGTCGCCATACTCTCACACTTGAGCCGCAACTCATATTGGTATTTCCCGGGATATACATCAAAGACCTTCTCCGCCCCTACTTTCCACTCGAGTCCTCGCACCAGGTAAGTTGCTGAAAACGGATCCAACGTAAATCTTTCGGTCTGAATCCTTCGAACATCATAATTTACGGTAGCGCCATTCTTCGATTCTATCTCCGTAGTTTTTATTGTCCCATTGTCTTGAAATTTTATGGTCGTGTCTTTTTCAGACGATCTGACCTCCTGCTGCATCTTTGTCTCCACCGATGATACGGGCTCGCTGTTCATAAGGGCTTCTCCCCTGTAGCGCAGCCTGTACAAGCGTTCGACCATGCCGATTGTTTGTGCAAGAACCTGCATCTTATAAAGATCACCTTCACGATCTATCACGATGCTTGCAGTGCCGATACTTACGTTGTTAAAATCAACCCTGTAGTAATACGTGCCCAATCGAGGCTTGAAATCAGGATCAACCGGCAGAGGGTTTACGGTGCCATCCCCATTTGAACCAAGTGCGATATCTGGTCTAAACAATGTTGCACAAGCAACGATCAGAATGCCTGTGATTAAAGCAACTGATATTTTACTCTTTTCATTCCTCATCTGTGATTCATGCTCCCCTTTGTTTACCAACCCATATTTTTTGATCATGGGCAAAAAGACAAAGATTCATTACATTAAGCAAATATCATACCACTTTATTCACTAAACTATTGATTATCTACGAAGTGAAAACCATTATCATCGGCTTTCATACTTCACGATATTTTCTGCGATATAATCGGCCGTACGGGTAGCAAAGGCCATGATAGTCACCTGGGGGTTGACTCCGAGCGAGGTGGGGAACGGGCTCGCGTCCGTCACGAACAGTCCCTTGATATCGTGCGTCTCCTGGTTCAGGTCCAGGACCGACGCGCGCGGGTCATTACCCATCCTGCAGGTACCGAGCGGATGGAAGGCCATGATCTCGAAATACCACGGCTTTACCGGCAGAGCTTTAAACTTCATGAGGTCACCCATCGAATTCAGTGTGGGCATGGCATAGCAACCGGTAAACACCCGCTTTGCTCCCGCTGCAAAAAATATTTCGGTCAAGTAACCGATGCCTTTGTGGAGTTTTTTCGCATCTTTCCAGTTCATGGAGTAGAAGGCAAGATGTGAGTAACCGAACATGCCGGGGAGAACCCTGCCCCGCGTGCTGTCGCTCACCATTACCCCGAATGCGGCCAGGTTTCTGTAATGTTTAACAAGATATTTATGGTCCTGGCCCACCCCGGGCAAAGCCATAGCCATGATGGCGGGAGGAATGAAAATCCCCTCCAACATGATCCCTTCATCTTTAAATGCATCGATAAGACCACCCTGGGATACCCCATGGTGGCCGTCCACCACCTCATCCATCTCTGCCACAACCCTGCCGCATGGGTGTATGGTCAGTCCTTTGCCCACAAGGCCTGAGCTGTTGGCAAGCCTGTTTTTCAGGAGAAAGGCAGGCGTGATGAGGGCACCCATGCCGAGGCAGACAACCCCCGTTTTAACCGTGATGGAGTACCGCCCCTTGCCTGTTCGTGGGTCGATGAACACCCCTTCTACACGTCTGACTTTGCCCTCTTCGACCTCGACTCTTCCTGCCCGGCAGTTGGCATATATAACGGCTCCGGCATGGTCCGCCTTGGGGATGTAGGTGACATCCATGGACTGCTTGGCGCCTTTGATGCATCCCCACTGGCAGACACCCGCACCTTCGCAGCCCCTTACATTGTGTTTCAGAGGTCTGGCCTCCAGCCCCAACTCCTTGGCCCCGCGCTTTATGATTTTGTAGACATTGCCGAGTATATCCTCGGTGAGTTCGGTTACATTGATTTCATGCTCCACCTTTTCAAAATACGGGACCAGATCCGGGTATGCGAGGCCTTTACAGTCGTAGTCTTTGGCCCATTCTTCAATGACCTTTTGGGGAGTCCTGAAGCATGTGGCCGAGTTCACGGTGGTAGTGCCTCCGATGCACTTGCCCAGGGTGATTGATGCAGGAGGGATGCCGAGGGCCATAGTCATACCGCAATCCCTATACATCATGGCCATCATGTCACCGGGGTCCTGGTTGAAATTTTTAGCCGTAAAATAACCGCCTTCTTCAAGGGCCACCACCTTGAGGCCTTTCTCAGCGAGCTCCTTGGTAATGACAGCGCCTCCTGCACCCGTGCCTATAACGCACACATCGGCCTCTTCACGGATGTCCTGATCGATGTCCTTAAATTCTTTCAGCATGCCTATCCTTCTCTCAATCCTTGACACCCTCATACCCCTGGTTGTTCGAGAATCGCTCCTGGTATCCTATGGCCTCTTTTGCTTCGGTGAGACCATAGAAAGCCGGAAACACGAGGATCTTCACCAGCAGTATGCTCACAGGCCCCAGGAATCCGGACTTTTCCATAATACCGAAGAGTTTTGTGCGTTCCTGTTCATCCATGGAGATAAGGGTTTTGAACCTCTTCATATAGAGAGCGGGCAAGATAAAGTTGAGAAGATGTGTGATACACTTGAGTTCCAGCCTGGTAAAGGCAGGCATCTTGGACATCATGGAGTCGGCCCTTAAGAGCCACTTTTGCTCAAGGTCGGCTGCACCCAAGGCAAAGCTGTCCCCGCCTCTTGGTATGACACCACCGGCCATGGCAGCGATGATCCGGGCCTCCTTCGCGCTCAATACCTTGTAAGATCCTTTCTGTTCAGTGCCGGAGCCTTTTACACCCACATGAGAGGTTGTTCCGGATCTTCCATTTTCAGAAAAGACAAGACGTGCCGAGCTGATGAATGTCATGAGTTCCCTGAGGGGAAAATATACGATGGATTTTGATATAACCTTCCCGGCAGCAAGCTCTGTTATTGTGCCGTAGCAGGTGGTGTGGCTCTTATGGAGGTTCCATGGCCATATATTCACCTTTTCACCGATATATCGGTATCCCCGGCCCCTCTCATCGGCGAACTCAAGTTCATAACGTATCTTACGCTCGGTGAAATAAAGCAGTCTCAGGCTGCCCATGCACTCAGCCTTGTTAACGATCCCGGAAACGGTGATGACACCCCTTGCATCTGCGCGAAGGAACTCGGCAGAAAAAGGGTTCAGGTAGTTTCGAAGACTCTTATTGCCCCAGGTGATGGTGAAGTGCATAGGCTTCTCGTCTTCACGGCCTTCAACCCTGTGGGTCCCCACCATGATCTCGTCTATCTTGAATCCGACCATAAGACAGCCGCCTTCTTGTATTACATTTTTAAGTTAATGGACTTATCAGGATAATCGTGCATTCTAACTGAAAGATAACCTGTGTCCAGAGCTTTTAAACTTATCCTGTTGGCAATGAGTTTTTTTGCCTTCTTCCGCTCTCTATCTCATGCAGCCTGTTCCCCACCCCACGCAACGAGACCACGAGTCATGATGAACTTACGATAATGCGCCACCTCCTACGTTTTGCCCGTTACTGAATATTTGTAACAATGATCGTCAACTATTCATTAATTGTACGGAATAGAGATATCCATGAGAGATCCAAATCACAACCGACACCCTATTCTCTCTCCTTAAAGAGCAGGCAGTCTATCCCCGAGTTTACATACATCTCCTTAGAAGGCATTAATCGAGACTTGAAGCCAACCGCTCTACAGCCATAAGGAAAGTGGCGATCATAGGTGATGTAAAAGTAGTGACAGTTAAAACAGATTGGTTAATCCGTATTTCCAGTCATTATATATAAAGGCAATATTTTCTCTCATGAATGAAAAATTTACCAGTGGAGTATTATGGCACAGCCTGCATCGGTAGGAAGGGCCTATCCTTTCCCCGGTGGCACACCTGTTGCTCTTTTGTGTGGGGGTCATACCTTAGAAAGGATGTGAGGCATGAATACAATGCTAGATTTTATCCATCACTTCTTGATAATCTCAATAATCTCCATAATTTTGTTCTCAATAGTCATTACCTTTATTTATGAATTCATACTCCCTGCCACACGAATAAAAAAGGATCTTCAAGAAACTATCAGACGACTCAAACAGATAAAGGCCGCCTCCAGGGGTAAGATATCCGACCTTGGAGAAATATCACGCGAGATAACGGCAAATGATAAGCTCTCTCATGCCTGGCATGAGTATTGTGAGACGCTTCATGAACAAAGAGCCCCCGAACAATCCGCTCAAGAGAAAAGAATACGATGGCGCTCAACAACCTTAGCCGAGACATTTTTCACAGAACAATCACTTGTAGATACCCCTCTTAAAACAGCATTTTATAAGCATTTGCCCGGAATTCTCACCGGCTTGGGCATCATCGGGACATTTTCCGGTCTTATTGTCGGTCTGATCCGATTTGAGGTCTCGGGTGATGCTGATAAGGTACGCGCAAGCCTAAATGGGCTTATCCAGAGTGTTGGTTATTCTTTTATCGTGTCCGCTTCCGCTATTTCCCTGGCAATGATCTTTATCTGGATTGAGAAGTCTCTTGTTACCGGGTGTTACCGTCATGTTGAGAAGCTGTGTCAGCTTATTGATAGTCTGTTTGATACCGGGGCCGGTGAGGAATATTTAGCGCGTCTTGTCATTGCTTCAGAGACTTCAGTCCTGCAAACGCAACAAATCAAGGAGTCTTTAACCCTTGATCTTAAAAAAGTTATCTCAGAAATTACGACCCAGCAAATGAAGGCATCCGCTCTCCTCAATAAACAACTTTCAGAAAATATCGCTCAGACTTTAACTGACACCATCAGGGCGCCGATCGAGCGGATTTCTCTTGCCGTTGACCGGGCAGGTGCAAACCAAGGCGAAACCGTTAATAACTTATTGTCGGATCTCCTGAGCAACTTCGCCTCACAGATGCACGATATGTTCGGCAATCAAATACATCAGATGAGTAATCTCCTCCAACAAACAGCTACAACCATGCAGTCGGCTGCTTTGCAAATAAACAAGCTTTCCGAGAACAACCAGTTAACACAGAAGGGTGCTGCAGAAGCAATGGTTGAGCGTATGAGCATCACTAATAACTCGATAGAGTCATTCATCGGGGATCTTGGAGAAAAGGTTACCAATATTGTTAAGAGGCTTGAGACACAATCAATACATACTACTGAAGAGAACGGGGCACTTCAGAATCGACTTGCGCAATACACGATTTCAGCCATGGGTGAAATATCCACTCAGATCCAGACACTCGCTACAGAGATGCGCCAAGCGAGTGAGACGATGCACAACAGCGTGACAGATCTGTCGCAAACCACCAAAGAATCCATGATGCTGTTTCATTCGGGTGCGAACACCTTGAATACTGCTCTGAACGGCTTTGCAAAGGCAGGTCAAGGGATAAACAACACCATGCAAGCAGCAAATAATACGACGGAAAAAATTCAAATTGCTTCTTCAAATCTTGTCCAGGCAACAAATGGGGTCAAAAATATAATGGACGAATACAAGAATATGAGCAAGATCTTTGCCGCTATCGTTTCCGATCTCAAGTCCACCATTGAAAATGCACGGAAAGAGGCATCCATGACCACCCAGATCGTTTCACGAATCCAAGAAGCAACTGAACAGCTGGGTATTGCCGAGAATAAGGCCGGGGAATATCTGCACGGATTGACGGAGGTTCTCGCCCAGGCGCATGCCGAATTCGCCGGGAACATCGAGCTTACCCTTCGAAAAAGCAATTCACGCTTTCACGAGGAACTCTCAAGATCGGTTTCTCTGATTTCAGGTGCAATTCAAGATTTTGGAGATGTCCTGGACTCTGTGATGGAAAAAGGAGAGATTCAGTGCTCGGCTTAAAGGTGCGACCCCATCGGGGCGCCAAAGAAGAGGCTGAAAAGCCGTTCTGGATATCATTTTCCGACATGATGACCGCTCTCATGGTCCTTTTCCTGGTTGTAATGACCGTGACGCTCCTTGCCGTTACCCATACCATCTCGGAAGCGGAGCGCAGGAAAACACAGCGTGATGATGAAATCAATAAACTCCTCATGAAGATCCATGAGGTGTCAAGAAACTTTCCCGGGATCACCCTGCGGGGGCATACTATCGACTTTGGCGATCAGGCCCGTTTCGACACCGACAGCCATAGGCTCACCGATGAGCAAGCAAGACACCTGAGGGCATTTGCCCCCGGCATATTAAAGATAGCCCGTGATCCACTCGGTCAAAAATGGCTTAAACGTGTTGTCGTTGAGGGTTATGCCGACCAACGCGGTACGTATCTGCATAATCTCGACTTAAGTATGCAACGTTCCGAGAGAGTGCTTTGCGCCTTACTCGCCAAACCTGAACCGGATGAGGTGCCTATCAGCAAGGAAGATCGTTTGCTTATTCGTGAACTCTTTTTAGTCGGAGGATCATCATATAATTCATTAAAGAAAACCCTGGAAGAAAGCCGCCGGATAGAATTAAAACTTGAATTTCTCGATGTAGGAGAAATGAGGTCCATGGCTTCTCCCATGCCATTGGATGAGGACCAATACTGTCCGCTTGACTGACTATGCATGTGCTTGACTTATTACGTTTCAGAATAAATCAGACATTTTCCGCCGCATTACATGATGCGGCCTGGGGACGGCCACAACTTATGAGCAAGGCCCTGGAAGAGGTTTGCCAGGCCTTCGACACCCCTGCAGACACCACTTCTCAAAGGTCGATTGAAAAGACATTGTTAACTTTTCGTCGTTCCTCTGAGTTGCCCACCTTCCTAGACCTGAAATATGCCTGCCTGGGTATCTCCCATATCCTCAAAGATGATGGGTGGCGATTGATAGAAGATAATGAGCTTTTTCTTCTATTGATGCGAAAAGTCGATGTGGAGAAGCTTAAGTTTCATCAGTTTCTCAAATGCTATCAAGGGCTTTTATCAGGATATTTCGACTATAATATATTTGCCGATGATGTATCAGAGGCCGGAGGAAAAAACTGGGAAAGTTTGCGCAGATTTCTGC
>Ga0326728_10019895_pt1 | contig 12928 bp, 9 predicted proteins | sample MB3enrmetagenome_FD_207602 | JGI IMG/M metagenome (GOLD analysis project Ga0326728, IMG submission 207602) | Lab enriched peat soil microbial communities from McLean, Ithaca, NY, United States - MB31MN | ecosystem: Environmental > Terrestrial > Soil > Wetlands > Peat | place: USA: New York...
GGTGGTGGCCGTCTCGTTCGGCCTGCAAAGCGCCTTGGCCCACTGGACGCACCTGCCTTTCCCGTTCTATGGCCCGCTACTGGCGCTCGCCGTCGCATACGTTCCCGGCATTCTCCTGCTCTGCACCATTTTCGGCCGGTTCGGCGGATTCGCCGTCTCCTTCCAGCGCGATTATTCTCCGATGCTTACCTGCACGGCGCTGGCGTGGTCGGCGGCGAACCTCCCGCTAGTTGTGGCGGGGTTCGCCGTCCCTCTGCAACTCCTGCTCCCGTTGGCCGCCGTGGCGTATCTTTACTTCGCATTCCTGATGTTTGTCGCCATTCGGACGGTGTTCGGCGCGGGCAACGGCGCCTCGATCGGGGTGGTCTGCCTTTCGTGGATTCCGCTGGTAGCGGCGGCGTTTCTCTGGCAGCCGCTCCATTTCCTCATGGGCTGGCTGGCATCGCCATTCTTCCTCTTCTACGCCTGGTATTTCCTTGGCGGCGAGTTCTCCAACCTGGGTGCGGTCATGCACAACCGGCAGAACTTTCGCCGCATGCTGGAAGCTTCGGCCGTCAATCCGCACGATGGCGAGGCGCAATATCAGCTCGGGCTGATCTACCAGCAGCGGCGCAATTACGCGGAAGCCATCCAGCGATTCCGGAACGCCGTCAAGATCGACCCCGGCGAGACCGATGCGCATTACCAGTTGGGCCGGATCGCCCGCGAGCAGGGACGCATCGACGATGCGCTCAAGGAATTTCAAATCGTCCTGCAGCAGGACGCCAAGCACAATCTGAGCGAAATCCTGCGCGAGTTGGGCGGCGTTTATCTGGCCGCCGGTCGTCTCCAGGAGGCGCGTTCGCAGCTCGAAGTCTACACCGACCGGCGCCCTTACGATCCCGAAGGTCTCTACTACTACGGGCAGACGCTGGAAGGTCTGGGACGTCCGGCGGAAGCGCGCGAGGTCTACGCCCGAGCGGTGGAAGCGGCGCGCACCGCGCCGCGCTACCGGCGGCCATTCACCGCGCGCTGGAGCCGCCTGGCGCAGAAGCAGGAGCGCAAACTGGCGCGGGCGTGACGCGGCGCGGCGCATGGCATCGACGCTCGGCGGACGAGACAGACCGCCGCCAACGATCCGGCCCGCCCGTCATGCCACAAAGACACCTGATTTCAAGCGCGTCGCTGCGGCGCGGTGATCGCGCGGTCGAACAGATTTGCTCACCACAGAGACACGGAGACACGGAGAAAGACAAAGTCAAAAGCAAAACACGAGCTCACGGAGGTGGCGGAGGCCACGGAGGCGTAAGGCTCCCGCATAAGGCCTCTCCTTTTGATCGCGGCCCGCCGTCGAACATTCTCCGCGATCTCCGATACCTCTGTGCTTTCGATGCCTTCTTAACCTTTTCTCCGTGTCTCCCTGCCTCCGCGGTGAGCACTCTCTAGGAACTTTCACCATCTAGTCTCGTCTAACCCAAAAGCGAGGCCTCCTTTGGAAACACTCATCAACGATATTCGCCACGCATTGCGCGTACTCCGCCACAGCCCCGGGTTCGCCGCTACGGCCGTCGCCGTCCTGGCGCTGGGAATCGGCGCCAGCACGGCCATATTCTCCGTCGTCAATGCCGTTCTTCTTGAGCCGCTGCCGTTCCCCGATCCCGATCGCCTGGTCTTGCTCATGAATTCCACGCCGCAAGGCAACTTCCCGGCCGCCTCCGTGCCCAAGTACAACCTCTGGCGCCGGCAAACCCGGGTGCTCATTGACATCGCCGCCTACGACAGCGGCGGTCCGGGCATCAACCTCAGCGGCGACCGTCCGGAGCAGGTTAAAGGCATCCACGCCTCGCACGAGTTCTTCCGCCTCTTCGGCATCCGAACCGTCCAGGGCCGCACGTTCACGGAAGCGGAGGATCGTCCCGGCGGCGGCAAACTGGTAGTGCTCTCCGAAGGCCTTTGGCAGCGGCGCTACGGATCCGACCCCGCCATCGTCGGCAAGACCATCTCCCTCGGCGGCGAACCTTACACAGTCATCGGTGTGGTGGGCCACTCCTTCGCCGTCGTGCCGCCGCCCGATCTCTACCTGCCGTTCCAGGCCGATCCCAACAGCACCAACCAGGGCCACTACTTCCAGAGCGCCGCCCGCCTCAAGCCCGGCGTTTCGCTGGGCGCCGCCAAGGCCGCGCTCAATCTCGCCGGCGGCGAATTCCGGCGTCTCTACCCGGACGCCATCGCTCCCAAGGACAGCTTCAGCGTGGCTGCGATGCGCGACCAGGTGGTGAGCGACGTCAAGCCCGCTCTCTACGTCCTGCTGGCTGCGGTCGGCTGCCTGCTGCTCATCGCCTGCGCCAACGTCGCCAGCCTGCTGCTCGCGCGCGCCACCGGACGCTCGCGAGAAATCGCCATCCGCGCGGCTATTGGCGCCGGACGCGGCCGTATCGTCCGCCAGTTGCTCACCGAGAGTCTGTTGCTGTCGCTGGCCGGCGGCCTGCTGGGGCTGGTGACGGGAGTCGTGGGCGTGCGGCTGCTATTGGCCGTGAATCCCGGCAACATTCCGCGTCTCGTGCCCGGCGGAGGCGGCGTGACGCTGGACGCGCGCGTCCTGTTGTTCACCCTCGTCCTGTCGGTTCTCACAGGGGTTTTCTTCGGCCTCGCTCCGGCACTGCACGCCTCGCACGTCGACCTCAACTCGACGCTAAAGGAGGGCAGTTCGCGCTCCGGTTCCGGCCTGCGGCAGAACAAAGCGCGCGGCGTCCTGGTGGTGGCCGAGCTGGCGCTGGCGGTGGTGCTGCTCATCGGCGCCGGCCTGCTGATTCGCACGTTCGCCGCGTTGCGCAGCGTGGCGCCGGGCTTCGACGCCCACAACGTCCTCACCGTGGAGACGGCGCTCACCGGCGAGAAATATGACAAGACCGCCGGCATCGCACTGATGGCCGACCAGGTATTGGAACGCATCCACGCCATTCCCGGGGTGGAGGCCGCAGCCGCCAGTTCTTACCTGCCCCTCGATAGCGGCTTGGGGCTCGGCTTCATTATCGAGGGCCGGCCGCTCACCAATGGTCCGGGCCACGGCGGCGCCGCCTGGAATTACGTCACGGCCCGCTTCTTCGACTGCTTCCAGGTGCCGGTGATCCGCGGGCGCGTCTTCACCGACCGGGACGATGCAGCGTCGACGCCGGTGGTGGTCGTCAACCAGGCGATGGTACGCCGCTTTTTCAAGGACCAGGACCCGATCGGCCAGCGCCTCATCATCGGAACGGGCATGGGCCCGAAGTTCGCGCAGCCTCCGCGCCAGATCGTCGGCGTGGTGGGAGACGCGCGCGACAGCGGTCTCAATAACGATCCTCAGCCGGCGACTTTTGTGCCCTTATCGCAAGTGGGCGACGCGTACATGGCGCTCAACAACACCTTCATGCCGCTCCGCTGGGTGGTACGCACAAGGGTGCCGCCGTACTCGCTGCTGGGACAAGTACAGACCGCGTTTCAGACGGCCGCAGGGTTGCCGGTCTTCCACGTCCGCAGCATGGATCAGATCGTCGTCGGTTCCACCGCGCGCGATCGGTTCAATACGCTTCTGCTCGGCATCTTCGCCTTCTTCGCGATCCTGCTGGCGTCCATCGGACTCTACGGGCTGATGGCCTATTCGGTGGAACAGCGCCGGTTCGAGTTCGGCATCCGCCTCGCTCTGGGCGCGAATTTCGGACAGCTGCGCATTATGGTGGTAAGGCAGGCGATGCTGCTCGCGGCGGCGGGTATCCTCATCGGGCTCGCAGCGGCGTACGGGTTGACGCGATTCCTCCAGCCCCTGCTGTTCCAGGTCAAGACCACCGACCCGACGAGCTTCGTCTCGGTTCCCCTGGTGCTGGCGTTGGTGGCTCTCGCCGCCTGTTACCTGCCGGCGCGCCGCGCCACCCGCGTGGATCCCGTGGAAGCGCTGCGCTATCAGTGAGGTAAAGGCACCACCTCCTTGAAGACGCGGCCGGACTGTTACCCGGCGGGCAAGCATGCCCCACGTGGGATAAGCTTCAGCTTGTCCAGGCGAGCGGAGCTCGCCCCAGGCCCGCGGAGCTCGCCCAGGCCCGCGGGGCCATAACACTCCGGCGGCGGCCCCTTGAACCCGCTCTCCGCTTTGAACAATACCCTTGGCACACGCGGAAGACCAGCCAGGGGCACGTGATCATTCTGCGCGCCGCACTACACGGCAAGGCGCCCGGCGATATACTAACCGTCTATGAAGCCGCTCCTGCTCGCCGCGCTCCTCGCCGCCGGCCTCCCGCTGCGCGCGCAGGAGACCGACCTGGAGCGCAAACTGAGCGACAAGATCGCCGAGACTCTCAAGAAAAGCGGCGCTCCCAGCGCGTCCATCGCAGTCGTCCAGGATGGCAAACTGGCATTCGTGAAAGCCTTCGGCGCCACTGCCGAAGCCCGCTATGCCGTGGGCTCCATCAGCAAGCAATTCACCGCCGCCGCCATCCTGCTCCTCCAGGAACAGCACCGCTTATCGCTCGACGACAAGGTGGCCAAGTACTTCCCCGCCCTCACCCGCGCCAACGAGATCACCATCCGGCAACTGCTCTCCCACACCTCCGGATATGAGGATTACGCTCCGCAGGATTACCTGATTCCCGCGTGGACCCATCCCATGTCGCCGCAGGAAATCCTGCGGGTCTGGGCCAAGAAGCCGCTCAATTTCGATCCCGGCACGAAATGGCAATACAGCAACACCAACTACGTGATCGCCGCCGAAATCTTCGATAAGATAGCGGAGCTAAGACTCGTGCCTTTCCTCAAGGACAGAATCTTCACCCCGCTGAAAATGGAATCCTCCGACGATTGTGCGGTCTCTTTCCCCTACGACACGGAAGGCTACACCCGCTACGCCGGCGGTCCGCCCCGCCGGGTCGCGCGCGAGGCCGATGGATGGTATTACGGCGCCGGCGAACTCTGCATGACAGCCTACGACGTGGGTCTTTGGGACGTTGCTTTCCTCCACAAAGAAATTCTCACCGCCCGTTCCTGGGACGAATTTACCGGCGAGGTCCGCTTGAACAATGGCGACACCACGGGCTACGCCTTGGGCCTCCGCCTGGGCGAGTTCCATCGCATCCCCACCATCTCCCACTCCGGCGAGGTCTCCGGTTTTCTGGCGGCCAACACCCTTTACCCCGCGCGAAACGCCGCCATCGTCGTCCTCACCAATGAAGACGGCATCGATCTCGTCGGGCCGCTCACCACCGAGATCGCGACCATCCTGTTTCTGCCTTCCGAGCCTCCCGCCCCGTCGGAAAAGGATACCGCCCAGGTAAAGTCGATCCTCGAATCGCTCGCCCGCGGCGCCATCGATCGGGCGCTCTTCACCGCCAACGCCAACGCGTATTTCTCGGCGCAGGCGCTCGCCGATATCCGCCAATCGCTGGCCGCGCTCGGCAAGCTGCAATCGGTGACCCGCTTGAGCGAAAGCCAGCGCGGCGGCATGACGCATCGCGGATACCATGCCGTCTTTCAGAAGATGACCGTATCGCTCAACATCTATGTCATGCCCGACGGCAAATATGAGCAGTTCCTGATCGTCGAATAGCGCCTATTGTCCCTTGCGCTCGCGCGCCAACTGCGCTTCAAACGCGGCCTGCAATGAGTCCACCGCCGCACGATAACCGGCCGGATCGATGAAGCGAACCGGCTGATATGCATCGCCCGGCTGGTACTTGCGATGCAGCCCGAACTGGCTGGCGTGCGAGGCTAGAAAAATCTCCGGATGCAGCTCCTTGAGCCTGGCAAAGGTGCCCGCGTATTCGGCCGCGATGTTCGGATACTTGGGATTCACCAACAGGGTGACGCCCGGATTGATGGTCGGCAAATTGGCAATCAGCACGCGATAATCGCGTCCCTCGTCGCGCACCTTGAATTCGTAACTCGCCGCGCCCTTGGTATGCCCGGGATGCAGATGCACCGTAAGTTCCATTCCGCCAAGCCCAACCTTCTGGCCATCCTGCAGCTTCTCGTCCACATGCACCGGCTCGAACCAGGCGGACTTATCGTCTCCGAACCGGAAGTCCGTCTTTCCGCCGCTCTCGAACAGCGCCACCTCGGGCTCCACCGCCGCCAACCGCGCCCCCGTGAGCCGCTTCACCTCCGCCATCGCCGCGACATGATCGTAATGCGCATGGGTTGCCAGCAGCAGCCTGGTGTCGGAGAAACGAAATCCCAGCGTCTCGATATTCGACCGGATCTGCGCCCCGGAACTCGCCAGCCCGGTATTGATCAGAATATTCCCCGCGGGCGTGACGATCAGATAACACGCCAGGTCGTACGTCCCGACATAATAAAGGTTCCCCACAATTCGAAACGGGGGAAACGGCCGGGTCCATTCCTCCGGAGAAGCATCCTTCGCCGGCTGCGCCATCGTGGAGACGGCAATCATGAAGAGCATCCACAAACGCATCATCGTTCCGAGTATATCGTTCGCGCTTGTGCATACAGAAGAAAGATGTTTCTCGCAGAGGCGTAGAGACCGCAGAGAAAGACGAAGAATTGTGTTGTTCTTCTCTGTGCCCTCTGCGCCTCTGTGAGAAGCCGTTTTCACGAAGCGCAGTGTAGACCGAAGCAGCGAAGCACCGTCCATCCCGGAAATTGTTCTTTGCGCCTTTGCGGGAAATTGTGATTTTCTTTTTCCGTTCTTCTCTGCGTCCTCTGCGCCTCTGCGAGAAACTAAGCCTTACAATGAAATCCTGATGCCATTTCACGAAGTGGTCGAAGCGGAAGGCCACCTGATCGATTCCCATATCATGGAAAACATCTTCGACAAGGTCGTGGAGTACCACGGCCGGTTCGAAGTGCAGGAATTCCGCATCGGCCGAACCAATATCGAAGGTTCTTACCTGCGCATGCTGGTGGAAACCCCGGAGGCCGAGTTGCTCGCGCGCCTCCTGGCCAGCCTCCTGGAGCTCGGCTGCGCGCCCGTCGATTCCGGCGATGCCGAACTGCGCTCCGTGGAGCGCGACCGCTGCGCCCCTGAAGACTTCTACTCCACCACCAACCATCGCACCCACGTGCGCATCGGCGAGCAGTGGATCGAGACCGAAAGCCAGCGCATGGACGCCATGATCGTGGTCCACGAAGGCCGCGCCTTTTGCCGCCGCTTGCGCGACCTGCGCCAGGGCGACCGCATCGTGGTCGGCATGCGCGGTATCCGCGTCACCCCGGAGTCCAAGGAGCGCGACCGCCTCTCCTTTGCCTTCATGGCCAACGGCATCTCCTCCGAACGCCAGGTGGAGACGGCCGTCCGCCAGACCGCCGCGCTGGTGCGCAGTGCCCTGGAACAAAAACTCAAGGTCGTGGTGGTGGCCGGACCCGTGGTGGTCCACACCGGCGGCGTCACGGGCCTCGCAGCGCTCATCCGCGGCGGATTCGTGCACGCGGTGCTCAGCGGCAACGCCCTCGGCGTGCACGACGCCGAAGCATCGCTCTTCGGCACTTCTCTCGGCGTGCGCCTCGCCGACGGCCGGCAGGAGGAACACGGCCACCGCAATCACATGCGCGCCATCAACGCCATCTACCATGCCGGCTCGGTGAGCCAGGCCGTGGAATGCGGCCGCCTGCGCTCCGGCATTCTCTACGAGTGCGTCCGCGCCGGCGTCCCGTTTGTCCTCGCCGGCAGCCTGCGCGACGACGGTCCGCTGCCCGACACCATCACCGACATGAATGCCGCCCAGGACGCCTATGCCGCCCAACTGAAAGGCGCCGGCCTGGTGCTCTGTCTCGGCTCCATGCTGCATTCCATCGCCACCGGCAACATGCTGCCGAGTTGGGTGAAAATCGTATGCGTGGACATCAATCCCGCGGTCGCCACCAAGGTCAGCGATCGCGGCACCGGCCAGGCGGTCGGCGTGGTGGCCGATGTCGGCCTCTTTTTGGACCTGTTATCGAAAGCCCTTCCATGAAACGAGCCTATACCGACGAGCACGCGGCATCCGGGGTTCACGCCGCGCTGCCGGAAATTGAAACCTGGCCCAACCAGTATCCCGATTACGAAATCGAAATCGTGCAGCCGGAGTTCACCTCCGTCTGCCCCAAGACCGGACTGCCGGATTTCGGCAAGCTGGTGCTGCGCTACGTGCCGGACAAAGTTTGCGTGGAGTTGAAGTCGTACAAAATGTACCTCAACGCCTATCGCAATCTGGGAATCTTCCAGGAAAACGCGGTAAACCGGGTCCTAGAAGACGTGGTGAAGGCCGCTAAGCCGAAATTCGCCACCGTCATCGGGGAGTTTGCGGCGCGCGGCGGGCTCAGCACCACCGTGACCGCGATCCGGAGCAGGAAAAGTGGAAAGCTCTGAACTGATCGCCATCCTGCGCGAGGTGCGCGAGCGAGTGCGCGCCCGCAACCCAGAGAAGACCGCGGCGGGCGACCCGGCCGGCAGCGAGATCGTGCTGCCCGACCTTCTTCCAGTGCTGCACGCGCGCGACGCCGCGCTTGGCAAAGTGGCCGCCATCGGCACCGTGAACCCGCGCTCCGGCGGACTGCTGAACGCTGTCGTGCAAACCTGGAAGCGTTTCGTCGCGCGGGTCCTCGACTGGCACGTCCGCGAACAGGTGGAGTTTAACCGCAACATCGTGGCCTATGCCGATGCCGCGCTGGAAGCGCTTCGCGAATCCAACCGCGCCATGTCCGAGCTGGGTGGACGCCTCGCCGAACACCAGCGGAGCGTCGCCGCGCAATTGAAGGTGATTGACGAGCTGAAGGACATTCGCGACCACTGGGCCAGCTGGCGCGCCGAGTGGGAGCACAAGCTCGAAGTGAACGAGGTCCAGTTTCTGCGCAGCGTAGCCGATTTGCAGGGCGGCTTCCAGCATCGCGTGACCCTCATGGAGGCCAGCCACCGCGACCTCATGCGCACCCACAACAGCGATTTCCACGCGGCGCTCGAACGCCACGGCTTCGATATTCAGAAGCGTCTGTGGGCCGATCTCGAAAAGATGCACACCGAGATCGAGCGCATCATCCATTCGGAGCTGCGTCTCCTGCGCCAGCGCGCACAAATCTCGATTCCCGCCGCATCCGCCCCCGAAGGCGTCCCGGCGCCGGCATCCCCCACCCCGCTGGCGTTCGATTATTCGCGCTTCGCCGAGCGTTTCCGCGGGCCGGAAGAGTACGTCACGGCCGGACAGCAAGTTTACCTGCAGTACTTCGAAGGCTGCAAAAGCGTGCTCGATATCGGCTGCGGCCGCGGCGAGTTCCTCAAGACGATGCGCGACGCCGGCGTTCCCGCCAGGGGCATCGAGCTTAGCGCGGAGTCCGTCGCGATCTGCCGGTCGCAAGGTCTGGACGCCGAAGTGGCCGACGTCTACCCGTACCTGGCAGCCGTGCCGGAGGGTTCGCTCGACGGAATCTTCTGCTCGCAGGTAGTCGAGCACTTGCCGCCCGATCGATTGCCGGAGCTGATCCGCTTATGCGCCCGGTCGCTCGTGCCTGGCGGCGTCATTGCCATCGAGACGCCGAATCCGGAATGCCTGGCAATCTTCGCCACGCATTTCTACCTCGACCCGACGCACACACGCCCGGTGCCCCATCCCCTGCTGATCTTCTACCTGGAAGAATTCGGGGTCGGCAACATCGAAGTGCGCCGCCTCTCACCCGCGAAGGAAACCATGCCGTCGCTCAATTCCCTGCCGGAAGATTTCCGCGACGCCTTCTTCGGAGCTCTCGACTACGCCGTGATCGGCCGCAAGCTGTAGGGCATGCTTTAGCTTGCCCAGGCGAGCGGAGCTCGCCCGGTCTCCCACAACTTTCGAGGGGGCCGCGAGGAACTTATGCCGAACAGATGAACACTGGATCGGCAATGCCTCGATTTTATCCTTGTGTGAATCGGTGTCCTTCCGTGGCCGGTGATTCTTGCTTCGACCCCAAGGAGATCCTCCCGATTCCGCGAGATCGGGAGTTCGGAGACATTCGTGTCTCGGCAGTTGCAAGTAACTTTTTTATTTTCAACGCCGCGATCGTGATTTGGGGACATCCTGTCCCCAACGAGGACAAGCTGAAGAGGTACTTGCAAAACACCGCAAACTGCTTGCTTGCGCGCGCGGCTCATTATTCCCGCGGTGAAACAGGAGCGCTTACTGAGCCGCGACCGCGAGGGAGCGGTGCTTTTCGCCGATTCAGCGGAATTCTGCAAGCCCCTCTGAAGCCTGTCCCACGTCTACTGCTTATCCCTTTGCCCGAATGGCTGGAACAGTTGGAGCAGAATATTATCCTTCGGATCCCACAAACCGCCGCGATAGTAACCGTTGGAATCCGGCGTCACCGTCAAGTTCACTTCTTTCCTGCTGCGCACCACGGTGACCGTCACCGAGCTCTTACCGCGCGAGCCGCGCAGCGCGCTGGAGATCTGTTGCGGCGTCGAGATGGCGGTATCGTCGATCCTGGTGATCACGTCGCCGGCCTTCATTCCGGCCTTCTCGGCGGCCGAATCCTTATTCACCGACCGCACCAGCACGCCTTCCTTCACGCCGAAAAATTCCGCCAGCTGCGATTCCTGCCCCAGCGATTCCCCGATTATGCCCAGTGACGAAGTCCCCATCAACGTCCGGAATTGCGGCAGATCGAATTGCGGCATCGAAGGCACTGAGGGCATCGACGGCATTGCTGTCGGAGGCATGGGCGGCGTAGGAGTCGAAGGCCAAGCCGGGATAGAGAAACTGTTGCCGTTGCCGAAATCGAATTGATTTTCCTTGCGCGCGCCGATGGAAGCCGACACGATCTGCTCGCCGCCGTTCCGCCAGAGTACGATCCTGACCTCGCGGTGAATCGGCGTCTCGCGCACCAGGCGCTTCAAGTGTTCCCAGCCTTCCACCTTCTGCCCGTTGTACTGCAGGATCACATCCCCGACCTTCACGCCGGCCTTCGCCGCCGCGCTGTCGGGCTCCACGCTCGTCACCTCGACGCCGCGCTCTTCCTTCAGCTTGAGAGCCTTCGCCCGGTCCGTACTGATATCCAAAGCCGAAACCCCGAGGTACGGCGTCTCCTCCACCAGCACGCTCTGCGCGCTGCGCGCATGCGGCGGCGCAGTCTGCCCGAATGCGGCCAGACCACACGCCACATACGCAGTTGCCATTACCAAGAAAATCTTCATCGCTCCACCCCTTTTATTGACGTTTGAGGAAGATCGTGCCGGACGAAGCCGAAAGCTGCAACAGCGGCCCGCCGCCGTTGACCCGGCCTTCCGCCTGCAGACGCATTCCGTTCAGACGGGGTTGAATTTCCCGGAAATCCGAAAGAATGCGCCGCATGGAATCGGCCAGCTGATTCTCGGCGCTGATCCTCACACCCACATTGGACGGAATCAGCACCGTGATGTCACCATTGCCCGTCGACAGGTACGATTCCGCCAGCTTGCTGCCTTGCAAATTCGCCACAATGCTGCCCATGGCCGTGGAGACGCGCATGGGGCCGCGGATCTTGCCGAGCGTAATGCCGCCGTTGGCCGAATCGCAGCGGATGCCCGCGGCTTCCCTCACTGTCACCGGTCCCGCCATGTCGCGCGTAGTCACCACCCCAGTGGCCAGATCCACGATGATCGGCCCACCGCCGTTGATCACCGTCACGGCGCCGTTCACAGTACCCAAATGGACCGTGCCGCCACCGGTTTCCGCGCGCGCGCTGCCGCCCACCGAGAGCACATCGATGTCGCCGCCAACGGTGCGCAGCACTGCCTCGCCATGTACTTGTTTGGCCGTAATCGCACCCGCTCCGCTAACGCAGTGCAGGAAGCCATCGACCGTCCCCGCGTGAATGTCGCCGCCACCGGTCGAAAGCGTGCAGTCGCCGTGAACGCGGTCCACTTTCACCTGGTTGGCGCCCGTGTCCACGGTGAGAGCCCCGTCGATCCCGTACACTTCCACCGCGCCATCGGAAGTGGACACGATGGCTTCCCGTAACCGCGGCGCCCGCATCGTCACGCTCGCCGTCGCCTCCCGGCCGGGAGTACTGATCACCAGCCAGTCCGTCTGCGACTCCATGCGCAGCTCGGCCTTCTCCAGCAGGATGCGCGCCTGCTCTCGCGTGCGCGCCCTAAGCGCGACTTTCACCGTGAAGTCGAAATTCGGCGAGACGTTGCCTTCCAGCATCACCGGCCCATGGGCATTGATGCGCACCCGCGGTTTCGCCGCCGCCGTTTCGTGGAACGTGCGCACCCACAGACCGCCTTCCTGCGTCAGCCACGGCTGCGCGCCGGCAAGCATCGGCAGGAACGCCGCCCCAACCAGGCCCTTAAAAAGTTCCGATCGACGCATTCCAGTCCTTGAGTATTTTGGAGGCCTTCGACCGCACTCCGCGGTTGTCTTCCCGCTGCATCAGATTCTGCAACACCCCTACCACGGCGTCGTCGCGCCGCGTCACCATCAAATCGATCGCCTGCATGCGCACCGCCGGGTTGGTGTCGGCCAGCAACACCTGCGACAGCGCCTTCGTCACCCGCGGATCGCCGGACATCGGCTTCAGGGCTTCCAGAGCTTTTAACCGGACACCGTCGTTGGGATCGCCGGTGAGCGCATTGAGCAGCGAATCCAAGACCTGCGGAGAATCCACATGGCTCTTCATCAGACTCACCGATTCCACCCGCACCGCCGGATCTACCTCTCGCGAGCCGGCCAGGATCAGGTCCTGTATATTGCGGTCCTCCAATCGCCCGCTCACTTCCTCGCGCCGGTCGAATTGGATCCGCACCGTTCCATCGCCCTCGGCCTTCACGTCGCGCACCACCGGGATGTTATTGCCGGAGAGCATGGCGGCATTGTTGGTGGCGAGCCCGGAAACCGGCCGGCCGCCGATACCCGTGAAACGCGCGGCCAGAAATCCCACCAGCACCAGCAGCACCGCGCCCACCGGCTGCCGCATCCGGCCGAACCCGGCGAGGGTGTCGCTTACCGCTTCCAGGAACAATGTCCAGGGCCCTTTG
>Ga0326728_10019896_pt1 | contig 12927 bp, 7 predicted proteins | sample MB3enrmetagenome_FD_207602 | JGI IMG/M metagenome (GOLD analysis project Ga0326728, IMG submission 207602) | Lab enriched peat soil microbial communities from McLean, Ithaca, NY, United States - MB31MN | ecosystem: Environmental > Terrestrial > Soil > Wetlands > Peat | place: USA: New York...
CTTCGTTGCTCGCTCCTTACAGACCCATGAAGGGTATGCTCGTCGCTCGCGCCTCGGCTGAGTGAAAAATCCATTGCCGCAAATGTATAGCTATTTCGGGGACACCACACTAGGCAGGCGGCACGGTTCCGAGCTTCTTCGTGAGCACCTTCGAGTTGCGCCCGCTTTGCTCGTATCTTTCTCGGCGGGCGGGGGGCAGGTCATCGGGGGTGCCTTCCACGAAGCCGGCCTTGCATTGGAAATAGGTGAAGGCCTGGGTGGACAACAAAATGAGTTCGGTGAGGCCCATCTCGCGGGCCTTGTTCTCGACGAATTGAATGAGCTTGCGGCCGATGCCGTGGTTTTCGTGAGCCGCGCTGACATAGAGGCAGGCGAGTTCGCCTTTGCGGTGTTCCGGGTAAGAGTGCAAGGCGACGCAGGCAACCGGGTTCCGGTCGATCTCGAACAGGTAGTAATCACCCAATTGCCTCTCGATCGTCGAGCGGGTCCGTTTCATCAACTCCTCGCTTTCGACCGAGACCTTGGTGAGATTGAGGATGCTGCGGATGTCCTTCTTGAGGGCGCGGCGGATTTGTTGGAATTCGTTGGCGTAGATCAGCGTGCCAACGCCCTCGTTGGTAAATACCTCCGCCAGCAGGCCCTCCTCCAAACAGCCGTTGATGACATGGACTCGAGGCACCCCGGCCTTGCAGGCGGCGACGGCATGGATGGCCTTGGAGAGCAGGTCGGGTTGGACTTCCTCGCTCTCCAGGGCCAGCACCGATTCGAGGTCGCTGACGGGCATCTGGCGAATGACACGGTTACCCACGGTGATGCCGTCGAAGGGGGTGATGAACATGAGCTTGGCCGCCTTGAGGGCCTCGGCGGCGGCCAAGGCGACGCCGTCTGAGTTGACACGGTAGGTCCTGCCGTCGCCGTCGAATCCCAGCGGCGGCAACACGGGGATGATGCCGTTGTCGAGCAGCTTTTGAAGCATATCGACGTCCACGCGCTCGACCTTGCCGGTGAAAAGATGGTCCACGCCGCGCAGGATGCCGACCGCGTGCGCGATCAGGGCGTTAGTGCAGGCGGCGCGGAGGTCGTTCGCCGCCAGGCCCTCCAGGATTTCGTGCGTAAGACGGTTGGCCGCAGTCAGGGCCAGCCTCAGCGTCGCCTCGTCGGTGACGCCGGCGCCGTCGAGGTTGGAGGGGGAGACGCCTTCGGCCGCCGCCAGGGCTTTGATCTGCGCGGAGGCGCCGTGCGCCAGCACGATGCGGATGTTCAGCGAGCGCAGGACGGCGATATCGACCAGGAGATTGGCGAAATTCTCGGTGGTTACAATCGCCCCGTCCACGCTGATGATGAACGTCTTCTCGCGGAACTGGGGGATGTAGCGCAGGATGCCGCGCAAATCGGTCAGTTTCACTTTAGGTCAGTCGCTCCGGTTGGGAGTCCGCAAATAAGTACGCGCTTTTCCGAAAGATACAAGGGGAAATCTCCTGCGCCCCCGCCGCCAGGGCGCAAATCGGCCTCGGCCATTCAATCCGCATGGAACACCTCCTCCATGTTGGCCCACCACTCTTTGGGAGCGCGGTTGGCCAGGGGTCGCTGGCAGGGTTCGCAGAAAGACCACCATCGTTGGGTGGCCGGGTCTGCGGCCATCCTGGCCATGTCCGCTGCGAAGTCGCCTCCGATATACTCGAAATAGCTGAACAGGTAATACTGGCCGTCGTCGAGTTGGCGCAGATAGATCGAGTAGTTTCGGATTTGGCACTCCCGAATCTTCTTCAGCACGTCGGGCCAGACGGCGGCGTGCAATTGCTTGTATTCTGCGGCCTTCTCAGCCCGCAAACCGATGATCATCCCGTAACGTTTCATAGTGTCATGCCCGCTGTTTCCCGGTATTGAACGAAATGTCCAAGGGGGTTGTAAAGGGGAACCAATGACGACGTTGGAGTCTCATTGAGATTGGGATTGAGAGCAGGAGCCGGAAACTGCCACCCAAAACAATGAGATGCGCTCGCCCGGCGGGCGCAGGTTTTCTCTTGGGTTTATTTGCCGGCTTGGTATTATCGAAAGCGACATGAGCTTGTTTCCTCAACGGTGTCGGCCAGTGCTTTCGAGGGCCTTGGTACTCCTCGTCCTGGGCGCATGGCGGCCGGTCCCCTCGGCCATGGCCCAGGCGGATTACGAGGATTACACCTTCATCACGCTGGCGGGCCAGGCTCCCGGCTGGTTTGACGGCGCCGCCACCAGCGCCGCCCTGTTCAACCAGCCCTTTGGCGTGGCCGTCGACGCCGGCGGCAACGTGTATGTGGCGGACACGTACAATAATACGATCCGAAAGGTTTCCTCGAGCGGAGAGGTAACGACGCTGGCGGGCCTTGCCGGCAGTCCGGGGTCAACCGACGGCGGCGGCCAGGCGGCCCGTTTCAATTTTCCCAGCGGCGTGGCGGTGGACGGCAGCAACAACGTGTACGTGGCGGATTCCTTGAACCACGCGATCCGGAAGGTCACGCCGGGGGGTGTGGCAACCACGCTGGCCGGCATGGCGGGCGTCCCCGGCGGCGTGGATGGCTCCGGCGGCAGCGCCCGGTTCAACGGCCCGCAGTCCGTGGCGGTCGACGCCGGCGGCAACGTGTATGTGGCGGACACCACCAACTGCGCGATTCGTAAAATCACCCCCGCCGGTGTAGTCACCACCCTGGCCGGAAAACTGGGGGTTTCCGGGAGTGCTGACGCCTCTGCCGCCAGCGCCGCCAGGTTCGACTTGCCTTATGGTGTCGCCGTGGACACCAACGGCAACGTGTACGTGGCCGACACCTTTAACCACACGATCCGCAAGATAAGCTCGAAAGGCGCGGTGACGACCCTGGCGGGCAAGGCGGGCAGCGCGGGCACCAACGACGGAACGCTCTCAGGGGCGCGCTTCACTTATCCGTGCAGCGTGGCCGTCGATGGCCGCGGCAACGTTTACGTGGCCGATACGGAAGATGACACCCTGCGCCAGGTAAGCCCCGCGGGGGTTGTCACAACCCTCGCCGGTTCGGCGCGAACGGCCGGCTCGGCCAATGGCGCCGGGAGTGACGCCCGGTTCAACCAACCCCTGGGTGTGGCCGTGGACGGCAACGGGCAGGTTTACGTCGCCGATTCATACAATTCCACGGTCCGCAAAGTGACCGCGCCGGGCGGGGTGGTGACGACCGTGGCCGGAACAACGGCGGCCGCAGGCAGCGCAGATGGCGCCGGCAGCGCCGCCCAGTTCAAGTATCCGTACGGGGTGGCGGTGGACACCGCCGGCACGGTCTATGTGTCGGACTTTTCCAATAACACCATTCGCCAGATCACTCCCGCGGGTGCGGTAACGACGCTGGCCGGCAACCCAAACTCCAGCGCAGGCACCAATGACGGGCCCGGCGCCGCCGCCACTTTTGACGAGCCCGCCGGCCTGGCAGTGGACACCAACGGCAATGTGTATGTGGCCGATTACGTAAACGATACGATCCGTAAAATCGCTCCGGGCGGCATCGTGAGCACGCTGGCCGGCGAGCCGGAAGTGTGGGGTTATTCAGACGGGAGCGGCCCCGCCGCTCATTTCCACAACCCCTTGGGCGTGGCGGTCGACGCCCAGGGCAACGTCTATGTTGCCGACACCTCGAACTGCCTGATTCGCAAGATCACCCCTGAGGGGGCCGTCTCGACCCTGGCCGGCGTAGCCAACAGCCCCGGGCCCACCGACGGGCCGGCAGCCACGGCGCTGTTCAGTTACCCGCAGGGCGTGGCCGTCGATGGGAGCAACAATGTGTACGTGGCAGACACCGAAAACGCCACGATTCGAAAGATCACCCCTGACGGGGTCGTCTCGACCCTGGCCGGCAGCGCGTATAATGTGGGCGCCAGCGACGGCATCGGCGCGGCTGCCCAGTTCAACACTCCTTTCAGCATCGCAGTGGACAGCCAAGGCTATCTCTACGTGGCGGACACCCAGAACAACACGATTCGCAAAATCTCCCCCGACGGAACAGTCCACACCCTGGCAGGGGCGATTGGCGTGGCGGGCGGAGCGGATGGCAGCGGGGCGCAGGCCCTTTTCAACTACCCGGAGGGTGTGGCCGTCGATGCCAATGGCAACGTGTACGCCACGAGCACTGTCACCGACACCATTCGCAAAGGCAACCCGGTCCTGCCCGACATGCCGGTGGTTGAGCCGGCCTTGGGACCGCCGGGAGCCCTCCGCCAGTTCGCTGTCACAAACCTCACGGCCACAAACTCGTGGTCCTGGAGCATCGTTCGCCACCCCTCGGCCTCTTCGGCGGAGTTGTCCTCGGCCACAGTTCTGAACCCGACCCTCACGCCGGACGTGTCCGACTTGTTCCTGGTCCGTTTCCAAGGCTTCGACAGTCTCGGGCGCGCCGCCATCGGCACCCTCGCCATTAGCACAAATCCGACGCTGCCGGCCTTGACCATCACCCAGCCGCAGCCAAGCCAGCAAGTGACCAACCGGACCTTCGACGTCACAGGCACGGCCAGCGGCGCTTTGGGAGTCGCCGCGGTTTGGTACCAGGCCAATGGCGGCCCTTGGGTTCAAGCCGTGGGCACGCTCGACTGGACGGCCGTGATAAGCCTGACGAACCAGGGCCAAAACACCTTGAGCGCCTACGCCGTGGACCCCAACGGACAATTCTCGGCAACCAATACCGTCCTTTTCCTCTACGCCCCGATCGTGGTGCAGATCACTTCACCGCAGCCAAACCAGCAGGTGACCAACTTCACCTTCACCGCCACAGGCGCGGCCAGCGGCGTGGCGGGAGTCGCAGCGGTTTGGTGCCAACTCGATGGCGGCCCTTGGATTGAAGCCGCCGGCACCTCCGCCTGGACGACCGTGATCAGTCTGGCCAACCAGGGCCAAAACACCTTGAGCGCTTATGCCGTGGACCCCAACGGACAATTCTCAGACACCAATAGCGTCGTTTTCCTCTATGCCCCGGTCGTGCTGCAAGTCTCCGGCCAAGGGACTATATCGCCCGCTTACCAAAGCCAGTCCATCGTCGTCGGCAAGCATTATACCGTCACTGCCAAACCCGCCAACGGTTGCATCTTTGTTGACTGGACCGACAACGCCGGCAACATTCGGGCCACCACCGCCAAGTACTCGTTCACCATGACGAGCGGCCTGCAGCTCGAGGCCAACTTCATCCCCAATCCCTTTCTTTCCCTCGCAGGGACCTACGCCGGGCTCTTTGGCGACACCAACACTTTCTCTCCGGCCAGCGCCGGCTCCTTTTCCGCCGCCCTCACCAGCCAGGGCAAACTCACCGCCCAACTCCAACTGGCCGGGGGCGCCTACCGGTTCTCCGGTCCTTTCTCGCCTTATGGCGCCTACTCCAACTCCGCCGTTGCCGGCCCGGGCGGCGAGCCGCTTACGGTCCAACTGCAACTGGACTTGAGCGGCAGCCAGGGCCTGACCGGTTTGGTCAGCAGCGCCACTTGGAAGGCCGGTCTGGCGGCCTACCGGGCGGCCTATTCCCTGACCAACACTGGTCCCCTGGCTGGCAAGAATTACACGCTGATGATTCCGGGGGCGGCCGATGCATCGAGCGGGCCGGGCGGCTACGGCTTTGGGACGTTGAGCGTGAGCGCCTCGGGCGGCATCACCTTCAGCATCACGCTGGGCGATGGGAACAAGGTGACCGCCGGCAGCAGCGTGGTGGTCGGCCCGGGCCAGTGGCCGCTCTACCTCTCGCCGCCGGCTTACGCGGGCAAGGGGCTGGCGTGGGGCTGGTTGAGTTTTGCGGCCGGCAGCGCCGGGCAGAGAGTAGGCTCGCTGAACTGGCTCAAGCAGGGGGGACTGCCCGGCGAGCTTTATCCCCACGGCTTTGTGTTTAGCGGCGTGCCGGTGACGGAGTCCCCTTACTCCTACACCAACGGCGCGCCTCTGCTGAACTGGACCAATGGGCAGGGGCTGATCGGCTTGTCCTCGGGCCTGACCAATGGGGTGACGCTGGGGGCGAACAACAAGTTGACCGGGACCAACAAGCTGAGCCTGACGCTGACGACCGCCTCGGGTCTGTTCCAGGGCGCCGTGCCGGAGCCGGGGAGCAAGAGCGGCATCTCGGTCAGCGGGGTGCTGCTCCAAGGGGACAACGCCGGTTACGGTTTGTTCCTGGGCACTTCCAATAGCGGAAGCGTGTACCTGGGCCAGGGGCAGTGAAGAACAGTGAAGACAACATGCCCGGCTCGCAGACGCCCAAAGGGGGATGTATGAAACCCGACGTTCCCGCTCCGATTCCCATACCCGCCGAGCAACGCTGGTTCGATGTCCGCGTCCGCTTCCTGCCTGTCATGCTCTTTGCCGGCGCATTGGGCGCGGCGGCCATGCTGTGGAAGGGAGGCGGGGTTGGAGCGCCCGCCCTGGTCGGGCAGGCTGAACCGGTAGTGTCGAACGTGAGCTGCCACAAGACGGGGGTGCTTACGGAGTTGGCCGTCGGCCGCTTCCAGCGAATCAAGATAGGCGACCCCATCGCCCAGGTCATGATCGTGGACCCGCCGGTGCTGACGGCGTCGCTGGCGCTCATTCGGGCCGAGATCGAAAGCCTGCGCGCGAGCATGATGCCGATCACCCAGCGGCAGCGGACGGCGATGGAATACGACAAATACCGGTTGGATTGGCTGAAAGAGCGCGCCCAGCTCGCCAGCGCGCGGGATGACCTGCGATATGCCGAGGGCGAGTATCGGCGGATGGAGTCGATGTTCAAAGAGAAGATTGTCTCGGAGCGAATGTATGACCAGGCCAGGGAGCAACGCGACAAGCGGCAGGATGAGGTCAACGAGCTGAGCAAACTGGTGGCCGAATGCGAGACCCAATTCGAGCAACTCCAGCTCACCAATACCATGGACCTCACGCAAGTCACCAGCGACCCGCTGGCCGCCGCCATCGCCGTGCAGGAAGCCAAGCTGCGCCTGACGGAAGCCGAGCTCATTCCCGTCATCGTGAAGGCGCCCATGGACGGCATCGTGACGACCATCTTCCATCACGTCGGCGAGGCCGTGACACCCGGAACGCCGATTGTGGCCCTGGCCACCCTCGACCCGGTCCGCATCGTCGGCTATCTCCGCCCTCCCATACAGCACCAACTCAAGCCCGGAATGAACGTCTCCATCCGCACTCGCGGCATGCACCGCCAGTTCGGCTCGGCTACAATCCTTGAGGTCGGCACGCAGTTGGAAATCGTCCCAGCCACGTTGCTGGGTCCCGTGAACTTCGCCAATGTCGTGCAGGGCCTGCCCATTGACATCAGCATACCTTCCAACCTCAAGGTCCGCGCCGGCGAGGTGGTGGACATTGCCCTTCCCAGCCGGGCGGAGTAAGGGTCGGGGCAGGAAACCGTTCCGGGAGATGTGCCAATCACGCCTCAAATCCGGAAGTCATCGCAGATGGATGTTTCGCGCGGCCGCCTTGCTGCTGGGACCGTTGGTGGCGCTGGCCGGCCTGGAGGGCGCTTTGCGGCTGGGGGGGTATGGCTTCGAGACTTCCTTCTTCAAAAAAGCGGCCATCGGCGGCCAGGAGCGCCTGGTGGAGAACGACAGTTTTGGCCTGAGGTTTTTCCCCCGCGCACTGGCGCGGATGCCGACGCCGACAGTCATGAGCGCCAACAAGCCCGCCGGCACGCTGCGGATTTTCATTTTGGGCGAATCCGCCGCGCTGGGCGACCCGAGGCCCCAGTTTGGGGCCGGGAGGTACCTCGAGGTCCTCCTCCGAGAACGGTTTCCGGGACAGGACTTTGAAGTGGTCAACACGGGCGTCACTGCCATCGACTCTCATGTGGTCCTGCCCATTGCGCGTGAATGCGCCAGGCTCCAGGGGGACGTGTGGATCATCTACATGGGGAACAACGAGATGGTGGGTCCCTTCGGGGCCGCGACGATTTTTGGCCGGCAGGCCCCGGCGCTGAGTGTGGCGCGGCTGACGGTGGGCATACAGCGGGCACGGTTGGGCCAACTGCTCGTGGGCCTTGTCCGCAGGCTCAACGGGCCCGCCGGCGAAGCGCCGTGGCGCGGCCTGGAGATGTTTCAGGCGAACAAGGTTCCCCGCGGCGACCCTCGCCGCCAAGTGGTTTATCAGAGCTTTGCCCGGAACCTCCAGGACATCCTCGACCTCGGGGTCAATTCGGGGGCCAAGGTCTTGCTGAGCACGGTCGCCGTCAACCTCAAGGATTGCCCCCCCTTCGCCTCGGAGTTGGGCGGCGAGGTCCCCCAGGCGACTGGCGCCGCATACGACAAGCTCTGCGCCCAAGCCTCGGCGGCCGAGGCCCAAGGCAACTTCGCCGAGGCCGCGCGGGCCTACGAACAGGCGGGGCAGCTCTGTCCCGGCTCGGCGGAGGCGCAGTTCCGGCTCGGCACTTGCCGGCTGCGCCTGGGCGGCATTGCCGCCGCGCGCCACGCCTTCGAGCTGGCCGTGGACTCTGACGCCTTGCCGTGCCGGGCGGACTCGCGCATCAACGGCATCATCTCGGAGGCAGCCCGGCGCCTCGGCCGTTCCGGCGCCCGCTCGAGGTTCGCCTTTTGTGACGCCGCCTCCGCGCTGGCCGCCGGCAGCCCCGCCGGCGTTCCCGGCCAGGAATCGTTTTATGAACATGTCCATTTGAATTTCGACGGCAACTATCGGCTGGCGCGGGCTTGGGCGGCCAATGTCGAAACCTTGCTGCCGCCGGCCATAGCGAGCCGCGCCGCCGAACCCTGGGCGTCGCAGGAGAGGTGCGAACGCTTGCTGGGTCTGACCGACTGGAATCGCCTCTCGGTCTTCCAAGAGATCGCCCGGCGGCTCAAGCATCCCCCCTTTACGGCCCAACTCGATCACGAGCGGCGGCTCGAGGCCGTCCAGGCAGCCGTCCGCGAAGTCCAGCGGCGAATCGCCACCGGCCCTACGGTCCAGGCCCGCGAGGTCTATGTCGAGGCCATCGGCCGCGCGCCCCAGGACCACTGGCTGGAGGAAAACTACGCGGAATTCCTCGAGGCCGCGCACGACCCCGCCCAAGCGATTGTCGAGCGGCAGAAGGTCCGGGACCTGATTCCTCATTTTTATTTCCCCCACTATGCCCTGGGCCAGCTCTTCAAAGAGCAGGGACGCCTCCCCGAGGCCCTTGAGTGCCTCCAAGAGGCGGCGCTGTTGAACCCGGGCTCGAGCGAGGTCCGGCTCGAACTGGGGGTGGTCTTGGCCCGTGAATCCAAATGGCAGGCCGCCCAGGACCAGCTCAACCTGGCAAAGCGATTCAACCCGGAGGACCCGCAGGCCCTGCTCTATTGCGGGGAGGTGCTCTGGAAGCTCAATCGTCCGGCCGAGTCCCTAGACTCGTTGCGTCAAGCCATTCGCCTTCAACCCGCTTGCTGGGAAGCCCATTACCGCCTCGGCGAGGAGTTGGGCCTCGGCGGTCAGACCGCCGACGCAGCCGAGGAATTCCAGCAGGTCCTCCGCTACAATCCCTCCTATCTCAAGGCCCGCCTGAACCTGGGCGTCGCCCTTTTCAAGCTGGGCCGCACGGTCGAAGCCGGCCGCCAGTTCGACGAGGCGCTGCGCCTGGACCCCAACAATAAGCAGGCCGCCGAATTCAAGCGACACGCCGCTGCTTACCAAGGGCGTTAGCCCTTGATCTGGAGTTTGGACGTTTTCGCCGGCTTTTTCCCGGCTTCGCGCTGGTTGCCCGGGGCTCATCGCGGAGCGATGTCTTGAAGGTAGCCGTGTGGCTTCAGCCCACGGGTGGCGCGCCCCGAATCAGTATTGCGTCGCGGAGCGACGCCTGCTGCACCCAGCGCGTTCACGCAACCCAACCGCGTCAATTACACTATGGCCGATACCTTCACCAGTCTCCACTACCACGTTGTCTTCAGCACCAAAGGCCGCGAGCCCCGGCCGCGGCTGGACACGCAGGAGGATTGACAAGGCAAGCCGGGGGGTGCAAGCGTCGCTGGCGCGACGCGACGGCTACGGGCCGCTGATTCCGTGGGCTGAAGCGCCACGGCTACCATCAAATCACCGCTTCGCGGTGCCGCAAGATGTCCAAACTCCAGACCGGGGGTCACAGCTCCGCTGTGACCCCCGGTTACCCTCCGGCAGCCCTCCGGGTTGCGAAAAGCGGCCCAGACCCGCTTGGTATCGGTCAGGCCACAGGTTTGGGGTCGAATCACCTTGGGCCCCCGAAGATCCGTGCAAGGAGCGGGGTGGAGGGGGGCTGTTTTCACTGATTGGTCGCGCTGGCCCGGAGCAACTGCGAGACTTGGCCGAGGCAGCGAGCGGCATCAGGATGATCGGGCTGCAAGCTGAGCGTGACGCGCAACTGCTCCTGGGCTTCGGCAAGGCGGCGCGCCTTGAGGAGGGAAAGGGCGTAATTGAAGCGGGCCTCGACCGAGGTGGGCGCCAAACGGGTTGCGGCAGCGAACCTTTGCAGCGCCTCGGTGTCCTTTCCCAGTTGGGCCAGGAGCGCGCCGAGCGCGAGCTGCGCCTCGGGCCAAGCCGGCCGCGTTTGGAGCGCCGCCTCATAAAGGGCGGCCGCCTCCGCAAGCCGGCCTCGCCGCGCCATGATCCTGGCCAGGTTATAATTGGCCTGCCATTGGCCGGGTTGGAGGCGCAGGACGGTTTGAAACAGGTCGATGGCCTGATCGACCCGGCCTTCGCGGGAGAGCAGGATGCCCAGGTTGTTACGGGCAGCGACATTATTGGTCTCCCGGCGGAGGGTTTCCCAGTACTGGCTGATGGCGCCGCGAATGTCCCCGGCGCCGGTCAACTCCATGGCCAGGTTGATCCTGGCTCCACTGGAGTCCGGCTTGAGCCGCAGGGCGCGCTTGAAGAGCCGCGTGGCCTGCTGGTGACGGCCCGTCGCCGAGGCGATCAGGCCCAGTTCGTTGAGCACCAGGTCGGGGTCGGCGGTCCGCTTCAGGGCCTCGTTGCAAAAGCGCTCCGCTTCGGCGTAGCGTCCCGCCTGGCAGGCAAGGTTGCCCAGATTCAACCACAGGTCTGGGAAATGGTCGAGCAGGCGGGTGGCTTCGTGCAACTGTGTCATAGCGCCGGAGAGATCGCCTTGGGCCTCGAGGAGGTCGCTGAAATTGGCGTGCAGCCGCCAGTCCCCTGGCGCCAGGGCCAGCGCCGCCTGATAGACGGGCACGGAGTCTTGCGGCGGGGATTTGAGTTCGGCAATTCTCCGCCGCCACTGTTCGTCCCGCTGGTGGAAGTTGCTTTGGCCGCTGAAAGGCGGCTGCTGGAGGCGGAGCCTCATTTCCTCGGCGAGCCGGCGCCGGTCAAAGTCGCTAAAGGCAAGCCGGCGGGCGAGGTCCTCGACCGAGGGCGGGTTGGTTGCGGCGGGGGCGGCGGGGCCTGGCCACTGCTTCTGCAATTCGGCCGCCAGGAGAGTCGCGACGGCGGCGTTGCCGGCGAAATTCAAATGCACGTGGTCATAAAACAACTCGTCCCCGGGCACGCCGCCGGCAGAGAGGCCGGCGCATGCGGTTTCGGCATCGACCAGGGACGCGCGTTGCGACACAGCCACCTGGCGGATGATCGCGTTGAGAGGCGAATCGGCGCGGAACCGCAAGGTATCCAAGTCGCGGGCCCGTTGAAAATGGCCCAGGGCGTTGGTGGTTTGGCCAAGGCGCAGCAGGCAGCCCGCCCACCGGAAGGAAAGTTCGGCGTAATCCGCGTCAATGCGCGACGCTTGCTGGCAGGCGGAGAGGGCGTCGTCGAGCCGGCCAGCGGACTCGGCCTGGGCCGCCTGGGTGAGGAGTGCTTCCCAGGCGGCGCGTTGAGAGGCGCTCAAGCCGGGGCGATGCCGGGAGGCAAAGGGCGGAGAGTCCTTGAGGTTCACCGGCATGGTCGCCAGCAACACGCCTGCCCCCGCTTGCCGGCCAAGGCTGACAACGCTGGCCAGGTTGGCTGCGAAGTTGGCATAGACATTTTTCAGGCGCGGGTCGTCCCAGGGAACTTGCCGGTCCACGAACATCTGCATGCCTGCCCATTGAGGCGGCTCTTTTCCCCATCGGCCCAGGCGCTCGATGAGTTGCCCGAGGCGGGTGGTTTTCATGGCCAACAAGAGGCGCACCGTCCGCAGGCCCGGCGCCCGGCTTCCGAAGACGGTGCCGGCGCCAAAAGGACCGATGACCTCGTTGTTGCCCGCGTAAATGACCCAGAAATCGCTCTCGACGCGGCGGCAGGCCAGGGCGATTTCCCGCATGGCATGGGAGTTGACGCCGGTCATGGCAACGTTGAGGACTTCGATCCGGTTGCCGGGATGTTGCGCCTGCAGGATGCGTTCGAGCTGCCGGGACAAGCCGTAACTGGCGTCGGGGTCGCCCATGGCCGCCGATTCTCCAAAGACGAAAACGCGGACGGTTCCGGGCGGCTTTTTGACCTGGATGGCAAGCGGATAGGGTTTCCGGGCAGCCGTCGGCGGGAAGAATCGCCAGGAGAACCGTCGGTTTTCAATGAGCACGGTTTGTCCGTTTTCCTGCGCCTCGAGGAAAAAGGAAGTGGGGTAGCCCCAGCCGGCAAGGCGCAGGCCCAACTCGACGAGCAGCAGCAAGAACAAGGGCGAGACAAGCGCCGCGACTCGAAGCCACGCGCGCCTGGCCGCGGTCCGCGGAGGGCCTCGGACCGTGACAGGGGCCGCGGCCATCCCGGGCGGACGGCTGGACGGGGCGGCGCGTTTCGGTTTCAGGCGTTTGCGCTTCATGGTTCAGGGTAACAGGTAACTCCGCCCGGACATTGCCCGCTTTTAGCGCATGCAACGTCCCAAGGGCAAGGGTAAAGAGTTGAGCCCGATGAGCTTCGGCGTGAAATGGACTGGGCCAGCGATCCTTTGAGGTGAATTGAAAATTGAGGATTGAAAAATGGTCATTGGTCATTGACCAATGCTCAATACTCAATTCTCAATGAACCCCTTCCAGCAATTCGGTTGGAGAGGA